>Ga0129307_1003065_pt1 | contig 11252 bp, 10 predicted proteins | sample P1105metagenome_FD_94437 | JGI IMG/M metagenome (GOLD analysis project Ga0129307, IMG submission 94437) | Capybara group fecal microbial communities from Wisconsin, USA - P1105 metagenome | ecosystem: Host-associated > Mammals > Digestive system > Large intestine > Fecal | place: USA: Wisconsin... | reverse complement strand
TGATCTAGAATCTGAATTAAGAAAATTATGTAAAGGAGATAAGATTCTTATGGATACAGTTGAGAAATTAAAAATCATGAGTAATGATACACCATTTATTACAAGTCTTGAAAAAGAACAAATTGAAGAGTATTGTCATAAAATAGCTTTAGAAGATGCGGAAGAACGAGGTAAAGAACTTGGACTTAGTGAAGGTAAACAATCTGAGAAAATTGAGATAGCTAAAAATTTATTAAAGGAAAATGTTGATATTGATATTATTTCAAAAAGTACAGGTTTAAGTATTGAAGAAATTGAAAAATTGAAGGTGTAGGAAACTACACTTTTTCTTTTTGAATCATATTGTTTATTTTTTTTAAATGTGTTAATATTGTAATAGATAAGGGTAGGTAATATTAATGAAAAGAAAAGGTTTTACTTTGGTTGAATTATTAGCTGTAATAATAATATTGGGATTATTAGCGTTATTAATTGTTCCTAAGGTTAATAGTATTGTTAAAGAGTCTAAAGTTAAAAGTTATGAAGTATCTATTAATAATTTAGTTAAGTCTTTAAATAGTATTGCGATTGATAAGAAAGCTAATTTAATTCCATTTGATGGCTGTAGTATTGATTTTGATTTTGATGAAAATACTTGTGATGGTTTAAATTTAAATGGTAAAATGCCTACTACTGGTAACATTAGTGTTGATGGTGATGGTAATGTTGTTGGTGGTGTTGGATACGGAAATGATATTTATCTTGTTATCGATAATAAAATTTTACTTTCTAATAAAAATGTTGAATATTCATTTAATTACACAGGTGGAGAGCAGTTGTTTACTGTTGTGAATAGCGGATATTATAAACTTGAAGTTTGGGGGGCACAGGGCGGCTCAACAAAATCTTCTGACACTGTTTCATCTATTGGTGGATATGGTGGTTATTCTGTTGGTTATATACATCTAAATGAAAATGATAATATTTATATAAATGTTGGAGGTGAAGGTAGTAGTTTTCCAGCAGGTCAGGATAAAATGATTGCTGGAGGATATAATGGTGGAGGAGCCTCACATATGAGAGATGGCAGTGGTACCTCAACTGGTAGTGGTGGAGGAGCTACGCATATTGCTACTGTTTCTGGAAAATTGTCAACTTTATCTTCTAGTCGTGACAGTATATTAATAGTTGCTGGAGGTGGAGGTGGTGGCCATACTGACACTGATGGTACAGCATATAATCAAAAAGGTGGAAATGCAGGTGGGTATATTGGGTCTTTTGCTGTACAGTTAGATAATAGGTGTTTTGCTAGTTGTACTTTATATAATTATCCTAGTGGTGGAACTCAAGCAAATGGTGGATTAGGTGTTCCAAACTTTTCTACCGGTGTTCCATCTTCCACTCAATATGTTGGTAGTTTTGGTGCTGGTGCTTCTGGTTCTAGTTCTTATGGAGGTGGAGGTTCTGGATTTTTTGGCGGTGGTTCTGGTATGTATGTTGCAGGTGGAGGAGGTTCTGGATATATAGGTAATCCTCTTCTGTTTAGTAAATATATGATTTGTTTTGATTGTCAGGAGTGTTCTGAAAAGTCTACTAAAACTATTAGCATTAATGATGAGAACAAAGTTAATGAGGAACCTATAAGTGGAAATCCTAAAAAGGGTAATGGTTTTGCAAAGATTACTTTTCTTGGTGAAGGTGTAGAGGGTACTAGCAGTAATAGTTCTTTGCCAGCTGAATATGTAAAGGTTGATTATTTAGAAAGTACAGGAACGCAATATATTAATACTGAATATATTCCTGGGCCTTTAACTGATATTGATATTGATTTTTCGTATGTTGGTGTTAATAATGCGTCAACGCTTTCTTGGTATCCAATTTGCGGTGAACGTAGCAGTGGTGGTGCTACATATTTTGCTTTTTGGATTCATAAAGATAATCGTAGGATTGCGGTTAATTACGGTGTTTATGATTCAAATGGTGCTGGATCGGATGCTTTAAATGCAAATGTTAGATATGATTTAAAAAATCGTGGTTCGAATTTTTATCTTGATGGAAATATGTTTACTAGTTCTGATAAGCAGGTAACTAAAGGAACAACTCCAATATATATATTTACAATAGGTAATGGAACTGGTGTTGAAAGTAGACATGTACTTATGAAATTATATTTATTTAAAATTTATGAAAATGGAGAATTAGTGAGATATATGATTCCTTGTTATAGAAAAAGTGATAATGTTGCTGGTTTATACGATACTGTTGGAAATAAGTTTTATACTAATAGTGGTACGGGAGAATTTTTGATAAGTGATTAAAAGTATTGATTAAAGTTTTTAATTATTGTAAAATTGAAATGTGATTTTTTATGGATGGAATAATTGTTGTAAATAAGGAAAAAGGTTTTACCAGTCGTGATATGGTTAATAAGATTGGTAAGATTTTAGGTACTAAGAAAATAGGCCACACTGGTACTCTTGATCCTATGGCTACAGGGGTTCTTGTTATGTGTTTAGGAAAGTGTACTAGTTTAGTTGATATGATTACTAGTGATTATAAGGAGTATATTGCTGGTGTTAGGCTTGGAATTCTTACTGATACTTTAGATACGACTGGTACTGTTATTGATAAATGTGATGTAAGTTATAGTCGTGATGATATTATTAGTGCTTTAAATAGTATGATAGGTGAATATTATCAGGAGGTTCCTAAGTATTCTGCTGTTAAGATTAATGGTAAGAAGTTATATGAGTATGCTAGAGAAGGTATAGATATTGATTTACCTAAAAGACTTGTTAATATTAAAAGTATTGAACTTGTTAGTGATATTAGTTATTGTGATGGGTTTATTGATTTTAGTATTAAATGTTTAGTTAGTAAGGGTACTTATATTAGAAGTTTGATTCGTGATATAGCTGATAAATTGGGGTGCTATGGTGTTATGAGTTCTTTAGTTAGGACTCGTCAAGGTGATTTTTCTATTGATGATGCTTATAGTATTAGTGATATAGAGAGTGGCAATTATAAATTAATTGATTTAGGAACTTATTTTAAAGATATGTATAAAGTTAAAGTAGATGATTGTTTAAAGGATAAGATTTTAAATGGTTGTTTATTAAAGAATGATTATGGGGTTAGTAGTGTTTTATTTGTTGATAGCGATGATTTGATATTAGCTTTATATAAGGTATATGATAAGGATAATAGTTTTATTAAGCCTTATAAGATGTTTGGAGGTATAAAATGATTTTAGTTGTTATGGCTGCTGGTTTAGGTAGCAGATTTGGTGGTATTAAGCAGATGACAGGTGTTGGTCCTAATGAAGAGTTTATAATTGATTATTCTGTTTATGATGCGATTAAAGCTGGATTTAAAAAGGTTGTTTTTATAATTCGTGAGGATATTTATTCTGATTTTAGGAATACTATTGGTAAGCGTATTGAGAATAAGATTGATGTGGAGTATGTTTTTCAAGATATTAATAATATTCCTCTTGGTTTTAGTGTTCCTAGTGATCGTGTTAAGCCTTGGGGAACAGGCCATGCAGTTTTGAGTGCGAAGGATGTTATTGATGATAATTTTATTGTTATTAATGCGGATGATTTTTATGGTAGGGAGTCTTTTGTTAAGATTGCGTCTTTTTTAAAGAATGTTGATAGATCTTCTAAGGAATACTCTATGGTTTCTTATAAACTTATTAATACTATGAGTGATTTTGGTAGTGTTTCTCGTGGTATTTGTAATGTAGTTGATGGAAAACTTATTGATATTAATGAGAGAACTAATATTGTTAAAAAGGATGGTAAGTTAATTTATATTGAAGATGGTGAGCATTTAATTGATAATGATGCTTTAGTATCTGTTAATTTATGGGGATTTACTCCTATGATGTTTGAGGATGCTTCAAGATATTTTATTGAGTTTTTTAATGAAAATTCTGATTTAAGTAAGAAAGAGTTTTATTTGCCTACTATTGTTAAGAAGTCTATTGATGAGGGTATAGCTAGTGTAACTGTCTTAGAGACTGGGGCTAAATTTTCTGGAATGACTTATAAGGAAGATAGGGAAGAGTTATCTCGTTATATTTGTGATTTAGTTCGTGATGGTGTTTATCCTAATAAACTATGGGATTAAAAAAAAGTTCATATCATTTTTGATATGAGCTTATTATTTTGTCTGAAATTTCTAATGATTCTTGTATTGCTTTATCGTAGTTGAATTTATTATATTTTGATGCATCTAGTGTATCTGATACTATTTTTATTGAGTGTATTTTTTTATGTGGGAATAGTGTTATTGCATTTAGTTCCATATCAAATACGCATGTTTCTTTAATGTTTGTTTGTTGTACGAATCCATCTGATGTATAGCAGTCTATTTGTTTTAGTTCATTTATTGTATTTAGTTTATATGGTGAGTTTGTTGTATGGTATAGTTTGTCTCCAAATGGTGTAAGGTCAAAGTGGTATCCATAGTTTTTGTTTATTTCTATAATACTTCCTATATTTAGGTTGTTTGATCCTACTAATCCAATATTTATTATTATTGAGTCTTCCATATTATATGTTTTTGTTAGTTCTAGTAGTGTTTTTGTTACGTTATTTCTTCCTACATCTGTTATTATTAATGAGATGTTATTCTTTTTATAGAAGTTTTCTTTTTGTTTTTCTAGGGTGTAATGTTTTATTATTTCATTTGCTTCTTTTTTCATCGCTATTACGAAAAGTATATTCATATAATCACCGAGTTAATTATAACATTTTTTTTATTTTTTTTGTATAAATTTGTTTTTTATTTTTATTTTTTGTGATATACTTTTTTTAGTGTAGGTGAGGTGTTTTATGAGAAAAAGTGTTTGTTTAAAAAACAATATTATTTCTAAGGAGTATGTTAATTCTTTTGTTAGTTCTATTAGTAACGATGTTATGGTTAATAATCTTATAAATGATTTAATTAATCGTAGCGGAGTTACTAATTTTTTTTGGACTGATGATGGGTTTTATTATTCTTTGAAGAGTGAAAGTGAGTTTCTTGGTATAATAGCGCGTAATAATTGTTTTTATGTTTCTAATAATTTTGATGGAATTTGTCAACAAATTAATTGTGTTAAGGGTGATGAAGGATTTAGTATAAGTATTAATAATAGGTCAAAGATTGATATTCATAATAATTCTTTATATAGAAATGTTCAATTTGAAAAGAAGTATGATTTTGATGGTAATTTGGTTTTTGAGAGTAAAGTAATTGATACTCGTGATAGTAATAGTGATCCTTTAGAGAATTGTTGTTCTATTATTTCTAAATTTTTCTTTGATGATGAAGTAATTAAGGTTCATTCTATGTCTTATCAATTTAAACCTTACTTGAATAATACAAAGTATTTTGTTATAAGAAATAATGAGCAGTCTGTTATTGATTCTGATGAATTTGATAGATTAAGTGCTAAGGTAAAAAGGATGGAAAGATAAAATTTTTATCTTTTTTTTATTGAAATCTTTTTTTATTGTGTTATACTAACTTTTCAAGGAGATGTTACTATGAGTATTGATGTTAAGGATTTTATTTTAACTTATATTTCTTTTATTACGCCTAATATTAAGATAAAAGAATATGTTGAAAAAAGTATTGATTTAAATGGTGGTAAGTTGATTGTTAGTGTTTGCGATCGTTCTTCTAAGGATCTTGGTTTCAAGAATGGTAAGAATCAACATTTATATATTAATATTAGTAGAAATAAAATATATGTTTATAATGAAAATGATAATGGTCATGAGGATTTTTCTTTTGAGAAAAGTGATGATGGTATTAGTATTATATATAATTCTGTTATAAAGGATGTTCATAATGATTTTTTAGGCTATAATTGTATTGAAGAAAATGGACTATATGATGTTTCTGGTAATTTATTGTATCATTCTTGTCTTTCTTCTAAAAATACTTATATTAATGGTGAGGTTGCGACTAGGTTAATGGGCTCTAATTATGATAAATTAGTTGAAGATGTTGTTATTGATGATAAACTTGTTAGGCGTGTTTCTTGTAATCATTATTATTTATCTGATTTGGATTTTAAAAAGTATTATTTGAGTGATTATAAGAGTGATATGTTGTTAAATAATTATTTAAGTATTAGTCCTAAATTTTCATTATTTGATGGAGATGTTTCTTCTTTGGATAAAAAATTTGATTTTGTTAAAAAAAGTAATGTTAAAATAAAAAAAATATGATATAATTGTTTATATGACTTTGAAGTGGAGAAGTAGTGTTTAAAACAGTTTATAGAGAGCTAGTGATGGTGGAATACTAGTAATATGTTAAGCATGAATAACACCATGGAGTTACTTATCGAAGATTTAGTAGAATAAGTCGGATTAATTCCGTTATCATTTTTGAGTGACTTAGTGTAACTAGGGTGGTACCGCGGATTTTAACAGTAATTCGTCCCTTTTTTGGGATATGATTACTGTTTTTTTGTTAGGAGGCAATATGGGAAAGTTTACTAAAGAAATGGTTAATGATTATGCAGAAAAATTATTAATTGGTTTAACTGATGAGGAGAATCTTATGGTTTTATCTGAGTTTGATAAGATTGATAGTGATATTAATGTTATTAATGAAATTGATGGAATTGATAAGGTTTTACCAATGAGTTGGTGTTTGGATGATTTTAGTTGTGAGTTAAGAGAGGATATAGCTGAGGAGTCTATATCAATTGATGAAGTTGTAGGTAATTGTGATGATTATCGTGTTTGTGAAATAAAGATACCAAAGGTGGTGGGTAATAATGAAGAATAGTTTAAAGTCTATTGTTAGTTTACATAGTGATTTAGTAAGTGGCAAGGTAAGTTCTAGTGATTTGATTCATGAAAGTTTAAAAAGAAGTCATAAGTTACAGGATGAGTGCAATGCTTTTGTTACTATTATGGATGAGATGTCAGGTAGTGTTAATGATAATTTGTTATCTGGTATTCCATATGGTATTAAGGATAATTATAGTACTAAGGGAATTCTTTCTACTGGTAGTAGTAATACTTTGAAGGATTATGTTCCATTTTTTTCAGCTACTGCTGTTAGTAATTTGGAAAAGTTAGGTGCGGTTCCAGTTAATAAGACTGTTCTTGATGAGTTTGGTATGGGTGGTACTGGTACTACTGGACATACTGGTGTTGTATTAAACCCTTGGGATAAGACACGTATGTGTGCTGGTTCTAGTGCTGGAAGTGCTTGTGCTGTAGCTGCTGGAGTTTATCCTTATGCTTTGGGGTCTGATACAGGGGACTCTATTCGTAAGCCTGCTGCTTATTGTGGAGTTGTAGGGTATAAACCTACATATGGAATGATTTCTCGTTATGGACTTTTTCCTTTTGCTTCTAGTTTGGATACTTGTGGGGTTTTGACTCGAAGTGTAGAGGATGCAGCAATTGTAGTTGATGGTATGAAGGGAATTGATTCTAATGATATGACTAGTTGGGATTCTAGTAGTGTTCATTTGTTTGATTCTCTTGATGGTAATGTTAAGGGTAAGAAGTTATGTTATGTTAAAGAATTATGTGATATTAATAATTATCCTGATGCGACAGATGAGTTAAAGGAACATTTAAGTAATTTTTTTGAAACTTTGGAAAAGTGTAAGAGTCTTGGTATGTCTGTTCGTGAGGTTAGTATTGATCAAAAGTTATTAAATGCGGTTGGTTCTGTTTATGTTGTTATTAGTTGTGCTGAGGCTACTAGTAATATGTCTAATTTAACTGGTATTAGTTTTGGTCCTCGTAGTGAAGGTGATAATTATCATGATATGATGAAGAATTATAGAACTAAAGGGTTTTGTTCTTTGATTAAGAGAAGGTTTGTTATTGGTTCTTATGTTTTACAGGCTGAAAATAAGGATAGGTATTTCTTTAATGCTCAAAGGGCTAGAAGATTAATTGTTGACCGTTGGAAAGAATTATTTAAGGAATATGATGCGGTTATTTTACCAGTTGGATCTGGTCCTGCTAAGTTTTTAGATGATTCTAAGAATAGCAAGATTTCTAATATTGAACCTTTAGAAGAACATTTACAGATTGGAAATTTTGGAGGTTTTCCTTCTATTACTATTCCAAATGGATTTGTTAGTGGGTTACCAGTTGGGGTTAATATAACTGGAAATTGTTATGATGACGTTAATGTTTTAAATATTGCTTATGCATTAGAGGGTAGTATGGATTATAAAGGTATGGTAGCAAGGGGGTATGATTATGAAGTATAAGGCTTTAATTGGTATCGAGATGCATTGTGAGATTAGTAGAACTAATTCTAAGGTTTTTTCTAGTGCTTCTAATAGTTTTAATGATTGTCCTAATGGTAATGTAAGACCTCTTGATATGGGTTTCCCTGGAACTCTTCCTGTTGTAAATAAGGAAGCTGTTCGTAAGTCTATTATGATGAGTTTGATGTTGGGTTGTAAGGTTCCAGAGTATTTATATTTTGAGAGAAAGAATTATTATTATCCTGATTTACCTAAGGGTTATCAGATTACTCAAGAGACTAAACCTGCTCCAATTGGTAGTTATGGTAAGTTAAGGTATGATCTTAATGGTGAGTTTAAGGAAGCATTAATTAATAATATTCATCTTGAGGAGGATACTGCTAGTCAACAACATTTCCCTTCATTTTCTACTTTGGATTATAATAGATGTGGTGTTCCTTTACTTGAGTTAGTTACTGAACCTTGTTTTCATAGTAGTGATGAGGCACTTGCTTTTTTAGAGACTATTAGAAATATTTATAGGTATGCGGATATTAGTGAGGCTGATAGTAAGAAGGGGCAAATAAGATGTGACGTTAATGTTTCTATCATGGATGCTGATTTGGATGAGATTCCAGAAAATTATGGTACTAAGGTAGAGGTTAAGGGTGTTAATTCTTTTGGTGCTGCTAGGGCTGTTATTGATTATGAAATTGATAGACAAATTAAGTTAAAAGAGTCTGGTGAGTATGATAGTATGCCTCAACAAACTAGACGTTGGGATGAGGATTCTATGACTACTATTTATATGCGTGATAAGGTTGATGCGATTGATTATAAGTATTTTATTGATCCTAATATTCCTAAGATTAAGTTGAGTCAAGATTGGATTAATGAGATTAAGGATTCTATTCCTGTTCTTGCTCATGAGAGAAAAGAAATTTATATGAATAATTATGGTTTATCTAATTATGATGCGACTATTTTAGTTAAGGATAAGAATGTTTCTGATTATTATGAGAATACTATTAAGTGTGGGGCTGATGCGAAGAGTGCTTCTAACTGGATTAGTAGTGTTATTCTTGGTTATTTAAATAAGGAGTTATTATCTATTGATGACATTTATGTTACTCCTTCAATGTTAAAGGATTTAATTGATATGGTTAGTAGTGGTACTATTTCTAGTAAACAAGGTAAGGAAGTTTTATTTAAGTGTTTAGAGGAGAATAAGGATCCTAAAACTGTAGTAGAAGAATCTGGTATGAAACAAATTGGTTCTAGTGATGAAATATTGAAGGTTGTTACTGAGGTTCTTGATGAAAATGGTGATAATATTGAGAAGTATAAGGCTGGTAGAACTAATGTTGTTGATTATTTGGTTGGTCAAGTTATGAAGAAGACTAGAGGTCAAGCAAATCCTTCAATTACCCGTAATATGATGATTGAGGAGATAGAAAAGAGGTAAATTATGGATTTAAGAGATTTATTTTTAAATATTAAAGATTATGTTGGTAAAGAGGTTAATTTATCTGGATGGATTAGAAATCATAGAAAACAAAAGGAATTTGGTTTTATTGATTTTTCTGATGGAACTTGTTTTAAGCATATTCAAATTGTTTATGATAATAGTTTAAGTGATTTTGATGAGATTTCTAAGTTGCATGTAGGATGTTCTATTAGTGTTTGTGGTGTTTTAAAGGAGTCAGTTGGTGCTGGTCAAGATTATGAGGTTGTTCTTAAGTCTTATAAGTTAGAAGGGGATTGTCCAGAGGATTATCCTATTCAACCTAAGAGACATTCTATGGAGTTTTTAAGGGAGCAAGCTTATTTACGTGGTAGAACTAATACTTTTCAAGCTGTTTTTAGGGTAAGAAGTATGGCTGCTTTTGCGATTCATGAGTATTTTCAAAGTCATGGGTATATTTATGCTCATACTCCTTTGATTACTACTGCTGATTGTGAAGGCGAGAATCAAATGTTTAAGGTTACTACACTTGATTTTAATAATTTACCTATGTCTGAAGGTAGTGTTGATATGAGTCAAGATTTATTTAAGAAGCAGGCTTATATTACTGGTACTGGTCAGTTACATGGTGAAGCTATGGCAATGGCTTTTAAGAAGATTTATACTTTTGGTCCTACTTTTAGAACTGAGAATTCTAATACTAAGACTCATGCGAATGAGTTCTGGATGATTGAGCCTGAGATTGCTTTTTGTGATTTGAATGGTTTAATGGATATTGAAGAGGATATGCTTAAGTATGTTGTTCGCTATATTTTGGATAAGTGTAGTGATGAAGTAGAGTTTTTTGATAAGTTTGTTTCTAAGGGGCTTAAGGATAAGTTAGAGAAGTTAGTTGATTCTGAATTTAAGAGAATTACTCATCATGAGGCTGTTGATATATTGAAGAAGGCATCTGTTAAATGGGAGTTTGAACCTAGTTATGATGATGATATAGCTAAGGAACATGAGAAGTATATTACTGAGTATTTTAATGGTCCTGTATTTATTACTGATTGGCCTAAAGATATTAAGGCTTGGTATATGAAGTTGAATGGTGATAATAAAACTGTTGCGGCTGTTGATTTAGAGGTTCCTGGTATTGGTGAATTAATTGGCGGTTCTCAAAGGGAAGAAGATTATGATAAGTTAGTTTCTAGGATGAACGCTATGGGTGTAGATCAAGATACTGTTTATTGGTATAATAATTTAAGAAGATATGGTGGATGTTATCACTCTGGATTTGGTTTAGGTTTTGAAAGACTTATTATGTATTTAACTGGTATTGAGAATATAAGAGATGTTATTCTTTTCCCTAGAACTCCAGGTAATTGTGATTTTTAAGATTAGGTATTCTGAACTGAACCCCAAAAGTTGGACAGTTTATAAATAGTTTCTAATTAGAGGATTGTAACCTGTAATTGGTTCTTTGTCAAGTAGTGTTGGTGACGTCTAAAACTAATGATAAAATGAACTGTATAAGAGGGTCAAAAATTGACCTTCTTTTAGTTTGCTTTAATAGGATTTAATAATCCTTTAATAAGC
>Ga0129307_1003064_pt1 | contig 11257 bp, 9 predicted proteins | sample P1105metagenome_FD_94437 | JGI IMG/M metagenome (GOLD analysis project Ga0129307, IMG submission 94437) | Capybara group fecal microbial communities from Wisconsin, USA - P1105 metagenome | ecosystem: Host-associated > Mammals > Digestive system > Large intestine > Fecal | place: USA: Wisconsin... | reverse complement strand
GGACAACTTCAAGCGCGCTTACGATGTTCGCGACGTGCTCAACTGCTTTGCCGACAAGGATTCCTTCCTCGAAATCCAGCCGGAATTTGCAAAGAACGTCGTCATCGGCTTTATCCGCCTTGACGGTAACGTGATTGGCGTTGTCGCTAACCAGCCGAAGTACCTCGCCGGTTCTTTGGACGTGGACGCAAGCGATAAGGCAGCACGCTTTGTCCGCTTCTGCGACAGCTTCAACATTCCACTCCTTACGCTCGAAGACGTTCCGGGTTACATGCCGGGTACAAAGCAGGAACACAACGGCATTATCCGCCACGGCGCAAAGCTCCTCTTTGCATACGCCGAAGCAACAGTGCCGCGCGTGACGCTCATCCTCCGCAAGGCATACGGTGGCGCTTACATCGCCATGAACAGCAAGAACCTTGGTGCAGACTGCGTGTTCGCTCTCCCGATTGCTCAGATTGCAGTTATGGGTGCTGAAGGCGCTGTCGACATTCTCCGCAGAAAGGAAATTGCAGCCTCTGCTGAACCAGCCAAGCTCCGTGAACAGTTCATCGCCGAATACGAAAACAAGTACTTGAATCCGTACATCGCCGCTGGCAACGGATTCATTGACGAAGTCATTGAACCGAAGAGCGTTCGCGACCGCCTTGTCTCTGCGTTCGAAAACTTGAAGAACAAGAAGAAGGCGATCCTCTGGAAGAAACACGGCAATATTCCGCTGTAGTTTAGACGATAGAACGCCACTTCGTGGCTTTAGACGAAAGACGAAAGATTTTGTCTAAAGTCTTTGAAGCTATGAGGTCGCTTCGCTTTGAGGCATGAGCACGGCACTTCGTGCCTTTGAGCTTTGAATAATCGCGCCATAGGCGCAAATTAAGACTCAAGACTCATAGCTCATTGCTCATCGCTATTAAAAAATGTCCCGGCTCGCAGGAGTCGGGATTTTTTTTCATTATAGATTCTCGCCTTCGCGAGAATGACGTGAGAGAACGCCACATCGAAACTTTAAGCGTGAGCACGGTATTCGTGCACATTGCTCACAACTCACGGCTCATCACTCTCTCGTCTTTCGTCTCTTTTTACTAGATTAAACACAAAGATTTCAAAGAGGTTTTTATGTCCCGTTTACGCGTTTTGGTTTTGATGGGCGGTCCATCTACAGAACATGATGTTTCAGTCGTCAGCGGCACAGGCGTTGTGCGTGCCATGGATCCGGAAAAATACAACATCCACCCCGTCCTCATCGACAAAGACGGCACTTGGCATTGGTCTTCCCGCGAACTTTCTCCGTACCAGAAAACGAATTTCTCCGTCAACTATTTCCACAGCCTCGAAGGCACGGCGGCAAACAAGAAAAAGTCTCCGGCACTTTCGGAACTTCCGTCGGCAGATATCGCGTTCCTTGCATTGCACGGCAAATGGGGCGAAGACGGCCACATCCAAGCCATGCTTGAAAACTGGAACATTCCTTACACGGGCTGCGGGCTGCTCGCATCGGCTCTCGCCATGGACAAGGTCAAGACGAAAGAAATTTTCAAGGCGAACAACATCCCGACTCCGCCTTACCGCGTCATTTGGAAGCATGACTTCACCGGCGACACGCTCGTGAACGTGGCCGACGAACTCGGATTCCCGCTCGTCATCAAGGACCCGCTGGGAGGTTCATCCATCGGCATCGGCATTGCGAAAGATCTCGACGAAGCCGCTAAAATCGCACAAGACTTGTTTAAAGATTCCAACCGCTTGCTCTGCGAAAAATTCATTGCAGGCGGCGAAGCAAGCTGCGGCTACATCGAAGGCGAAAAGCCCCTGCCGCCGACCGAAATGCGCATGACCACCCGTGAATACTTCGACTTTGAAGCCAAGTACAACGGTGAATGCCAAGAAGTGACTCCGGCAGAATTCGAACCGGAACTCACCGCACGCATCCAGGAACTCGTGAAAAACGCCCATTACGCTCTGGGCGGAGCAGGCTACAGCCGCACGGACGTTCGCATCACCAAGGACGGCGAACTGTTCGCCATCGAGACGAACACGCTCCCGGGCATGACTCCGACATCGCTCTTGCCGCAACAAGCCGCCTGCATCGACATCACCTACAGCCAGCTCATTGATTTAATTATCGACAAGAGCTTGGAAATTAAGAGGTAAAGAGGTCGGGCTACGCCATTTGAGTTATGAGCTATGAGGTCGGCACTTCGTGCCTTTGAGGTATGAGGTTTGCAATAAACTCAAAGCGAGCGAAACGAGCGCATCAAAGCGAAGCGACCTCAAAGCGAATTTATGAGCGACCTCAAAGCAAAAAACTATCGACCAATGACTATTGACAAATGAACAACTTCGATCTAATAGTAGATACCTCCCGCAAGGGAATTTCAATGGCACTTTGTGCGGACTCGGTTTACGAAGAAATCGTGGACCCGTCAGGCAAAGGCGAAGTCTTGAGCGCAAGCCTAGATTCTCTGCTCGCTAAAGTCGGTGCGACACTCGACGACGTAAAACGAGTCATGGTGACAGTCGGGCCGGGGTCGTTCAGCGGACTGCGTACGGGCGTTGCGTTCTGCCAAGGGCTCTGCTTTAGCGGCAAGCGCAATTTGTACGGAGTCACCACGTTGCAAGCCCTCGCCTACTTTGCCGGAACTCCAGACGAAAAAGTAGCCGTCATCATCCGCGCTCGCAATGGATTCTGGTATCTGCGTCTAAACAACGAAGAAAGCTTTATCGAAACCGCAGAAGTCGTCGCAAGGCTTCAAGCAAGTTCTGTGACAACCGCCGTTGTCGATGCAGCCGCACTCGCCGACGAAACCCTGTCCGCAATTTTCGCAGACAAAAAAATTGAAACAACGCTAGACACGGGCAAGCCGCTCAGCATGTGGTCGCCGCTTTTTGAATCCGTCAAACCTTCGCTCATTCAAGAAGCAAACTACATCCAGCCCTCGTACTTCGAGAAGTTGAAGGTGTGAGGTTTGAGATGCGAAGTCGGCACTGCGTGCCTTTGAGGTATGAGGAGTGAGGTCGCGACTTCATCGCTTTGAGGTACGAGAAATAGAACATTAAACGTCATCCTGAACGTGAAGCGTGATAAATCTAGACGAATAGGAAATGCTAATGCAAATTCGCGAAATGACAGAAAACGACTTGCCGCAAGTTCTCGAATTACAACGGAAACTTGCATTTCAGGATTGGAACGAAAAACAGTTCCTGTCTGAAATTCGTGCAAGCTACGCTTACTGCGTCATCTGCGAAAACGAAGGCAAGCTCTTAGGCTACGCGATTTTCCATTTGCTCGGCCCGGACTCCGAACTGTTGAGCATCGCCACTCGCGAGTCCGAACAGCGCAAGGGCATCGGTTCGCAACTACTACATGCGGGTCTAGACAAGCTAACGGAAAGCGAAGATCAATGCTTTTTAGAAGTCCGCAACGGGAACGTAAAAGCACGGGCCTTTTACGAGAAGCACGGATTCAAGCTATACAACGTCCGCAAAAAATACTACGCCGACGGCGAAGACGCTGCACTATACAAATTCACGAAATATTTAGAAAAAATATAGGGAATGTCTAATGGATCCTATCGCGTTGCTCCAGGATGGCAACGTTCAACAAACTTTATAAGAAACTGCAACAGGTAATTATTTTGTCAAAGATACTAAAATTCAACAAGAACGACAGTTTAAAGAAAAAGAATATCCGCATCGGCATTGCGTTTCTGGTTCTGCTCGCCATCGCGATTACCATTTACGCCATCTTTGAAAAAAGCGGACACTGGCTCGTTGAAGACGACGAGTTCAAACACGTCAAGTGGGTCGCCGTTCTCGACGGTCAAAGTGCCGATTTAGAGCGTTCGGACTTCGCCGCCAACCTTCTCCGAGAAGGTAAAGTCGATTCCGTACTCCTGCTTGGCCGCCGCACGCTCCGCGACAGGAGCAATTCCGAATTCTATGCCGAAGACTTCATGAAGCAGGGCGCATTCGACAACAACGTCGTCTTTCTCGTTCCGCACGACGACCCCTCCACCATCAGTGAAGCCATGACGCTTATTCCGTGGCTAAAGAAGCACAATGCAGATACAGTGCTCCTCATAACAGATGCAGCATCGACGTTCCGCGCCAAAAGAATGTTCCAAAAGCTCTCGGGCAACAGCCCTGTTTACGTGACAAAAGACATCCATCACGTTACATACAATCCATCCTGCTGGTATAGCAGCCGCGAATCACGCAAAGATTGGCTCCGCAGCTGGGCAGCCCTGTTCGCATCGTATTTCGAAACGTTCAACACAGACACGCTCACAGCCGCCGATTCCTCTTACTACAGGCCCATCAGATCTTACGCCGATTACAAACGTGAAGTCCGTGCAAACGTCAACATGCAAAAGCTCCTTCCCAAACTTGAAGAAAAAATAAACAGCAACTCCGAAAAGGAATCCGCAAAAGAATCTTCAACGGAAAAAACGGAAAAACCGCAAAAAGCAGAGCCGCCCAAAACCGAAGCCAAGGATACAGGCAAATCAACGGCTAAGGAACAGCCCAAAGCGAAAGAGCCCGCCAAAGACGTGAAGAAAGAACAAGCCAAGACGGCGCCCAATCCCGCCAAGCCGCAAGCTCCTGCAAAAGCAAAAAAGTAGCTTGCCCATTGCTGAGCAAGCTCTTCTCCTCCTGACACGGTATCCTAACAGAACACTTTCATTCATTGTCACCCCGGCCACAGTGCCGGGGTCGGATTTTTAGAAAAATTTACTTTAATCCTTTACAACAGCGGCATGGCTTCACGCCTGTCAAATACAAGGTAATGGGTATTGTTGAATTGTAATCCCTTCTTTATCTTAAAATCAATGCGAGACGGGCACACGCAATTTGTCGCATACAACCCAGCGGAAGGTTTTACAAACATCGTATCGTTAAACGCATACACATTAAATTGCACATCTTTCACACCGCACCCTACATCAAGTTCGTTGATGGATATCGTCTCATAGCCGTTGCCAGCATCAACCCTTTTCGCAAAAACATCCTTTGCCGATACGGTATCAACGACAGAGACTGTTAACGAATTTACCAAAGACGGTTTATCAAACGTCAGCCTATCATTCTTGCATACAACATCAATATCCGTCGTATTCTGCTCCGTCATCACTTCTTCAACCGTAACGACACTAATGTCATAAATTTCCATCGTATTGTGCAGATTTCTACTGGAGCCATCATCAAAAACAAGCCAACGAGCACGAGAATAAGCAGGAGCGTTATCCACGGCAAAATCTACCTTCGACGGACAGAGACATCTTTGTGCATTCGTATAGTCTAATTTCGCATTCACGTAAACAGTATCGCTAGAAACATAAACATCTAAAGTGTCAACAGTCGCACCACAAGTCAGCGTAACATTCTCAATGTAGAACCCAGTGCGTTCCGTACTGACATACCGGCCTGCGACCGGCGGAAGCGAAGAATCGTTATCTTTGGGCAAAATTGTTTGAACAGGCGACGAACCATCCAGCAACGGATCTTCGATTGTACGGGCACCGCATTGGGCGATAGCATCTGTAATCAACAAATGCGAAGGCCCTGCAGCAACCTCCGAAGACGAGCTCTTCGGCAAATTAGAAGCTGAAGAAGCAACCGCTACGGAAGAAGATAGCGCAACAGCAACCGACGAAGACGAAGCCACGGCCTTCACGGACGAGGACGAATTCTTCTGAACCGTCGCACTAGATGCAGGAGCCGTAGCCGAAGAAGTCGCCTTGACAGATGACGAAGAAGCAACTTTTCCCGAAGACGAAACCGCCGACTTTGCTGACGACGATTCCACGGCAGCACTCGACAAAGCCTCATCGCTCGACGAAAGCTCAATACTAGACGAAGAATCTAGCTCAGCTATATCAACGCCAGTCGCAGACGAATCATCGCTACAAGCCAAAAACGCTAACGACAAAGAAGCAACACCAACAGCAAAAGAATTTTTTAAAAGAGAATACTTTTTCATAAGAGACTCCTCGTTTTACATCAATAAATATATTCTTTTTTTTCAGCAAAAGCAATACTTAATGCAACAAAAAATTGATTTTTTCGTCAAAATCAGCAAATTTTTAATACAATTTTTATTTCTAATTTCATTTATGCAACACCCTGTTGCATATACATATAGTAAACGACAAAAGTAAGTTCTCATAAAAAGCCGACCCCGGCATCCCGGAATAAATCCGGGACAGGCTCCAGCCGGGGTGACAAAAGGCATACAGAACATATCAAAAAGAACTCTTCTTATAGAAAGGTCCCGCCCATTTAGGCAGGACCTTCTTCTATCAAGGAGTTACAATTAATCTATTTTTACTTTAACGTTCACCAACTTCATTGTAAGCGATTTGTCATAGACAAGATAATTCGCCTTGGTAAAGCGAGAATCTTGCTCAATTTTAAATCTAATGCGCGTCGGGCATAAGCACTTCGCCACCGCTGCCGACTGATCGATTTTCGGGTTTGCATAAAGCGTATCTCCAGACGCGATTACATCGATACCTTCAACAACAATTCCGCACGCAACATAAATATCGTCCATTTCAATCGTATCAAATCCGTCCGCACCGGCAATCCGCCTTGCATAAGGCAGTTCTTTCGAAGTGGTATCGGCAATTTCAGACAAAGCATTCACCAAAGCAGACTTTTCCGCCGTCACACGGTCATTCCTGCACACCGCCTGAACATCCGACGCAGCCAAAACAGGCTTTTCATCGGCATCTTCAATCTTATCTACAATTTTCATTCTGTTTCCCAAATTATTGCTGGACTCGTCATCGAGAACAAGAAGCGTCGCTTTAGAAAACGCAGAATCCGCACCAACGCTGAAATGAACTTTTGACACACAAACGCACTTTTCCGCATCCGAAGTGGCCAATTTCGTTTTCACGTAAAGCGTATCGCCAGACGGATAAACGTTCAAAGAATCAAAACGTGCATTACATGCAAACAAAATATTTTCCAGACTGAAACTGACTTTTTCTGCACCAACGCGGCGATAAGCGACCGGCGGAAGAGCCAAGCCATCTCCACCAGGAACCGAGCGTCCATCAAGCAAGGGATCCGTTTTTCCTGCCATGCACTCGGCATAAGCTCCAGTCACAGGCAAGATCGGATCCAAGGCAGCCGATGACAAATTCACTGCCGCAGAAGAAGACGAAATCGCAGCACTAGAAGATAAAAGCGTCGCACTAGAGGACAAAATCGTCGCGGAACTCGATTCCGCAACAAGACTTGACGAATAAACAGTCCCGCTCGAAGAGAGAACTGCCGTATTCGAAGAGGAAACCGCTATACTCGAAGACGATGTTTCAGAAAGCGAGTCCGGCACAACTTCAGAACCATTTTCAATTGAAGGTTGAACAAAGTTCACCGCAGTAGAATCCTCACCGCAAGCAGCAAACATCAGAGCGGCAATCGCCGAGCAGGTCATTAAAGAAATCTTTTTCATGTTAAGCTCCTTTTTTTCACACTTTCAAATATACGCATATTTTTATAGAAAAGCAATACTTTTATGCAACAAAATTTAAGTTTTTTATCAAAATTCAGCAATTTTTATAAAAATTTATAGTTTTCATTTCTACATACTACAAACTGTTGCATATAGAAAAAAGGAATGATAAAAACCATTCCTTTTCACTCGATTCCTTTTCAAAGAATCAATTAACGTTTCTTAAACTTAAATTCAACCTTATCGTGGGCATGCGGGTCATTCTTTGCGATGGCAAAAAAAATAGCCCCCATAAAAAGAACCATGCAAATAAGAGAATGATAACCGAAATCTTCTTCCAAACCAAGGATTCGATTTCCGGCAACCATAAAATTCAAAGACAATATGAAAAAAAGATACATTACAACACCAAACGCATACTGAATAAATTGACTTTTTGCATTCAATTTATACTTCCATCCGACCATGAGAAACGAAAGAAAAGATACAAACAACGTAAACACATACAGAACTAGAATAGACATGGGTAAAAATTACAAAAAAGTTGAGCTATCAGCGATGAGCAACAAGCAGTGAGGCAATGAGTTTTCATTTGGCGGCTATGCCGTGATTATAAAAGGCTCAAAGGGGGCGTAGCCCCGACCTCAAAGCTCGTAGCTTGCATCTCCTAACCACCAACCACTAACCACTGCCTACTGTCTACTAACCACTATTTACTATATTTGAGCTACTATGAGCTTAAAATTTGATACTCCCATTACCGAAGTTCCGCTGTTCCACCAAGGTAAAGTACGTGACATGTACGACCTGGGCGACAGCTTCCTGATGGTCGCCAGCGACCGTCTTTCCGCTTTTGACGTGGTGCTCCCCACCCCGATTCCTGGTAAGGGCAAAATCCTCAACCAGCTTTCGCTGTTCTGGTTCCAGCACCTCGGCATGAAGAACCACCTCATCACCGCCGACGTGAACGAATACCCGGAAGTGCTCAAGAAGCACGCCGACTACCTCCGCGGCCGTTCCATGATCGTAAAGAAGGCTCACCGCCATTCCGTGGAATGCATCGTTCGCGGTTACATCGTGGGTTCTGGCTGGAAGGACTACCAGAAGACCGGTAAGATTTGCGGTCATGTTCTCCCCGAAGGCCTGCAGCTCTGCCAGAAGCTCGAAAAGCCGCTCTACACGCCGAGCACCAAGCCCGACGTTGGCCACGACGAAAACATCAGCTTCGAACAGACTTTCGACATCGTAGGCGAAAAAGTTGCAACGACTCTCCGCGACATGTCTTTGGACATCTACACGAAGGCCCGCGACTACGCCGCCTCCAAGGGCATCATCCTCGCCGACACCAAGTTCGAATTCGGTGAAATCGACGGCGAAACCATCCTCATCGACGAAGTGCTCACGCCGGATTCCAGCCGCTACTGGCCGGCCGACAAGTACCAGGTGGGCAAGAACCAGGAAAGCTTCGACAAGCAGTACGTGCGCGACTGGCTCGAAACTCTCGACTGGGGCAAGACCTACCCGGGTCCAGAAATTCCGGCAGACGTCGTGAAGAACACGCTCGCCAAGTACGAAGAAATCTTCGTGCGCCTCACCGGCAAGCAGCCGGAACTGTAAGAGTTTCACGAGCAAAACTCAAATCAAGCACATTTTATGCATCTTGCATTCAAGCGATCCGTTATACGGGTCGCTTTTTTGCACTCATTCAATAGATAATTCCGATACAACAATAACGAATCATAAAAAATCTTCAAAGACAAATATTTTTTCAAAAAATTTACTTACATCAAAAAAAAGATTTATCTTTCAAATGGAGGAGTAACGTATAGAAGGAGCAATGTATGAAACTTCACCGAAAAAAAATTCACCGGAGTCTTATTCTCGGCAGTGCCGCGTTTATCACTTTTTTGTGCTTTTTGCTTTCTATCCAAGCGTACCTCACCTATTCCAAATCGCTCTATAAACGTTACGATGACAAGCTGAACAACATTCTGGATTATATTACGAACCAGATTGACATGGACGATCTTTACCAATGCACGCTTACCGGTGTAAAAAGCGAAAAATACCCTGAAGTGCAGTCCTTGCTCAACAGCATGGTGGATGACTTTAATTTGTTCTACCTATACTCGCTTTTCACGCGTAACGACACGATGTACAACATCTGTTCCGCGACCAGCAAAGAAGAACGCGCTCGCGGCGAAGAGGATATGAAGCTGTTGGAAACGACAACAGCTTACCAGCCCGAAGAAGTGCAAAAGTACTCCATGGCCATCAAAAAAAACGAAACCTCGTTCTTTGAAGAAGATTCCGATTATGGGGCCGCCTATACTGCTTGTAAGTCATACGTCACATCGACTGGAGTGCATTTCGGAGTTATATGCGCCGACATTTCTATCGAAGATTTGCACCGAACCGTAAACAATTACATTGTCTATAATATTATCTTAACGCTCGGCCTAGGCATGCTATTTGGTCTCCTCCTGATGTTCTGGTTACGCCATAACGTGACAGGCCCGATTCAAGAGCTGGAACGAAGCGCCCGACATTTTGCAGAAAAAAGCCGCGATCAAAAGACTCCCGAAGCACTCGTTTTCGACAAGCCCGAAATCCATACTGATAACGAACTGGAATCACTTTCAGATACGATTACGCAAATGTCCAAGGACATGCGAACTTATGTGCAAGGAATTTTAACGGCGGAAGAAAATGCCCGTGCAGCGCAGCAAAAAGCCGCCGGCATGACGATTCTCGCATTCAAGGATGCTTTGACGCACGTCAACAGCAAAGTCGCCTACGAAAAAATGAAAGAAAATTTGCAAGATGCCATAAACAAAGGAAAAGCGGAATTCGCCATCGTCATGGTCGATGTCAACAACCTCAAGACCATCAATGACTCCTACGGTCACGACTGCGGCGACAAGTACATTTTCGGTTCGTGCCATATCGTTTGTTGCGTCTATAAGCACTCCCCCGTCTATAGAATTGGCGGTGACGAATTCCTAGTTTTACTGCGGAATTCCGATTACGAAAATCGAGACGCTTTGCTGAAAGAAATAGAAGAGACTTTCAAAAAATCCATGAACGATACTTCAGTCGAACCGTGGGAACGATACTCGGCATCTTTCGGCATGTCCATATATCAAAAAGGCGATGATGTCGATGCCGTATTCATACGCGCCGACGAAAGCATGTATCAGTACAAAGCAAAACTTAAGAAGCAGTTGGGCGAAGAAGGACCGAGATAAGGATTAGACGAAAGACGATAGACGAGAGTGCGTTTATTGTTTCTCGACGACGCGTCCGAGCGGGGTTTGCATTTGGCGGCGCTGTTCGGCGTAAATGGTCGGCGCGACAATGTGATAAATCGCCTCCTTCACCATCGTCCCGACATTGAACGCAAAAGAATCAAATACGTAGCGGTAACTTTCAATCGTATCGTCGAAGCCCACCACATAAGGCGTGGGCATTTTTTTTGCCTTGTAAAAATCAATCAACGAAGCTGCAACCCAGTCGTTTGAACAAACAAATTTATCCAAAGTTGCATTTTTCAAAAGCGATTCAAGAATGTTATCCAAAAACACCTGACGCTCAACCCCCTCCCTTTCTGCAGCATCAGTCAAGTCAAACGGTGACGCATAGCGGTCATCGACAAGCGGAATCACATCGGCTCCAGCTTCAAGCAAACCTTGCAATCTTGCCTTCGACCAAAAGCTCGCATGATACGGCGACAAGTAATGCACCTTACCCACATTCTTATTCTTGAGGTAACGCCCGACAATCATGCCAGCTTCC
>Ga0129307_1003063_pt1 | contig 11261 bp, 8 predicted proteins | sample P1105metagenome_FD_94437 | JGI IMG/M metagenome (GOLD analysis project Ga0129307, IMG submission 94437) | Capybara group fecal microbial communities from Wisconsin, USA - P1105 metagenome | ecosystem: Host-associated > Mammals > Digestive system > Large intestine > Fecal | place: USA: Wisconsin... | reverse complement strand
CGAATCGCTCAAGAAGTTTTGGCAGGACCCTGCGGACCGCATCATTGACATGAACTGCGCCGAGGGACCCGCCGATGACCATGAGCCTCGGTTTTTTACCGTCGAAACCGAGTGTCTTCAGACCGGTCACGGCATCCCCCTTCAGGATCTCCTCGCGAATCGGGGAGCCTGAAAGCACTGCCTTGCCCGCGGGAAGGAGCTTGACCGTCTCCGGGAAGTTGCAGCAGATCTTTGTTGCGAACGGACCGGCCAGACGGTTCGCGAGGCCCGGGGTCATATCCGATTCATGGGAGATGACCGGCACTCCCGCGGCACGTGCCGCCATCGTTACCGGTACCGCAACAAAACCGCCCTTGGAAAACACGATGTCCGGGCGGAACTTCTTCATGACCCGTGCCGCCTCAAAGAATCCCTTGATCACGCGGAAGGGGTCGGAAAAGTTTTTCAGGTCAAAATAACGGCGCAGCTTGCCGGAAGAGATCCCCTCGTAAGGAAGGCCCGCTTTTTCCGCGAGTTCCTTCTCGATCCCGCTGATGCTGCCGATATAGAGGATCTCGTATCCTCTCTTTTTCAGCTCCGGGACCAGCGCCAGGCTGGGGGTCACGTGTCCGGCGGTTCCGCCGCCTGTCAGAATAATCTTTTTCATGGTTATTTATTATACAGTATTGTATCCGCTTTTCAACTCAATTCTTGCTGTCGAAAGCAAATTTCCTGCTCTTTCTCCGGGGCGTGATATTGATGACCGCGATCAGGAGCAGGGCGAAGGAAAGCGCCAGCTGGACCATGACACTGATCAGGATGATGTGTTCCGTAAAGGCGTCATCCGGTACGAGTCCCATCATTGAAAACAGTATCCTGACTGCTCCGGGCCTGCCCGCCTGCCTTGTCACCGCCGCAAAGACCGGAAGCAGCGGATCCGCCGCGATAAGGTAGCTTATGCGGTTTCCCTGCTCCACCATGAACGGTCTGGTAAGCACCGGGATCAGCACCGGGATCGTGATCAGCCCGACCACGACCGCATAGCAGATGACCGTGCTCCTTACGACCGAGCGGCCGGCGGAACTGGCGAGCATGCCGATGCTTAAGACCAGGAAAGCTTCCGGAAGAAACAGCAGCATCACTCCGATCGCGCTCTGCACACTGACTCCTCCGAAGATCAGGGGAAGCAGCATGGCCGGAAGGCACGAAATGATGATAGCCCCCACGCTGATGCAGGCTGAGATCAGTTTCTCAGTCACGATATTCGCGGGCGTCAGCCGCGTCGTGAGCAGCAGATCGAAAGTGCCGGTCTCCCGCTCGCCCGAGATTGCGGACGCCGTATAGACAGGACAGATCAGCAGGATCAGGACGAACTCCGTCAGGACGACCGTCATGTAGATATCCAGCATCGGACGGTAGTCCGCGATCCAGGTCTGCCGCATCTCCGAAACGACTCCGAAGGATCCGAGAAAGCCGATGGTGAACAGGACCACGTTGACGGCGGTCATGATGACCGGAAGCGTAAAGCCCCGGCTCCTCACTTCAATATCTCGTTTAATGATAGGATTCAGACGCGTCATAACTTGCTACGGTATGCTCCTCTCCGTGTCCTGTGAGCTGCATGAAGATGGATTCGAGGGACCCTTTTTCTCTCGAGAATCCGTGCACCGGCAGGCCTTCTTCGATCATCCGCTTCAGAAGCTGCGCTTCGTCCGCAGCGGTCCCTTCAAAATTGATCATGATATCGTTTCCCTTGATCGCCATGGAGCGCACGCGCTTCTCCTCTTTCAGGAAACGGATCGCCTGGGTCGTCCTGCGCGCCATGGATATGATGATCGGGTTTTCCGCCGTGACGACTTTCATAACGTCCATCAGGCGGCCGGACATGACGATACTGCCCTGGTCGATGATCCCGATGTCCGTACACAGCTCCGATATATCGCTCAGGATATGGGAACTGATAATGATCGTCTTGCCGCGGTCCGAAAGCTCCCCGACGATCTGCTTGAACTCATAGCGGGTCCGCGGATCGAGACCGGAGGTCGGCTCGTCCATGATGAGGATCGGCGGATCGTTGATCAGGGCGCGTGCCAGCGCAAGCTTCTGCTTCATGCCCCGGGACAGCGATTCAACGTAAAAATCGGCCTTATCGGTCAGCTCGACGTATTTCAGGAGGTTCTCGGAACGGCGGCGCGCTTCCATCCCGTCCAGGCCGTAGCATGCCGCAAAGAACTCCATGTACTCGCTGACCCGGAGGTTATTGTAGATCCCGAACGCGTCCGGCACATAGCCGATCAGGCTGCGGCTTTCGGCATGCTCGTAACCGCCGGGCATGCCTGCCACGGTCACTGAACCTTCGTCCGGGTAGATGATGCCCGTCATGATGCGGATCGCCGTCGTCTTGCCCGCGCCGTTGGGGCCGACAAAACCGTAGAGCGAACCCTCGCTGATATGCATCGTCAGATCATCCAGCGCGCAGAAATGGCCGTAAAATTTTTTGACATGTTCCACTTGAAGCATAGAAGTCCTCAGCGTTCCGTGCCGGTCACATCCGGCACCGGGAGAAACATCGGTACGTTGACCGAGCTGCTCTCATCGGGCACATAACGCACGGTCAGTGTATTGTCCGGCGACAGATACGGCTGCACCGTGTCCGCCGTAAAGGAACGGCGGTCGGCGGGCATCAGGTCATATCTGCCGGTCTGATAGTTATAGAGGGCAATGCTGCCGGCAAACGGAATCATTTCCTCCCCGGCAAACTCGTCCGAAAGTTCCGAGAAGACCACGGAACGGACGCTGATATCGTTTCCGAGGCTGTATTCCAGCACAACGGAACTGCGCGTCGTATTGGCGGAAGCGTCATATTCGCCGGAGACCAGCTTCGGGTCGGCGCTGAGCGCTGTCCTCCAGACAACATTGCCGCGGGAAAACGCGGTATCGGTAAAGCCGCAGATCAAGGCTGTCCCGGTCTGTTCAATCTCAACGTTTCCTTCGAAGACCGCCGGGATATCCTCAGCATCGGAAAATGCGATCAGTCTGGCTCCGCCGTAGTAAGAGCGGAGGTTGTTGTCGATATAGTAACTGAGCAGCCTGGTGCGCCTCAGAGCCCTGACATAGTCACGGCTGTCCGGGGCAATGGAGCGTATGCCGGTCAGATACTCCGCAAGCAGTTTTGCGGAACCGGTCGGTGCGGTCATCAGCTGTGCATTGTCCAGGCTTACTTCCGTTCCGTTTCCGATCGTGCCGAGCCGGACGATCCTGCCGTACATGACCAGGGACGCATCCTCCAGATCCCGCCCCGTATTGTTGCGGATCACCCCGCTGATATGCTCGTTAAAGACCGTGATCTTTGTCTCAAGGCCTTTTTCGCTCCCGCCCGCCGCGTACTCGAAAAGGCTCGATGCAAAAGGCTTCATACCGGAAGCTATGACCGTATGTCCGTCCTGTGCCTCCAGCAGACCGAGGACGCTTGTTTCATCCCCTGTTTCAAAACGGCTGTAGTCCATATCCGCCTCGCGGATGATCGGAAGGAGATCATAACTTAACGGCAGCCACATCCGGTAATCCTTTCTGGAAGGCGCCGTCAGGCGGACAAAGCCCTCATCCGTCACGCTTCCGTCATGGATCTCGCGGATCACCGCGTAATCGGAGAAGATACCGCCGGTCCTTAAGCCGACGCTTAAGACCATGACGACCAGCGCGCCTGCAAATGCCGCGATCGGTACGAATGCATGATAATAGATCCCGAGGCCTCTCGTCCTCAGGTAAGCGTAGATGCCGACGCTGATCAGCCCGAGGTAGGCAAGTGCGAAAAGCAGGTAAAGGGGCGCAGACGGAAGCCTGTCCGGATCCGCCAGTCCCACAAGGCTTCCCGCAGCCTCATACAGATCCTGGCTGCCGCTGCCTTTATCGATCAGCCGGCTGATCCTTGCGGATCCCAGCGTGCCCTGAAGCAGTTCGTCCGCATAGCCGATCTGCTCGCTGCAGAAGGCGTAGATATCACAAAGGTCGTAGGCGGTGATGCCGATAACACCGTTGCCGGAGAGGATGGTTGTCAGGATCGCCGTGTCCCCGGACTGCATGACCTGGGTCCCGCCGGCGGTAAAGATATCCCTGACAAGGAGCGGGATCACTGCGCCGTCCGGTCCGGTCTTGGAGTACTGCATACCCATGTCGATGTCGCGCTCGTCGCCGTCCCCGATCGAAAGGTCTCTGATATAGGAAAGCAGTTCGACTGCCGCGGAAGGCCTTGCGCCTGTTCCGACGAGCAGCACGCCGCCGTTCTTGGTCCATTCACGGATGACGGAAAAATCTCCGCTCTCCATCTTCCGGCTGTCAAGATCGGACATGATGATCATATCCATCTGCTCCATGCCCGCCGCCGTATCGGGAAGATCGGAAGGATTCAGTTCCACGACCCTCGTCCTCAGCTGCGTACCCGCCACGCTGAGCCCCCTGAAATAGGCAAGTCTGTCCGGATGGTCAGAAAGAATGCCGATCAGAAGTTCGGGGCCGCTTCCCTGCATATTGATGGAAGCCTGCAGTTCGTTTTTCAATACACCGTTCTTATCCAGCAGGCTTAAGTGTACTCCCGTGTTGTTTTCCGCGGCGGAGATCACATCCCTTACGGATACGGCCTCGCCGGCTGCCGCCGCGACAGGCCAGGTGTAGCGGATCACTGCGGCTTCAAAGACTCCGCTCCCGTTCTCCGTGCTGCCCGGCACTTCCAGGACCAGGCTGCCTTCAAAGTCCTCCGCTTCATGATTTTCGATACGGACCTCGAACGGCAGTCTCCGTCCGGACTTCGCAATGTTGCGGAATCCGTAGGAAAACGACATCTGCACGCCCGTCATGAACTCCCCCGCAGGCGTGGTCACGGGATCCGTGCCGTCGAGCTCGACGCTGACGCCCTGGTCCGTCACCCAGAGGGCTTCGCTTTCAGGACCTTTCGCATCCTCCTGGACAAAGCCTTCCTGGGGTTCCGCGTAAGCGCGCGAAAAGAAGGCTGTTATCAGGACAGCCTGCAGGAACAGATATGCACTTATCTTCAGTTTGCGTGAAAAGCTCATGATACGGTCATGCCCGCTTGATCTGTTCGCTGTTTTTATCAAAATGGATCTTCAGCCGGACGGTAAAGACCGTTCCGTTCAGATCCGATGCCGCGGTGATCGTGCCTCCGTGCATGTTGACGATATCCCTCGCGATCGCAAGCCCCAGTCCGGTGCCGCCGGTCTGCGTCGAACGCGCCCGGTCAGCGCGGTAGAACTTGTCAAATATCAGCGGCAGATCCTTCTCGTCAATGACAAAACCGAAGTTGATGACCTTGACTTCGACGACGTCATTGGGGATCTCCGCATTCACCCGTACGATGACCTTCTTGCCTTCCGCGCCGTACTTGATCGCGTTGCCGATCAGGTTGTCGAAAAGCCGGGCGATCAGGCCGCCGTCCGCCGTGATCTCAAGAGACGGGACATTGGTCTTCAGCTCATAGGAAAGTCCTTTTTCCTGGAAATTCGGATATGCCTCCTCAAGGAGCTGCTCCAGGAGCTTCACGATATCCACGTAGCCGACCTTCATCGTTATCTTGCCGTAGCTGAGCTTTGTGAAGTCAAAGAGGTCGTTGATCAGCTGCTCCAGGCGCTTGGATTTGTTGTAAGCGATCAGAAGGTACTTCTGCCGCTGGTCGTCAGTAAGAATCGAACTGTTTTTTCCCGAGAGGAGTTCCAGGTAGCCGATGATGGAAGTAAGGGGCGTCCTTAAGTCATGCGCGATGTTGGTGATAAGATCCGTCTTGGACTTTTCCGCTTCCCGCTCCACTTCGAGGAGCTTCTCAAGATCCTCCCCGAGGTTGTTGAGGTTTTCCGCCATCTGCGAAAACTCATCGTCGCCCTCGACCCTCACGCGGGTATCGAGCTTGCCGTCCGCCATATCCGCCATGGCGCGGCTCAGGTCATTGATGTAGTTGATGGACCTTAACTGCAGCAGATAAAAGACGAGCGCGAAGATCAACACCGCACTCACGACATAGAACAGGGCGTAGATACTGCTCTGCTCAAAACTTTTTCCGAATACCAAGACAAGCCTGCCGATATTGAATATAAGCAGGCTTTCTATCAGACACGTGATAAACGCGGCTATGATCAGATTGATAATGAAGCGCGTCCGGTAGCGCTTGGCAATATCGTTCTTCATGACGGACCGGTTCTTAAGTTCTATAAAACATGTGACAGAAAGGCGCCAGTCGCTTCAAACAGTCCTCGCCCGCTGCGCGGTCTGCGGAACTCGCTTTGTGGCATCCTTTCTGTCATAACTGCTGCATTTACTTCTCGATCTTGTAACCGACGCCCCAGACTGTGGAAATGATCTTGTCCTGGCGCTGGTCTTCCTTCATCTTGCCGCGCAGACGGCGGATGTGGACCATGACGGTGTTGTTGGCCTCGTATACCTTCTCGTTCCAGACCTTCTCAAAGATCTCGTCCGTGGAAAAGACCTTGCCCGGGTTGGAAGAAAGCAGGTACAGGATATCGAACTCGATCGGCGTCAGCTTGATCTCTTCGCCGTCGATCAGCACCTTATGGTTGTCCTTGTTGATGGAAAGGCCGCGGATATGGATCTCGTTGTTCTCCTGTGCTGCGGCCTGGTTGTTCGGGTTGAGCTGCGTATAGCGTCTCAGCTGGGACTTGACTCTTGCCGTGAGCTCCAGCGGATTGAACGGCTTGGTCACATAGTCATCCGCACCTACGCCGAGTCCCATGATCTTGTCGAGGTCCGCGCCCTTGGCGCTTAACATGATGATCGGGACGTTGGAAGTCTCACGGATCTTCTTGCACATCTGGATGCCGTCCATGCCGGGCATCATAATGTCAAGGAGCACCAGATGGATCTCCTCTTCCTCGATGATGCGGAGGCCTTCCTCCGCGTTCGAAGCCTTATGAACAGTATATCCGTCAGATACAAGATAGATCTCGACCAGATCGGCGATCTCATTTTCATCGTCAACTACGAGAATGTGAATATCCGGCATGTGTACTCTCCTTTTGTATTAATCATCGGCCCGGAAATATTCCGGGCGGGGAAACCATCTCGCTGAATTCATTATACCGTAAATTCCGCGTCAGGTATTGCAAAACTATGAAGATTCATAAAAAATTCATCTACCGATTTCTGACGATTTTTACGGAGTGAGCCGTCAGGAGCAGGCGTGCGGTGTTCTGCTGCTGGCATTTACCGGTCCTTTCTGAGCTCTTCCATGATCAGGCTGCGGGTATAGGAGCCTGCTTTCTTCTTCCACTCCGGTTCCAGATCCGCGATCCTGAACGGTTTTAAAAAGCTGACATGCACGGACGCGCTGCGGACGCAGGGACGGTGGTTCTCGTAGATATCCGCCGAACCGCTGATGGCAACGGGGACGACGGGACAGCCGGTGCGCTGAGCGACCTTGAGGCTTCCCTCCTTGAACTCGTAAAGCTCCGTTTTATCCTCGTTTTTGTTGCGCGTGCCCTCCGGATAGATAAAGATCGAAGTGCCGTCCTTGACGTAATCGATCGCCGTACGGATGACCTCCAGACCCTGGCGCACATCGTCGCGGTCCAGAAAAAGGCATCTCATGAGGATCATCCACCATCCCATGACCGGCACCTTCGCGATCTGTTTTTTTGCGATATAGCCGGTCGGCCGCTTCATCCAGATATAGGTGCAGAGGACATCATAATAGGACTGATGGTTGCCGACAAAAAGGCAGGGTTCATCGTCGGGGATGTTCTCGAGACCTTCGGCCGTGACGGTCGTTCCGGAGACCCAGAGTTCAAAGCGCAGGAAAGTCTGTATGATCTTCAGCGTCGCGTTGAGTTCCGCCTGCGGATCAAAGTGACGCACGATAAACAGGATCGCAATGACCGGGATGCCTAAAACAAAAAAAGCAAAAAAGAAAAAAATGACTAAAACGGATCTGATCATCCAATAACCTCCGTCTGCAGTACTGTCCGAAGAGCGCTGCAGCTAAACATATAAAACAGCCGGGACCCGGGTAAAACTCAGCCACCGCGCCGCACGGCCGTTTGATTTTTGTTGATTTGCCGGACACCGCCGGATGCGGTCCCCGTGTTACAATACGTCCGAAAAATGCGGACGAAGCCTGATGAAGATCTTGAGCCCGGCATAGAAGATCACCGCCGTCACCGCCCAGAAATAGACGGTATTGAGCGGACGCTCCCAGAACCAGTGGCCGGTCAGCATGGAATCACGGTATCCGCTGACGATGTAGTAGATCGGGTTGATCTTGAAGATCGGAGCCATCCACGGATGCTCCGCGGTAAACATGCCGTCCCAGTACATGATCGGCGCAAGCCACATGCCGAACTGCAGGCAGATGCCGACGATCTGCGTCATATCCTTGAAGAAGACATTGACTGCGGATGTAAGGAACCCGATCCCCAGCGCCAGGATCATTGTCGCCGCGCTGTAGTAAAGGACCTGGATCCAGGTCGCCTGAGGGCGCACGCCCCCGATCAGGAAGACGGCGAACATAATTGCCAGGAAGCAGGCATGCACCAGGAAACAGGAACAGACCTTGATGACCGGCAGCAGTTCCACCGGGAAGACGACCTTCTTTACGAGATAGTTATACTCGTTGAGCGAATTGGTAATGCCGGAAACGGACTCATTGAAGAAGAACCACGGCACCAGGCCCGGGATCAGCCAGATGACGTAAGGCGTATCCGGCACGGGCGGCACGGACTTCATGCCCAGCTGGAAGATGAAGAAGAAAATGAGTACGGTCACGACCGGATTGACGAACATCCAGACCACACCGAAATAAGAGCCGACAAATCTCTTCCTGAAGTCAGAGGCCGCCAGCCCGGCGATCATTTTCCTTTTCTCTTTCAGCTCGGAAACGAGCTGTTTCAGCACATGCATATCCGGTTCACACCCTGATCAGAACTTGAAGGTCTCGCTGAGGCCGCCCCACTTGGTGTCCTTTTCGGAAAGCAGCAGCTCCATGCCCTCTTCGACGGGCCACTCGACGCCGATCTCCGGATCGTTCCAGATGAGGCCGCCCTCGTCACCGGGATGATAGAAATCGGTGCACTTATAGGCAAACTCCGCGATGTCGCTTAAGACCAGGAAGCCGTGTGCAAAGCCCTCGGAGATGTAGAACTGCTTCTTATTCTCTTCGGTAAGCTCCACGCCGTACCACATGCCGTATGTATCGGAGTGCGTCCTTAAGTCCACCGCCACGTCAAAGACACGGCCCTTCAGCGCACGTACGAGCTTCCCCTGCGGGAACTGTTTCTGATAATGCAGACCGCGGAGCACGCCTTTCACGGAACAGGACTGATTGTCCTGCACGAACTCCATGCAAAGGCCCGCTTCCTCAAAATCGCGCTTGTTGTACGTCTCCACAAAATACCCGCGGGCATCGGTATGTACCGTGGGCTCTATGACATAAAGGCCTTCGATGACCTTGCCGTTCTTTTCACAGCGGCTCACTTTGATCTGACCCATAAACAATCTCCATTCGTATTTTACAGACAGAACCTGCTGATGACCGTCGTCCAGACTGTCAGGCCCAGCATCACAAGCTCCGCCAATTCCAATAGATAATACCACAACGCCGGTCTCGTTTCAAGCGGTCCGGAAAGCACCATGTAGAGCGGGAACATCAGCGGGATGAAGTAGCGGCCCTGAACGCCGCCGATCTCCTCCGCTCCCGGTTCCGTAAACGCCACGTACATCGAGGTCCAGATGAGGACGCTTGCCGCGCCGACCATCAGGAAGACCCAGATACGCTGCGGGATCTTCAGCTGGCGGATGATCTCATCTTCGCTTCCGCTGACCGCAGGCCTGCCTTTTTCATTCACCCAGCTGACTGCGATCATAAGGACCAGCATGATCAGATAGGCCGGATAGTATCCTTTGAATTCCGTCGTTCCGTTCACGAGATGTCCCATATGGGTCGTGCAGTCGGCACCGAACCAGCACTGCGGGATCCAGCGGAAGATCTGCCGGAACAGGATCCATGCATAACGCAGGGGATTGCCGAGGATGAAGCCGACCTGCGAGACTTCGGAAACAGCCTCGCCGCCCCGGACGTCTCCTGCCTCCGCCGGTGCCAGGACCGTCGGCAGGATAAAGGTGCCGATCAGCAGGATAAATATGATGCCGCATCCGAAAAGCAGGAACCAGTCCCTCGCCTCGGGATGCCATAATCCGTGATGCTCATGGTCTTTATCCTCCGTGCCCCCGTGATCTCCGAGCCAGACCAGCGCCATCATGGCGACAGGCGCATAGACGGCCTTCGCAAGGCAGCCGGTAAACATGCAGATGAGCGCCGGGATCACATACCTCCTGCCTTTCAGCAAAAGGGCGTACCCCAGACTGAGGAAAGCGGTGATAAAAGGATCATAGCTCACCGTACATGCCAGGAAAATGTTGACCGGGAAAAGGCCGATCAGCATCATCAGGTACTTGCCCCTCGGCGTCAGGCGGATCGCCAGCGCCATAACGAGAGCATACAGGAGCAGATTTGCAAGCCTCGTGACAAGCAGCAGCGCAGGCCAGGGAAGGTCCAGGCCTTTTCCGATCTTCATGGCTGCCGCCATAGCAAGGTATGCCGGCATACGATTCGGCATCGTGTAAAAGTCGGGCGTATGTGCGCCCTGCTTATAATCCGCAAGTGCGCCGAGGCGTTCGTCCCATTCCGACATTTCCGTCATGCCATGAGGCTGCGCGTCCGGATGATTGTATTCCGTGATCAGCAGCTGGTTCAGCATCGCGTCGGATACATGGAGCTCTGACGACGGGAAACTCGCCATGTCCATGACCGCCTGCAGGTGCGTCTCTTCGTCGTAACCGACCTTGTTGCGCGGGAGGCCTGCCGTCATGGAAACGCCCATCGAAAGGGCGATCAGAAGGAAGGCCAGTTCCGGGCGTGAGACCATCTTGTTCCTGAAGTCAAGAAACAGAAGGAATACCAGCACCCACAGCAGCACAAAACCAAACACATAAGGATCCCGCAGGAAACGGTTGTCGATCATGATCCTGCCCGTCCTGAAGAGCGGTCCTTCGGAAAGGGCGGACGGATCCTCAGCATTTTCCACCGGACGGATCGCCACGGAGACCACGTTCTCCTCGTCGATATCCAGCACTTCCGTGCCGAGATAAATGGGCTGGAAATCCTTGTAAACTGTTGTAACAGGGCTTCCGCCCACCATGCGTGTCACTTCGATCTGAAGCCTCGTCGGACGTTCCCGAAGCGCTTCCAGTTCAAAAGCCAGCCGCTT
>Ga0129307_1003062_pt1 | contig 11262 bp, 9 predicted proteins | sample P1105metagenome_FD_94437 | JGI IMG/M metagenome (GOLD analysis project Ga0129307, IMG submission 94437) | Capybara group fecal microbial communities from Wisconsin, USA - P1105 metagenome | ecosystem: Host-associated > Mammals > Digestive system > Large intestine > Fecal | place: USA: Wisconsin... | reverse complement strand
TCGCGGTGATGACGGAAATGACTTCATCCACATATTTTTCACAGATCTCATCCGTGCCTGCTTCCACCATCACGCGGATCACGGGCTCGGTGCCGGATTCGCGGACCAGGATGCGTCCCTCGCCGCCCAGCGCATCCGCCACCCGCTGTACAGCCGCCTGCACGTCCGGGTCATTCTGAGCGTCCGGTTTAGATTTTACCCTCACATTCTTCAGGACCTGCGGATAAAACACGACCGGAGCTGCAAGCGCGCTGAGGGGCTTCTCTTTTGCAAGCATGACCTCCATTATCTTCAGGCTGGTCAGAATGCCGTCTCCCGTGGTTTCGTACTTGGAAAAGATGATGTGGCCGCTCTGCTCACCGCCGATCCGGTTTCCGGTCTCCGTCATGTTCTCATAGACGTATTTGTCACCGACTTTCGTCTTTTCATATTCGATGCCCACCTTGTCCAGCGCCTTATACAGGCCGAAATTGGACATGACCGTAGTGACGACCTTGTTGTTGATCAGCTTGCCTCTCTCCTTCATGTACACTCCGTAGATGTACAGAATATGATCTCCCGTGACGACGCTGCCCTTTTCATCCACACAGAGGCAGCGGTCGGCATCGCCATCGTAGGCAAATCCCACGTCCAGGCCGTTTTCCACCACAAAGCGCTGCAGACGCTCAATGTGCGTGGAACCGCAGTCCGTGTTGATATTGAATCCGTCGGGCTCGTCATTGATCACGTAAGTCTTGGCGCCGAGCGCATCGAACACGCCCTTGGCGATCTGCCAGGCAGCTCCGTTTGCGACGTCCAGTCCGACCTTCATATTCTTGAAGCTGTACCGGGACATGGAGATCAGGTGGCCGACGTAGCGGTTGCGGCCCGCCACATAGTCCACGGTGCGGCCGATGCCGTCGCGCTGGCCGACCGGGATCTCAAGCTTGCCGTCAATATACTCTTCCACCTTGAGGATGGTCTCCTCATCCATCTTCTCGCCCTTCCCGTTGATCAGCTTGATACCGTTGTCATAGTAGGGATTGTGAGAAGCCGAGATCATGATGCCGCAGTCAAAATCATCCACCCTGGTGATGTATGCCACGGAAGGCGTCGTAGTCACATGCATAATGTAAGCGTCCGCGCCGCTGGCCATCAGACCGGTGCAGAGCGCGTACTCAAACATATAGCTGGAACGCCTGGTGTCCTTGCCGATCACGATCTTGGCCTTTTTGCCCTGTCTGGCGCCGTAATACCATCCCAGGAAGCGTCCGATCTGAATGGCGTGCACAAAGCTAAGGTCTTTGTTGGCCTCACCGCGGAAGCCGTCCGTTCCGAAATACTTTCCCATGCTTACAGACGCTCCTTCTTCTCAATGTCCAGGAAATATTTGTAGCTGTCCACTGTCAGCTCTCCGCAGGCGGCTTCATCGCAGGCGATGATGGCGCCCTTGTGCAGCTGCAGCGCGCTGCAGGTCCATTTCTGGCTGACGCTGCCTTCCACCGTGGCTGCCAACGCCCTGGCCTTATTGTGTCCGTTGATGAGGATCAGGACCTCTTTGGAATCCGTGACCGTGCCGACTCCGACGGAAAGCGCCTGCGCGGGCACCTTCTCGGGATCGTTGCCGAAAAAGCGTGAATTCACGATTCTGGTGTCCGTGGTCAGATCCCTGACGCCGGTACGGGATGTCAGTGAAGTAAAGGGCTCATTGAACGCAATATGGCCGTCCACGCCGATACCGCCCATAAATAGGTCGATGCCGCCGTAGGAGGCAATCTTTTCCTCATAGCGGGCACACTCGCCTTCGGGATCATCCGTCATCCCGTTCAGGATGTTGATGTTCTCAGGCTTCATATCCACCAGGTGGTCAAAAAAATTGTCATGCATGAAATACCAGTAGCTCTGGTCGTGCTCATGGGGAAGTCCCAGATATTCATCCATATTGAAGGTGACTACGTTGGCAAAAGAAAGCTCTCCTGCCCGGTTCTGCCTGACCAGCTCCTTATACACGCCGATGGGCGAAGAACCGGTGGGCAGTCCAAGTACAAAAGGCCTGTCTTCCTTGTGTCCCCTGATTCTTGCCGCGATATAATCTGCAGCCCATTTGCACATCTTATCGTAATTTTCCTGAATGACAACTCTCATAGTGCTTCTCCTTCAGATATCGAAAAGGCAGTTATATAAAAAATACGTATGATATTTTAGTCGATTTCCAAATGGAAATCAAATATGAAATACAAAGGGATGCCATATCTTAAATTCGAAACAGATGAAAAACCGGTCGGGCTCAAAGAAGAACCCGGCCGATCTCGTTTTGATCATCGATATTGATTTCTGTATGATAGCCTTCTGAAAGCTTCTGCAATTGCCTCAGGATCCTGAGAGCTTTTTCTCCATGGGCACGGATCGGCATGCCCTTCTGCGGTCCGTTGTAGGAAAACTGCAGTTCATAAGGCACCAGGTTGATTTCTCCGAGCTTTTTGCCGGTAAAGGAAAATTCCGCCAGGGCCCCGATATAACAGTCTTCATTCAATACCCCGAACATGCCCCCGTTTTCAAGTCTGTACGTATAGCCTTCATAAGTGCCGGCCTTTTGCCCCAGACCGCCGAACCTGTCATAGAATTCCTGCGGCGCACGGTCGAACTGTTCACAGGGATAGAAGAAATCTCCGAGGCTGTAAAAGATCGGTTTATTCTTATAGATCTCCACCCCGCGGAGTACATGCGGGCCGTGGCCCACATAGGCATCGGCGCCCTGGTCTATGCAGAAACGCGCCAGCTCCGTCTGAAAATCCGCCGGCTCGTGCCAGTCTCTCCCTTTAAACTCATGCGAATGCGCACTGACCACGACCACGTCGGCCATGTAGGACGCCTGCCTGATCAGCGCACGCAACTCTTCCGCATCACTGCTCAGCAATCTGGAGAAGCTGCCGCCGGCGCCTTCCCGGAACAGTTCATCGCCCACCTTCAGTATGCCATCCGATCTGCCCGGTCTCAGTTGATTGATGTCCGTCTCCTGAACGATCCCGCGCAGCATTTCCAGCTTTTCGGCAGAAACGTTATGGATCTTTTCAAAGCGGATCTGATAGACGCCGGGCCGCCCGATCATATCGCGGCGCTGCTCGCCTGCTCTGTGCCAGTCTTTGCAGGTGGTGGTAAAGCAGATCATCGCCACCCTTCCGCCCTTTGTCTCAATATACCTGGGACGCTGTGCCTCAAACAGGTTTGTGCCGATGCCGCCCCAGACCAGCTCTGTCCGGTTCAGGTACTGAATGGTCTTTTCAACGCCGGCATGCATAAAGTCCATGCTGTGATTGTTGGCCGCGCATACCGCGTTGAAGCCCAGCCATTCCAGGTCCGTAAGGCACGCGGGCTTAAGGCCTGCCCAGTCACCGCCGGAAACCGCCGAAGGACTGACGCTGTCCGCATCGGCCACGACCGTGCCCTCAAGATTCATCATCCTGACGTCGGCGCCCATCAGCCTTTCCCGAAGCTCCTGCATTTCTCTGCTGTCCCGCACGATCCTTCTGACCGGCATCACGTCGCCGACCGCAGAAAAAAGTATTGTGTGTTCCATGCCTTTCTCCTGTTTCGAGATATTACAGAGTATACATCTCTGTATGCTTCAAATCCCTCATATCACGCATTTTTTATCAGCCAGACGCATAATACTTCTTCCAAGCACCTCGGCGCCGGCCGCACAATCCTCCATGGAAGAAAACTCTGCTTTGTTATGGCTGATTCCGTCCTTGGATCTGACAAATATCATACCACAGGGAAAACGATTGCAAAAGACTCCCGAGTCATGTCCCGCACCGCTGGGCAGTGACCTTACAGGCAGATCCATTTCGGCGATACTGTCTGCGATGATCCCCCTGACCCGGGTGTTGAAAAGCTTGGAACTGTTTCCTTCCGGAAGAGGCAGGTCAAAATGAAGATCAAGTTCTCTTTCCCTTGCGATCCTGTCCGCGTCATCATGTATTTCGGCTATCAGCTGCCTGACGTCCTCCGGTTCCATCATCCGGATGTCAAACGAAAGCCTGACATTCCCCGGAACCACATTGATCGCATCCGGCGCGATCTCACATTTTCCGACGGTCGCTACAGCGTCACTGCGGCTCTTTGCGCTCTTTTCCACAGCAAGAATCAATTCTGCAGCGCCGCAAAGCGCGTCTTTTCGGATATCCATGGGCGTTGTACCGGAATGAGATGCTACTCCGTCTATCGTACAGAAGCCCCTTGCCTGGCAGAAAATACCGCTTACGACGCCAACAGGCAGGTTTTCCCTCTCCAGCACACTGCCCTGCTCAATATGCAGCTCCAGATGTGCCTTCACATATCCCTCCGGCAGCTTTGCATTTTCAGCCTCTCCCGGTTTGATGCCGCAGGAAACCAGGGCTTCATACATGGTAATGCCGTCTTTGTCTGTTGTCTCAAAAATCTCATGCCTCGGCGTTCCGGCCAGAAAACGCGCACTGGAATATCCTCTGGGAAATCTGTTTCCTTCTTCGTCCCTGTAGGCATATACTTCGATCGGATGGTCGCATTGAATGCCCTGCTCGTTCATACTCTGCAGTGCCTCGATTGCTCCCAGGATCCCAAGACGACCGTCAAACATTCCGCCGCCGTAGACGGTATCACTGTGTGAGCCTGTCATCACAATGGGAAGTTCCGGAAAACGTCCCTCTTTTCGGCCGATCAGATTGCCTGCCGAGTCATAACGGACAGAAAGACCGGCCTCTTCCATAAAAGTACGCAGCAGTGCGATGCCTTCCATGTCCTCTTTTGTCAGCGCCACACAATGGAGCCCGTCTTCTTTCCGGCCTATTTTTCCCATCTCATGGATGTGATGCCATAATCTTTTCTTATTGATATGAAAATCAACAGTCATTTTAACCGCTTCCGTTCTTTCTCTCTCAGTCTTCTGCCAGTTCCACGAGCATTTTCTGCATGCCCTTCAGATGGACATATTCACCATATTCCTTCAGGTTTTCATTTCCCTCGATGATGGTGAGCACAATATTGCCGCTCAGTCTGCCGTTCATGGTTCTGATGTGGCAGGGACCCCATGCAAGGAAAAACTCTCCGCCCATCTGAAGAGACGGGACATTTCCAGGATATACGATGATCTCTCCCTTGGAAGGAATATGCGTATTCTCTTCATAAGGGAGCCCCCAGGCGAGATCCTGAAGACGTGCAAAACACGCGTTCCCGCTCCAGGATACATGCCTCATATCTATCGTCCAGGGCATCAGATTCAAAAGCCATTTACAGGTTTCCGGGCTTTTTTCTTCCTCCAGGCGCGCAATAAACGTGAAACCAGCCGATGTAAGCCTTACCTTTTTCATTGTTTCCTCCATTATTGTCATTGTTTAGCGTTCATTCCATGCATGCTGTTCTTTTCCGCCGCGGCACAGCTCCTCTTGCGAAAAGCTGTGCCGTACGGGTTTCCTAACAGAATCAGGGAATCGATCTGTATGAATCAGCTCTGGGCCATTACTCCTCGATCACATAAACATGTGAGAAATCATGAGATGTACCGGGGTCATAGTCTACACCGCCAAGGCCTTTCACGGTAGCGATCGCCTTTGTTGCGTAGCAGATCGGGATATATGCACAGTCATCATAAGCAATTTCCTGGATCTCTTTGTAAATGGCCTCGCGCTTTGCATCGTCAGTCTCAGAGGCGCCAAGACTGATCAGCTCCTGGATCCTTTCATTTACGTAGTTGGCGTTGTTGTTGGAGGATTCTGCAGAATAAAGTCTTCTGACGTCATCCGCGTAAGCAAACCAGTTGTTATCGTACATGGTGATCTGGAAATCATCGGATTCCTGCCTTGCCGTAATACCGGCGGAATCCAGTTCGGAGACTTTGAGATTGATGCCGATCTGCTTCAGCTGGGCCTGGATGATGGTCGAGGCAGTCACTCTCTGCTTATTATTCGTAATGATCTCAACATCAAAACCATTCGGATATCCTGCTTCAGCCATAAGAGCCTTTGCTTTCTCAAGATCCGTGGGATAAGGTTCGAATGAATCATCATAATACTTCTGTGCCCAGCCGTAGGTTGAAGCGGCTTTGATTGCATAACCATCGTATGCGCCTATGATGATCTCATCCAGATTCAGGGCATAACGGATGGCCTGACGCAGCTCCTTGCTGTCGCCCAGGGGGCCCTGCAGCATATTGATAGCCAGATAGGTCTCAGCCATGGAGTTGAACTGAATCAGGTTCAGGTTGGGATCGTCCGCAATGATCTGAAGTTCAGAGTTGTTGGGATCCATGCAGAGGTCGATCTCCCCGTTCTGCAGAGCAACAAGCTGAGCCGAACTCTCGGGAATGGTCTGGATCTTTAAAGTTTCAGCCTTGGCAACCTCGTCATAATAATCGTCAAAACGTGCCAGAAGTACATAATCGTTGTCAACAAATTCTTTATGCATCCAGGGGCCGCATCCGATGTCTGCGCCATGCTCAGGATCTGCTTCTACTGCCTTGCGGTTCAGAATACCAAAACCGGGAACCGCAATATTGGAAACGAAGTCCACATTGGGCGAAGACAGTGTCATCTGGACCGTAAGATCATCGACGGCCTTGTAATCAACGACCTGCTTGAACGTTCCTCTGAGCGCTCCTGCAGACGTCTCAGCGCCGCGCTGGAAAGTAAAGATCACATCGTCAGCTGTCAGAGGCTCACCGTTATGGAACTTGATGCCCTTCTTCAGCTTGAACGTATAGGTCAGCATGTCATCCGAAAGCTCATAACCCTCCGCAACTGCATTTTCAAGCTCAGACGTAGCCGGATTGATATAAAACAATGCATCGTGGGTCAGATGAAACAGCATACGGTGGGATCCGTTGCTGATGCTCTGGGGATCGCTGTTGGTATACTTCTTGTTGGTTCCGATAATGATGTCTTTCTTGAACTTTGCTTCTGCAGGAGCTGTTTCTGGCGCAGGAGCAGTTACCGCAGGCTGAGTCTCCGCAGCTTTTGTCTGCTGAACAGCGGCCTGTGTCGTCTGGGCAGTTGTGGCTGCCGGCTGTGATGCGCAGCCAGCCATAGAGAACAGCATAGCCGCTGCCAGAATGACTGATGTGATCATAGTGATTCTTTTTTTCATCTTATTCCTCCTTATTGCTTTAAGATGCTTATTGCATTTGATTCCGGTTTACTCTTTATTCAGAAGCTCCGCTTATTCTGCTTCAGCCAGATGACAGGCCACGAAATGGCCCGGTCTGACCTCTCTTAAGCTGGGGCAGCCCTTAGCGCACTCCTCACATTTCCGGTTGCAGCGTTTCGCAAAACGGCATTCATCCTGCGGATCGATCGGAGATGATATTTCTCCCTGCAGGAGGATGCGTTCCATTTTCTTTCCGGCTTCTGCCACGGGTATGGCTGACAGCAAAGCCTGCGTATAGGGGTGCAGGGGATGCTCAAAAAGTTCTTCGGACGGTGCCTTTTCAACGATTTGTCCAAGGTACATCACCGCAATGTCATCCGAAAAATGATTGACGACCGCAAGATCATGCGTGACAAACATATAAGTCAGTCCAAGGTTCTGCTGGAGTTCCTGCAGCAGATTCAGGATCTGAGCCTGTATGGACACGTCCAGCGCCGAAACGGGCTCATCACACACTATGAACTTTGGCTCAATGGCCAGGGCTCTGGCAATGCCGATCCGCTGCCGGCGTCCGCCGTCCAGCTCATGCGGGTAAGTATTGATCAGACGCTCTGCCAGACCGACTGTATCCATCAGTTCAAGGACGCGCTCTTCCAGTTTATTCTTATCACGGATCAGCTTATTTCCGATGATCGGCTCGCTGATGATCTGATTGACCGTCTTTCTGGGATCAAGCGAAGAAAAAGGATCCTGGAAGATGATCTGCATGTCTTTTCTCATCTTACGCATCTCACGCGAACTTAAGGAAGTGATATCCTTCCCCTCGAAACGCACCGTGCCGGAGCTTGGCTCGATCAGGCGCAGAATGGCGCGTCCTGTCGTAGACTTTCCGCAGCCTGACTCTCCGACTACGCCAAGGGTCTTGCCTCTTTCGATTGAAAAACTGACGTCATCAACAGCATGCAGCATACCGCGCGGTGTTTTGAAATACTTTTTCAGATGTTCTACTTCCAGGATTTTATCGCTCATGCTTTCTCCTTTCGCTCAATATGGAAGGAAGGATCCTCATAGGCGGCACAGGCCACGAAATGGCCATTCCTCCTTTCGATCAGAGGCGGCTGTATCTTCCTGCAGGCTTCCGTTGCATAAGAACACCTGGGAGCAAAAGCGCAGCCTTCCGGGAGATTGGCCGGATCCGGCATCAGCCCTGTGATCGGCTTCAGTTTTGCTTTTCTGTTCCTGACATCCGGCAGGGAATTGAACAGTCCCTCCGTGTAGGGATGCAGCGTATGGTTGAAAACCTCTTCCAGCGTGCCTTCCTCAATGATCCGGCCCGCGTACATGACGGCGACCTTATCACAGATTTCCGCAACGATTCCAAGGTCATGCGTGATCATGATCATGGCCATCTGCTGTCTGTCCTTCAGTTCACGCATCAGCTCCAGCACCTGGGCCTGAATGGTCACGTCAAGTGCTGTCGTAGGCTCATCAGCGATCAGCACCTGAGGGCTGCAGGCCAGTGCTATGGCAATGACAACTCTCTGGCGCATGCCTCCGGAAAACTGATGAGGGTATTCGTTGGCCCGCGATGCAGGGATGCCAACCATCTCAAGCACTTCGCCCGCTTTTTTCAAAGCCTCCTCACGATTCAGCCCTTCGTGATAACGGATACTCTCGGCGATCTGCTGTCCAACGGTAAAAACAGGATTCAGACTGGTCATGGGATCCTGAAAGATCATGGAGATCTCTTTCCCCCGGATCTTTTCAAGTTCTTTTGACGTAAGCTTCATCACATCTCTGCCATTCAGCAGGATCGTTCCGTTCCTGATGATACCGGGCGGATCCGGCACCAGATGCATGGCGGCCAGCGCTGTCGTTGTTTTCCCGGCACCGGTTTCGCCTACAAGACCAAGCGTCTCCCCGGCTTTCAGCGAAATGCTTACGCCATTGACAGCCCTGATAACGTCTCCATCGACCTCAAACTGGATCTCCAGGTCTTTTATTTCAAGCAAAGTCTTTTCTTCCATTCCGTACCCCTTATTTTCTAAGCTTAGGATCAAGAGCATCCCTGAGTCCGTCTCCGAGCATGTTCAGCGCCAGAACCGTGACAAGGATCGCAAGTCCGGGGAAAAAGGTCAGATAACTGTTTGTTCTCAGGTATTGCCTGCCTGCGGATAACAGCGCGCCCCATTCCGGAGAAGGAACCGGAACGCCAAGCCCCAGAAAGCTCAAACTCGAAGCGGAAATAATGGCTGACGCCACGCGCAGCGTCGTCTGTACTACGATCGGAGAAAGACAGTTTGGCAGAATGTGCGTTGCAATGATCTTTGCCTCAGTGATGCCAACGGCACGCGCCGCTTCCACATACTCCTGATTGCGGACAGTCAGCACTGCGGCACGGGTGATCCTGACAAACATCGGGACAGACGTTACGCCAATAGCAATCATCAGATTCAGAGTATTCGCGCCAAGAGCTGCCACGATCACGATACCCATGAGAATATTTGGTACAGAGGCAAAAATATCCGTGACCCTCATAATAACGTCTTCAACAACACCGCCAAAATAACCGGCGACGGATCCAAGTGTCACACCGAAGAGCAAAGCTACGGCAACTGCAACCAGTCCGACCGAAAGGGAGATCCTTGTTCCGTAAAGAATTCTTGCAAACAGATCCCGTCCCATTTCATCTGTTCCCATCCAGTGTTTTGCGCTTGGCCACTGAAGCCGTTCCATTATGTTCTGACCCGTGACCTGTGTATCATAATCCAGGATCACATCTGCAAATACTGCGATGAAAACCAGAACAGACACGATGACCAGGCCTGCCATGGCGCCCTTATTCATTCTTAACCGGCGCCAGATCTCCGCCATCTGGCTTCTTTTCTTATACTTTTTAACGACCGAAACCCGTGCTTCGTTATTCATGCGTTCTGTCGTCATTTTGACCTTCCTCCTGCATACTGAGCCTTGATCCTGGGATCGATAAAGGCGTAGATGATGTCAACAAGCAGCAGCACTATGCTGATCGTGATCGTTGTCAGGATGATGCTGCCGGTGACCATTGGCGTATCCCTTGATGTTATGGAATCAATGATCAGCCTTCCTACACCTGGCCAGGCAAATACGGTCTCAGTCAGGACAGAGCCGCCAAGTGCGTGGCCCAGCTGTGTACCGATGATGGTCACAATGGGGATCAGTGCGTTTCTGAGTGCATGCACCCAGATGACCTTACTCTCCGGGGTTCCTTTCGCCCTTGCAGTGCGCAGATAATCCTGACGGATCACATCCAGCATGGAAGATCTGGTCGTTCTGGTCAGGCTGGCCATAAGTTCTGTGCCGATGGTGATTGCCGGAAGGACAACGCTGGCAGGTCCCTTCATGCCGCCCGACGGAAAGAGGCCGAGTCCAAGAGACAGCCACAGGATCAGCAAAAGACCAAGCCAGAAGTTCGGGATGGAAAGACCGAGCAGTGCGCCGACCATGCTGATGTTATCGGCTATGGAACCTCCATGGATTGCAGAATAAATGCCAAGCGGTATCGACAGCAGAATGGCTACGCCGATCGAAGCAAACGCAAGGACCATGGTGTTGGGAAGCCGTTCAAAATAACACTCAACCACGCTTCTCCCGGAGATGTAGGAAGTGCCCAGGTTTCCGTGGAGCATGCCGCGCATGTAATTCAGGTATCTCATCAGCAAAGGCTGATCGAGTCCAAGTTCGTGTCTTAGCGCAGCCAGCTGCTCCGTTGTCATTCCTTCGGCGCCAAGCACTGAAGTCGCGTCGCCCGGTGCCAGATCCATGATGCAGAAAATCAGAAACGATACGCCCAGAATGACCGGGATGATCTCCAATATTCTTTTGAATATATAACGATGCATAACTCCTCCCCATGCGAGATGTTCTACTTGTACTAAAAGCAAATGCCGTGCCAATTTCTAAAGCGCAAAGCATTATTTGTAATATTTTTGTATCGACCCCCGTATTTCCGGATTTTTTGATCAAGTATCATGCAAGTATTTGTCCGAACAAAGAGAAAATTTTTCCAAACAACAAAAAAAGCGGCAATTTTTGCCGCTTTTCAGGGAAATAATTTCCGCATCGTCATTCCTCATTCCGTGAAAGATGATAATCCCTGAGTTTATTTCTCAGTCCCCGTTCACT
>Ga0129307_1003058_pt1 | contig 11274 bp, 10 predicted proteins | sample P1105metagenome_FD_94437 | JGI IMG/M metagenome (GOLD analysis project Ga0129307, IMG submission 94437) | Capybara group fecal microbial communities from Wisconsin, USA - P1105 metagenome | ecosystem: Host-associated > Mammals > Digestive system > Large intestine > Fecal | place: USA: Wisconsin... | reverse complement strand
TCGTGGACAAGAATTTCTTTCAGAAATTCTTGCGGGCTTTGACTGCTTTTGCCCACCTCCTGTGGGCATTATTTGAAAAAAAGACAATACGCTTGCTTTTATCGTAGGGGGAGACTTCCCCCTTTGTATGTGCTATAATCTCCCCATTATGAAAAACTTTGAGAATTACGGTGTGCAGATTCCTGAAATCTTGCTGCCAAAAAATGTTGATTTAAAATCCTGGTCGGTAATTGCCTGTGACCAGTACACCCAGGATAAAGACTATTGGGCAAAGGCTGCTGATGCAGCGGGTTCAAATCCTTCTACGCTCAATTTGATTTTCCCGGAAGTCTATCTTAACGATGGTAACGGAGAAGCGCGAATCAAAAAAATCCACGAGACTATGAAGAGCTACCTTGATGCGGGCACTTTTGCGGGCGGCGAGGAATGCATTTATATTGAGCGAAAAACAGAATATGGCCGCACCCGAAAGGGCCTGGTTCTGGCCGTTGATTTGGAAAAATACGAGTGGAAGCCTGGCAGCAAGGCTCTGATTCGTGCGACTGAGGCGACCGTTCCTGAGCGAATCCCTCCGAGAATGAAAATCCGCACTGGGGCAGCCCTTGAACTTCCCCATATTATGCTTTTGGCAAACGACGAAAAGGACTTGCTTGTGGGCGGTGCAGGCACGATTGCAAAAAAATCTGATCCGATTTACGACGGCGAGCTGATGCTGAACTCCGGCCATATCACAGGCTGGAAGGTTTCTGCCTCTGAGGCCGAGAGCCTTTTGGAGAACGCGCTTTCGGCTCTGGCCAAGGCTGGCACCGACAAAGACGGAAACTGCTTCCTTTTTGCTGTCGGCGACGGAAATCATTCTCTGGCTACTGCAAAGGCTGTCTGGGACGAGCACAAAAAATCTCTTTCCGGCGACGATTTGATTAATTCTCCTGTCCGATATGCTTTGGTTGAGGTTGTGAACATTTATGATGAGGGGCTTACTTTTGAGCCGATTCACCGCGTAATTTTCAATCAGGATGCCGGAAGTCTGATTCTTTATATCGAAGAAAAATTGGGTGGCGAAATCAAAAACTTTGCTTCCGAAAAAGAACTTGAAGATTTTGTTGCCGACAAAAACGCAAAGGGCGCACGATATGGATTTATCACAACCGTGGGCGGCTCAGAAAAACTTTGCGTGCTCGAAACTGAAATCACAGATTTGGCGATTGCGGCTCTTCAGCCTGTTCTGGACGAATATCTTGACGAGCACTCAAAAGACAAAAAGAATGACATCGATTACATTCACGGCACGGAAGATGTCGTAAAGCTCGGTCACAAAGAAAACGCGCTTTCGATTCTTCTGCCGCCGATTGCAAAAGATTCATTCTTCCAGACAATCGCAGGTCGTGGAGTGCTCCCGCGAAAGTCATTCAGCATGGGCGAAGCCAGCGAAAAACGATTCTATGTTGAAGCAAGAAAATTGTTTTAAATTTCTCACAGATAGGGAGCGTTAAAAAATCGCATAAGATGCGATTTTAGCGACTCTCCGTAGCAACTGTGTTGCGAAGGCTCTTAGAGGACACAGAGAGATTTATTTCTCAGACATTCTCTGTGATCTCTGTGCCCTCCGTGAGGAATTTTAACTTAATAAAACATTATCATTATTTACTTTGATTTTTTTGAACAGCTCTACAATGGAATCCATTGTCAGGGCTGTTTTTTCTTCCCCTGAAATGTCTGAGATGATTTGGCCTTTGTTCATCATAATCAGGCGGTTGCCGTAGTCCAAAGCGTGCTGCATGTTGTGAGTGACCATCATGACTGTAAGATTGTATTCCTGGGCAAAGCGGCGGGTGAGTTCCATTACGATTGCGGCGTTTGTGGGGTCGAGTGCGGCCGTATGCTCGTCGAGGAGCAGAAGGCTTGGCTTACTCATAACGGCCATGAGCAGAGTGAGTGCCTGCCTCTGTCCGCCGGAGAACTGGTCAACATTGTCTGAAAGGCGGCCTTCAAGCCCCATGTTCAGAACTTTGAGCTGGTCGCGGAAAAAATCCCGCATCTTGTTATTGAGCGAGATTTTAAGCCCTTTGAATCCTTTTTTGTAGCAAATCATCATGTTGTCTTCGAGGCTCATTTTACCCGCTGTTCCCAAAAGCGGATTCTGAAAAATGCGGCCGATGTAGCGAGCCCGTTTGAATTCGGCATCGTTCGTGATGTTTTTTTGAAATCCGTCTTCGTCTGTGAGCAGAATTGAGCCTGTTGTGGGTTTTAATGTGCCCGCGATTACATTGTAAAGCGTGGATTTTCCTGCACCGTTAGAGCCGATGACGGTAATGAAGTCTCCTTTTTTGATGTCGAGATTTATGTTTTGGAGCGCTTTGTTTTCGTCAGGAGTATTTGCGTTGAATGTAATTGAAATGTTGTTTAAATTTAGCATAAGTTAAATCCTTTTTGGGGCGTTACGGTTAATTTTGCGGGCGTTTCAAATGCGCCTTGAACCAGCCGACTACATCCTGCTTGCTTACAATCAGACAGAGAATAATCATGAGGCCTGTGACGAGCTTTAAGTCGTTGGCGTTCATGCCGACTTTGTAGCCGTATCTTCGGGCGATGAACATGAGCGCGCGGTAGATGATTGAACCTAGAATCACGCGGAATGTCTGCCAGCCGATTTTGTTCGAGTGGATTACGAATTCTCCGAGCATGAGCGAAGCCAGTCCTGAGACAACAACGCCGCTTCCGCTTCCAACGTCGGCAAAGCCTGAGTACATTGCAAAAAGTGCTCCAGAAAGAGCCGCAAGGCCGTCGCCAAAGCAGATTCCCACTCCGCGCACAATCCGGGGATCAACGCCCTGAGAAATTACCATCTGCGGGTTTGAGCCGAGTGCGCCCATTGTGAGCCCAAAGTCAGTTGAGAAAAACAAGTTAAGAACAATGAGAAGAATACCAACGAAAATCACGAGAAAGGCAACGATTCCCCAGTCAGGCGTGATTGCAGGAAAAGTCACTTTCATAAACTGTTTAATAGAAGAAAAAATCGTGGGAATTTTGAGAAAAGACACGTTTGCCTGATTTGACATGACTCGCAAATTGACTGAGTAGAGCATGGTCATCATCAAAATACCGGCCAGAAGATCCGGGATGCGAAGCTTGGTGTAAATCACCGTGGTACAAAGACCTGCGAGAAGCCCCGCCACAAAAACTATCATGAGCGCAAGGGCGGGTGAAATGCCGTGAGTGAGGCAGGCCGCAAGAACGCAGGCACCAAGCGGAAAGGAGCCGTCAACTGTCATATCACAAAAATTAAGGACGCGGAATGTCATGAACACTCCAAGAACCATAATTCCGAAAATCAAACCTTCGATGAGAATACCTTGAATCATACTATGATTCTACTGATAAAAACAGGAATTTACAATGAGGGGGAAAGTCTTCCCCCTGGTTCGCGCTTTGCCGCTCACACACCCTCTTCAACGGGGGAATCCCCCGTAACGCCCCCTTGACATTTTGTTTCTATTTGTAGTAACATAATTGCTGAAAATAAACTTATCGAGGTATATATGAAACTCACAAAATCAATCTTGCTCATGGCATCTGCACTTTCAATTTTTGGCTTTATCGGCTGTAACAAAAAATCAGCTGATGGCAAAAAATCTGTCAAAATCGGTATCGCAAAAATCGTCCAGCATATTGCTTTGGACTCAGTTGAGCAGGGAATCATCGATGTCCTTAACGAAAACGGCGTAAACGCAACTTTCGACCTTCAGAATGCGAACGGTGACACAAACACTGCCGCTCAGATTGCAATGAAATACCGTGACGAGGGCGTTGATGTCGCAGTCGGTATCGCAACTCCCGTAGCTCTTGCTCTGGCAAACACAATCACGGATATTCCTGTTGTTTTCGGCACTGTTACTGACCCTCTCGGAGCAGGCCTCGTCTCAACTTTGGAGCACGGCGAGCGAAACATCACCGGCATGAGCGACGCAATTCCTACAGAGCAGCACATTCTTCTTTTCAAACAGCTTACTGGAATCAAAACTTTGGGCTACATTTACACAAGCAACGAGGCAAATTCAGTTTCTTCTCTGGAACTTGTCAAAAAAGGCTGTGAGCAGGCAGGGCTTTCACTTGTCACGCAGGCAATCACCAATTCAAGCGAAGTAAAGCAAGCTGCAGAGGCAATCATCAATCGTGTTGACGGATTGTATCTCACGACAGACAACACCGTTTTCAGCGCACTTTCTTCCGTAAAAGAAGTTTTCGGCGAGGCTAAAAAACCGATTTTCTCAGGCGATGTCACGGGAGCACAGGACGGTGGCTGCGTGATTGCCAGCGGTTTTAACTATTACAAGGCAGGACGTGCTACTGGCGAAATGGTTCTTAAAATCCTGAACGGCGAAAAACCGGAGAATATCCCTGTCCGCTTTATGACTGACCCGAGCGACAGCGATTTGCTCTTCGACCTTGATGCGGCCAAAAACTGCGGAATCACAATCCCTGCCGATTATCTTGAAAAAGCTAACATGATTTTTGAGAACGGCGCGCTTACAAAGAAATAAAAATGATGCGGGGAATGTGCGGCATACCAATAATCCTGCACATCCCTCGTTTTTATTCATCGTATAAAAGATAAGGCCTGCGCTGTGCCTTGAATTTTAAAATATCGTCTTGCCAGCCAGCCTTAATTTTTTCAGCAGAAATACCAGCCGTAATCTGCTTTCTGAGATTTGAAGAGCCGCTTAACAAGTCTATCCAATATTTATCGTTTTTTCTGGGTTTCCCCCAAAAATCCGCATCTTTCCCAATAGTTTTTGCCTTTTGGTATGCATCCGAAAGATAAGATACATCACAGCCATTTACCCAGATTTCTTCGAGAGGTTTTGTGCGTAAATCAACACCGTAACAAGTTTCGCCCAAAAACGGAGGATTTGCTGCGCCGCGCATAGATTGCGGTACAAAATAAAAATCAGCCCCGACTATAGAATCAAAGAACGGACTTCCCCAGACTTCAAAAGGAAAGTTTGTGCCTCGCCCCACGGAAACAATCGTGTTCTCAAAAAAACAGGTTGAGGCATACAAGTACACAGCTCTCATGTCCTTGATGTTCGGAGAAGGAGCACGGATAAGCGCGTATTTTGTCTTGTGCGTGTAATTTTTGCATGGAATGATCGTGAGATTGCAGGCATTTTTCCCGGCCGTAAGCCAGCCTTCGCCGTTCATCATGCGGGCAAGTTCACCCAAAGTCATGCCGTGCACTGTTGGAATCGGGAGCAACCCCACCCCAGAGAAATATTCCTCTTTAATAATTTCACCGTCTACATAAAAGCCGTTCGGATTTGGACGGTCAAGAATCACAACTGTTTTTTGATTTTTTGCACATGCGTCCATAAGATAGTAAAGCGCGATGTAGTAAGTGTAGTAACGAAGCCCCACGTCCTGAATATCAACCAAGAGCGTATCAAAACATGCCATGCTTTGTTTGCCAGGGGAATGAGTCGCGGAATCTTCGTAAAGTGAAAGAATCGGAATGCCTGTCTTTTCGTCAACGCTGCTTGCGATGTGCGAGCCTGCATCTTCTGTGCCCCTAAAGCCATGTTCCGGGCAGAATATTGCCGTTACATTAATTTTGTGCGAAAGAAGCGAATCAAGGATATGCTCTCCGTAAGTAATCTTTCTTCCCTGTAAATCGCTCCCGAACGGAATGAGCGAAGAATCTGCACTGTCAGAACTTTCAAGGCCGCCGTACTGAACTGTGCCGTCAGAGAGCGTGATTTTGTCGCCGACTATGCCAGAATGATTTGAAAAGATGGCGACACGTTTGTTTTTTAAAAGAGGCTCATATTTGTCAAACTGTTCATCGCCAAGAATTACACGGGGAGTTGAGCCAGCCCTTACAGTCTTTGTTGCGTGGCAGGATGTAAAGCTTAAAACAGTGGCGCAACCGATAAGCAAAGTGAGGATGAAAATTCTGGGAAGCATGTTAGAATTCAAATTGCGGTGCACGTTTTTTTGTTTCCGTAATAATTTTTTTAATTAATAACCTTTGAGCTGCAAAATCCTAAGCACGCTCTCGTTAAGTCTTTCTTCGTTGATTCTGCCTGATTGCACGGCTTGGAGAACAGCGTCATAGCCTGCGTAAAAATCTTTCGGCATAAGAAGAATGTCATTCCCAGCTTCAAAAGCCAGCACACAAGCTTCCCCGGAGCCATAATTTTTTTCGATTGCTCCCATATCAAGCGCATCACTTAAGATTACGCCCTTGTACCCAAGCTCTTTGCGCAGTTTGTCTGTTATGAGCGTTTTTGAAAGAGATGCCGGATAGTCAGTGTCTATCGCAGTGCATGTTACGTGCGCAATCATAACGCAGTCTGTTGTACTAAGATTTTGTTTGAAAGGAATAATCTCGCACGTTTTAAGCTCTTCCCAGCTTTTTGTGACGGCAACATAGTCTGCATGAGTGTCGCCCTTTGTGTCGCCGTGGCCAGGAAAATGCTTTATGCAGCCTTTTATGCCAGTTGAGTGAAGACCGCTCAAAAAAGCCTCCGCCATATCAGCGACCTGTTTTGGATCGCTTCCGAATGAACGTGCTCCAATTACGATATTTTCTGGATTTGTGTTTACATCAACGACAGGTGCAAAGTCCAGCGTAAAGCCGAATGCCGAAAGATAGCTGCCGATGATTTGCCCGACTCCGCGGGCATTTTCTGTATCGGATGTATTTCCCACTGCTTCCATGCTCTTGAACTTTGGAAGAAAGAAGTTTTCGTTGTTTGCAAGCCGGGCTACGCGACCGCCTTCCTCATCGATTGCTAGAATTGGTGGAACAGGCGTGAGCGAGGAAAGTTCTTTTGTGAAAGCTCGTGTCTGATTTGGAGTTTTTATGTTTCTGGCAAAGAGAATGAAGCCGGCGACCGGATACTTTGCGGCTGATGCTTTGAGAGCCGGGCTTGATTCGAGATGTGCGCCTTGTATTGAGCCTGATACAAGCTGTTCCGGCGTTATGATAAAAAGCTGCGCGACTTTTTCTTCTGTTGTCATCTGAGAAAGAATGTGCCTTGAATCCGTAAGTTCTATGCTGTGTTCATGAGAAGGGGGAATTTGATCTGGTTCGGCCGAATTTGAGGCACAGCCAGAGAAAAAAATTGCCGCAAGGAAAATAAGCGAAACTGTTAAGTTTGAAAAAAAATGTCTAGTCATAGCACACTTTATTGAACAGGAAGAATAATTCCTCCGAAATAATCTGGGTTTCCATTGTTGTCGCTCAGAATAAAACCTCTGGTTGTTAGAACGGCATAAGTTCCGTCCGCCTTTTTGGCCCTGTAAGTGAGCGGTTTAATCATATCCACGTTATCGCACAAAACTGCTTTAATTGCTTCGAGATATGCTTTTAAATCATCCGGGTGAAGTTTTTCCTGCCAAAGTTTATCTGCATGGTACATATATTCTGACGGCATAGCAAAATCATCAACAAGAGAAAGTGACCATCTTGAATAGTCAAAGCGCATGTCATTCAGATAAACATAGCCGCCGCCGCTGATTGTGCATAAAGCTCCAAACAAAGAATTCAAGAGAGTCCTGCGTTCTGACGTAATAGGCCGATCGATTTTTTCCATATTACGGAAGCCTTGCGTAAGGTTCAGAGCTTTGATTTCTTTTTTGTTTGCGTACATTGATTTGTCGGCACGGTCTAATACGCTGGAAAAGTCTTTGTCCGTGTCTGGATCATAAACAGCAATGCCACAGACAATGACAGGCCCGGAACGTGAAATTTTATTGTTGTAGGATTCGTCTTTCAGGACTTCGAGCAGATGCTCTCTGTGTTCAAAATCATGCCCCCTCAGAACAACAACGAATTCGTCACCGCCGATTCTGAACACCGGACTGTGAGTAAAAGTATTGCAAATCAAACGGCTGGCTGTCTGGATTGCTTCATCTCCAAAACTGTGTCCGCGGGTATCGTTAATCAGTTTGAGGTCGTTCATGTCGCAAAGAATAAGAGCAAACTGATAATTCCCTGGATTTTTTAGTAATTTTTCGTTAATTGAATTTGAGTATTCCTTAAATGCGTTTTTGTTCCGCACCCCTGTCATCTCATCGAAGCGAGCAAGCCGCTTTTCGGATTCAAGATGATTTTTTTGAGCCATTGCCTGCTGAAATTCTTCTTCGATATTCTCAAGACAGCAGATTACATGGATTTTATCAGGGCATAGAAATTCTGAGTGTCGAACATGTACAGCTTTTCCTTCTTTTATTGCGCGGAAAGTCAGAAAATTTGTATCTTTTTCTAACAGACGCTTTTTCATAAGATTTTTATCAAGCAGATGCTCCAGGAGTTCAATATCATTTGGATGGATACACTTAGTCAGAATCTTTCTGAAATCCGAGAAAAAATCTTCGCCTTGAAACGGAACTCCGAGAGTCTCAAAAAGTTTGATAGGCACGAGGTTGGTATATTTTCCTGTTTCAAAATCTACATAATGAACGCAGTCATAATGATTTATGAGCGTAATTGCGACCTGGCTGAAACCTTCCTGATTCTGATCCATCTTTTAATCCTTAAAATCATTTTAATATATGTTCTTGGATTTGAAAAGTTTTAAATTTAAGATAGATTAAATTTTTTTGAACCATGAAAACAAAAAAAACGGGACCCGCGAAGTCCCGTAAAATTGCTAAACTTCTAACAGCATTTTGCTGATTAATTAATTATCTCCGCAAATCAAATAATAAATTCTGTTCAAGTCGTCTTTGGTGAAGAACTGGATTTCTACGCTTCCACGTTCCATGCTGCCTTTGATTTGCACCTTTGTGCCGAGTTTTTCGATGAACTGCTGCTCCAGAGCCACAAGGTTGGGATCTTTGTTCGCTTCTTTTGATTCTTTGGGCTTTTTGATACCGTTACCGGCCCCTTCGTTGAGAGCACGTGCCATTTCCTCGGCTTCCCGGACATTCATTCCTGTGCCGATGATTTTGGCAAACAGAATGCGCATGTCGGCCGGATCTTTTACAGAAAGAAGAGCGCGGGCATGACCAGCCGTGATGTGCCCCTGAACAAGAGAAGCGCGCATGTCTTCCGGCAATTTCAAAAGTCGAACGGCATTTGCAACGGTAGAGCGGTTTTTGCCCACGCGAGCCGCAACCTGCTCCTGACTCAATCCAGAAATTTCCATGAGCTCGTAATAAGCTTCGGCTTCTTCGATTGGATTTAAGTCTTCGCGCTGAATATTTTCGATAAGAGCTATTTCAAGCTTTTTCTGGTCAGAATATTTACGCAGTTGAACAGGAACTTCGGCAAGGTTCGCAATTTTGGCGGCGCGAGTTCGGCGTTCACCTGCAATTATATAGAAAGAACCATCGCCTGCATCCTCAACGGTAATCGCCTGCAAAATTCCATGCTCACGGATTGAATCTGCAAGCTCATTGAGTGCTTCTTCTTCGAATTCTTTACGGGGCTGATGTGGATTTGGTTTGAGCAAATCAACGCTGAGCCAGAGCTGACCGTTTTCGTCAACATTGATGCCTTCCGGCAATTTCCGCTCACCGCGAGCCACCTCTGCAGAAATATTTCCGGCTTCAACCGCTTTTGTAACAGCCTGAGCAGCGGCCATCTGTTCAGATGCAAGATTTTGAGATGTTCCAGAGAATTCTTCTGAAGTTTGATGCGCCTCATGGTTTGGCAGAAAATCGTCTGCGCTTAAACCTGCTTTACCCATGAGAGCGTCGACACCTGCTCCAAGACCGAATTTTTTAGCCACGGTTGATTACCTCTTCTGCAAGTTTTTTGTAGCTTTTTGCTCCGACGCAGCTTGGGTCGTAAAGACAAATCGGCTGACCGTGAGAAGGTGCCTCTGAAAGACGGATGTTTCGTGGGATAATCGTGTTGAATACGAAATTTTTGAAATAAGCCTGCACGTTTCGGACAACATCCTGGGCAAGTCTTGTGCGGCTGTCATACATGGTAAAGAAAATGCCGCCAATGGAAAGGTTGGGGTTTGTCGTGGACTGAACGCGTTTGACAGTCTGCAGCAAAAGTGTGATTCCTTCCAGGGCAAAGTATTCACATTGCATTGGAACAAGAACTGCATCAGCAGCAGTAAGACCGTTTGCAGTTAAAATTCCCAGTGAAGGAGGGCAGTCAATCAAGATGTAGTCGTAAACGCTTTTAAGGGGCTCAAGAGTTTCCTTCAAGATGAAGTCGCGCTTTTCAACAGGAACTTTGTCTGCGTCTGCAAATTCGATTGCAGCACCGGCCAAATCTTCGTCTGCACAAATAGCGTCAAGATTTGGAACGGCAGTGTGCTTGATTGCCTGACCTGCAAGAGAGTCGTCGTCCATGAATTCGTAAATTGACGGCTTGTCTTTTGAAATGCCTACGCCAGTTGACATGTTTCCCTGAGAGTCGAAGTCTACAAGAAGCACCTTTTTGCCAAGTTCTGCCATGTAAGCGCCAATATTGATAGCGGAAGTTGTTTTGCCAACGCCACCCTTCTGATTAACAAAAACAAAAATCTTTCCCATATATTTATATTATCGTATTTTTCGATTAAAATATATAGTGTTGTGAAACATTTTTAAATGTTTCACAGAGCGCAACCGCCGCAAGCGTCGGTCGGGTGTTCCGCACTTCGCTAACGCTCATTCTTTCGCTTCCTTCGGTCGCTACAGAACTGCTTCGCAGGTGCTCCATACCCTTGCGCAGTAAGCAAAGCAAAGCAGGAAGAGAATTCCTCACAGAGCTTAAGAGGGCACAGAGAGCTTGTTATTCAGTGTGTGTTTCTCTCTCTGTGTCCTCCGTGCCCTCTGTGAGGAATTTAAAAAGGAAAAATATGATTTTATCTGTTACATTTTCAAAACCTGTCAGGAATATCTCAGAAATTTTGGGCGAGGATTACACCCGCGTTAAAATCAAGCTTCTCACGGCTTCTCTTGCTGCTTCCAGAAACGAAAATTATTTCGCCGAATTTTACACTCAGAAGCAGGTCTTCCACAAAAAAATGAGCGAGCCGGACTTAAAGGAATTTATCGCCCTGCACGCCGGCACGACCTTTAAAAATTGCGTTCAGCGCACCGAATCCGAGGAAATCACGATTCTTGCAAATAAAAAAGGGAATGTCACGGAACTTCACAAGGCGATTAAAGATTCGTCTTTTGTGGGGGGCTCTGCGGACGGAGTGAACTGACCCCAAATTCTAGGACAGTTTAAGCAGCTATCTCGTTTGGAGTTTTCCAGCCAAGATTTTTCTGGATACGCTCATTATTGTAGTAATAAATAAAATCGTCAATCAATTTTTT
>Ga0129307_1003057_pt1 | contig 11280 bp, 4 predicted proteins | sample P1105metagenome_FD_94437 | JGI IMG/M metagenome (GOLD analysis project Ga0129307, IMG submission 94437) | Capybara group fecal microbial communities from Wisconsin, USA - P1105 metagenome | ecosystem: Host-associated > Mammals > Digestive system > Large intestine > Fecal | place: USA: Wisconsin... | reverse complement strand
ACGTACCGCATCGTACCCGATGGCAACAGCCGCTCCTCGCTTTTCGTGAGGAACGCGTCGAAGGCCGACAAGACCCCCGTGGTGGTGTGGACCGAGACTGACGTTCCGGCACAGCAATGGACCATCGTAAGTCTTGAGGACGGCGGTGTGGCATTACAGAACGTATATACGAAAAAGTATCTTGATGTAGCAGGGAACCTCCTTGTGCAGGACGCCCAACCAGCAGCGTGGAGCCTTGAAGCCGTGGACGAGACCAACAACGACTACAACCTCATGCACACCGATGCCTTGGGAGTGAACAGCACGCTTGACGGCAGCCAGCCATCCCTTGGGCTACGCACGGTGTGGCACTTTGAGGAAGTGGAGCCACAATGGAGTTTCGACGCTCGTGCCCGTCAACGCATGCTCGACGCCTTTCTCGCCAACTACCTCCAGGACAAGGGAAAGGGCTACCGCACTTTCGTCAACGGCGGCTGGAACGAGGCGGAGACCCTCGAAGCCGTGCTCGATTTCTATGAGGCCACGGGCGACAGGCGCTACCTCGACATCTTCGAGGCCTGCTACAACTATTTGCGCTATCATGTAGGAGCCAACTGGGACGGAGGCACCACCGTGTCGGGATACGACTGGTATGGCTATGATTTCAACGACGATGTGATGTGGCTGATCATTGCTGCGGCGAGGGCGCACCTCATCACCGGAAAGCAGAGTTACCTGAACGACGCGAAGCGCAATTTCGACCTGATATGGAACCGTGCATATCTTGGATACGTGGGTCTGCTGAGATGGGCGGAGCACACCGGCGACCGCAACGGCGCCAACTCCTGCATCAACGGATCAGCAGAGGTGGCGGCATGCTACATCGGCTTGGGAACAGGTGACGAGTCGTACTTCGAGAAAGCCCGCGAATTATATTCCAACCAGCGGAAATACCTCTTTGAGTCTTATACCGGAAAGGTGTATGACAGCGTGGTGTTCAACCCCTCCGACGGGACGGTAGCCGACCGCAACACATGGGCCTCAACCTACAACCAAGGCACGATGCTCGGAGGGGCACTGCTGCTCTACAGGCACTATGGCGAAAATCAATACAAGACCGATGCAGAACACATCATCGCCTATGCGAAAACCGCCCTGTGCAACAGCGACGGCGTCGTGCGTGTATGCCAGAACGCCGATGGCGACTTCCAAGGCTTCAAAGGCATATTGATGCGCTATGCCGGACTGTATGCCACTCAATTCGACGATGCCGAATACCAATCGTGGATCATGGCCAATGCCTTCCATGCCTACAACAACATCAACTCGTCGGGCTTCGGGCACTCCGCATGGCTCACCAAAGCTTCCGAGGACATGACCTTTGGCAATGTGAACTACAGCCGTCCGGGTTCGGCCTTTGGAGCCTCCACCGCGCTCACGGCAGCCTGTGCCACGGCTTTGGACAACCGGCTCGGACAAGCAATCACCTACGAGGCGGAAGACGCTCAGCGCACGGGAGCAGCAAAAGTGGAGGAGGACAACGCCTCCGGTGGAAAATACGTCACCGGTCTCGACCACGGCAACGGCATGCTGAGGTTCACCTGCCAGATACCCGACGACGGGGAATACCTGATGGATGTGTATTACCTCTCCTATCAGTCACGTAACTTGGAAATCACGCTTGGCACGAAGAAATACACACTCACCTGTCCGAGCGTCTCCACATGGGACCACATCGCCGACGAAGGAAGGGCTACGCTGAAAGTGAGCCTCGCCAAGGGGCAGACCATCTGCATCCTCACCAACCCAAACGGCAATGCGCCCCATATCGACAAAATCGCCTTCAAACAAGTAGTTGCCTCCGAGACCGTCAAGGTAACGCTGAACGCAGACGCTGCCGAAACCGCCAGCAAGGAGACAATGTCGTTTGTCTTCAACGCCCAGCAGGCCGGACACTACCGTGCCAACGTGTATTACCGCCATGGTGCAAACAGCAATGTTTACCTGGCTGTGAACGATGCCGATGCCTCGGCAACGGTCTTTGCCGCCACCGGTGAAGCCATGGGGCACCGTCCCCTCTTCCTCTCGATGCGGGAGGGCACGAACACGCTGCTCTTCAGCGCCACACCCGAACTGCCCTTCATCGACCATATCGTCCTCACATACTTAGCTCCTTTCCCCACTGAATTGGAGGCTGAATTTGCCAGTACGACAGGTCAAGTGGGCATTGCCAGCGACCCGAATGCATCAGGAGGGAGATACCTGACTTACATCGGCAATGGTAATGACAACATGGCCACATTCAGGTTCGACGCACCCATTGGAGGCAAGTATGAACTGCTGGTGACCTGTTTCTCCGCCCAAAACAGACAGATGTATGTGCGTGTGAACAACGGGGCGAAGACCACCGCCACCTTTGAGAGCACCGGAGGATGGACCGCAGCGACCGCTACGACGAAGCAGATGGAAGTAACACTGAAGACGGGAACCAACCTCCTCACCTTTGGCGGTGACTCGGGTTGGGCGCCATGGGTGGACAAGATAAGCCTGCGCCCCATTGCGGCCGATGCCGTCTCAATGCTGACGACAGCCCCTCGCGACGAGGCATGGTACACATTGGAGGGCATGGCCATCAACACGCCCACACGACCGGGCGTGTATATCCGTGGCAATCAGAAAAAACTAATAAGACCAAGAGAATGAAAAGAAACGTTTTCGCATTGCTTTTCACGATGTTGTGCGGCTACCTCACGTGTGCCGCACAACATCAACATAGTGGCAACCCCATCATCGGCGGATGGTACGCCGACCCGGAGGCTGTGGTGTTCGACAACCGTTGCTGGATTTTCCCCACCTATTCGGCAGCATACGACGAACAGTTGTTCTTCGACGCGTTCTCCTCGCGTGACCTCGTGAAATGGAAGAAACATCCTCGTGTGCTCACCAGCGAGAACGTAAGTTGGGCAAAGAGAGCCATGTGGGCACCCGCCATCGTCAGGAAAGACGGGAAATACTATCTCTTCTTTTCCGCCAACGACGTACATGAAGGCGAGGTGGGCGGCATTGGCGTGGCCGTCAGCCGTCGGCCCCAAGGCCCATACACGGACGCACTCGGGAAACCACTCATCTCACACATCATCAACGGCGCCCAGCCCATCGACCAGTATGTGTTTCTCGACGACGACGGGCAATACTACATGTATTATGGCGGATGGGGCCACTGCAACGTGGTTCGCTTGGGCGACGACCTGCTCAGCATCGTGCCCTTCGCCGACGGCGACATGACCAAGGAGGTGACCCCCGACCAATACGTGGAGGGGCCGTTCATGCTCAAAAACCATGGGAAATACTATTTCATGTGGAGCGAGGGAGGATGGGGACAGCCCAACTACAGCGTGAGTTACGCCATCAGCGACTCACCATTCGGTCCATTCCACCGCATCGGCAAAATCATGGAGCAAAACCCATCCATCGCCACAGGTGCGGGGCATCATTCCATCATCAAGGGCCGAGGTGATGACGAGTGGTATATCGTGTACCATCGTCGCCCCCTTTCAGAAACAGCCGCCAACTCCCGTCAAGTATGCATCGACCGTCTGTATTTCGACGACAACGGCCACATCAAACCAGTGAAAATGACTTTCGAAGGCGTGGAAAGAACGAAATTCAAATAACAACAAAACCAACAATGAAATGAAGCACCTTTTGCAAACCTGCTTATCAGCCCTTCTCTTGATGACGGGCATAAAAGCCTACGCGGTGGAGTTGTCCTACCACATCTCCCTGAAGCACCCCGGCAATCCCTCGGTGACCTACCCGCTGACCAAGACCAACGACAACCTCGCCGCCCCTCAGGCCATACCGCTGTCGGTCAAGGAGAGAATGGAGATGACGGACGGCGCATGCCACCTCACGCTGACGCTGACCGCCAGCGAGACCGTGTACTTCAACATCGGCATCGTCGCCCACACGGGGTTCGCAACCCCGCAATGCGAGTTCTATCTGCCGGGCTTCTGGTATCACAAGAACCTTCGGTCACCGGCCGAGGCACCCTCGTTTCACACCTCCAATAGTTGGAATTTCAGGGAGGACCGTCTCTCGGCTCCCCTCACCAGTGTTTTCGACACGGGGTCGGGCTGCTCGCTCACGGTGATGCGCATCCCCGACGCACAACCAGCCGATGCGCTGCTCACCCATCAAGAAGGGGAGGTGATACTCGGTGGGCGCAGCACGTTGGGCTACATGGGGTTTGACAATGCCGACGGGAAGGCCAAGCTGACCTTCGGCTATCCTTTTGTGGAAACCCCGAAGCGGTATATCCGCAAACTCACGCTCGCCAACCCCATCCACACTTTCGCCAAACTCGACAAAGGCGGCAGTGTCGTACTCGAATGGATTATCCAAGAGGGCAAGGCAACCGACTTCGGACAGTTCGTGACCGACACTTGGTGCAACTGTTTCGACCGTTTGCACCCCACTCCCATGGTTCCGCTCTACTCTCCCGACGAGGTGAAAGCCCAACTATCGAACTATTTCAGGAAAGCATACGTGGACAAATATCCCCTGAAATACCATTCCGGCATCAGCATCCGGTGCGACGACTGCCAACCCGTTGACCATGTGCAATTAGGTTTCTGCGGGCGTGTGCTCCTCAATGCCTTCAATGCCTTGGAATATGGAGAGCAGACCAGTGACGCACAACTCGTCAAGATGGGCAACGACATCTATGACAGTTGGCTGGCCTATGGGTTCACTGCCAACGGCTATTTCAAGGAAGACATGCACATCGCAGGCGGAATACCCGCCGACAACGACATCACACACAGCATACGCGAGCAGTCGGAAGCCGTGTATGCCATGCTCCACTACCTGAACTATGAGCGCAAGAACGGCCGTGTGCATAAAGACTGGGAAGCAAAGATGCGCACCCTGCTCGATGCCATGGTGGAATTGCAGGAGAGCGACGGTCATTTCCCCCGGAAATACCGCGATGACGGTACGCACGTCGATGCCTCCGGTGGTTCGACGCCGAGCGCCACCTCGACCCTTGTGATGGGCTACCGATATTTCAAAGACAAGCGTTACTTGAACGCCGCCAAACGATCCGTTGACTATTTGGAGCGCAACATCATCTCGAAAAGCGACTATTTCTCCTCCACCCTCGACGCCAACTGCGAGGACAAGGAAGCTGCCATCAGTGCCGTGACCGCCACCTACTACTTAGCCATGCTCACCAAGGGCAAGGAACGCGACCATTACATCGCACTCTGCAAGCAGGCCGCCTATTTCGCCCTGTCGTGGTATTACATATGGGATGTGCCGTTTGCGCCCGGACAGATGTTGGGCGAACTGGGTTTCAAGAGCCGTGGATGGAGCAACGTGTCGGTGGAGAACAACCACGTGGATGTGTTCGTCTTCGAATTGCACCACATCGTGAAATGGCTTGCCGAAGTCATCGGTGAGAAACGCTTTGCCTCCATGTCTGAAATCATACACACCTCGCTCTGCCAACTGCTGCCCACCAAGAACAGGCTATGTGGCATCGGCGTTCCCGGTTTCAACCCCGAGGTTGTACAGCATACCCATTGGGACTATGGCAAAAACGGCAAGGGCTTCTACAACGACATCTTTGCCCCAGGATGGACGATAGCCTCGCTTTGGGAACTGTATTCACCCCGACGAACCGTGGATTTCCTGAAATAAAAACCATAAAGCACCCCATATTTCCGTTATACACGAGTATGGGGTGCTTTTTTTTAATCATCTGATTATAAGAATCTTGTATTCCACCAAAGTGATATATCACTTATACAATCATCATTAAATTATGCCTGTGTGATGATAAGGGCTAACTTTGCATCAAAATCGAAATCGAACTCATATCAACAACAACCATAATGATGAAAAAGCAACTATTCAAATTTTGTCGTTCTTGGCTACCGGCATGCACAACGCTTTTGTGTCTTCTCGCCATGCAGGTGCCAGGACCACTGACGACGAGAGCTGTCGCACAGCAGAATGTGAAAAAGACCCAGGTCACCGGCATCGTCACCGACCAGGCGAAAGAAGCACTCATCGGTGTCACGGTGACCGCAGTAGGAACCGACAATCGGGTCGTCACCGATGTCGAGGGAATGTTCCACATCGACGTTCCAGCCCAAAACAACACCATGCTTGAATTCTCGTATGTAGGTTACAAAAAGAAGCAGGTGATGGTGAATGGTGCCAAACTTCTCAACGTGATGCTCGAAGAAGAAGCCAACGAGTTTGAAGAAGTGGTTGTGACGGGCTATAGCAGTCAGAAGAAAGCATCCATCATCGGGTCCATCGAGACCATCAACCCGACGGAATTGCAGTTCGGCACCACGCGTACATTGTCAAACAATCTGGCAGGAAAACTGAGCGGCGTGATTGGCATCCAGCGTTCAGGCGAACCAGGATACGACGACTCCAACTTTTGGATTCGTGGTATCTCAACTTTCTCGGGGAACAACAACCCACTCATCCTGATTGACGGTGTGGCCCGCGACCTGAACAATGTGGATGTGGCAGAAATCGAGTCTTTCTCCATATTGAAAGACGCATCTGCTTCGGCCATGTATGGTGTGAGAGGAGCCAACGGTGTCATTGTCATCACCACGAAAAGAGGCAAGATAGGAGCACCTCAGGTGAGGTTCCATGTGGAGCACTCCATCAACGAGCCCACCCAGATGCCCCAGTTCCTCAGTGCGCCCGACTACATGTCGCTGCTCAACCAACTGGCAGTACAAGACGGCATCGCACAGCCCTTCACCCAACAACAGATTGACCGCACCCGTTCGGGCTACGACCCCGACCTCTATCCCGACGTCAACTGGGTGGACGCCATCACGAAGGATTACGCCTATACCACCCGTGGCAACCTTGACATCAGCGGCGGCTCCGACTTCCTCCGCTACTCCATCGTCGCCTCCTACTTCAGAGAGACCGGCATATTGGAGCAAGACAAGAGTCTGCTCACCGACAACGCCACCAACAACCAACAGTTCAACCTCCGCACCAACATCGACATGGATGTGACGAAGACGACAATGCTCCGGGTGAACATCGGCGGATATTTGAACCGGTTCAAGAAACAGCGTTGCAACACCGACGGTGCCTTCGGCGAGGCATTCCGCACGCTTCCCTTCGTACATCCCGCCCGTTACAGCGATGGAGCCATCCCTGTCATCTCCAACCGTGCCAACCCTTGGCGCACCGTGACACAACAAGGCTACGACTTCATCACCTCGTCCAAGCTTCAAACGCTGTTCAGCGTGGAGCAAGACCTGAAGATGATTACCAAGGGTTTGAAGGCCAAGGCCCTCTTCAGTTTCGACCGTTGGAACCGCAGTTCACGCGGACGCACCGCCAACCCCGGCACCGTGTTTCCCGCTACTGGTCGCGACGAGGAAGGCAACCTCATCTATAGCCAGTTTGAAACCGGCGACGAGTCGATGGGCAGTTACAACAATGGCGAGTATGGCAACACCAACGTGTATTTCGAGGCCGACTTGATGTACAACCGCCGTTTCGGAAAGACGGACGTTGATGCCATCCTGCTCTACAACCAGCAGGCCTACGACGACGGCAGCATCCAAGACTATCGCAAGCAGGGCATCGCAGGTCGTCTCTCCGGCACCTATGACAACCGTTATGTGGCAGAGTTCAACTTCGGCTATAATGGCTCGGAAAACTTTGCCAAAGGCAAGCGCTTCGGTTTCTTCCCCTCGTTCGCCATCGGATGGCTTCTGAGCGAAGAACCTTTCATGGAGAAATACAAGAGCACGTTCAACAAAATCAAGTTCCGCGCCAGCATTGGTCAGGCTGGTGACGACAACATCGGCGGTCGTCGCTTTGCCTACCTCGGCACCCTTTACACCGACCAGGAGGGCTATACGTGGGGCACCACAGGCCAGCGCAGTTACAGTGGCATCACGGAAGGCGACATCGGCGTTGACAACCTCACCTGGGAGACCGTGACGAAGTTCAACCTTGGTTTCGAACTGAGACTATGGGACATCATTGACTTCAACTTCGACATATTCAAGGAGAAGCGCAAGGACATCTTCATGCAGCGCACCATCATTCCCACACAGAGCGGTTTTGTCACCTCTCCCTGGGCAAACTTCGGCAAAGTGGACAACCACGGCATCGAGATGACACTCAATGTGCACAAGCAGTGGAACAAGAACTGGTTCACTTCTGCCTACGGCAACTTCACCTATGCCAAGAACAAGGTGTTGGAGAAGGATGAGCCCGAGGTGCTCAAAGGCACCCACCGCTCCCAGACCGGCAGGTCGATGAACGAACTGTGGGGTCTCACCGCCGAGCGCCTCTTCATGCCCGAAGACTTCAATGCCGACGGCTCGCTCAAGAGCGGCATCCCCTCCCAGGAAGGTGTAGGCGCCGTAACTCTTCACCCCGGCGACATCAAGTATGTGGATGTGAACCACGACGGTGTCATCACCGAGGAAGACGAGGGCTACATCGGCGGAACCGAAGACCCGAGGATTGTCTATGGCTTTGGCGGTGTGGTGAGTTACAAGAACATCGACTTCAACTTCTTCTTCCAAGGATCCAGCGACATGTACCGCGTGATAGGCGGCCAGCCCTATTTCCTGCCCGGTGGCGGAACGACAACCGAGGGCAACGCCTACTCGAAGAACATCGACAACAGGTGGACCATCGACAACCCCGACGCCCATGCCTTCTGGCCGCGTCTGAGCTACGGCCCCAACGTCAACAACTACCGCCGCTCCACTTGGTGGAAGAAGGACATGAGCTTCCTCAGGTGCAAGACCGTGGAGGTGGGCTACACCTTCCCCAAGGCATGGTTTGAAAAACTGTACGTCAAGAGTTGCCGCGTGTTTGTCAGCGGGAACAATCTCTTCTGCCTCTCCTCGTTCAAACTCTGGGATCCCGAGTTGGGCACCAATGATGGCTTGAGATACCCTATGAACCGCTCGGTGATGTTTGGCCTCGATGTGAATTTCTAAAAGGTGAAGTGGAATCATTAAAAAGGAAAATGATGAAAAAGTTTAGGTTTTATATATTCGTGCTGGCTACAGTGCTGGCCATGCCGCTCACACAATCTTGCTCCGACTATTTGGACAAGGAGCCAGACACCGAACTGACCACCGAAATGGTGTTCGAGAACCGTGAGAAAGTGTATTCGTGGTTGGCCTACGTTTACAACATCATTCACACCCCCGACAAGTGGGCTCTCACCGCCGACGGCTACGAGGTGTTCGCCGACGACATCACCCCTTCTGCCCGTTGGCAGCAGTGGGACTGGGGTGGCGTGATACCTAAGATTTTGGGCCAATGGACCATCAACTCCACCTGGGGTGGCAACCTTTGGCACATGATGCCCAGATACATCCGTCATGGCTACATCTTCAACAACATGGTGAAGGCCATACCCGACCACGACCTTCCGCAGTCGGAAGTTGACAACATGAAGAACGAGGTGAAATTCCTCTGCGCCTATGCCTGGTGGCAGATGGCAGAGAACTATGGCGGCATCCCCTTCACACCCGACTACATCGCCCCCACCGATTTCGAGCTTTCCGACCTGATGGTAGGCCAGTCGAAATTTGACGACGTGGTGTCCTATTGCGAAAAGGAGATGTATGATGCAGCCATGGCCCTGCCCGCCGTCTATGACGACCCTGCCAAATACGGGCGCATCAACCGCATCATGGCTCTCACCGTCCGTTCAAGGATGCTGCTCTTCGCCGCCAGTCCATTGGTGAACGGCAACCCATGGTACAAGGAGTATGTGAACGACAAGGGCGAACAAATCTTCAACCCCACTTATGATGAGCAGAAATGGATAAAGGCTGTTGAGGCTTGCAAACTGTGTATCGAAGAGGCGGAAAAGGCTGGATATGCCCTCTATACCGAGGCAGGTCCCCAAGGCGGCATCGACCCCTTCCTCTCCACGTACAATGTTCATATCAAGAGGTGGAGCGAGGGCAACCACGAAATTACCTTCCCTGTGACGAAGGGCAACAGTTACCGCGATACATTCCTCCGCACAGTTTCTGTCCGCGAATATGGCGGCGGCAACGGCCTCGGTGTCTATCAAGGGCTCGTAGATGCTTTCTTCACACGCAACGGTCTGCCCATCACCGACCCCAACTCCGGGTATGTGGAGGAAGGTTTCTCCTCCGTAGTCGATAACCGCTCGAATGTCACCTCATGGGAGTTTGGCACCGGCGTCGCTGGAGAAGTGACGGCACGCGGCACCTATAATATGTATTGCAACCGCGAACCTCGTTTCTACAACGCCGTGTCATTCCATGGCTCCTGGCTGGCAGTGGGCAACAGGAAGTACAACTTCCTCAATGGTGGGCGTGACAACGTGCAGACATCGTCGCCGCACGACGCCCCGCAGAACGGGTACCTCGTCAGGAAAGGCCTCAACGTGCTCGACAACTATCTCACCGGCTCCATTACCGACAGGCAGGGCTTCACCTACCGACTGGCCTTCACCTACCTTGACTACGCCGAGGCGATGAACGAAGCCTACAACAGCCGCGAGGCCCGGGAGACGGCACTGGTATATGTGAACCGCATCCGCGAGCGTGCTGGCGTGAGGAAATATACGTTGAGCGACGTGCCAGTCACCGACGAAGAATACATCCATGTGGACGACACGCAGGAAGACGTGCGCCGCGTAGTTCGTGCCGAGCGCCGCGTGGAGCTCTGTTGCGAGAACAACCGCTGGTACGACATCCGCAGATGGAAAGACGCAGAGAACCTTCCCGAGATGTGCGGCGACGACTATGGCATGAACTTCCAGGGTCGCACGCAACAGGAGTTCTTCAAGCGCACGGTTTATCAGACGCGTGTGTGGAAGCGCCAATACTACTGGATGCCCATCTATATTGATGAGTATGAGAAGAACCCCAATCTTCGCGAGGCACCGTTCTGGGTCGTGGAGAAGAATGAGGAGAGTAACAATTAAAATCAGAAAAGTTGACAAGCCTTATGAAATATATCAGTTATGTTTTCTGCTCGCTGTGCCTGTCGTTGACATTCATGGCATGCAACGAGGATCCCGAGATGTTCAAGCTCGAGACCTATCCCGACGAGATGCATATCAGAAGTTCGGTGGAGTCCGTGGTTCTCAACAAGGGCATCGCCAACCAGGATGCCGTAACCTTCACGTGGGATGCCGCCACAAGTCCCATTTCAAGTTCGGATGTGGTGACCTACAAGGTTTGCCTTTATCCCTCGGCGATGAAAGACGAAAAGTCTGACTACATCGATGTT
>Ga0129307_1003056_pt1 | contig 11280 bp, 11 predicted proteins | sample P1105metagenome_FD_94437 | JGI IMG/M metagenome (GOLD analysis project Ga0129307, IMG submission 94437) | Capybara group fecal microbial communities from Wisconsin, USA - P1105 metagenome | ecosystem: Host-associated > Mammals > Digestive system > Large intestine > Fecal | place: USA: Wisconsin... | reverse complement strand
CCGGGTTCGTTTCCGTGTATTCCCTTAAAATCCGATCTTGATCAGACTGCCGCCGCCGGACAGGATGATTTCCCTGCTGCCCGGTACGCCGGCCGCGGAGGAGATAAACAGCTCCTCCGGATGAAGCTCTGCCTTGAGGCTTCCGTCTTTTCCGTAAACATAAAGGCTGTCCCGGTTCCAGAGAAAGACAAAGCGGTCCGAGACTTCCAGCCCTTCCGCATGAAGCTCTGTTTCCACCTCTCCCAGCTTTTTCCCTTCCGGTGAATAGATCCGGATGCCGGCAGGCGCATCTTCGCTCTTTTCCAGCAAAAAGGCGGCCAGCCTTTTCCCGCAGGCGACTGCGCTGATCTTCTGATCCAGGACAACGTTCTGCGTCAGCTCCGGCCGGTTCAGCACACGTGTTGAGAAGAAGGCGGCGCCTCCGTCATAGACAGCCAGACTGTGCTCGTTGTCGAAAAAGTGGACCTTTCCCACCATATGGCCGGCAAATTCTTCATGAAAACCGCCCACGATCCTTCTGGCATCTTCGTTCTGTCCCACCTCTCCGAAATTCCGGAAAACCACATGGCTCTCCAGCGCCTCATCCTCCAGCTTCAGATAGGCAGTGATCAGCTGACTTCCGTCCGGCGATACGTCCAGATCGAACGGATAGCCGTCACCGGTAAAGACGGATTTGACGGAAAGATCGATGACCGACCCGTCGGGACGGTAGGCATGGATGTATTCCGCCTCCTCGTCATTGAGTACGGCATACACGACGCCCTGATCTGACACGACCGCCTGAGAAAGGGGCAGCGTCGTGCTGATGGTGCCGGTGTTCTCGCTTTCATTGAAGATATAGGCGTTGGTGCCGTTGCGGTCCGCCAACACCACATAATCATCCGAGGCCGCCGCAAAGGGAGCGCTCATCTGATAGCTTCTCTCCCAGATGATCCTGCCGCTGTTGTCGGCATACATGGCGCCGTCTCTGGTATAGCGCACCACGCCTTTCCGGAAGGGGATGCAGGCCTTAAAGCTTTCCGACGGCCCCTCGTCCTGCGCCGAGTCCAGGCGCCAGAGCAGCTGGTATTCCGCCTGAAAGGACTCGCGGTTGATAAACCAGGCGAATGCGGCAAAGGCCGCAACGGTCAGAAAGATAATGACTGCAATAGCAAAGGGAGACAGTGTTTTTCTGTCTCCTTGTTCGTTGTTCTCTATGACATTTTCCCTGAGCCGGCGTTTCTGCTCGTCACGGCTCATTCCGATCTCAGCCAAACAGCTTCTCCTTATAGATGCCTTTGTCCACCATGGCCCTGATGGCATCGGCCACATAGGCCCTGTCATCTCCGTGCGTCATGCCGTACCACCTGTCTTCGACGGGAAGGACACGGACACTGCCTCTGCCTTCCCGGATCAGGCCGTCCACCACGCCGGGAAGCAGATATTCCGCCTTCAGATCGTCCTTGCGCAGCGCGGAAAGGAAGGATACAAATCCGTCCTTCAGCACGCCCATGATCTCCGTGGGAAAGCCCCACATGTTCATGGAAACGAGATCCGATGCCGAAAGCAGCAGCTCTCTGCCCTCCTGATCGGTGCCTCTGACCGCGCCGTCTCTCATGGCGATGTCATAGGTCTCCGTGACGGAGATCAGATCATGCTGCCCGTCAACCCGGCAGATGCCGCGGGTCACGGTTCCGTTCAGACTCAGCGTGTTGCCCAGGACATAGCCGGCCATGCACATATTCAGCCGTCCGTTCTTCACGGACTCCTCTGAGACAAGATGCTCGTGGACTCTGAGAAAACCGCCTGCCCCGTAAAAATCATCTGCATTGATGACGATAAAAGGACAGTCGATGACCCCGGCCGCAGCAAGCACGGCCTGGCCGGTCCCCCAGGGCTTTTTTCTGCCCTCCGGCACCGAAAAGCCTTCCGGCAGATCCCCAAGCTCCTGAAACGCGTAGTAAACGTCTGCAAAAGCGGCGATGCGGTCTCCGATCACCTGGCGGAAATCCGCCTCGATGTCCCTGCGGATGACAAAGACGACCTTGTCAAAGCCCGCCGCCAGGGCGTCATGGATGCTGTAATCGATGAGCAGCTCGCCGGAGGGACCGACAGGCGTCAGTTGTTTGACGCCTGCACCGAAACGGGAGCCTATGCCCGCCGCCATGATCAATAATGCTGTTTTTTTCTTCATCTGCGTCCGCTCCTGCTTATCATACTGCTTCTCCGCCCTGCTGCGCGATCTCTCTGGAAAGCGCCGCCTTATCATAGTCCTCGTATCCGTGGGCCTGCTTCAGCATCATGTCCTTGACCTTCATCAGGCGGATCTGGGAACTTCTCTCGTTCTCATCGAGCTTCATAGTGATGTAGCGGATGCTGTCCATGGTCTGGGGGATCATGACGTGCTCCAGGGCATTGACCCTTCGTCTGGTCTTCTCGATCTCCTTGGCCATGAGCTGGCAGGATTTCTCACATTCCGCCAGGCGCAGCATGTCCGGCAGCAGGTCCGCGATGCTTTTCACGGCATCGTCCAGATCCGCCGAGGTAAATGCGTAGCCGTAGGAATAGATGTCGTTGCTGTCCGCTGTCCTGGTCTGATACGTGAACTGGGGGATCTCCACCGACATCACGTTCTTCGAGCCGGCTTCCAGGTAGACCTCCTGTCTGGGGGCCATCAGCGCCACGTTCAGCGCCTCACTGCTCATGGCAGCCCGGGCCAGGACAAAGTTGCGGTTGCAGTCGCTGATGCCCTTTTCGACCTTCTCCCGAAGCTCTTTGTTTTCCCTGACAAGGATGAGGAACTGCCTCATAAGCTCATCGCGCTTGTCCTTCAGAAGCTTATGGCCCCTGACGGCGGTGCGGAGCTTGTTCTTCAGTTTGGTCAGCTCCATTCTTGTCGGATTGACTACTGCCTGTGCCATGATTTACTCCTCGTAGGGTTTGTAATACTGCTCGATCAGATCGTCCTTGATACGCTTCAGTTCTGACTTGGGCAGGATGCCAAGCAGCCTCCAGCCAAGGTCCAGGGTCTCTTCGATGTCACGGTTGGTGTTGTAGCCCTGTGACACATACTGCTTTTCAAATTCATCGGCAAACTTTGCGTAAAGCTTGTCCATATCCGTCAGAGCTGCCTCGCCCAGCACCACCATCAGTTCCTTTGCGTCCTTTCCTCTGGAATAGGCGGCGAACAGCTGGTTCATGGTGTTGGCGTGGTCCTCACGGGTCTTGCCCTTGCCGATACCCTTGTCCTTCAGACGGCTCAGGGAAGGAAGCACGTCGATGGGCGGCGCGATGGACTTTCTGTACAGCTCACGGCTGAGGATGATCTGTCCCTCGGTGATATAGCCCGTCAGGTCGGGAATGGGGTGGGTCTTATCGTCTTCAGGCATGGTCAGGATGGGCACCATGGTGATGGAGCCCTTCTTGCCTGTCTGTCTGCCGGCGCGCTCGTAAAGGCTGGCCAGGTCAGTGTACATGTATCCGGGATAGCCGCGGCGTCCGGGAACTTCCTTACGGGCTGCGGAGATCTCACGGAGCGAGTCTGCGTAGTTGGTGATATCCGTCAGGATGACCAGCACGTGCATGTCCTTTTCGAAGGCCAGATATTCCGCTGCGGTCAGGGCCATTCTGGGGGTGGAGATACGCTCAACGGCCGGGTCGTTTGCCAGGTTCAGGAACATGACGGCCCTGTCGATGGCGCCGGTCTCGCTGAAGGAATTCATGAAGAAGCTGGCTTCCTCAAAGGTAATTCCCATGGCGGCGAAGACCACGGCGAAGGGCTCTGTGGTTCCGCGCACCTTGGCCTGTCTGGCGATCTGCGCTGCCAGGTTGGCGTGGGGCAGACCGGAACAGGAGAAAATGGGAAGCTTCTGTCCTCTGACCAGCGTGTTCAGTCCGTCGATGGCGGATACGCCGGTCTGGATGAATTCCTCGGGATAGGCGCGGGCTGCCGGGTTGATGGGCAGACCGTTGATGTCCATTCTTTCATCGGGAAGGATCTCGGGACCGCCGTCAATGGGGCGGCCGATGCCGTCGAACATACGGCCCAGCATGTCGCCGGAAACGCCCAGCTCCATGGATCTTCCGATGAATCTCACCTTGGAGGACTCCAGGTTGATGCCGGTGGAAGCCTCGAACAGCTGCACCAGGGCATTTCCCTCATCGATCTCCAGGACCTTGCATCTTCTTCTGCTGCCGTCGGCCAGCTCGATCTCGCCCATCTCGTTGTAAGCGACGTTCTCAACGCCCTTGACCAGCATCAGAGGTCCTGCTACCTCCTGTATCGTTCTATACTCCTTAGGCATCAGAACTCCTCCTTCCTGGCCTCAGCATCCTTGCACTGGACCTGCAGTTCTTCTTCGATCCTTGCAAACTCCGTATCAAGCTTATCTTCAGCCACATATTTGAATCGTCCGATGTCTTCGCGGCAGGGGATCGCCACCAGGTCGTTGACCTTGGCGCCTCTGCTGAGAGAATCGGCTGCATAAATGTAATAGTCCAGGATCAGCTCCATCATCATGTGCTGCTTCTTCAGTGAAGTGTAGGTGTCCACGTCATCGAAAGCGTTCTGATGCAGATAGTCCTCGCGGATGGAACGCGCCGCCTCCATCTTCAGCCTGTCCGGCGCCGAAAGAGCGTCCATACCGACCAGCTTCACGATCTCGTCCAGCTCTGCCTCTTCCTGCAGAAGGCGCATCAGCTGGGCTCTCAGGGAACTCCAGTTTTCGGCGGCATTCTGATTGAAGTAAGGCTCCACGCTGTCCAGATACAGGGAATAGGAGCTGAGCCAGTTGATGGCCGGGAAGTGCCTCTTGTATGCCAGCGAAGCATCCAGGGACCAGAAGACCTTCACGATTCTTAAGGTAGCCTGGGTGACGGGCTCGGAAATATCGCCGCCTGCGGGGGAGACGGCGCCGATCACGGACAGCGCGCCCTCACGGCCTTCCGAACCGACGGAGATCACGCGGCCGGCTCTCTCGTAGAACTGCGCCAGTCGGGAACCCAGATATGCGGGATATCCTTCCTCGCCGGGCATCTCCTCCAGACGGCCGGACATCTCACGCAGGGCCTCTGCCCAGCGGGAGGTGGAGTCTGCCATCAGGGCCACGGAATAGCCCATGTCTCTGAAGTACTCTGCGATGGTGATGCCGGTGTAGATACTGGCCTCACGCGCTGCCACAGGCATGTCGGAGGTATTGGCGATCAGCACGGTCCTCTCCATCAGGGACTCTCCGGTACGGGGATCCTTCAGCTCGGGGAACTCGTTCAGAACGTCCGTCATCTCGTTGCCGCGCTCGCCGCAGCCGATGTAGACCACGATGTCTGCATCCGCCCACTTGGCCAGCTGATGCTGCACCACCGTCTTGCCGGAACCGAAGGGCCCGGGCACGGCTGCCACACCGCCCTTGGCAATGGGGAAAAAGGTATCGATGACTCTCTGTCCGGTGACCAGCGGCACGTCGGGTGAAAGCTTTTTCAGATAGGGACGTCCGGTTCTGACCGGCCAGCTCTGCATCAGCTTCAGGCTCACGTCGCCCTTTTCGGTGCTCAGAAGGCCGATCTCCTCGGTGACGGTATAATCGCCCTCGTTCAGCTCCTTTACGCTGCCCTTCTGACCGTTGGGCACCATGATCTTGTGCAGCACCACGTCGGTCTCCTGCACCGTACCGAGAATATCGCCGCCCTGCACTTCATCGCCGGGTTTGGCGGTGGGCACGAAATGCCATTTTTTATCTCTGTCCAGTGAAGGGACGTCGATGCCGCGCTGCAGCAGATTGGAGCCGGTGACCTCTTTGATCTTCTCAAGAGGTCTCTGGATGCCGTCGTAAATACTGCTGATGAGGCCGGGGCCCAGTTCCACGGACATGGGCACGCCGGTGGATTCTACGGGCTCGCCGGGCGCAAGGCCGGAAGTCTCTTCGTAAACCTGCACCGACGCCTCATCGCCGTGCATTTCTATGATCTCGCCGATCAGACGCTTCTCTGAAACACGTACCACGTCATACATGTTGGCGTCACGCATTCCCTTGGCAATGACCAGGGGACCGGCAATTTTCTTGATGGTACCTTTGCTCATTTTTTGCTTCCCTTCTTAATTATTTCCGAAAATAATGTCAGAACCGACGGCCTGCTCCACAGACCGCTTGACTGCCTGGATCCCCTTCCCGGTGTTGCCGGATACGCCGGGGATCAGAATGATGGCGGGCAGTTCTCTTTCGGAAAAATGGATGATCTCTTTTTCCAGTACTGCAGCCAGGGCTTCCGTGATATAGATGACGGCATAATTGCCTTCCACCAGCTCCTTCAGCTTCTCTGCAGCCTCCGCAGGGTCAGTGACCGGAAAGGGCTCCAGTCCTACGGCCGCGAAGCCGTAGATGGAATCCCGGTCCCCCATCACAGCAATTTTATACATAAGACTCACGCATCCTTTCCCGGATCATGGCCTCCGAAAACCCGTTCTGCTTGCCCGAAAGGATGATCCTGACCGTTTTCATCTCGTTCTCTTTGGCCAGGATGTACGCCGCGATGGGTCCGAAACCGAAGGAATTGTAGAGCTGGGCCCGCATTCTGTCCATCAGAAGGTCATCGCAGTACTTTTCAAACGCCGCCGGAGACTTGCGCAGTTCTCCCGCGCCCTCCGAAAAGTCCGTGCTTTCCAGGAAGCTGCAGATGGCGTCAAAGCTGTTCTGCGCCGCCTGCATCAGCTGGTTCATGTTCAGGATGTCCACATCGCAGAGCGCGTCCTGCAGGAATTCCCGGTTCTTTCCGGTCTTCTGGGCTCTCACCGCCAGCTTGATGTCCGCCGCCGCCGTATAGAGCTGCGCGTACTCCAGGATGACCTCGTTTCCGCTTTCCTCCGCGGCCTTCAGCATCTGCTCCATGCAGGCCTTGTCCACCATGATATCGCAGAGCTGCCCGTCGCCGGTGCGCAGAAAGACGTCGTGCGCGGCTTCGGCGATCTCCGGCATGTCTCCGGGAAGATCCCTGTAGTTTCTTTCCTGCACGGCCTTCTTGACCAGTTCCGCATCCACATTGCCTTCCTGAATATAGATGCCGGGATAGCGGAAGTTCAGCACGGATTCCTTGATGGCCGCCTTGACGTTGTTGTAATCGGCGGAGATCCTGAAAACCTCCAGCATGTTCTTATCGGGGACGATCTCATCGATGAAATCCCAAAGCTTTTTCCGCTCACCCTGAAGGATCGTGTCCGCCGTGTCCTCATCGTCCAGCCCGTAGTTCTTTTCCCGGAGCAGCTGCAGCACGTCCTCCGCCGAGGAAACGGCCGCCAGCTGATCCAGCGCGGCTTCATCCAAAAGGCCCAGTTCGGCGCCTCTCACTCTGGCAACAGCATATATGTAATCGTTTTCAAAATATGCTTCTGTCATTTTCTACCTCTCAGACCTCAGGCAAACAAGATCCTCTGGATCAGATCCCTCAGGTCATCGATGCTGTTTTCCATCAGCGCGTCAAAGGAACAGTTTTCCTCCACGCCTCCGAAATCCAGCACAAATCCGTTTTGAATATCGGCAGGAGTCTCGCTGAAACGAAGGCCGCAGCCTTTTTCGGCGGCCGCCTTCCGAATCTCCTCCTTCAGGGGATCCGGCATGCGCTCCATATCCCTGCTGCAGAAGCTGATGGACGCGTCCTTTGCGGGACAGTGCTTTTTGAACAGCTTCAGAAGCAGGGGGAAATACTCTGCCTCATCCATATTGCCAAGACGCTCTCTGGCTGCCTCCAGGGTGCTGTTGATCAGCTCCTGTCTGCCGGAAAGCAGGATCTGCCTTGCCTTCAATTGGGCAGACGCCACGCTTCTTTCCGCGATGTTTTCGGCCTCGGAGTCGGCTTTTCTGGCAATACGGCTGCATTCTTCCTCGATCTTCTTCTCATTTTCCGCGGTCATGGCCGCAGCGCTGCTTTTGGCTTCACTGATGACAGCGCTGACGTTCTCTTCCGCTTCATGAGTAATATGATCGATCATTCTATCCAGTCCGCTCATCTTCGTCCTCTCTCCTTTAATGATTCAGGCGCGCCGTCTTACATTGCAAGGCTGTTGACGCCGAAGATGGAAAGGATGGACACAAGAAGGGCCAGGATAGCATAGGTCTCAACCATGGCGGGGAAGATCATGGCCTTACCGAACTGATCTTCTCTCTTGGCAACAAGGCCGATGGAGGAAGCGGAGCACTTTCCCTGTGCAATGCCGGAGAAATATCCGCCGACGCCCATGGGAATACATGCGGCGCAGTAAAGAAGACCCTTGGCAAGGGTGAGATTGGGATCACCGCCCAGAATGCCGATCTGGGTCAGGGTGATGAATGCGACCAGCAGGCCGTAGATACCCTGCGTACCGGGCAGCAGCTGAAGAATAAGGACCTTAGAGAACATCTTCGGTTCATGTGTTACGACACCGGCTGCGGCGCTGCCTGCGATGCCTACGCCAATTGCGGAACCAGCTCCTGCAAAGCCTGCGGAAATGGCTGCTCCCAGCAGTGCCCAAAATAATCCTGTCTGTGCCATAATTTATTTCTCCTCCTTAACGCTATAATACCTTGTTTTTTCTTGGAAGGGCTCAAAGGCTCTGCCGCCGCCCTCATAAAACTTACTGAAAAACTCCACATACTGCAGCCTGTTGGTGTGCACATAGGCGCCCAGCAGGTTGATGCCCAGATTGAGCGTATGGCCGATCAGAAAGACCAGAATGAACAGCAGTATGCCGAAAAATCCGGCGCCGAACATGGAGCCCAGGGTGTTGAAGACCTGAGCGATGACGCCCGTAGCCAGGCCCAGTGCCAGCAGTCTGGAATAGGACAGAATGTCGCTCAGCCAGCTGGTGGCGCCGTACACGCCGTAAAGACCAAGTCCCAGCCTGAGGAAAATATTCTTCTTGTCCCTGGCTGTGGTCAGGATCACGCCGAGCATGCCGGCCAGGCAGATCCATTTGGCGGCCGTTCCGACGGAAGCGGGCAGCGGGGTCAGCTGCAGCATGCCGCTGATCATCTGTGAGCTGAGCGCGAACACGATGGCGCCGCCGATGAACATGAACCAGAACAGCACGTCGCAGACGGCGTCGAAGACCTTTCCTTCCCTGACCAGCTGATAGCCCTTGATGGCAAGGCCCGTGAACAGATGCACGACGCCAAGGCCGAAGGCAAACGTCAGCAGCTTGACCGGATTGGACAGGGGCTCAAACCACAGCGGTTTGATGGTCACTTCCTTATGGAAGAAGGTCCTGGCGATCACCGGGATGGAATCTCCGAAATAGCTTCCGAACAGCACGCCCCAGAAGATGGTGAACAGACCGCCGAAGAAGAAGGTCTTGATCAGCTTCCTGCTGCCCTCCTTCATATTCTTTACCTTGAGCAGCGCATAGCCGCAGCCAAGGGAAAGCAGCAGGCCGTAGCCGGCATCCGAAAGCATCAGGCCGAAGAAGAGGTAATAGAACAGGGAAAGGATCTTTGAAGGATCGATCTCCCCCGCGGTGGGCAGGGAATACGATGCCACCACGGCCTCCATGGGCTCTGCGTAAAAGCCGTTCCTGAGCTCTACCGGCACGTCTTCATCCTCGGCGGGATCCGAGATCTCCACCTCGCAGTCAAAGCGGTCCGTCAGGAAGTTCTTCATCCAATCCGCGTATCTGGCGGGGATATAGCCGTTGATGATGAAGGTGCTCTCCGTCTGAGGCAGCGTGCCCAGCACGCTGTATTTCTCGGAACGCATCTGGTAGTAATCGGATGCGAATCTCAGATCGTTCCGGTCCGGCTCATAGGTCCTGATCTTTTCGATGCAGGCGGCCATGTCCAGCTCCAGATCCTTCATCTGCTCTTCGAGCTGCTCCGCTTCTTCGGAAGGCACCATGGAACTCATCTGTGCGCGGGTGAAATCCATCTGCTTTAAGATTTCTTCCGTGCGCTCGGCTTCCTCTTTCAGGCAAAGGACAAAGATGCAGGTCATCTCCTTCAATGCGCTGATGATATTGATCTCCGCGCTCTCCGGCGTGTCCTCTCCGCCAAGGGTCTGAAAACTGCTTTTGATCTCTTCGGCCGTATGCTCGTTTTTGAGCGAGCCGATCAGGCAGGCAGTCCTCTCCGTTCCCTTGAAATTCAGGGGCAGGTCCAGATCCATCCAGGGCTTCAGCGTCATCAGTCTGCTTTCCGCTCTGGGCAGGGCAGCCTTGTCTTCCGTCAGCTGCCTGTTCAGAGCCAACAGTTCTTTTGCCTTCTCTATATAAGCATCGATGTGTTCAAGCCTGGCGTTATACTCGTCCAGGCCGATCTCCTGCGCTCCCTCCAGGGAGCTTAAGATGCCTGCGGTCTCATCCGGCGCATAGGCGTCCAGCACAGCCAGCGCCTGCTCTGCCAGATTGCAGTTTCTGTCAAAGGAGCTCTTGTCTCTGGACACGTCCATTGTGCACAGATAGTCGTCGTCCTGCTTATCTTCGGTGATCTGTACCGTTCCGATCCTCTGAAGCGTTTCCAGGACCTGTTTCCGCTCGGACTTCAGGCCGCAGATAAAGATACGCTTCATAGGTACTTTGGACATCCTTCTTACCTCCTCTCTCTCAGAATGCATTTATGATAATTAAGAAATGATCAGTCAAACGCAATGACAGTCCGATGCAAACGACCTGTCAGACAGCGTCCCGGGATCAGTCAAACAGGGCAGAAATGACCGCCTTCACGGCTTCATCCTTTTTCTGCTCTGCAGCGGCCTTCAGGCTTTCTCTTTGCGCTTCGGCCTCTTTTGCTGCCGCCTCAACGGCCTCCCTGGCCTTTTTGCGCGCTTCCTCTGCCTTTTCCCCGGCAAGCTTTTCGGCCTCCCTCACACACCGGCTGTATTTTGTGAGGGCATTCTGCCGCTCGTCTGCAAGGATGCGTCCGGCCTGTTCCTTTGCGGATGCCATATCCTCGGCTGCCTTCTTTTCAGCTGCCTTAATGGCTTCTATGATCTCTCTGGCCAAGCTGATACCTCCTGTTTCCTGCTGCAAGCCCATAAAAGGGCATAATACACAATTTAATATACTATAGCATAAGAACACGGTTTTGTGTTAAAAAAAAAACAGACAATCGCTGTTTTTTATGCAAATTTGTGCAGCCTGCCATAACCGGAGCGGCAGCGCCTGTTCCCCGCCGTTTCCGGCCCGGACCGCGGGAGATCGGGCGGTTTTTTTTACGCAGAAAAATCGATACTTGACAAACAAGGGGATTTCTTTATAATTATTAGCGTTGCGGGTGTAGTTCAATGGTAGAATGACAGCCTTCCAAGCTGTATACGTGGGTTCGATTCCCATCACCCGCTTTTTTT
>Ga0129307_1003054_pt1 | contig 11306 bp, 10 predicted proteins | sample P1105metagenome_FD_94437 | JGI IMG/M metagenome (GOLD analysis project Ga0129307, IMG submission 94437) | Capybara group fecal microbial communities from Wisconsin, USA - P1105 metagenome | ecosystem: Host-associated > Mammals > Digestive system > Large intestine > Fecal | place: USA: Wisconsin... | reverse complement strand
ACTCTGAGAACATAGTGGTAATCGATTAAATGTTATAATTTGACACTATAAATTTAATACTTTTATCGCTATGTTCCTATTTAACAATAGATTATATTTATTCTTATATCGAACTCACGTTATATTACTACGTATTTAATGACACCAACAGTGCAGTGCACGGACAAAAGTAAACCAAAGAAACTGTGTATGTTAGAGGTTTGCTATAACTGCGTACTTGTGGCTTCAATATGGAGGAAGTGGCACTTTAGGAAGATAGAAAAACAAACGGGATACACTGTTTCGGGCATATCCTGTTTTTAAAAAGGGGGGGGAGTTCCTCACACCCACTTATCACGGATGGCGATTTGCACCAACTCCACCGCATTCTTGGTGCCGAACTTCTGGGTGAGGTTCTTGCGGTATGTCTTGATGGTTTCCACGCTGAGGAACATACGGTCGGCTATTTCCTGATTGGTGCAACCGTCCACGATGTGGCGCAGCAGTTCCTGCTCGCGGACAGTGAGCCACACGGCATGGTTGATGTGCTTTTTCATCATGCGGTCGATGTCGCGGCTGAAATAGGTGTCGCCCGCCATGACGGCCTCGATGCCTTTGACCACCTTCTTCCGACAGGGCGTTCTTCTGAATATAGCCCGATGCTCCGGCGGCAATGGCGCGGTTTACCATCGTGTACTCATCGTAGGAGGTGAGCATCAGAATCTTCATGTCAGGATATGCCTCGTGCATCTCCTTGCAGAAGTCGATGCCGCTGCCGTCGGGCATGGAGATGTCCAAGAGCAGCACGTCGGGATGCCTGAAACGGAGCGTGGTGCGACAGACGGCGAGCGTGTGCGAGATGTCCACGACCTTAGCCGTGCCCGACTCCTCGATGGCTGCCTGCAACCCTTCGACCAGCATGCGGTGGTCGTCCGCAATGTGTACCTGTATCATCATGTTGTAAGTTCTATTTCGATGGTTATTTCCGTACCCTCACCAGGCGAGGAATAGACGTTGATTTTTCCATTGTGGGAAACAATGCGGTTGTGCATGTTGGTAAAGCCTGCCCCGTATGCCACCGTTTCAGGGTCGAAGCCCTTTCCATCGTCCTGTACGGAAAGCGACACGAGGCGTTCGTCCACTGTCAGTTGTACATTGATGCGTGTGGCTTCGGCATGTTTGATCGCATTGTTGATGAGTTCGTAGGCGCAGCGGTAGATGAGCACTTCGAGGCGACTGCCGAGCTGGAGGTTTTCTCCGAAGAACTGGAAGTTCGCCATCGGGACGGAGCGGCAGAAATCCTCCAGCGAGGTCTTGATGCCGTAGCGTGAGAGCGAGTAAGGCATCAGGTTGTGTGCCATGCGGCGAAACTCCATTGCCAATTCGTCCAGCATCTCGCGGGCTTTGGCAAGCCGTTCAGCATCTGCTTTCGCCAGTGTGGAGAAACTTCTGATGCCGTGCAGGTGCAGTTTGATAACCGAGAGCATGCTGCCCAATCCGTCGTGCAGGTCGCGTGCCAAGCGGGTGCGCTCGGCATTCTCTCCGTCCAAGAGGGCAAGCGTGGCGACAAGCTGTTTCTCCTGCTCCAGTTGCTTCACCTTCCGCTCGGCGAGTTCACGTTTTTCGCGGTTGAGGCGATGGCGGTAGAAAAGCAGCCCGAAGGCAAGCAGGAAGATGAGTGCACCCGACACGCCTGTTATGATGTAGAAACGTTTCTCCTTTTCGAGCGAGGTGATTTGCTGTTGTTTCTTTTCGGTTTCGTACCGGATTTCCATATCCGCCATCGTCCGATGGAATCCTTTTATTTCCTGTTCGTTCAGCAATTGTGCATACCGTTGCATGAAATAGGCGGATTTTTTCTTATTGCCGAGTTGCAAATTGGCGAAAGCCAAATTATATGCCAATTCGGGAGCGGTGTCAAGCATCGTAGAATCGTTTTTCCACGCTTTGAAAGCGATAGCCTCCGATTCGGCGTATCGTTGCTGTTCCCGATAAATTGTAGAAAGTATCTGCATACCTATGGTTTCAAGACGCGTATCACTGAATTCATGCGCTAGCCGGATACTTTTTTCCGTATATGCTATGGCCTTGGCATACTCCCGTTTCAGGGTATAAATCTTGGCAATGGCTTGATCGGAATATATTTCGAATGTTTTATAACACACTTTGAACCATTCGTTCGCTTTGAGTTCGTATTCCAAAGCGCGATCGAGTTCACCCCTCTCCATATAGATAAGCCCGAGTTCGTAATAAGCCATACGATCTTCGGGCATATTGAATTCCCTGCTCAATTTGAGGTTTTTCCGGATATAATATTCGGCACGGTCCAGATTGCCCAATTCCCGATAGAGCGAGCCGATATTCGACAAGGCTTTGAAACGGCTCGCCGTATCGTTAATGGCTTCGCTTATCTGGAGTACCGTCATACAGTTGTCCAGGGTCTCGATATAGCGATTCTGCCGATAATTCCAATGGGCTATACAACGGTAGGCTTGTACTTCTTCACGGCGATCTTTCATCTTGATGGCACAGGCGAGCGATTGGTCGAGATACATTTTGGCCGTATCATACCGCATCAGCATATTGTAATAAACCCCGAGCGAACGGGTAAAATACGGAATTTCCTTTATCACCTTTCCCTTTTCGGCTATCTTCAGTCCTTTCTTCAGACAGGCGATGGTACGATGCGTATCGTAGCTGCCGTACCAGTTCGACAACAGCCGATAAATGCTGACCTGTTCCTCGGATGTCAGCATCGAAGTATACAACACATTCCACAGGGAATCAGGATAGGCTTCCCCCTTCCTCACCGCCTTCCCCTTACCGCCTTGTGCAAAGAGGAGGGGGAAAACGGCAAACGACAGCAGGAGTATGAGGGCTGTTCTTTTCATCTTGCAGGGATTTGATATTCAACATGTTGCAAAATTATGTGCCTCGTCCGAAACATAATACCCCATTTGTGGGAGTTTTTACGACCGACCACCCGTAAAGATACAGATTTTCGTCCGTAACCGATACTTTTCCCGTCCGTTTTCCCGCTTTCGTGCGCATTTTGTATCTTCCGACTGTAAAAACTCCCACAAGTGGGGTATTGGCGATCGTGGAGAGGCCGTAATTTTGTTGCATTATAATTAATGTAACACAGATTAATATAGGACTATGAAAAAGATTCTGTTCAACGCCACCCTGCACATCACCAAACCGGTGGTGAAACTCTCACCCTCGAAACTGTATTTTACTCTCTCGGGTGTGACTTACGAACGTGTGGAGGCTCCGGCAAAGAAAGCCGTTGCGCTTACACCATCCCTCTCACCCGGCGGAAGTGAAGCGCCCAACCCTCTCGGATGAGCAAAACCGCCAAAAGCCGCAGAGCAGCTGACTGCATCACAGTCCATTGCCCTGCGACTCCTTTTATAAATAGAATGTTTAACCCGCCTCCGGCAAAGGGGGCATAAAATAGAAGAGAAGAAATTATGAAATGGTTTATCAAAGCGTTTCGGCAGTATGCCGATTTCAGCGGCCGGGCAAGTCGGCAAGAGTTTTGGATGTTTGTATTGTTCAACCTGCTGTTGGCAATGGCATGGGCGCTTGTCGCCGGACTGCTGACGGGGCTGCTCGGCGATTCTTTCGATCACGACAGCGACAGGCTGATATTCATGTACAAACTGATAGCGATTTATTACGCCGTGACGGCTGTCCCGGCAATGGCGGTCGGTGTGCGCCGTCTGCACGACACAGGGCGCAGCGGCTGGTGGATGCTCGTCAGTCTCGTTCCTATTGCGGGCGGCATCTGGCTCATCTTATTGATGTGCCTGGACGGCAGCGCGGGCGACAACCGCTACGGCAGCCGTCCCGACGGCACAACGGATATTGTCCCGAAACCCGTCTTGCGGCAAAAGGCATTGATGTGGCTGACGGCATTCGCCGTTTTCAGTGTCTATTACCTGTGTTTTTTCTTCCTCAATGATAAATACAATCTATCTTATACAGATACGCCACAGCCAATAAATATACTACTGCCTCTTTTGGGTGATTTCTTAGTTTCCGTCTCTTTTATCGTTATGGGAATCGCCTTTCTGCAAAAGAGGGACTACTCCCGCACGGTGGGCGGATGGATAGTCGCTGCGTATGTTGTCCAGCTCATCTTGGAAATCCGGTGGATTACACAACTAATCGGTTTCTATCTTGATATGAGGTTTATATTGAATATTATGCTATTCCTCGCTTTTATCCTTTACGGCGGATTGCTGCTGGTAAGGAAGGGGCGTTTGCCGCTGGCAAACTATGTGCTGATGGCGGCAAGCGGTTGCAGCGTTATCTTGGTACCTTGGAGAATGATGACAGCCCACAATTATCTCGATTATCTTATAAACCAACTCACCCTCATCGTGCCGCTGTCGCTGTTAGTGTATGCCGTTGCCAGCCATGTCGCAGCGGAAAAGGAAACCGAATACAATACAAACAATACATAAAATCATCATGAAAAGAATAGTTATACTGACCACCCTGCTCGCCGCCGTCATCGGCTCGGCGATGGGGCAAACGGAAATCCGCACGGCTGAGGAGCTGGCAGCTATCGGTACGGACAAGGAAACGCTGAGCGGTTCGTACATATTGATAAATGATTTGACACTCGACGACTGGGTACCCATCGGACGGATGGACCATGACGGCGAGATGGGATTTAGCGGAACTTTTGACGGCAATGGCCACACGATAACCATCAACAGTTTCGGTCCTGAAACGGATAACAGAAGTGTCGGACTGTTTGGGGTTGTTGACGGAAAAGGCGAGATAAAGAACTTGTGCGTAGCCGGCAAGCCGACCTATACCGACGGACAGAAATTGCTGTATATTGGCAATATAGCCGGAGTGAACAAAGGCAAGATTACATGTTGCGTCTCGACTGCTGACCTTAGTTGTGAGTACGCCCAAACGGAACCGCGCAAGAAAGTGAAAGCGCTTTCGGGATATGAAGGAGGACAATACGGCGGATGTATCGCAGGTGTCAATAATGGTAATATATGGCATTGTTACTCCACCGGAAGCATACGCGTGGCGTTAGGCTTTGCAGCAGGTATCGCCTGTGGTAACGGATTGCTCGTAACAGGCGGTTTCAGCATCGGTATAGGGTCGGGAGGTGTTGGCTTTGGAGCAACTCCTGGCTCATCGAAAGGCAAGTATGGTTTTATTGAGTATTGCTATTCCGAAGCGTCGGTGTTTTCTTCGGGAAATGCCGGAGGAATTGTCGTTTTCGCCCCCGGAGGTACCGGTATTTTGAACAACAGCGTGGCATTGAACCGTTTGATTGAGGTCAGAGGTGCAGGTAAGCCATTACCCAAAGCCTCTCCGTTCCCCGTCGGAGGAAAAATGGTCTTGTCACATCCCAATTTCCAATTCTATTATCTTGAAAACATACCTCTTCACCGCTACGACGGTAACGATGTGGAGCAACCGCCCGTGAAACTGTCACCCAAGCGTGCCGTTCCGCTTTCAACCACACAGGAAGAATCGTGGTGGCGGTTGCCCGACGGAGCCGACAAAAACATAAAGAAAAAGATGATAGCCTTCCCATTCGGCACAGACAACACTGCGCCGTGGCAATGGGATTCACAGAGGAAACGACCTGTGCTGTATTGGGAGATTGCAAATCAATAATAAATAACCCGCCTCCGCCAGTAACGGAGAGCATAAACAGAGAAAAAGATATGAAGAAGAAAAACAACATTCTATCGGCGATATTCGCAAGGCAGATTGCGCTGATGACCGTATGTATAATCGGGTTGTCCGGCACGATGCAGGCGCAGCAGATCGAGACGGTGAAGCGGACGCAATGGGGCGTGAAAGCCGCCATGAACATCGCTTCGCTCCATTTCAACGCCTCAAAAGGCGAGTCGGAAAGTAGCAAATCGTTCGTAGGCGGTGCGGTGGGACTGACGTTCACCTACGCCTTCGATTCGCATTGGCGCATCCATTCCGGAGTTGAACTGTCGCTGAAAGGATTTACCGCAGACGAGACGGGCGGCAGCCGCACGTTGACGGCAAAAGCCGCTTATGTGCAAGTACCTGTGATGGGCGGCTATGCCCTGGAGTTCGGTAAATGGACTTTCGAGCCTCGTATGGGGGCGTTCTTCGCCTATGGCGTGGCAGGCAAATACAGCGTGTCAGGCGGAGGTGAGAGCAGACAGACTTTTGGCGACAAACTGCTCAATCCGTTCGATGCGGGACTGACGTTCGGTCTCCATGCCGACAACGGAAAATTCGCTTTCGGCATCGGTACCGAGATGGGACTGGCGGAAGCCAACGGAAAGAATTTCACCGTGTCGGGCGGCACCATGCACATGCACAACACGTTCTTCAGCGTGGGCTACCTGTTCTGAACAAAACGCCTGAAACCTAAAGGAGTGCACGGAAACCGCAGCAAAGCGGCGTTTGTGTGCTTCTTTTTTTATACAAACCTCCTGTTTAGAACCGTCCTTTACGTTTGTCTTCTGCCAACTTTGTTTTCGCTTGTCTTTAGATAAACTTCCGAGTCGGGCAAGCGACAAATCACCGATTTGTTTCTACCTTTGCAGGTGGATACGATTAGAATGGAAATATGGAGAACTTGAAAACACTGACAGAATCTGTATGCCGCATAGCACGTGAAGCGGGGCATTTCCTGAAAGAAGAGCGGAAAAGCTTCCGTAGAGAGGCGGTGGTGGAGAAACATGCGCACGACTATGTTTCTTATGTAGATAAAGAGTCGGAAAGGCGGGTTGTGACCGCACTCAGACAGCTTCTTCCCGAAGCGGGGTTTATCACGGAAGAAGGCTCGGCCGTTTATCAAGACGAGCCTTATTGTTGGGTGGTAGACCCCTTGGATGGAACCACGAACTACATACACGACAATGCTCCTTATTGTGTCAGCATTGCTTTGCGCGATAAACATTCCCTCCTTTTGGGAGTGGTTTATGAGCCGTGCCGGGACGAGTGCTTCTATGCTTGGAAGGGAGGAGGAGCCTATGTGGATGGGGAGAAAATGTGTGTTTCTGCCGTTCGGAATGCAGAAGAGGCTTTTGTGGTCACGGAACTACCTTATAATTTTAAGCAATACGCCCGTACGGGTGAGCATTTGATACATGAACTGTATGGAAAGGTAGCGGGTATTCGCATGAACGGTTCGGCTGCTCTTGCCCTTTGCTACGTGGCTGCCGGGCGTTTTGACGCTTGGCTGGAGGCATTTATCGGCAAGTGGGATTTCTCGGCGGCGGCCCTCATGGTATTGGAGGCTGGCGGCAAAGTAACCGACTTTTACGGTAATGAGAGTTTTATGGACGGACATCACATCATAGCCACCAACGGACCTTTGCATTCCCTGCTCTTACAGTTGGTAAAAGAAGTTCCACCACATAATATGTAGGCATGCCCGTTTGCGACATACCGGCCGATTGGATTTCAAGGAAATGGAAAATATGTTTAAAACTTGGCTTGTGTCTTTTGTCCGATTGTTTTTCCCATGCCGGTGCGCGGTATGCGGAAACGCCTTGCAGGAGGGAGAAGAAGGCATCTGTATGAAGTGCAATATGGATATTCCCCGGACGAACTTCCATCTCCACGCCGACAATATCGTGGAACGCATGTTTTGGGGAAAAATTCCTTTGGTACGTGCTTCCTCCTTCTTTTATTACCGCAAAGGCAGTGATTTTCGTAACATCCCGCATCTGCTAAAGTATGGCGGACGGCAGGATTTAGGCAAAACAATGGGACGCTTTATGACGGCAGAGTTGCTGCCTGTCGACTTTTTTCGGGATATAGACGTCATACTTCCTGTGCCTTTGCATCCTCGTAAGCAAAAGTCGCGCGGATATAATCAGAGCGAGTGCATTGCCCGTGGCATATCCGATGTGACAGGCATCTCGGTCGATACCTCTTCCTTATCGCGCAAGAAGCATACCGGAACACAGACACGGAAGTCAGCCTATGAGCGTTGGGTGAATGTGGATGGTATCTTCTGCCTGCATTGTCCGGAGCGTTTCGCCGGAAAGCATGTGTTGATTGTGGACGATGTGCTGACTACCGGCGCCACTATCACGGCTTGTGCCGATGCTTTCAAGGATGTGGAAGGTGTTCGATTCAGCATTTTGACGCTGGCTGTGGCAGATTCGTAAGTGGAATAAAAAAGGCTCGCCGCAATGACGAACCTTACTGCTCTTCCTCTTGGACTTGAACCAAGGACCCTCTGATTAACAGTCAGATGCTCTAACCGACTGAGCTAAGGAAGAATGTGCATTTAAGGAGTTTTTCGCTCTTCCTCTTGGACTTGAACCAAGGACCCTCTGATTAACAGTCAGATGCTCTAACCGACTGAGCTAAGGAAGAATGTTGCATTTCCTTAAATGCGGTGCAAAAGTAATAGGATATTTTGAAATATGCAATATCTTTGCGAAAAAAATATCGCTGATGGACAAAATAATAGGATTAGGCAACGCTCTGGTAGATGTGTTGGTGACCCTTGAGAATGATGAAATATTGACGGAAATGCAACTTCCTAAAGGAAGCATGACTCTTATAGATGAGGCAGGATTGTTGAAAATCAATGAATACTTCAGCCGGATGAAGACACATCTTTCCACCGGAGGTTCTGCCGGCAATGCTATTCGAGGCATGGCGCATCTTGGGGCGGCGACAGGATTTATCGGAAAGGTGGGAAACGACTTTTACGGAGACTTTTTTCGCAATAGCCTGTTGGAGCGTGGCACAGAGGCTAATTTGCTGCTCTCATCCTTTCTCCCTTCAGGTGTAGCCTCTACTTTTGTTTCGCCCGACGGAGAGCGTACCTTCGGTACTTATTTGGGAGCGGCTTCAACTTTGAGAGCGGAAGAACTTACGCTGGACATGTTCAAAGGATATACTTATTTATTTATAGAGGGCTATCTGGTACAGGATCATGACATGATTCTCCGTGCCATCGAATTGGCTAAAGAGGCCGGACTACAAGTATGTTTGGATATGGCAAGCTATAACATCGTGGAAGACGATCATGTATTTTTCTCTTTGCTTATGAATAAATACGTGGATATCGTGTTTGCGAATGAAGAAGAAGCCAGAGCCTTCACCGGCAAGGAGCCGGAGGAGGCGCTGGACATCATTGCCGGAATGTGCAGCATAGCCATCGTGAAGATGGGAGGACGCGGTTCTTTAATCCGCAAAGGCACGGAAGAGGTGCATGCGCCGGCAGAATCCGTCGATAGGGTGGTTGATACCACAGGTGCGGGAGACTATTTTGCTGCGGGCTTCTTGTACGGACTTACGTGCGGTTACTCGCTGGAGAAATGTGCAAAGATTGGCTCCATGCTCTCCAAAAATGTGATACAAGTGCTGGGAACGGAGCTGTCGGCGGCTCAATGGGAAAAGATTAGAGAAGAAATATTAATAATCAACGATTAGAGAATATGAGGAGATTTTTACAAATACGCTGGGTGGCTGCCTTGCTCGTTGTGGCAGGTGTTGTCTGTTTTTTCGGTTTCAGAAGTGGCGACAGCCGTAATTTCAGGATAGCTAAGAACTTGGATGTGTTTAACTCGATAGTGAAAGAACTGGATATGTTCTACGTCGATACCATTAATTCGGACAAGACCATTCGCGAGGGCATTGATGCCATGCTTTATTCCTTAGATCCTTACACAGCCTACTATCCGGAAGACGATCAAAGCGAATTGGAACAAATGTTGAAGAACTCTTATGGCGGTATCGGTTCCATCATCACATGGAATGCAAAATTGAAACGCTCCATGATTGCCGAGCCGTATGAGAACATGCCGGCAGCCAAGGTGGGACTGAAGGCCGGAGACGTCTTGATGGAGATTGACGGTAAGGACCTTGCAGGGAAAAACAATCAGGAGGTCAGCGAGATGCTTCGCGGTCAGGTTGGCACGAGCTTCAAACTGAAAGTGCAGCGCCCGGGCACGGAGAAGCTGTTGGAGTTCGATATTGTCCGCCGTTCCATTCAGTTGCCGTTTATTCCTTATTACACGGTATTGGATAACAACATTGGCTACATCAACCTGAGTACTTTCTCAGGAAACCCTTCCAGAGAATTCAAGCAGGCTTTTTTGGATTTGAAGAAAAAAGGCATTACCTCTTTGGTGATTGACTTGCGGAATAACGGAGGCGGATTGCTGGAAGAATCTATCGAGATTGCCAATTTTTTCCTGCCTCGCGGCAAGACACTCGTGACAACAAAAGGTAAAACAAAGCAAGCCTGCAATACTTATAAAACTTTACGTGAACCATTGGACTTGGAAATGCCTTTGGCGGTTCTTGTCAACGGAGGTACGGCTTCTTCTTCAGAGATTCTCGCAGGTTCTTTGCAAGATCTTGACCGTGCCGTTATCATCGGTAATCGTACTTTCGGTAAAGGCTTGGTGCAAACTCCCCGTCCGTTGCCATATGGCGGTACGATAAAACTGACAACTTCCAAGTATTACATCCCCAGCGGACGTTGCGTACAGGCCATAGACTACAAGCACCGGAACGAAGATGGCAGTGTGGGACGTATTCCCGATAGTCTGACAACCGTGTTTCATACGGCTGCCGGACGTGAAGTGCGCGATGGCGGCGGGATTACTCCGGACATTACGGTGAAACAGGAGAAATTGCCTAATATTCTGTTCTACCTTGTCAATGACAACCTGATTTTCAACTATGCTACGGACTATTGTCTGAAGCACCCTGCCATTCCTTCTGCCGAGAAGTTTAAGGTCACGGATGCTGATTATGCGGATTTCAAAGCAATGGTAAAGAAGGCCGATTTCAAATATGACCAGCAGACTGAGAAGATACTGAAGAACTTGAAAGAGATGGCGGAGTTTGAAGGTTATCTGGCCGATGCCTCGGAAGAGTTCAAGGCACTGGAGCGAAAACTTCGCCACAACCTCGACCGTGACCTCGACCATTTCTCCAAGGAGATAAAGGCGATGATTGCCATAGAAATCGTCAAGCGTTATTATTATCAGCGCGGCAGCATCATTGAACAGTTGAAAGACGATGACGATTTGAAGGAAGCGGTGAAGATATTGACTGCCCCGGCAAAGTATAAAGAAATGTTGAGTTTGCCGGTTGTTTCGGTGGGCAAGTAGTTGCTTCTCAAAATATAGTTCAGCGAGATATTATCCTTGGATATTTCTCGCTGTTTTTTTTATGATAAGCCAAAGGACTTTTATTATTAACGCGAACTCGATATAAATCTTATGCAATAAATCTGCTTTTGTCAATAATGTCAATATTCATAGACGGCTTCTTTGGTAGCAGGTTATAAGCTGTCAGCCCTGACAAGAGGAAACTTT
>Ga0129307_1003053_pt1 | contig 11312 bp, 16 predicted proteins | sample P1105metagenome_FD_94437 | JGI IMG/M metagenome (GOLD analysis project Ga0129307, IMG submission 94437) | Capybara group fecal microbial communities from Wisconsin, USA - P1105 metagenome | ecosystem: Host-associated > Mammals > Digestive system > Large intestine > Fecal | place: USA: Wisconsin... | reverse complement strand
CCCTCGGCGGTTTCTTCCAGCTTGTGTGCGCTTTCCACACCCACGTTGTCCTTTTCGGACTGCCGGAGCTCACGGTGGACGGCGGCCAGGACCGTCTCGCCGGGGGCGAGTTCAAGGGCATGGTCCTTCGCTTCCCGGCTGTGGAACAAAATGAAAAGATCAACGTTCGTCTGTATACAACGATTTATGACAGCCCATTATCTCAATCATCCATTTCTGCTGGCGAACGGCCCATCGCAGAACCGCACAGTATCACAGTGAATGTACCCGATTTCAAAAACATCGGAGAGCAAAAAACGGTGATGAATGTCATCTCAGTCGTTGAAAACACTCCTTTGGCAGGGTTGACAATTCAGGATGCAAAGCTGATCCGGACGCCGATTGCGACTTATTTTGATTTACTGATTGGAAATCCAGATCGAACAGAATACTCTTCGATTGCTGCAACAATAACACCGCTTGGCATGCCTGAATCTGAACAGCTTTCTATCGAAAGCAGACACTTTGGCTCTCCTGTCGTGTTTACTGAAGGTTATTCCTCGGGTGCGCATGAAATAGAGGTATACCCATTGGAAAATATCACTTGTACAGAATTTCAAGTCGAGCTGATTGCATCACCCATGTCGGAAGTCGATGAACTGGAGGATCAGGGAGCATCTCTGGTGTCACATGTCGGTTCATGAAACGGAACCAACCTGAATGATTGATGTCATAGCAGGTATGCATGGCTATCTTGAGAATCCAGGTCTTTTCACTGCTTTCTCCCCGGAATGAATCTATCGTTCGATACACCCTCAGAAACGTTTCCTGCGTTGCATCCTCCGCCAAAGTTTTATCGCAGAGGTAGAGGTAACAGGTACGCAGAACCGATTCCTGATATTGATCCACAAGCCGTTCAAATCTCTGATCGTGATTCGGAGCAGTGTCAGGGCCCGTAACATTGCTCACGTGTTGATCACCTCCTACACCCATATAGACTGACGAGAAAGAGAAAATGTCGTATTCTGCAATACTTTTCGGAACTTTTTTGGGTGGGTGGCCTTTTCGCCGTTACTTCATGTTATACACGTTTTTCAGCCTTAGATCTACAGGAATAGCTGAACAACACAAAAGACCATCACCCCGAAGGATGATGGCCCGTGCTGATTCAGAGTCAACCATTTCCAGCCAGTCCGGCATCATAAATGATATCTTCGATAACCTCAGTTTTCAGATTGATAGTCACCCAATACTGTCCATCTTTTTCTGTAAACGTATCGCCGTCTTTTTGCCACAGCCAGAACAGCATATGCGCCAGCGGTTGATCATTCTGGTAAGAAATATAGGTGCTATCCGGTTCATAATGCCGGAGTTTTACGGCGGGGGCACGGTTCAGATTGTTGGCGACTCGAGCGTTTCATTCAAAGATGCTCCGGCCCTGTACGAAGCAGGATCGCCCAATTACCCTGGTGTGGTCGGGATGGGCAAGGCAATGCAAATCCTGAAAGCCGTGGGATATGACGCGATCGGGGAGCATGAACAGAAACTGATCCGTCGGATGATGGACGGGCTGAAACAGTTTGAGAATGTAGTCATTTACGGCGACACGGAGAATATCAGTGACCGTGTGGGCGTTGTTACCTTTAATTTTACAGACATCAACTCGTATTATCTGGCGGTTAAGCTGACGGAGCTTGGCGGCATTGCTACACGCCGCGGAGCTTTCTGTGCACATCCGTATGTGTGGAGGCTTCTGGGCATTCCGGATGAGGAGCTGGTCAAATATGAGGATTGCGGTGCAAGCGGCACGCCGGGCATGATCGGTGTCAGTTTTGGGATCTACAATACCGAGGAAGAAGTGGACCAGTTCCTGAAGGTTCTTGCACAGGCGATTCCTGCTGCCAAGGCGTATGTGCAGAAACTGATTGAGGATTTCGGGGAAGAATCCCAGGCCTTTGATCCCTCGTTCTGATGCGGAAGGCTTCTTCGCGTGCTGCTGCGCCGGAACGGTCAGACCTGACTGAACACCGCATGTCTCTGCCATGACAGGGGAGTATGAATTCGTGCAGGAAGTGCGAACAGGACAGACCGTCGCTCCACAGGAGATCCGGTACACGCCGTACTTTGGGCGAAGAGACAGCCCTGAAACGGAAGGGGGAAAGCTCTGTGCAAATCACTGCAATCCCCGAATGATCCACTCTGATGATTCCGGAATTATACTACTGGTTTATTTACAATCTGCCGGGGAAGCGGTATGATGATCTTAAATGAAGGGCACAGCCCAAAGCGAAAGGAGGAATTCGAAATGGTACGCAACAATCTTCGGGTCATGCATGATGAACATCACGAATTCCTTCTGTGCAGTTTTGTTCATGAACTGTGCGTTGCTTTGCAATGCCCTGAAATGGTGCATGGAAGAAAGGAACCAGATCGCGGGGAATGATCCCCCGGGAGACGATTTTTTCCGGCCGCATGCTCAATCAGGGCAGGCGGTCTTCTTTTGTTACATAAAAAATAGAAAGGAATGATTTGGTATGGGAGCTTTGCCCATGATCGATATGATTGCGACCGGAAACAATATCATCCGGATGCGGCAGAAAAATGGCCTGTCCGTTCAGGACCTGCAGAACATTTTCGGCTTTTCTACGCCACAGGCCATCTACAAATGGCAGCGTGGAACCGCGATGCCTACTCTTGATAATCTGGTGGTGCTGGCTTCGGTATTCGGTACGACCCTGGATGCGATTATTGTCCGCGCATGTGCTTCATAGCAGTGCCCAATGATTCAGAAGCAGCTCTTCGGGGCTGCGCACGGTCCCTTCGTCTAATCGGTCAGGACACCGCCCTTTCAAGGCGGCAATGCGGGTTCAATTCCCACAGGGACTGCATTTCAGTGTAATGGCTGGGCAGGATCGTCAGCTTTGACCAGACGGTTCAGGGCCCGAATCCTTTTCTCTGACACAGATGGTTCCGTGGTCGAGTGGTCAGGCAGCAGACTGCAAATCTGCGTGACGCCCGTTCGAATCGGGCCGGAACCTCTATCCGGAGTGAGCGTCGAAAGGTAAGGCTTTCCCTGCTGAGGAGGAACAGCAACGAGGCTGAGCATTCGAATCACTCTGTCATATGCTCAGGTGATGGAAAGGCAGACATGCCGGACGCAGACGCTGGCGTCTGAAAAGGCGTGCGGGTTCAACTTTCATCCTGTGCACATATGCTTTTCAGGATGAACAGAGCAGATTCATCCAGGGACAAATCTGCATGGCATGAAGCGTTCTATGTTGGGAGTAGCTCAACTGGAAGAGCACCGGATTGTGGCTCCGGTGGCTGGCGGTTCAAATCCGCTCTCCCAACCCACAGAAGGAAGCCGCGGCCAGGCATCCCTAAGTTCTGACAGGATGCAGGGATGGAGACAGGCATCTTATCTGTCCGGGCTCCGGAAGCTGATAGCGCAAGATGCTGAAAATGAGGTGAAACGGAATGTACTATATCACAGGCGATACCCATGGAGACTTCTCCAGAATCGAGTATTTCTGCGAGAAAAAGCATCCGGACCGGAATGATGTCCTGATTATTCTGGGCGATGCCGGATTCAATTATTACGGCGGCAGGCGTGATGATCGGGCCAAACAGTATATGGCTGAAATGCCTATCACGATTTTCTCCATTCACGGGAACCATGAGATGCGGCCCGCTGCGCTCCCTTACTACCATACGGACCTCTGGAAGGGCGGGAAAGTCTATCTCGAGGATGAGTATCCCAATCTTCTCTTTGGCATGGATGGGGAAATCTATAATTTTGAGGGACTGCAGACAGTCGTTATGGGCGGTGCTTACAGCGTGGACAAGTATTACCGTCTTGCCATGGGCTGGAACTGGTGGCCGGATGAGCAGCCGGACGCAGAGATCAAAGCCCGGGTGGAAAGAAACCTGGCCGCCAGAAACTGGAATGTGGACATCGTGCTGTCCCACACGACGCCGCTCAAGTATGAACCAGTGGAAGTTTTTCTGCCCGGGATTGATCAGAGCAGGGTGGATAAGAGCACGGAAACCTGGCTGGACGACATTGAGAACAGGCTGACCTATCGGCACTGGTATGCCGGGCACTATCATACGGAGAAGGATATAGACAGACTGACCCTGCTGTTTGAATCCATCCGGGTTTTCGGGGAGGCAAATCAGGATGAAGAACGTACAGGAATGGCTCAGGGAACTTGACACAGAGCGGCTGGTGAAAGAATACCTTCGCATTGATCCCATTCGGTATGACAGTCATCCGGCCTATCTGGACAGGACAGTCCGTGAGATCAGAAATGCCCGGACAGACAGAATCCGGAGATATATTGAGCGGCTCAGGACGATGACGGTGAAGGCGCCTGAGGACGGGCAGCAGGGTCTTCTGTATGCCCACCGGATCATGAAGGATGGAATGGATGATCAGACATTCGGAATGATCTATGTGGATGAGCTTTTGGAAAAAGGCTGTGATGCGCAGGAATACGCCTATGAATTCATGGAACAGGCAGAAATCATTGGGTTTCTGGTTGCGGATACGCCGTTAACCCTCCGGTACATCTATCAGCTGATGGCGGAGGTTCTGAATGAAGCACCCTTCTTTGGATTTGAGCAGGAAGACCTGGAGACAGAGTGGAAGAAACTGGCTGATGCAGCAAAAGAAGTTGACTCCGGCACTGCAGAGATGGTCCCATGGGAAACTGTAAAGAAAGAACTGGAGGAGAGGACAGGGCAGACCTTTGACGAACAGACCCAGGATGAGAAAAAACTGTACTACAGGGCAGTTCATGCTGAAATGGCCTACAGTCAGCATTCCAGAGAAAAAGAGCTGCATGCGGTCATCGACCTTCTGCAGGCAGAAAGAGGATCCTGAGCATCTGTACGATCAATCGGCTGTATCCTGAAGGGTGAAACTGGATGCAGCGCAGGAAAAAACTTCGTGATCTGGGCTGAAAAGTGATGGATTCATTCGGGCAGACAGGATATAATCCTCCTCGGGGTTTCAGAAAAGATGGAAGCTTCTTTCAAAGCAGTGAAAAGAGGTCCATCCATGCGAAGGAATGCATGACCATCGGGAAGGATAGCGTATATGATGAGAGAACCGAATGATCAGGTTGAGGCCAGACTGGTTTCTGTCGTTCCTTCAGAGCGGCAGATCCGGCATCAGAAAATGGAGTTTTATGCTTTTGTTCACTTTACAGTGAATACCTTCACAGGAAAAGAGTGGGGCGATGGAACAGAAGATCCTGCGATCTTCAATCCGGAGAAGCTGGATGCCGGGCAGTGGGCGAAAGCCTGCCGGGCAGCCGGGATGAAAGCCATCATTCTGACATGCAAGCATCACGACGGCTTCTGCCTCTGGCCGAGCCGGTATACGGAGCACTCAGTGGCTGCTAGCCCTTTTCGTGGAGGAAAGGGTGATGTAGTCAGGGAAGTTTCGGAAGCCTGCAGGAAGGAAGGACTTGCCTTCGGTGTCTATCTTTCCCCATGGGACCGGAATCATGCCGCATACGGGAGCGGGAAGGCTTACAACGATTATTTTGTCCATCAGCTGGAAGAATTGCTGACAGGCTATGGAGAGATCTGCTCAGTCTGGTTTGACGGTGCCTGCGGAGAGGGACCGAACGGAAAGGTGCAGGTCTATGACTGGGAACGCTATTACCGGACGATCCGGGAGCTGCAGCCCGGCGCCTGTATCCATGTGTGCGGACCGGATGTACGCTGGTGTGGAAACGAGGCGGGATATACAAGAAAATCGGAGTGGAGCGTAGTGCCCGAACGCACTCGGGATACCGAAAAGATCAAGGAAAAGAGTCAGCAGGAAGACTCCGCAGCGTTCCGTGAAAGGCGAATCACCGCAAGGGATGAGGATCTTGGAAGCTACGAGCTCGTGAAAAATGAAGAACATCTTGTCTGGTATCCGGCGGAGGTGAACACCTCGATCCGGCCGGGCTGGTTCTACCATGAGTCAGAGGATGACAGGGTCAAACCGCTTTCCGAGCTGATTCATGTTTACGAGGGTTCTGTTGGCGGAAATGCAACCTTTCTGCTGAACATTCCGCCTATGCCCAGCGGCCTCTTCCACGAAAATGACGTCCGGCGCCTGCATGAATTCGGCAATTATCTGAAGGAGGCCTACGGGAACAATCTCCTGGAACAGGCGGAAATCTCAGCGGACACCTGGGAGGCAGGTCACGGGATTGAGCATGTCCGCAGGGATGATGACGATTCCTTCTTTAAGACGGAAGACGGCAAGCGTGCATGCAGCATCACTGTTTCGTTTCCGCAGGAAACGGAGGTCCGGCGTGTTGTGCTCAGGGAAAACATCCGCTGCAGCCAGCGGATCGAAGCTTTCCGTATCCTGGCCGGGGAAAAGGAAATCTATGCAGGCACTGTGGTTGGATATAAAAAGATCGCAGGATTCGATCCGGTCGTTACGAAGGAATTAACGATTGAAATCACAGATTCCCGCATTGCCCCGACACTGGCTTTCCTCGGAATCTACTGAGAAACAGGAGAAACTGGATATGCATATTCTGGCAGTCACTTTGTCGATTCTTTCTGTACTGTGCGCACTGATGGCAACATTCCTTTTCGGAACAACCGGTGCAGTCATCGCCTGTGTGACAGGTGCTGCTGCGATTGTGCTTGGTGTCCTTATGCGGATCCGCACCGGGACAAAGAAAACCGGCATCGCCATTGTATTCGGTGTGCTTGCCATCGTTCTGGCTGTCTCGGTGTCGGGCAGAATGTCGAGGGCATTTACAGAACTGCGAAAGAAGGCGCTGGAATATAAGCCGGACGGTATATGGGCTCAGGTGTCCGAAGATACGACGCATGGGGTGATGGGAATCATCCGCAGTTTTCCCAGGGATGAAGATGCCCTGAACGCCCTGGTTATGGAAATGGATGAGTTAAGCAAAATCGGGGAAAAACAGAGTCATTGATGCACGGAACAGATGTGCGCTGTGTAGTGCGATTTTCCCGGGAATTCCGATATCCCGGGCAGCAGAGTGAAAGCCCTGGGACGGATTCCTGTGAGCCTGAATCATGGTTCCCGGATGCTGTGACTGGCATCCGGGTTTTTCTCATGTAAGTGTAAATGGTCGGTTCTTTTTCTGGGGTGGGGTGTGTTTCCTGCCGGATGATCTCTGTATGCAGGTGAGTTCGCCAGAACGCGCCGCTGAATCAGAAAAAGCAGGTTTCATCGATCCTGCAGTGACATGCGGAGACAAAAAATAGACCTATCCGCGGAAGGATAGGCCTGTTGCCCGCTCGAGACTTTTGATAACGCCAATCGAAATATCCTTGGAACCATGATTGGGGACGGGTACAGTACGGTTTATGGCGACATTTTGAAACTGAAAATGAGAACCGCAGATACGTACAACAAACCAGCCATTTTTCTCAAGAGTCTTTTTCACATTTTTGAATGTCATGCTGCGCCTCCTAATTGGAAAAGGGATAAAACGGTAACCTGTTTGTGTCCCAATGAACCATTAGGCAAGCGGATCGCTTTTTTTGAGCCCTTCAGGGAACATCCTTGTGATTGAAGGATGAAAGATTTCAAACGAGTTTCCTTAGTCAACTGATCTTTCCCAATTTGAATGAGGCTTATTGTTTTTTACTGTGTTCGGGTTTCTGCAGAGAAAACCGGATCAGCAAAAATGGCATTGTGTGAATTCTCCAATGGATTGAACGGGCATAATTATTATATGATGGCAAAAGAAAAAGCACAAGAAGATGTTGACACGTATTCAATACGTGTTATAATATGAGCGAAAGGAGAGCCGACATGCTTTCGGCTGAAGGAAGATGAAAGAGAATTATGTGTTTCCTGCTGTGATCGAAGAAGAGGAAAACCTGTTGAACATTTCATTTCCAACGCTGGGCGGCATTGCTACGTGTGTGGAGCGTGGGGAGGATCTGATCGGGGCCGCACAGGAATTACTGGCTCTGACCCTGATTGATTACGAAGAAAAGCATCAGGAGGTTCCTGATGCGGAAGAAACGATTCCGGATGCTGAGGGAGGCAAAGTCATTTTCATCCATGTCTGGCTCCCGTATTTCCGATCCAGGACGAAGGAAGTATATGTCAAAAAAACACTGACCATTCCTGCCTGGCTGGATATGCTTGCAAAACAGAACGAGGTCAATTTTTCAGCCGTATTGACTGAGGCACTCAAAGAAAAACTCGGGGTCGGGTAAAATGAATTGCAGCACCCTCTGAGATCGGCATGCAGCGCAGGGAGGAAAATGATTGCGCAGACAAACTGCGAAAGAGGCAGTCTGTCTGTGTTTTTTTGTGTACATGGCATGATTATCCGGATCCCTTTCGCATGGAAAGAAATCCTTCTGACCGGTGTTTCCAATGCAGATGCTGAGGGGCCTGAATCCATTTCAGAACAGGGATACGGGGAAAGGTGTATTCGAGAAGGTCATTCAGAACGGTTGAAAATATTGTCCTTACGTATTAATATACCTTGCGATACAGAGTTTGTTTCAATCTGTTCGGCATCCGTTTGTGGTCAGTTCCTGTTTAGATCAGTTTTCAGTTCTTTCCGGAGAAAAGTCTGTATCCATTGAACGGACGGCCGAAACGCAAAAATGACAGGTTGTTTTCATCGAATACAGTTCAGTTCATGCCTGACAGTTCCGTGGAACAGGCTGCACCATATTGGCAGGAACCGGGCATTCTGCTTTGCACGAAAGGGGGAGACCAGCTTGGAACCGAATAAAATAATGGCCAAAGGCAAAATCGGATTATTCAGCATGATCGAAAGTGCGGCGAACCTGCGAAACAGCAAGGTGTTATTTGCCATGACACTGGTTTTGTTTGGCATATCTGTTCTGCTGCATTTCACTGTTCCGGAGATTGCAGCCATACCGTATTTCATGGCGTTTTCTGCCGTCATGGTGCTTGTGTCCATAGCGGAACTGGTGCTGATCCGGAGGAAGAAAGGTGTTGGAAGCCACCTGAAGTGGATCCTTGGGATCAGTTTCATTGTGTCGGCTGCCACCACGACGTCGACGATGGGTGCTGGCGGGAGCGTCATCTATATGTTTCCCATGCTGCTCAGCATACAGTACTGCTCGTTTCTGTATTCTCTGTTCATTTCTGCCATCACTGTGATGGGTGCCTATATTCCGCTTCTGCTGTCGTCCCATCTTTCTTATTATGATCTGAATGTCGTCCAGATAGATCCGGGCACCGTGATCCAGGTGACGAAGACCCTTGAAGCATCGCTTGGACCGGAGATCATCGACGAGGCGGGAACAAAAGTAAATGAGCTTCTTTCCGTCTTTCTGCCGATTATCCTTCTGTTGAACATTGCTGCAGCCGTCACGATCAGCATGACGGCGGCCATACGCAAAAGCCTGCTGCAGCAATATCATCAGTTCCAGATATCGAGGGAATGAGGTGACGCGCATGGATTACATCCGGTATATCACCGAGGGGATCGAATCAATCTGCAAACATCACAAACGCCGTACGGCAGGCTCAGAATCGGTCCGTTCTGCAGAAGCAGAGATGGCCGAATCCATGAAAGACTGCGTGGATGAAATCAGAACACAGCAGTTTGAAATCCATCCGCACGCTTTTATGGGGTCTGTACCGCTGGAAGCATTCCTCTGCCTGATCTCCTGTGCCTTTTTTCTCGTCGGTGTTTATAAAAACCATTCGTGGGCGTATATGGTTTCGCTGGTTTTCATGATCGTTGCAGTCATCGCGGTCGTTGCAGAATATGCGCTCTACAGGCAGCTGACGGACAGGTTCTATCCCCGAAGGACAGGTCAGAATCTCTACATGGTCCGCAAGGCAAAGAATACACCCAAGCGCCGCATTATTCTCTGCGGGCATGTGGATGCTGCCTATGAAATGCCTGTTCTCAAATATTTTCCCGCAGTTCTTATCTATATCTGCATTGGTTCCGGCGTCCTTTTCTGGCTGGTCAATTTTCTGTTCTGCAATCTTGCACTCGCGGAATTTCTCCCGCAAAGTGTCCTGGAGGTACTTGCAGTCATTGAGATTGTTTTGTCTGTCCTGTACGCACCGCTGCTCTTCCTGGTGGACTGGCGCACGGTCGTGGACGGTGCGAATGACAACCTGACAGGCTGTTTTCTGGGGATGAGTCTCCTGAAGGAGATGGCAGACAGAGATCTGCGGTTTGATGATACAGAGGTCTGCTGTCTGATCACCGACGGTGAGGAATCCGGGCTTCGCGGGGCGCATGCTTTTGCAAAAGAAAACGTGGAAGAACTGATGCGGCTCAATACCATGGTGATCGCAGTGGATACGATTCATTCAGAAAAAGAACTGCGCATTTTCTCACGCGGGATCAACTATACGGAGTCCAACAGTGAGGAAGCCTGCAATCTGCTGTATTTTGCAGGCATGAAAAACGGACTGGATCTGCCCAATGCTGAGTTCTATCCAGGAGCCTGTGATTCAGAAGCGTTCTCCGTCATCGGCATTAAGGCGGCGGCAATCTGCGGCGTTGCCTTTACCCCGGAGGATTATTATCACAATGTGAAGGATACCTATACCAATCTGAATCCGGAGTGCATACGGATTGTGCGTGACGTGCTTATAGATGCTGTGGATATGTTTGCAAAAGTGGGTAATATTTTCTGATGAGGAAGGAAACGAAATGAATGTAACACCTGAATTTCTGGATGTTTTCAGAAAGGAATTCGACGAAGCAGTTGAAACACTGTGCGAGAAATACGACATTTCGATGAAGCTTGGGAGAATCACTTACAGCAATGAGTCTTTCTCTGCAACCCTGAGCGTCAATATGACCCGGGATCCGGAAGACATAGCACGCGCTAATTTCGATGCAGATGCCTGGAAGTTTCAGGATATTGGCATTACGGAGGGCATGTATAAGAGAATCTTCATAGGAATAGACAAAAAGAAATATGCCATTGTCGGTTTGCAGCCCCGCTCTTATAAACAACCTCTTTGCATTTTGGATGTAGACGACGGATCCCGATATAAAGCGGGCCGTATGTTCATCAAAGAATGGACAGATTTCTTTTACGCGGAAACAAAGGATCAGAAGTGTGAGGATGAATACGCTCACGGTTTTGATCGACAGGTGATGGCGCAGAACGCCGAGGGAGCATCATGTAAGGGAACCCGTACCAATCAGCAGCTGAACGATGGGCCGCCCAATGAAAAATGCCTGTTTCAGGACCAATGTCATTTAGATAAGATGGCAAAGTTAAGAGGACTAAGATCTATAAGGTCTGGTCCTCTTTTTTTTATCATTTTTTACAAAAGGGGTTGACAAATGAGTAAAAAAATGCGGCCGCTT
>Ga0129307_1003051_pt1 | contig 11318 bp, 3 predicted proteins | sample P1105metagenome_FD_94437 | JGI IMG/M metagenome (GOLD analysis project Ga0129307, IMG submission 94437) | Capybara group fecal microbial communities from Wisconsin, USA - P1105 metagenome | ecosystem: Host-associated > Mammals > Digestive system > Large intestine > Fecal | place: USA: Wisconsin... | reverse complement strand
CCGCCGGTCATGTATTCGCATCCGTGGTCTCCGACGCCCTCAACGACTGCCTCCGCGCCTGAGTTGCGCACACAGAACCTTTCTCCTGCGATACCCCCGATATATGCCTCTCCCGAAGTCGCCCCGTACAAAGCCACATTTCCGACAATGATGTTGCTGCCGGGATCGATCGGACTGTTTCCGGCTTTGCGCAGGACCAGCTTGCCTCCCGACAGTCCCTTTCCGAAATAATCATTGCTGTCTCCCGTAAGGCGGATCGTCATTCCGCTGGGTATAAACGCTCCGAACGACTGGCCGCCTCCGCCTTCCGCCTCCACGGTCACGGTATCCTCCGGAAGACTGCTGCCGCAGCTTTCCGTGATCAGCGAACCGAGGAGGGTGCCGAAGGTCCGGTCCGTGCTTGACACACGGATATGAACCGTTTTCGGGATGCGGTCTTTCAGTGTTTTCCTGAATGCCGGTATCAGGGTCTTCCTGTCTGCCGTCCTGTCCAGCTGAAAATCAAACAGGGCTTCCGGATCAAAATGTTCCGTGTGGTCAGAGCCGTCCCCGAGCAGCTCTTTCATCGACAGTGCATACGCGCTCTGCCGGTCTCCGTCCGGATCAACCGGCCGCAGCAGGGAACGGCGTCCTATCAGTTCGTCGACTGTCCTTACGCCGAGACGCGCCATGATCCGGCGAAGCTCTTCCGCCACAAAGTTCATGAAGCAGATCACGTCCTCCGGCGACCCGCGGAAACGGCATCGCAGCACCGGATTCTGCGTGGCTATGCCCGCAGGACAGGTATCCAGGTTGCAGACACGCATCATGACGCAGCCCATTGCGATCAGCGGGCCTGTGGCAAAACCGAATTCCTCCGCACCGAGGATCGCCGCGATCGCCACGTCCCTGCCTGTCAGAAGCTTTCCGTCCGTTTCGAGCATCACCCTTCTGCGAAGCCCGTTTGCGATCAGGGTCTGGTGGGCTTCGGAAAGTCCCAGCTCCCATGGAAGCCCTGCATTCTGGATGGAGTTGCGCGGAGCTGCTCCGGTGCCTCCGTCGAAGCCCGAGATGAGGACGACCTGGGCGCCCGCCTTGGCGACGCCGCTGGCGATCGTGCCCACGCCGGCTTCCGATACCAGCTTCACGGATATGCGCGCCTTGCTGTTTGCGTTTTTCAGATCGTAGATAAGCTGAGCAAGGTCTTCGATGGAATAAATGTCATGATGCGGCGGCGGGCTGATCAGGCTGACGCCCGGGGTGGAATGCCTTGTCTTCGCGATCCAGGGATACACCTTTCTTCCGGGCAGATGGCCTCCCTCACCGGGTTTCGCTCCCTGCGCCATCTTGATCTGAATCTCTTTGGCGGAACACAGGTACTCGCTGGTAACGCCGAAGCGGCCGGATGCCACCTGTTTGATCGCCGAATTCTTTTCCGTCCCGAGCCTTTCCGCCGCTTCCCCGCCTTCTCCGGAATTGGACTTTCCGCCCAGACGGTTCATGGCAGCTGCCAGACATTCGTGCGCTTCCCCGGAGATCGATCCGTAGGACATTGCGCCGGTCTTGAATCTTCTGACGATCCTGTCCGCGCTTTCCACCTCTTCAAGCGGGATCCCGCCGTCTTCGGGATAATTGAAATCGAGAAGGCCTCTCAGTGTCTGGGGATCACGCTCTCCATGAATGTGTCTCGAATACTCCCGGAATTTTTCAAAGTTTTTCTCCCGGATGGCTTCCTGCAGTGTCACGATGGTCCTGGCATCAAACAGATGCTGCTCTCCTTTTGATCCGTCCCTCTGACGGAACGTTCCGGTGGTGTCGATCCTTTTGTCCACTCCGTATCCGAGAGGATCAAAGGCATGGCTGTGATGGTATTCCACAGCATCCCCGATCTCCTTCAGGCCGATGCCGGGCGCATGATTGACCGTATGTGTAAAATATTTGTCGACCATGTCCTGATCGAGGCCGACGGACTCAAAGATCTGTGCGGACTGATAGGACTGCAGCGTGGAGATACCCATCTTGGATGCGATCTTCACCATGCCGTGCAGGATCGCCCGGTTATAGTCGTCGATCGCCGTATGCGCATCCTTATCCAGCAGCCCCCGTTCGATACACTCCTCAATGCATTCATGCGCAAGGTAGGGGCAGATCGCTCTGGCGCCGTATCCGAGCAGTGTGGCAAAATGATGCACCTCTCTCGGTTCGGCGCTTTCCAGAATGATGGAAACTGCCGTGCGCTTCTTGGTGCGTATCAGATACTGCTCCATGGCGGATACGGCCAGAAGGGACGGGATCGCCACATGGTTCTCGTCTACGCCCCGGTCCGACAGGATGATGATATTGGCGCCTTCTCTCCATGCTTTGTCACATGCAACGAACAGATGGTCGAGGGCCCACTCCAACGGACTGTTCTTGTAATAAAGCAGCGAAACTGTCCTGACACAGAATCCTTCCTGCTTCATTGCCCGGATCTTCATCAGATCCAGCCTTGTCAGTACCGGGTTATTGATCTGAAGGACCCGGCAGTTTTTCGGCAGCTCCCTCAGCAGGTTGCCGTCGCGGCCGACATATACGGTCGTATCCGTTACACATTCTTCCCGGATCGAATCGATCGGCGGATTGGTCACCTGTGCAAACTGCTGCTTGAAATAATCAAAGAGCGGCGGATAACGGCGGCTGAGTACTGCCAGGGGAATATCAGCGCCCATGGCTGCAGTGGCTTCCTGTCCCGTTCTCGCCATCGGAATGATGGAATCCTTGATCTGTTCGTGGCTGTATCCGAACGCACGGTAAAGACAGTCCCTCATCTCCTGCGAGTGGCCCGGGACCTGCTCATTCGGAATGGGAAGGTCAGCAAGCTGTACCAGGTTCTGGTCCAGCCATTCACCATAAGGTTCACGGGATGCATAGTGTTCCTTGATCTCCCGGTCTTCCATCAGTTTTTTTGCTTTGGTATCGATCACCAGCATTTTGCCGGGACGGATACGGTCTTTCCGGATGATGGTGCTTTCATCCAGATCCAGCACGCCGACTTCCGAGCACAGTATCACCCGCTCGTCGCTCGTGACATAAAAGCGAAGCGGACGAAGCCCGTTCCGGTCCAGCACGGCACCCACGATATCCCCGTCGGAAAACAGGATCGCCGCCGGTCCGTCCCACGGTTCCATCATCGTCGCATAGTAACGATACAGATCCTTTCTGGAAGTATCCATGGATCTGTCATTCGTCCACGGTTCCGGGATCGTGACCATCAGTGCCAGAGGAAGTTCCAGTCCGTTCATGGCGAGAAATTCTATCGTATTATCCAGCATCGAAGAATCGGAGCCTGCGGCATTGATCACCGGATAAACCCGGTCCATGTCGCTGCCCAGCAGGGAAGACTCCATGGTCTCTTCCCTCGCAAGCATACGGTCCACATTGCCCCGGATCGTATTGATCTCGCCGTTGTGCAGTATCATGCGGTTCGGATGTGCCCGCTCCCAGCTCGGCGTTGTGTTTGTGGAAAAACGGGAATGCACCATGGCAATGGAAGATATATAGCTTTCCGACTGCAGATCCGGATAAAAACGCCGCAGCTGCTTTACCAGGAACATGCCCTTATAGACTACGGTCCTGCTTGAAAAACTGACGACATAGGTATTGTCGTTGGACTGCTCGAATTCTCTTCTTGCAAGGTATAAAAGCCGGTCGAACGCCAGCCCCTTCGGTGTCTCTGCGGGTCGCTCCACAAAACACTGCATGATATACGGCATGCATGAAAGCGCGCTGTCCCCCAGGATCTCCGGACATACCGGGACCTCTCTCCACCCGAGAAAATGCAGGCCGTCCTTTTCCAGGATCACCTGAAGCATCTTCTGTGCCTGCCGGCGTGCAAGGGTGTTCTGCGGGAAAAAGAACATTCCTACCCCGTAATCACCGCTTCCGCCCAGCCGGATGCCGGATCCGGCTGCAGCTTCCCTGAAGAAATCATGGCTTATCTGCAGCAGGATCCCTACGCCGTCGCCGGTCTTTCCTTCCGCGTCTTTTCCCGCCCGGTGTTCGAGCTTTTCCACGATCTTCAATGCATCGTCGACCACGCTGCGGCTCTGACGCCCGCGGATATCCACCACGGCGCCGATCCCGCAGGCATCATGTTCCGATGTCCTGCCGTAATCCATCCATTTTTGATCTTTCATTGTCATGCCATCCATTCCCTGATTATTCCGCATCGATCGTTGATACCCGCATGGTGACTTCTTCCAGTACATCCAGCACCATCCGCACCGTGTCCAGCGAGGTCAGCATCGTGATATTGTTCTGTGCCGCGCAGCGGCGTATGGCCACACCGTCCCCGTAATGATTCCCGGAAAGGACCGCCCTCGTATTGATCACATAGCTGACATAGCCGGCACGGATGGAATCCAGTACCTCCTCGCTTCCCTCGCTGGGTTTCCGCCGGATCCTTGTCCTGATCCCATGCGCCTTCAGTACTTCTCCCGTAAGCGAGGTAGCTTCTATGTTGAAGCCCATCCGGTAGAATCTCCGGACCAGGGGGATCGTCTCCTCTTTGTCCTCGTCGGCGACGCTGACCAGGATCGTTCCGTAATTCCGCAGGGTCAGGCCGGAAGCGATCAGTGCCTTGTAAGCAGCCCTGTGCAGTTTGCGGTCATATCCGATCGCCTCTCCTGTCGATTTCATCTCCGGGGACAGATAGGCATCCATGCCCCGCAGCTTAAAGAAGGAGAACGCCGGTACTTTCACATAGTAGCGCTTTTTTTCTTCCGGGTACCGTACGCGGATCCCCTGCTCCTCCAGCGAAACGCCCAGCATGGCCAGCGTCCCGATATCCGCCAGGCTGTAACCGGTGGCTTTTGACAGGAACGGCACCGTCCGCGAGGAACGCGGGTTTACCTCGATGATATATACCTTTTCGGACGGATCCACGATGAACTGGATATTAAACAGGCCCCTGATGCCGATCCCGAGACCCAGCTTCTCCGTATACTCCAGGACCGTCTGCTTCACCTTGTCCGAAAGACTGTAAGACGGATACACGCTGACCGAGTCTCCGGAATGCACGCCGGTCCGTTCCACCAGTTCCATGATCCCCGGCACAAAGACATGCTCCCCGTCGCATACCGCATCCACCTCGACCTCTTTCCCCCGGATATATTTGTCTACCAGGACCGGTTTGTCCTTATCCACGGCAACAGCGGCCTGCAGATACTGCCACATGGATCTCTCCTTGGCAACGATCTGCATGGCCCGGCCTCCGAGTACGAAGCTGGGCCGGACGAGTACGGGATAGCCGATCTCATGCGCCGCCCGCACCCCTTCTTCTATACTTGTGACCGCCCTTCCTTCCGGCTGGGGAATGTCCAGGGACAGGAGCAGTTTCTCAAAGGAATCCCGGTTTTCCGCACGGTCAATGGCATCGCAGTCCGTCCCGATCAGCCTGACGCCCCGGTCCCGGAGGGGCTCCGCCAGATTGATCGCCGTCTGTCCTCCGAGCGTCACGATCACGCCCTCCGGTCTTTCCAGCAGGATAATGTTCATAACGTCTTCCGGGCACAGAGGCTCGAAATACAGCTTGTCAGAGCAGGTATAGTCCGTGGATACCGTCTCGGGATTATTGTTGATGATGATCGCCTCATAACCCGCTTTCCGGATCGTCTGCACCGCGTGGACCGTGGAATAATCGAATTCCACACCCTGCCCGATCCTGATCGGTCCGGAACCGAGCACGATGATCTTGGGCTTCGCCGAAACGACGGATTCATTCTCCTCTTCGTATGTGGAGTAGAAATACGGAATATAGCTTTCAAACTCCGAGGCACAGGTATCGATCATCTTGTATACGGGCATGATACCGTGTTCTGCCCGCAGATCGAAGATCTCTTTTTCGTTTCTATTCCAGAGCAGAGCGATCTCCCTGTCCGAGAAACCCATTTTTTTGGCGGAAACGAGTTTCTCCGTATCTCCGGGGCACCGTGCAAGTTCTGCTTCCTTTTCCACGATATTCCGGATCTTCCTGAGAAAGAAACGGTCGATCGTAGTCGCGGCAGCGATCTCTTCGACCCCGCAGCCAAGCCTTATCAAAGCCGCGATCGCAAAATACCGGTCATCCGTCCCGGTCCGCACATACTGCAGAAGCGTCTGCAGGTCCATCCCGTCAAACTTCGGGAGATGAAGATGAAACGCGCCGATCTCCAGAGAACGGATGCCCTTGAGAAAGCTCTCTTCAAAACTCCTTCCGACGCTCATCACCTCGCCGGTCGCCTTCATCTGCGTGGACAGCCTGTTGTTGGCATCCGCGAATTTGTCGAACGGGAATCTGGGCAGTTTCGTGACCACATAGTCCAGTGACGGCTCAAATGCCGCGGGAGTATTCGCGATCCGGATCTCATCCAGAGTCATGCCGATCCCGATCTTGGCAGAGACCCGGGCAATGGGATATCCGCTGGCCTTCGATGCCAGTGCAGACGAACGCGACACCCTCGGATTGACTTCGATCAGGTAATACTGAAAAGAGTCCGGGTCCAGCGCGAACTGGACGTTGCAGCCGCCTTCGATCCGGAGCGCCCGGATGATCTTCAGTGCGCTGTCACGCAGCATATGATACTCTTTATTGCTCAGAGTCTGGGAAGGACATACCACTACGGAATCTCCGGTATGGATCCCGACCGGGTCCACATTTTCCATGTTGCAGACCGTGATAGCGGTATCATTTCTGTCCCTTATGACTTCATACTCGATCTCCTTGAATCCGCGGACGCTTTTTTCGATCAAGACCTGACAAACAGGTGAAAGATCCAGCGCATTTTTCATCATCGGGACGAATTCGTCCGGGTCTTCCGCGAAACCTCCCCCGGTCCCGCCCAGGGTAAAGGCAGGACGGAGCACCACGGGATATCCGATGTCCGCCGCGACCGCAAGGCCTTCTTCGACGGAAGACGCCGTCTGCGACGGCAATACGGGTTCTCCAAGCTCCTCGCAAAGCATCTTGAATTTCTCCCGATCCTCCGCTTTTTCGATCGAAGTGCTGTCCGTGCCCAGAAGCTCGACATGGCATTCCGCGAGGATGCCCTTCTTTTCAAGCTGCATGGCGAGGTTGAGCCCGGTCTGTCCGCCGATCCCGGGAAGTATGGCGTCAGGACGCTCATAACGGATGATCTTCGCGATATACTCCAGTGTCAGCGGCTCCATGTAGACCTTGTCGGCGACGGAGGTATCCGTCATGATCGTCGCGGGGTTGGAATTGCAGAGGATCACCTCGCAGCCCTCCTCTTTCAGTGCCAGACAGGCCTGCGTGCCGGCATAGTCGAATTCCGCGGCCTGTCCGATCACGATGGGGCCGGAGCCGATCACCAATACTCTTTTGATGTCCGTTCTCTTTGGCATGTGTTTACGACTCCTCCATCATGCGGATAAACCGGTCGAAGAGATACGCGCTGTCCTGCGGTCCCGGCGCGCTCTCGGGATGATACTGTACGCTGAAGACCGGGTCTTTCACACATCTGAGTCCCTCCACGGTACCGTCAAGGAGATTACGGTGCGTCACGACAAGAGGTGTGCCCTGCAGGCTGTCTTCATTTACTGCGTAAGAATGGTTTTGTGATGTGATCTCGATCTTACCCGTTTCGAGATCTCTGACCGGATGATTGCCTCCCCGGTGGCCGAATTTGAGCTTGTATGTTTCCGCCCCGTATGCAAGTGCCAGGATCTGGTGGCCGAGGCATATCCCGAAGACCGGGTACTGCTTGGCCAGTGCTTTTGCGGTCTGTATCGTTTCCGGAACGTCCGTGGGATCACCCGGGCCGTTCGAAATAACGATCCCGTCCGGCTGAAGCATCCTGATCGCCTCCGCCGGTGTATTCCACGGTACGACGGTCACGCGGCATCCCCGTTTCACGAGAGAACGGACGATGTTGCGCTTCATCCCGCAGTCGATGGCTGCTACATGAAAGCGGGCATTCTTTTCGCCGGCTTCCCATGACGTCCTGCAGCTGACCCTGGATACGGCGTCTGTCGGGAGCATATACTCCTTCAGCCTTTGCACACCCAGCTGCACCGGTGTATCCGGACCTGTCAGAAGCGCCTTGCGGCTTCCGTGATCACGGATCGACCGGTTCAGCTTCCTCGTATCCACGCCGCTGATCCCGGAGATCCCGTACCGCTTCATCACTTCGCCGAGAGTCTCCGCAGACCGGAAATTGGAAGGCTCGTCGTTATACTCATGGACGACCAGCGCTCCGATCGACGGAATATCCGTTTCATAGTCATCTTCGGCCATACCGTAATTACCTATCAGGGGATAGGTCATGACCACTGCCTGATCCGTATACGAAGGATCGGAAAGGATCTCCTGATAGCCTGCCATGGAAGTGTTGAAAACGATCTCCAGGATCTTTTCTTCCGTTGAACCAAAGGACCGGCCATAGTATTCCTGTCCGTCTTCCAGTATGATCTTTCTGTCGGTAGTCTTCGTCATGATTCCGTTTACCTGTTGAATGCTTAGTCTGTCCTGCTCTTCGCCTTTTCTATCGCGGCGCCGATAAAACCGAGAAACAGCGGATGCGGCTTATTGGGCCGGCTCTTGAATTCGGGATGGTACTGGACGCCTACAAAAAACGGATAGTCTGTCAGTTCCACCGTCTCCACCAGCCTGTTATCCGGCGAAAGACCGCTTAAGCGAAGGCCGCAGGCCGTCAGCTTTTCTCGGTAGTCATTATTGAATTCGTAACGATGGCGGTGCCTCTCGCTGATCTCAAGCCTGCCGTAGCACCTTTCCATGGTCGTGCCCGGCTGAATAACGCAGGGGCAGGCTCCGAGGCGGAGCGTCCCGCCTTTATCGATATCCTCGCTCTGGCCCGGCATGAAGTCGATCACTTTATTCCGGCACTGTTCATTGAATTCTCCGGAGTTGGCGTCACTGATCCCCGCCACGTTCCTCGCAAACTCGATGACCGCGATCTGCATGCCCAGACAGATTCCGAAATAGGGGATCCGGTTCTCTCTTGCGTATTTCGCTGTCAGGACCATTCCCTCGATGCCGCGGCTTCCGAATCCGCCCGGAACGATGACGCCGTCCAGGCCGCCCAGCATATCTTTGACGTTATCTTCACGGATCTCCTCGGAATCGATCCAGTGAATGTTGATGTGGACGTTGTGATAGAATCCCGCATGCCTGAGAGACTCCGCCACCGAAAGATAAGCGTCATGAAGCCCGACGTACTTGCCCACCAGTCCGATGTCCACACAGTGAGCGGCAGCCTTATTGATCCTCTCCACCATCTCTTCCCATTCCGCGAGGTCCGGCTCCGGCGCCGATATCCCGAGTTCACGGCACACGACCTCCGAAAAATGAGACTTCTCCAGCATAAGCGGCGCTTCATAAAGATCGGGAAGCGTGATGTTTTCAATGACGCAGTCTGGCTTGACATTGCAGAACAGAGCGATCTTCCGGAAAATGCTCTCTTCCAGCGGCTGTTCACAGCGCAGGACGATGATATTCGGGTTGATCCCCATCCCCTGCAGCTCCTTGACCGAATGCTGTGTGGGTTTGGATTTATGCTCCTCCGAGCATTTCAGATACGGCACCAGGGTCACATGAATGAACAGGCTGTTCTCCCGGCCGGTTTCCAGGGAGATCTGCCTGGCTGCCTCGATAAAAGGCTGGGATTCGATGTCTCCGATCGTACCGCCGATCTCCGTGATGACCACGTCGGCGTTCGTCTTTCTGCCGACACTGTAGACAAATTCCTTGATCTCGTTTGTGATATGGGGTATCACCTGTACGGTCGAACCGAGATACTCGCCGCGGCGCTCCTTATTCAGTACATTCCAGTAGACCTTTCCCGTCGTCAGGTTCGAGTATTTGTTCAGGTCCTCATCGATAAAACGCTCATAATGTCCCAGATCAAGGTCCGTTTCGGCTCCGTCCTCCGTCACATAGACCTCTCCGTGCTGATAGGGGCTCATGGTTCCCGGATCCACATTGATGTACGGGTCCAGCTTCTGTGCGGCGATTTTCAGGCCGCGCGCCTTCAGCAGCCTTCCCAGAGAAGCCGCTGTGATCCCTTTTCCCAGGCCCGATACGACGCCTCCGGTCACAAAAATGTACTTTGTCATATCTCTCCCCCTCTGATCCAAACTCTCTGTAAGCCTTTATTCGACTGTTACGCTCTTGGCCAGGTTGCGCGGCTTATCCACGTCCAGTCCTTTCGCGACACTGATATAGTATGCCAGCAGTTGCAGCGGGACTACCGCAAGCAGGCCGGAAAAATGCTCGTCCGCGTCCGGGATCGCGATCACGCTGTCCAGTGCACGGAAACTGTCCGCATACTTACGGAAGGTGACTCCCGCCAGCCGGGCACCTCTTGCCTTGCATTCCGCCATGTTGCTGATCGTTTTTTCTATCAGGCGCTGCTGTGTCAGCACGCCGATCACAAGCGTATTGTCCTCGATCAGGCTGATCGTCCCGTGTTTTAATTCTCCTGCAGCGTATGCTTCGCTGTGGATATAGCTGATCTCCTTGAGTTTGAGACTGCCTTCCATGCTGACCGTATAATCCGCACCGCGTCCGATGAAGAATGCATCCTTCATATTTGCCCGTGTGGAAGCAAAACGCTGGATCGCCTCTTTTTCCTGCAGGATCTCCGAGATCTTTCCGGGGATGGCGTTCAGTTCGCCGAGATAATACGTATATTCATTCTTCGAGATCCCGCCCCGCCGGTACGCAAATTCCAGGCACAGCGCATACATCAGCGCCAGCTGGGCCGTAAACGCCTTGGTGGAAGCGACCGCAATCTCCGGACCAGCCAGGGTATAGAGAACATGATCCGCTTCTCTCGCGATCGCAGAGCCGCGGACGTTGACCACGCCGAGCGTCGTTATTCCCTGTTTCTTTGCAATACGGAGCGCTTCCAGACTGTCCGCTGTCTCTCCCGACTGTGAAATGATAATGACCAGGTCGTTTTGTCCCGGAATGAGCCTGCGGTACCGGAACTCCGAGGCCATTTCCACCCTTACCGGGACCCCTGCCAGTTCTTCCATCAGATACTGTGCCGCCATGCCCGCATGATAAGCCGTTCCGCACGCAACGATCCGGACAGCGGAAATACTGCGGATCAGATCACCGGTAAGGCCCGCAGAGGAAAGGTCGATCATATTGTTTTTTATCAGACTGTGAAGTGTGTTCCTGACGGCTTCCGGCTGTTCATGGATCTCCTTGAGCATGAAATGCTCATAGCCGTCCTTTTCCGCGCTTCCCGCATCCCAGGTGATCTCTGAATGCTCGATGCGGATCTCGTCTCCGTTCAGGTCATAAAAACGGACCTCGCCCGGAAGGATCCTGGCTG
>Ga0129307_1003050_pt1 | contig 11319 bp, 9 predicted proteins | sample P1105metagenome_FD_94437 | JGI IMG/M metagenome (GOLD analysis project Ga0129307, IMG submission 94437) | Capybara group fecal microbial communities from Wisconsin, USA - P1105 metagenome | ecosystem: Host-associated > Mammals > Digestive system > Large intestine > Fecal | place: USA: Wisconsin... | reverse complement strand
GTAAGCGGATATGAAAAAGCTGAAAGCTGATCTGTAAAAGCAGGCGCTTCGGCGCGGCAGGGCCGCAGAGATCATCTCTGCGGCTCTTTTTTTGTGCGCAATTCACGGAATGCGGCCGGCCGCTGCCCTGGATATGCGCCCCGAAAGCGAAGCCTGAAATATATGATTTAGACATTTCAATAATAAAAACGTTAATTTTGGCATCCAAAATATGCCGAATGTATTGAAATTGTTATAAATATGTCATTTTTTGTGCTAAAAGGCTTTGCTTTATCGGACTAAACTGCTATAATGAGGCCCTTAGTATCATTATAAGGAGGAAATCATTTATGAAGAAATTACTCAGTCTTCTTGTCAGTGCGGCTATGATCACTTCACTTGCAGGATGCTCAGGCGGCGGACAGGCGACCGTTCAGACGACTGCAGCAGCCACGACCGAAGCAAAGGACGAGGGATTCCACATCGGCATCGTGACCGGTTCCGTGTCACAGGGTGAGGACGACCGCAGAGGCGCGGAAGCCTTCCAGGCAAAGTACGGCGAGGATATGGTCAAGCTGGCCATCTACCCCGACAACTTTACCGAGGAACTGGAGACCACCATCCAGACCATCGTGAACATGTCCGATGATCCTCAGATGAAGGCCATCATCGTGAACCAGGCCATTCCCGGAACTACAGAGGCATTCCGCCAGATCAAGGAAAGACGCCCCGACATCCTCTGCATCGCAGGTGAGTCTCACGAGGACCTTCCCGAGATCGGCTCCGCGGCAGATCTGGTCGTCAACAACGATTTCGTAGCCAGAGGCTACCTGATGATCCGCACCGCTCACGAGCTTGGCTGCGACACCTTCGTGCACATCTCCTTCCCGCGTCATATGTCCTATGAGACCATGAGCCGCCGTGTGGCGATCATGAAGGAAGCCTGCAAGGAGTTCGGCATGAAGTTCGAGATGGAGACCGCGCCCGATCCCACCACCGATGTCGGCGTTCCCGGCGCTCAGGCTTACATTCTTGAGCATGTTCCGGAGTGGATCAGCAAGTACGGCACCAACTCCGCATACTTCTGCACCAACGATGCGCATACCGAGCCCCTTCTGAAGCAGCTTCTTGAGTATGGCGGCTGCTTTATCGAGGCAGACCTTCCCTCACCCCTTATGGGTTATCCCGGCGCACTGGGTCTTGATCTGACCCAGGAAGCAGGCGATTTTGAAAAAATCCTTTCCAAGGTCGAGGCCGCCGTGTGCGAGAAGGGCGGTGCAGGCCGTTTCGGCACCTGGGCATTCTCTTACGGATACACGGTTTCCGCAGGTCTTGCAGAGCACGCAAAGAACGTGATCGAGGGCAAGTGCGAGCTGGATGACATCGACGCTATTTCCGAAGCTTACGGCGCATTCTCACCCGGAGCAGAGTGGAACGGTTCCAACTACACCAATGTGGATACCGGCGTCAAGTCAGGCAACATCTTCCTGATCTATCAGGATACCTACATCATGGGCGACCCCGGACACTACATGGAGTCCACAAAGGTTGAGGTTCCCGAGAAGTATTTCACCGTAAAGTAAGCATTACTGACGGAGCAGCATATTTTTGCGGATTTCAGACAGGCAGGGAGCTGCGCGGCCGGTCACCTGACCGGACCGGCAGCGGCCCCGCCTGTTGTGGAATCCTGACAATGAAAACAGGACGGAAAAAATGGCAAATGAACACGCTCCTTTGCTGGAGCTGAAAAACATCAAAAAGAATTTCTTTGGCAACCAGGTCCTGACAGACATCAATCTGAAGCTGGAGGCCGGAGAAGTCCTTGGCCTGGTGGGAGAGAACGGCGCGGGCAAATCCACGCTGATGAAGATCCTTTTCGGGGCGGCCGATATTGCGGCCACCGGCGGTTACAGCGGAGAGATCCTGCTGAATGGGGAAAAGGTCTCTTTCCAGACGCCCTTTGAGGCCATCGAGGCCGGCATCGGCATGGTCCATCAGGAATTTTCCCTGATCCCCGGCTTTGATGCCGCGGAAAACATTGTGCTGAACAGGGAGCCTAAAAAGTCCAATATCGTGGCGGAGGTCTTCGGAGACCGTCTGGACACCCTGGATTATCAGCAGATCGATGAGATCGCGGAGAAGTCCATCGAGAAGATGGGCGTCAGCATCGACAAAAAGATGCTGATCAGCGACATGCCCGTCGGTCATAAGCAGTTCACGGAGATCGCCAGAGAGCTTTCCAAGGACCAGCTTCGCCTGCTGATCCTGGACGAGCCGACCGCAGTACTGACCGAGCATGAGGCAGAGGCCCTGCTGGATTCCATCCGGGGCATGTCCGCACGCGGGATCGCCGTGATCTTCATCACCCACCGTCTGCATGAGATCCTTTCGGTCTGCAGCAAGGTGGCGGTGATGCGGGACGGCGTGATGGTCAAAGACGTGCCCGCAAAAGATACGAACGTGAAAGAGATCACCCGCTGGATGGTGGGCCGCAGTGTTGACGAAGACGGCAGCCTCACGGATGTAAGAGATACAGATGGATACAGGACCATACTGAAGATCCGGAAGCTCTGGGTGGACATGCCCGGAGAGACTGTCCGGAACGTCAGCCTGGATATCAAGGAAGGCGAGATCTTCGGCATAGGCGGCCTGGCAGGCCAGGGCAAGCTGGGCATTCCCAACGGCGTCATGGGCCTTTATGAGGCCGGCGGCCATGTGGAGTTCGACGGGGCGGAGATCCCGCTGAACGACCCGAAGAAGTGCCTGGATTCTTCCTTCGCTTTTGTGTCGGAGGACAGAAGAGGCGTAGGCCTTCTGCTCCAGGAGTCCCTGGAATGGAACGTGGCTTTCCCCGCCATGCAGGTGAAAAACGAGTTTCTGAAGAACTATCTTGGCGGGCTTATCAAATGGAGAGACGAAAAGGCCATCCGCGAGGTGACCGAGAAATACATCGATGAGCTGCAGATCAAATGCACCGGTTCCAGGCAGAGAGCCAGGGAGCTCTCCGGCGGAAACCAGCAGAAGATCTGCCTGGCCAAGGCCTTTGCCCTGGCGCCCAGGCTCCTCTTTGTTTCGGAGCCCACCAGAGGCATCGACGTAGGCGCGAAAGCGCTGGTGCTGGAAGCGCTGAAGCGCTTCAACCGGGAGAAGGGCGTGACCGTGGTCATGATCTCCTCCGAACTGAATGAACTGAAGCAGATCTGCGACCGCATCGCCATGGTATCCGGCGGACGGATCTCCGGCATCCTGCCTGCCAACGCCTCCGATGAGGACTTCGGCGCGCTGATGCTCAGCAGAGTGATTTAAGGAGGGAAGGACATGACTGAAAACACTACGATGAAAAACAGAGTAGTGGAAGCGCTGAAAGACTTCGGACTTCCCAGGCTGATCATTACGGGCTTTCTGCTGCTTCTGCTCATCATGGCGCCAATCGTTGGCGCCGATCTGCCCACGCAGATCTCCAATATCATCAACCGCTTCAGCTGGAACGGCATACTGGTGCTGGCCATGGTCCCCATGGTGCATTCCGGCTGCGGCCTGAATTTCGGCCTGCCGCTGGGCATCATTTCCGGCCTTCTGGGCGCGACGATGTCCATTGAGTTCGGCTTTACGGGCGCCTTCTCCTTTGTGGTGGCCGCCCTGATCGCCACGCCCTTCGCGCTGATCCTCGGCGTGCTCTACGGCTGGCTCCTCAACAGGATCAAGGGAGGAGAGATGATGATCGCCACCTATGTGGGCTTCTCCTCCGTTTCGCTGATGTGCATGATGTGGCTGCTTCTGCCTTACCACAGCCCCACCATGGTCTGGGGTCTTGCGGGCAAGGGCATGAGGACCACCATTTCCCTTGAGGGCTATTACATCGGCGCGCTTGCGGACATTTTAAAGATCGAGATCGGCAATATATCCATCCCGACGGGAAGCATCCTGTTCTTTGCCCTGCTGGCCTTTGCCATCTGGGCCTTCCTGCATACCAAGACCGGAACGGCCATGACGGCGGTGGGTTCCAACCCGGCCTACGCAAAGGCCGCCGGCATCAACGTGGATAAGATCCGCATGCTTTCCGTGGTCATGTCCACCTGGCTGGCAGCCATCGGCATCCTGGTCTATGAGCAGGGCTTCGGCTTCATCCAGCTGTACATGGCGCCCTTCTATATGGCCCTGCCGGCGGTATCCGCCATCCTCATCGGAGGCGCGTCCGTCAACAAAGCCACCATCATGAACGTCATCGTGGGCACCATCCTGTTCCAGGGCATCGTGACCATGACGCCCACGGTCATGAACAATATGATCCATATGGATATGTCTGAGGTCATCCGTGTCATTGCCTCCATGGGCATGATCCTCTTTGCACTGACCAGAAAAACGGAGGCCAAGCGATGAATGAGAAAATGAGCAACTTCCAGATACCGTCCAAGGGCGGCAAAGAGAACAGATTCAGCCTCAGCCAGGCATCCGTGCCGCTGATGTTCATCCTCATCTGCGCCTTGTGCATTCCCATTGCAGGGCTGTCGCCCAGCTACCTGATCAACGAGATCATTACCCGTATGGGACGGAATTCCTTCCTGATCCTGAGCCTGCTGATCCCCATCATGGCAGGCATGGGCCTGAACTTCGGCATGACGCTGGGCGCCATGGCCGGCGAGATCGGTCTGATCCTGGTCTCTGACTGGCAGATCGTGGGTATCCCGGGCATGATCCTGGCTGCCATCGTATCCGTGCCCATCTCCGTCCTGCTGGGCGTTTTCTGCGGCAACATCCTGAACAAGGCAAAGGGCCGCGAAATGATCACCAGCTACATCATGAGCTTCTTTGTGAACGGCATTTATCTGCTGGTCGTGCTGTATCTGATGGGCTCGGTCATTCCCATCAAACACGGATCCATCAAGCTGCCCAGAGGCTACGGCATCAGGAACACCGTGTCTCTTCTGAGCATGCGCCAGAAGCTGGACAATCTGCTGGCCATCAATGTGAGCGGCATCAAGATCCCGGTGGCCACCTTCATCGTCATCGCACTGCTCTGCCTTTTCATCGTCTGGTTCCGCCGCACCAAGCTCGGACAGGACATGAGGGCGGTAGGACAGGACATGGAAGTGGCGCGTGACGCGGGCATCGATGTTGAGCGCACCCGCATCATTTCCATCGTGATGTCGACTGTGCTGGCAGGCATCGGCATGATCATTTATCTGCAGAATATGGGCAACATCGCCACCTACAGCTCCCACTCGCAGATCGGCATGTTCTGTATTGCCGCGCTGCTGGTGGGCGGAGCCTCTGTCGATAAGGCGTCCATCGGCAACGTCTTCCTGGGCGTCATCCTGTTCCATACCATGTTCATCGTGGCCCCCAGAGCCGGCGCTTACATCACCGGCGATTCCATGATCGGCGAGTACTTCCGCGTGTTTATGAGCTATGCGGTCATCACCATCGCCCTGATCATGTATGAGACCAAGAAGCGCAGGGACAAGAGCCAGACCGGCAAGGAACTGGCGGCTGCCCAGCAGGCTGAAGAAGCTGAAGCAGGAAAGGAGGCCTGAGGATGAAATCAAAGAGAAGGCTCTTATTCAGAACGGGCGCCCTTCTGCTGGTGCTTGCCGTTGCGGCGGTCATGTTTGTCATCGGACGCGGCCATACGGTCTATTTTGACAATAAGACAATGGAATATAACGGACAGAGCTATGAGGCGTTCTACAAGGTGGTCGTCACAGTGGACGGAGAGCAGGTGGCCAAGCTTTCGGCACACGACCGCGGCATGGCGGACACCATGGGCCAGAATTTCCGGATGACCCTGGAGATCACCGATGAGAAGGGCGCTGAGCCCCGCACGCAGTCTGTCAGCATGCCCCTGCCTTACGGCATGGACGGCGTCATCGTGAACCTTCCGGCTCTGATGAACGGCCTCCCAGGCGACGTATATATGACGGAATTTGTTCCGGCGCCTGTCAAGGAAGAGGAAGAAGAAGAGGTTCCCGGCGCAGAGGGAGAGGAGTTTGAACTGACGGACGTCTGAGCGTCCGCAGGCATCACAGCGGGGCCGGCCGGCAGACGGTCTGCCGGCAGCAGTCCTGCTGAGATATTGAAGCATTCGCGGCGTATCAAAGGTACGTCGCGCTTGTTTTCATCAAAGCAATACGATAAAATAACAGCAGGAGACAACACATGAAGGTACTGAAGGGCCTAGAGCCCGCAAAGGTTTTTGAATATTTTGAATGGATCAGTTCCGTACCCCGCGGCTCGGGTCATACCAAAGCCGTCAGCGACCTGATGGTCAGCTTTGCCCGGGAGCACGGACTTTCCTATGTGCAGGATGAGATGAACAACGTCATCATCCGCAAGCCCGCTTCCGCAGGCATGGAAAATGCCCCCGTGGTGATCCTGCAGGCACATCTGGACATGGTGCTTGCCAAGACAGATACCTGCAGCAAGGACCTGTACAAGGAGCCCATCGAGCTTCAGGTGGAGGGAAACCTCATCAGCGCAAAAGAGACCACGCTCGGCGGCGATGACGGCATTGCCGTGGCCATGATCCTGGCGGTGCTGGATGATGAGACCCTTGTGCATCCGGCGCTGGAGGCGCTGCTTACCACGGATGAAGAAACGGGCATGTACGGGGCCGCCGCGCTGGATGCCTCCGTCCTGAAGGGACGCATGCTCATCAACATCGATTCCGAGGAAGAGGGCATCTTCACGGCAGGCTGTGCCGGCGGCATGCGCCTGGATTCCCGGATCCCGGTGCGCCGGGAGGCGCTTCCTGCAAATGCAAAGTGTTATGAGATCGTGTTGGACGGCGTCCTGGGCGGTCATTCCGGCATGAGCATCGCGCTTGGCAGGGCCTTTACCCACAGGCTCATGGCGCGCTTCCTTGACAGGGCGCGCGGAAAGACCGGCCTCAGGCTGATCGGCCTTCAGGGCGGCCGTTTCGACAACGTCATTTGCGGAAAGACCACGGCTGTGGCCGCGCTTCCTTCGGAGAGCGCTGCAGAGTTTGAGGCGCTTGCAAAGCAGTATCATGAGATCTTCCGCGAGGAATACAGATACACGGATCCGGATATCCGCCTGCAGCTGAGGCAGCTTTCAGAGGCTGAAAGCGCGGAATGCTTCGGCGGAAAGGAGCCCTCGGCAGTGTGTGCGGAGGATACGGCCTCCGTGCTGTATGCCATTCTGGTGCTGCCCCAGGGCGTGGAGAGGATGAGTCCGCATTTCCGGGATCTTCCCCAGACCTCCCTCAACATGGGCATCGTGGACCTGAAAGAAGACGCGCTGCACCTGACGTATTCCATCAGAAGTTCTGTCAGTTCCGAGAAATACATGCTGATGGAGCGTGTGCAGGCTGTGATCGGGCGCCTGGGCGGAACGAGCGAAATGCGTTCCGAGTATCCCGCATGGCCTTACGATCCGGATTCGCCGCTTCTGAAGCTGGCCGCGGGCGTATTTGAACAGCAGTACGGCAGAAAGCCGGAGATCACCGCCACCCACGGCGGTCTGGAGTGCGGCCTGTTTTCAGAGAAGATCGAAGGTCTTGACTGCATCTCCATCGGGCCGAATCTTTACGACGTCCATTCTCCCAGAGAGCGGATGGAGATCGATTCCGCCGCGCGTACTTACAGCCTGCTGACGGGGATCCTTCAGCAGATCAGATAGTTTTTTTAAACGCCGTTTTTTTGCGGCGTTTTTATGCACCCGCAATGAGGAAAATCGATGGGCGCTGGCGCACAGAGATTTGACGAATGCGCTCAATCCCGGAAGCCGGCTGTGCCGCTTCCGGTGATTTGAAAGAACAGGAGGAAAGCATGAGAATCATCAAAAATGCCGTTGCAGGCACGATGGAATCCAGCGATCTTATGGTCATCGTGGCGCCCTCTGAGGAGGGACTGGACATTCAGCTTCAGTCCCCGGTCAAAAAGCAATTCGGGGAGAGCATCTGCCGGTCTGTCCGGGAGGTGGCCGAAGCTCTGGAGGTCAGAAACGCGGCAATTTCCATTGAAGACCACGGCGCGCTGGACTGCACGATCCGTGCCAGGGTGGAGACTGCTCTTTTAAGGGCCGCAAAGGAGGATTAAGCTATGAGAAGAACGATGCTTTTTCTGCCGGGCAATAACCCCGGCATGCTGGGAAACGGCGATGTGCTGGGTTCCGACAGCATCATCCTGGACCTGGAGGACGCGGTCTCTCCGGACCAGAAGGACAGCGCCAGGATCCTGGTGCGCAACGCCCTCCGCGATCTGCACTATGAGGGCTGTGAGATCATCATCCGCATCAACGATCTGGAGACGCCCTACTGGGTGGAGGATCTTGAGGCCGTGCTGCCTTTAAAGCCGGACGTCATCATGCCCACCAAGGTCAGCGGCGGCGCCTACATCCGCCGTCTGGCGGACAAAATGACGGAGATCGAAGAGAAGAACGGGCTGGAGGCCGGCCGGACGAAGCTGATCCCCCTGCTCGAGACGACCCTGGGCATAGAAAATGCCTTTGAGATCGCCAAGGCAGATCCCAGAATGGCCGCCCTGTATCTGGGCGCAGAAGATTACACAGCCGATCTTCGCTGCAAGCGTACCAAGGAAGGCACGGAGATCTTTTACGCGCGGACCCGCCTGGTGAATGCAGCCAGAGCGGCCGGCATCGACGCGTATGACACGCCCTGGACGGACGTGGCCGATCTGGAGGGTCTGGAGAAGGATGCCCTTCTGGCCAAGAGCCTCGGCTATACCGGCAAGGCCGTCATCAGCCCCAGGCACGTGGACATCGTCAATGAAGTGTTCAGCCCCAGCGAGGCGGATATTCAGTATGCGCGCGAGGTCTTTGAGGCGATCGAGGAAGGCAAGCGCCTGGGCAAGGGCGCCGTATCCCTGCGCGGCAAAATGATCGACAAGCCCATCGTGGAACGGGCCAGACAGGTGCTGGAAAACGCACGGGCAATCTACGGAGGTGAATTCTGATGAGCAAGCTGTTAGGTTCCATTGAAGAAGCGATCCGGGCCACCGGATTAAAGGACGGCATGACCGTGTCCTTCCATCATCATCTCCGCAGCGGAGACTATGTGCTGAACATGGTGATGGATGCCATCGCCAAAGCCGGCATCAAGGACATTACCATCAATGCCAGTTCCATCCACGAGGGACATGCGCCTTTGGTAGAGCATATGAGGAGCGGTGTGGTCACCGGCCTTGAAACCAACTTTATCAGCACCTCGGTCGGAAAGGAGATCAGCCGCGGCATTCTGAAGAAGCCGGTCATTTTCCGGACCCACGGCGGACGCCCGGCCGATCTGCTGAACGGCAGAAGCCACATCGACGTGGCCTTCATCGGCGCGCCCACCTCGGACGACATGGGCAACTGCACGGGCAAGTTCGGCCCCTCTGCCTGCGGCGCCCTGGGCTATGCCTTTACGGATGCGCAGGTGGCGGATAAAGTAGTCATCATTACGGACAATCTTGTGCCCTATCCCCTGACAGATTTTTCCATCCCGGAGATCTATGCGGATTATGTGGTGAAGGTCGACAAGATCGGAGACCCCAAGGGCATCGTATCGGGCACCACAAGGATCACCAAGGATCCCGTTGCCCTTAAGATCGCGCGTCTTGCCGTGGAGTGCATCAAGGCATCCGGACTGCTGAAGGACGGGTTCGCCTTCCAGACCGGCGCCGGCGGCGCTTCCCTGGCGGCGGCAGCCTATCTGAAGGACGTGATGCTGAAGGAGCACATCAAGGGCAGCTATGTGATGGGCGGCATTACGGGCTATCTGGTGGATATGCTGAACGCGGGCTGCTTTGAGTCCATCCTGGACGTGCAGTGCTTCGATCTGAACGCGGTGGAGTCCATCCGGACCAATCCCAGGCATCAGGAGGTCAGCGATGCACAGTACGCAAGTCCCGGCGCCAAGAGCTGCGCGGTCGACGGGCTGTCCGTGGTCATCCTGGGCGCAACGGAGATCGACCTGGATTTCAACGTCAACGTCCATACGGATTCCAACGGTTATATCATGGGCGGCTCCGGCGGCCACAGCGACACCGCGGCCGGCGCGAAGATGGCCATGATCGTGACGCCTCTGGTCAGGGCCCGCATCCCCATCGTGACGAAGAAGGTACAGTGCATTTCCACCCCCGGCTCCACCATAGACGTGCTGGTGACCCAGCGCGGCATTGCCGTGAACCCGGCCCGCCAGGACCTGCTGGAGAAATTCAAGGCCGCCGGACTGCCGGTCGTGACCATCGAAGAGCTGTATGAAAAAGCCATGGACATCGTGGGAGATTACAAGCCGGTGCAGATGGGAGAGCGCGTCGTGGCAGACGTGGTCTACCGGGACGGCACCGTGATCGATCATATTTATCAGGTGGAAGACTAAAGTGCCAAACCCTGATCATCATAAGTAGTTTGCTGCCGCTTTGAAGAGATTCAGAGCGGCAGTTTTGATGATGATTCAGACAAAAGCTGTTCAGGCAGGAGAATTACGCAAAGCTTTCCGGCGTTTTCTTAAAGGATTTGGGAGAGCGTTTCCATAACAAATAGTATGATATCCTGATTTGATCGCGATTCAAATATAAACAATTATATATAACAGAGACAAAACAAAACAATTAGTTTTTTACCAAGCAAGCCAATATGTGCAAAATAGACAAAAAATATTTATTTTTATGTGCTTAAAAACCAAAGTTTGTACAAATGGACCTTAAATATTGCAAACAGACTATTTGTATGCTACTATCAAAAAAAGCTGAGAGGTGAAACATGAAAAACTTACAGAGCGAAGCCCAATTCTTTGAACAGTTATTAACCCTTTTGGAACAGCAGCTTGGAGTCAATTCAGAGATCGTCCTTCATGATTATGAAAAAGGCTTTTCGTCTGCCATTGCCGATATCCGGAACGGGCATATCACAGGAAGAGTAGTCGGTGATTCCGGAACGAATATGGGCTTAGAAGTTTTAAGCGGGACTGTAAAAAACGGGGATAAGTATAATTATGTGACTCGCCTCAAAAACGGAAGAATCGTAAGATCATCATCCTTGTACATCAAAAATGACGAAGGAAATGTCATAGGCTCCCTGTGCATTAACACAGACATCACGGATCTGCTTAAGCTTGAAGATGTAATAAAGCAATATGCCGGTTATGAGCTTGCAACAGAAGAAGAAAACGGGGAACTCTTTTTAAGTGATGTCAATCAACTGATCGATTATCTCCTTCAGGAGGGACATAAGCTGGTCGGAAAAGATCCTGAAGAAATGAGCAGAGAAGATAAAATTCGTTTTATTCATTATCTGGACGAGAAAGGAGCATTTCTCATTACAAAATCAGGAGAGAGGATCCAGGACTACTTAGGCATATCAAAATACACATTATATAAG
>Ga0129307_1003048_pt1 | contig 11333 bp, 11 predicted proteins | sample P1105metagenome_FD_94437 | JGI IMG/M metagenome (GOLD analysis project Ga0129307, IMG submission 94437) | Capybara group fecal microbial communities from Wisconsin, USA - P1105 metagenome | ecosystem: Host-associated > Mammals > Digestive system > Large intestine > Fecal | place: USA: Wisconsin... | reverse complement strand
GCACAGCTCCGAGAGCGAATATGCTAAGTGAGAGCCAAAAGCCTGCTCCTGAGAATACCGCAGTCTGTAACCCATTCGGAAAGAAAACCGTCATACCGACAGACAGAAATGCTGCACCGATCAGACCGATCACCGCTGGACGCAATCCGTACATCACGCCGTCAACGGCTCGGCTCTTGCGGAACTTCTCGTAGAACTTTGCAACGATAAGAATAATCACAAATGACGGCAGGACAACTCCAAGTGTAGCACACACAGCGCCGAAAATGCCGCCTGTTCTGATACCGACAAATGTAGCCATATTTATCGCAAGCGGCCCCGGTGTACTTTCGCTGACTGCAATGAAGTCCACCACTTCAGCTTGCGTGAGCCAGCCGTGACGCTCGACCTCGCTCTGTATCAGAGGGAGCATCGCATACCCTCCGCCGAACGTAAATGCCCCTATCTTCAGAAAGGTCAGGAAAAGCTCGATCCATATCATAGCTTGTCCTCCTTCCTGAACAGCAGCGACCACACAAGCCCGAACACTGCACAGCCGATGATAACAAAGACCGCATCTATTTTCAGAAAAGCTGTAAGCACCAGTGCCGCTGCCATGATAACATAGGAGACAGCGTGCTTTTTCGCTGCCATGAACATGGTATAGACTGCTTTGAGGATCAATGCGAGGACGCCTGCCCGGATTCCCATAAAGGCATACTGCACAGTTCTCGACTCCTGAAAGGCTTTCAGGACAAAAGAAATAAGCGAGATAATTAGGAACGACGGCAGAACAACACCCAGCGTTGCACAGACAGCGCCGAGAGTTCCTGCTCTGCGGCTGCCCACAAAGGTTGCCGCATTGATTGCCACCGGCCCCGGTGTGGATTCTGCGATCGCAACGACTTCCAGTATATCGTCCTCATTCAGCCATTGTTTATTATCACAGACCTCACGCTGTATTAGCGGTATCATTGCATAACCGCCGCCAAAGGTAAACGCTCCGATCTTCATGAAGGTCAGAAACAAGTCAAGGTTTTTGTTCATAGGATCACCCCATAGCATTATACCACAGTGCTATGGGGTGTGTCAATTTGTAAGAGCTTTATCGACTTTGAATTTTATAGAGTGCAAATCATTCTGCGGAATTACAAGCAATATAAAGTCATTCTAAGCCCGTAAAATCCGCACTTTTAAGCCCTGAAAATGAAAAATCCCCGAAAATACGGGGAAAGAAAAAATCATCAAAAATGCTCGTTTTGGTAGATGATTGGTAGACGGGCATAGGAATAGTAAATTGGTAGACAACCATTAAAGTTGGTAGATAAAGCTGTTGACAGGCAAAGAAATGGCGGACGATGTTTCATAGAAAGTGAAGCACCGTCCGCTGTTTTTTATAACCGAATATGTACCTTGCTTCTCAGTAATGAGGAGCATTTTTATTATCAGAAGGAATTATTATGCCTAAGCTGAAAAAGAAACTGACCGGAAATTTTACTATCATCAACAACACTGTTCTGAGGGACAAGAGAATGGGCTGTACCGAGAGGGGGGCTTATGTTACACTGGTATCTATGGCTGATGACTGGAACTTCTCGATCAGAGGTCTGGCAGCGATCATGCCCGACGGTGTTACCAAGATCTCAGGTGCGCTCAAAAGGCTGGAAACGTTAGGCTACCTTCGGAGAGAACGTCTCTATGAGAATGGCAAGATAAAAGACTGGGGGTATTATATCTATGACGAGCCGTGCGCCTGTGATACTGCTGATGGCACGGATGTTGAAAACTCGGATTTTTATGACTCACAAGATACTGATTTTTCAGATACGGAAAACCTTGATACTGAAAATCAATATCAAGCAAGTGAACATCTTGAAAAGCCGCACGATTATATAATAACAAAAGAAGAAATATCAAAAAAAGAAGTATCAATTGATCAATCCCGCTCCCCACATGAAAGCAGTGTTGAAAAATGTTCTGATGATGGACAGATGGACGGATATATGCAGGAAAAAGAAATATATACCGAAGTGGTGAAGTCCAACATCGAATAAGATGACTATACTCTGTGGGCTGAAGACTCTGACGGCTATATGACCGTGGAGGAACTGGACGAGATCGTACAGATGATCGTGAGGGCGATATGCTCCCGAAAGAAAACAGAACGTATCTGCGGACAGGAGTTTCCTCGTGAAGTCATCAAGTCGGCTATGCTCAAGGTTGACAGGATATGCCTTGAAAATGCAATCGAGCAGATCAAGCAGACCGATAATGTCCGCAACTACGAGTGTTATCTCATCAGCACCCTGTTCAACGAATCCAATGGCAGGAGCTTCAAGGAAAATGCCGAGAGCAGGAGTGTTGATTTTGCTGTCAAGCGGGATTTTGGCTTCTGAATCGAGCTATGGTTTGATATTGTCTGTGGCGCTGCCTAAGCACGGAGGTCAGTTTTCATCTGCAAGGTTCACTATCTTCTTGCCCTGTTTCTCCGCATAGCGTATCGTGCGGTATGTTCCATCATTTTTGTGCAGGATATAGCACATCAGAAGCTTTATTTTTACAATACTCCTGATATATCTCTTGAAAAATAAGGTTCGGTATGGTATAATATATGCATCATCATGAAACGAGGATAAACCCTATGGATAACGAAACTATAAAAGCGGAGAGCAATTCGGAAGAAATCTATACCTCCATACGCTCTTTTGTAATAACGGCACAGAACAAGGTATATGCCGCCGTCAATACGGCTATGGTCATTGCCTATTGGGAGATCGGTGAGCAGATACACAAAGCTTGCGGTGAGAATGACAGGACTGAATATGGCAAGAGTCTTTTGAAGTACCTTTCTGACAAACTCACCGCTTAGTTTGGAAAAGGCTTTACAGAACGAAATCTGCGGGCAATGCGTCAATTTTATAGCTGTTTCCCGAATCGGCACACACTGTGTGCCGAATTGAGCTGGTCGCATTACCGCATACTTATGAAGATCGCTGACAAGACCGCCCGTGATTTCTATACAGAGGAATGTGCCAAATCAGAGTGGAGTGTTCGCCAGCTTGAACGGCAGATCAATACAATGTACTATCAGCGGCTGCTTGCAAGCAAGGACAAGTCCTCGGTGGCAGCGGAGATACTGACCAGTACGCCCAAGCCTGAATATGAAAAAGCGATAAAAGACTCGTATATCATGGAGTTTTTGCAAATAAAGCCCGATACTCATGTGTATGAGAGCGATATTGAGCAAGCCCTGATAGACCATTTACAGCAGTTTTTGCTGGAACTTGGACGTGGCTTCTCATTTGTATCAAGACAAAAACGCTTCACGCTCGACGGACAGGACTTTTTCATTGACCTTGTATTTTACAACTATATCCTCAAATGCTTTGTATTGTTTGACCTGAAAACAGATAAGCTCACACATCAGGATTTAGGACAGATGAAGATGTATGTCAACTACTACACCAGAGAGCTTATGAACGAAAGTGACAATCCGCCTATTGGCATTGTGCTGTGTGCGGAGAAGAATGATGCTGTTGTAAAATATACCCTGCCGGAGGGAAACAACCAAATATTTGCTTCAAAGTATTTCACCTGTTTCCCGACTGAAGAGGAACTGAAGCGAGAACTCAGAATAGATGAGTTTCATAAACTTGATGAAGAATAGATAATGATGCAAACAGATATTCCATGTGGGAGGTAGATATGAACGATACAGAGTACAAAGTTTTAATGATAGACGATGACGAACTGATCGCACGCTCAACAGCGGAATATTTCAATATCATGGGCTTGAAAACCGCCTATGTCACAAGCTATAATGCGGCGGTGGAGTTTCTTGATACACATGAGATATCACTTCTGCTGCTGGATATCAACCTCGGCGACAGATCGGGCTTTGACCTGTGCAAAAAAGTTCGTGAAAACTATGATATGCCCATACTTTTCATCAGCGCACGCACGAGCGATGATGATGTTATCATTGCCCTAAATATCGGCGGCGATGACTACATCAAAAAGCCCTATACACTGGGGGTTCTCTTTGCTAAAGTAAAGGCGATACTGAGCAGATATGAAAAGGCTAAGGAATCGGCACAGCTTGCGGCAGAAAATACACAGGAAAAGGCTGTTCAGACAGATGAGGGCAGGATCTATTTCCGTGAGGGCGTTTATCTGGATACCTCCATGCACAAGCTGATAATTGACGGCAGACAAGAGGAATTCCGGGCAATGGAATATAAGCTTCTCACCTATCTGCTTGAAAATGCAGGCAGAGTTGTGACAAAAGAGGAACTGCTCAAAAACGTATGGGAAGACGAATACACAGGTGACGGAACTATCTCGGTGCATATCCGTCATATCAGAGAAAAGATCGAGCTTGACCTCAAAGATCCGGCGATCATCAAAACTGTGTGGGGCGTGGGCTATGTTGTGGAACAGGACGCTATCATGTGCGGTGACAGCACATGAAAAGCTATATTAGGATAACCGTTCTGACAGCAGTGCTCTTTCTTGTGGGCATCATTCTCTTTGCTGTTCTGACTTCACGAACCGTCACGCAAGATACCTCAAGACAAACGATCACAGCGCTAAATGATATTGCAAGGACTGCCGAAACACATAGGACAGAGCTTGATACGCTCGGCAATATGGGATATGACGACGATTTTGTTATACTTGATATGACCGATAATATGCTGTATTCCAATGCTCCCGTGAATGATAAGCTGACGGTGGAAACAGCGATACAAAAGCGCTATCCGTACCAATATCTGAGAGATGACTGCGGTGTCTGGGGCTGCGTTATCATGATAGACGATGGACTTGACGGATACAGAATTCTCCGCCTGCGTTTTATTGCAGGAATGAGCGCCGGCGGTCTGATAATACTTCTCGGAATGATCGGCTTCGGGATATACCTGAATAGAAACGTTATCACGCCATTTCAGAAAATGCAGGATTTTGCCGGGAAAGTCGCAGAAGGCAGGCTTGACAAGCCCCTTGAAATGGACAGGGACAACCTGTTCGGCGCATTCTCGGAAAGCTTCGACATCATGCGTGAGGAACTTGCCGCCTCGAAACAGCGTGAGCTTGCTTTGCAGAAAAAGGAGCGTGAGCTTGTGGCTTCGCTCAGCCACGACCTGAAAACACCCGTCACAGGCATCAAACTGGCGGCGGAGCTTTTGCAGATGCGCATCGAAGTTAAGGCTGAAAATGCCGATACGGAGATTGTTTTCGGCAAAGACGAGATAGAAAGCATGAATGACAGCGTGGACGGCATTCTGCAAAAATCGGAGCAGATAAACGCACTGGTGAGTGATCTGTTCACAGCTACACTTGATGACCTGGGTGAATTCAAGGTAAACTGCCGTGATGAGAATTCGGGCGTGCTTGCAGATATCGTGAAAAGCTGTGATGACAAGCATTATGCGGTCATGGGCGAACTGCCGCAGGTAATTGTCAGCATAGACAAAAAGCGTATGGCGCAGGTCATCGGGAATATCATCTCCAATTCCTACAAGTATGCTGATACAGCGATCAATGTGAATTTCAAGCTATCTGAGGGCTTTCTGGAAATGCGCTTGCATGATCACGGGCAGGGCGTGCCAAACGATGAGATAGAGCTTATCACCAACAAATTCTATCGGGGTAAAGCGTGGGCTGACAGCAGTAAGGACGGCAATGGTCTGGGGCTGTATATCGCCAAAATGCTTATGAAAAAGATGAACGGCGACCTGACTGCTGAAAGCGACGGCGGACTTGCCATAACGCTTATCATACCCCTTAGCTGACCCATTTAAGAAAAATATAAGAATTTTACAAGAAAGTTTTATGGAAGATTTTCTTGAAGTCATGTATAATATCCTTAGAACAGCAGAAAAGACTGCAAGAAAGGATGTTGTATATGGCTTCTTCTATTTTAAGAACAGAAAAACTCTGCAAATCGTTTTCAAACGGCGGCACACAGCAGCACGTTATTAAAAATCTCGACCTTGAAATTACCGAGGGTGACTTCACCGTTATCATGGGTTCATCGGGTTCTGGAAAATCCACGCTCCTGTATGCGCTTTCGGGTATGGATAAGCCGACGCTCGGCAAAGTCTATTTCGGGGACACGCAGATACAGGACTATACAAACGATCAGCTTGCACAGTTTCGCCGCGGCAACTGCGGATTTGTTTTTCAGAGTGTGTACCTGCTTGACGACCAGACCGTGCTTGACAATGTGCTGACCGGTGCGCTGATCGTGCAGAAGAATTCGCCTGAGCTTGTGAACAAGGCAAAAACTCTGCTCAAAAAAGTCGGGCTGAATGAGGAGGACTGGAAGAAATACCCCAATCAGCTTTCGGGCGGCGAGGCGCAGAGAGTCGGTATCGTTCGTGCGATCATCAACGATCCGAAGATACTCTTTGCTGATGAGCCGACAGGTGCGCTCAACTCCGCATCGAGCCATGATGTGCTGGATATTTTCACCGAGATACATAAAAACGGTCAGAGCATAGTCATGGTGACACACGACCTGAAAACTGCACTCAGAGGTACAAGAGTGCTGTATCTCCGTGACGGCGGTGTTGTGGGCGATCATCACATGAAGCCCTACGGCGAGGACGACAAGACCGAGCGCCGTGCGGGACTGACAGCGTTCCTTGAAGAAATGGGCTGGTAAGGGGTGATGACATGAATATACTCAGATTGTCCATGTTCAGACTGAAAAGGAACAGAAAAGAGGCTTTTGCCATTGCTTTTCTGACCCTTATCTCCGCTATGATGTTAGGCGTATTCATGACCAATATCTCAAAGGCAAATATTGCGTTTGACAAGGGCTTTTCGGAGTCGGGAAGCCTTGAATACTGCTTTTTGCTACCAAATGAAAACTACCGTGATGAATACAGGGATATTCTCGAAGGCACAGAAGGAGTCAGAAATACTACTGAAGAAAAATGCCTTTTTTCTTTAGCAAACGATATTGAGTACAAGGGTGAAATGATCAGCGTCAATTCTTTCTTTGTCACGGAAAAGACCGAAAGACATATCGAGAGCTTTGTTAAAAGAGAAAAGCTGTCGGACGAAGAGATCGCAGAGCTTTTTCATCCTATCTGGATGCCTGTGTGTTTCAGCGTTGCACAGGGGTATGATCCCGGGGATGAAGTAAACATCTACGTAAACGGGAAAGCCTATCCCTTTGAGATCGCAGGTTTTTACGAGTCAGGACTAATGTCAGATCCCAGTCTGTTTGTAAAATTCATTATTACAGAGGATGACTATGCTCTCTTTAAGATGCTGCTCACATCTACCGGTGACGGTGAATGCACGGGACTTTGGTTTGACAGCGAAACAGAATTTGACTATGACTCCTATGTAAACGAATGTACAGCTGCCACCTCCGAAAATGTGAGGGCCGCCTATCAGGAAGATAATTACGAGCTGGAAAAAATAAACGTACATCAGTTCATAGATCTGCTTCTGTATCTTCTGGGCTTCTTTTCCGCAGTGACTATGCTCTCTGCCGACTTTGTCATCATGCACAGGATCTCCAACGACATTGAAGATCAGATGCAGCAGATAGGCGTTCTTGAAGCCCTGGGCTACCGATCCCGTGACATTTCCCTTTCCTATGTGGGAGAATACCTCATAAGCGGCGGCATAGGCGCAGGCTTAGGGGGCATAGGCACACTGCTTGTCAGCCCCGCCATGGACAGGGGCATAGAAGTCATGATGGGGCGCACGGTCACAGGTTCTCTGGAGATCGGAAGAACGCTGCTGTCTGTGATCATTGTGACTGCCGCCGTCATAGTCTTTGCACTGATAAAGGCTGCCAAGGTGAAAAAGTATCCGCCTGTCACAGCCCTGAGGAAAGGTATTTCTGCTCATCATTTCGGCAAGAATATCGTTCCCCTTGAAAAGTCAAGGAGTATCAACATCTCCCTTGCTCTCAAAAGTTATTTCGGCGATCTCCGTTCTGCCCTTAGTGTCAGCGTGTGTGTGATACTTTCGGGAGCGGCAATGCTTTTCTGCACCAATTCCTTTGACTTTTTCAAGGACGGCATAGACGGACTTCTCAGCATGACCGGCACGGACATGACCACCACTGTGGAGCTTGTAAAGGGCGTTGACACGGAAATGATGCGCAGAGAGGCAGAGAAAATGCCGGAGGTGCGCAAGGCTCTCATTTCCTGGACAGGTCTTATGGATGACGCATCCATAAAGGGTTCCGGCTACAGTGCATATATACAGGTGTTTGAGGACTACTCACAGGCGGAGGACTTTTCACCCGCAAGAGGGCGTTTTCCGGAGCATGACAACGAGGTCATGATAACCGTCCGCAGAAGCCGGATCGAAGGCCTTGACGTCGGGGACAGCATCATTCTCGAAGGCAGCGGCACTGAGATTAAGTACATCATAACAGGCGTGACAAGCTCCCTGATGAACAACGGCATGGGAATATACCTTACCACAGAGGGGTATCTCAGGTACGCCCCCAATGCAGTCTCAAACACATTATCCGTATATCTTGCCGACGGCATTACAGAAGAGAGTTTCAGGGAGAGCCTGACAAAGCGTTTCGGAAAGACTGTGACGGAGACAATAGATGCTGTTCCGCAGGACGACAGCCTTGAAGAACGCATACGGGCAACAGCAGAGTCAAAGCTTGCCACACTTGTTGCCTACTACGGGGTAACTAATGCAGACTACGCCATAACGGTAGGAGATACCACCTTCACAGGCAACAGCAGGGGATTTCTCATCAAAGACACCTCATCCCTTAGGGGGCTTGCGGAGATGTCTATGGCTCCCATAGCGAGGATCACAAAGATTGCGACATTCATAGCCACTTTTGTAATTGCAGGGATAGTAGCAGTAATACTCAGTCTTATAGTTTCCTCCAATGTAAAGAGACAGAGGAAGCAGCTGGGTATCATGAAGGGACTGGGATACACCTCAAAGGATCTTATGGTACAGCTGGCACTGAAGACCATGCCCATGACCATTATATCAGTTATCATCGCATCGGTGCTCATCCACTACATTTACAGCGCCTTCTGGCTTCTTGCCTTCGGCACACTGGGTAATATCAGCATCCCCGTCACCGTAGTCACCGACATCGTGCTTATCCTCTTCTGCTACATTGTAACATATATCTGCGCCGGAAAGGTAAAGGCCATCACCGTTACCGAGCTTATGACCGAATAGGAGTTAATATGAAAAAAATAAAGAATACTGCTGCCGCATTACTTGCCCTGATATTCCTTTCCGCCTGCAGCAATGCAGCGGCAGAGACCGCAGCCCCGACACCCGAAAAGACAGCCGAACCTGCCGCCATATCCCTCCCGGAGGAATACATCTATTGCGTAGGTTCCGTCAGCAAGATCTACTCCACCGCTGCTGTTATGCAGCTTGTGGACGAGGGCAAGGTAAGCCTTGATGCTCCTGTCACCGAATATATCCCCGACTTTAAAATGGCAGACGAGCGTTACAAGGACATAACTGTCCGTATGCTTATGGATCACACCTCCGGCATAAAGGGCAGTTCCATGTCAAACTGGGCCTTGTACAATGACAACGATCCCACCCGTCACGATCATCTGCTTGAAATGCTTTCAAAGCAAACTCTCCGCAATGCCCCCGGGAAATTTGCCTCCTACTGCAACGACGGCTTTGACCTGCTGGAGATCATCACCGAGAATGTCAGCGGAATGAGCTTTACCGAGTATCTACGGAGTAATATGTCGGATGTCATAGGCACAGAGAACACAGGCACCGCCATGGATATTTTCGGGAATGAGATGTTCGTCCCTGCTGTGGCAGCAAACGGACAGCCTATGGAAAAGAACTACAGTCTATGCATAGGCGCAGGCGGTGTGTACTCTTCCGCAAGGGATACAAATGCCTTCGGAGAGACTTTTTTTACAGGAAATGACACCCTTGTTTCCGAAGAGGGGAAAACCTCCATGGGGACACGCTGGAGCGATGATGAATACGGAGATGCCAGCGGCCTTGGCTGGGACTTTACGGATCTGGATCGCTACAGCTCGCAGGGCGTGAAGGTGGTGATGAAGGGCGGCGACTCAGGTCTTGAACACGCCTTTCTGACAGTGGCTCCCGATGAGAATATCAGTGTCACTGTCCTGTCAAGCGGCGGCAGCAGTACTTTTAATGCTATGGTGACAGAGGCGCTCCTTGACGCTGCACTTGCAGAAAAGGGCATCACAGCCACAGATGTGCCCTTTGAGGAATATGAGATAATAAAGGAAGTTCCCGATGAATATCTGAAATATGAGGGCTTCTATCTTGTGGCTGGAGAAATGGGTGAGACCATTTGTGAGATAACATTCCCGGAGAAAAAATACCTCCACATGAAGGAGATATCCTCTAAAAAGACCACCTGTACCGACTGCGCCTATACCTCCGCAGGGGATTTTGTGAAGCTGGCCTACGAAGTGGAACAAAGCAATTTCGACACCCGTCCCGCCCCCGGCAACTATCATATGAGCTTTGACGAAAAGAAAGAGGACGTGTTCATAAAGGCCTCCCTTCGTGCGATATACCCCGGTCTGGGAGTGTATGACAGAAATAGCTATGTGGGACAGCGCCTTGAAGAAAATGAGGTTTCCGAGGATGTGATGGACTTCTACAGATCCCTTGAAGGGCATGACATTCTGGTTACGGGGGATAAGTATTCCTCCGATGTCTATGATCACGGTGTCGGTCATATAAAGGTGATAAACGAGCTCCACGGCTATGTGTTCGGAGTATTCATGGGCGGAGATCAGATACTGAAAGCCCAAAGTGCCGAAAGGCTCACCTCCCCCAACATCATCCCCTCATCCTCATCGAGAGATTCTTTTGATCTCAACTTCAAAAAGGAGGGGAACACCACTGCCGTATATTTTGACAGTGGTATTTCGGGAATAATGGATAACAGCATACCTGATTTTGATGAGAGCGTGAAGTCCGTGACCATAGGGGAAAATGCGGAGTGGTACAAAATATCAGACAGCATCGCCAATTCCTCTGTCACCGTCACAAGGCCTGAAAACAGCGCTATCTACGTCTATAACCGCTTTGATGAGGTCATCTATACCACCCACAGCATAAACGCAAGGCCGCAGATACCCATGCCCAGGGGCGGCAAGGTGCTGTTTCTTGGGGAGCCTGGCAGCGAGTTCGGAATCACTGCGTGATGATACGGTGTTCATAAAATAATGGCCTGTGATAATACCATATATCTGTGGCTCTTCGGGCATGATGGTGGGCTAAAAACAGCCTAAAAGCCCGTAAATACGTCACAATCTCGGAATAGGTTTTCGATTGGGAAGTGGGATGCGTAAATTTGAGCAAACCAGATACACCAT
>Ga0129307_1003047_pt1 | contig 11341 bp, 11 predicted proteins | sample P1105metagenome_FD_94437 | JGI IMG/M metagenome (GOLD analysis project Ga0129307, IMG submission 94437) | Capybara group fecal microbial communities from Wisconsin, USA - P1105 metagenome | ecosystem: Host-associated > Mammals > Digestive system > Large intestine > Fecal | place: USA: Wisconsin... | reverse complement strand
TTATTACAAAACTTGTCCTGGAAATTAAGAATAATTCCTATCTGGCAACAAAAATACGCATAAAAAATACAGTCCTACCTAATTAGTGGATAACTAGAAGGACTGTATGTCTACGGCCTGAAAAGACCTATCGCTTTGCGATAGGTCTTTTTGATTACCAAGTAATTATAGGACATTACCTCTTTTCTTCACAACCTCATGGTGTGGGTTGGTCATAACCATATCTGCTGCTTTCTTTACGATACAAAGCAGCTCCACCTGATTCCCCTGATCGAAAGCCTTCAGCTTGCTTAGTACTTCTCCCCTTGAACTGCTGACATACTTTGGTTTCATGGAATTCAATGTAATTGCCTTAATATCAGCCACGCACTGCTCACACCGGCATACTCCAGGAATGCTGTCCAAGGTCTTGTCCAGATACTGGTCCACAAAGATTTCCACCACATTTTTAACTTCAACAGCCATTTCCTATCCCCCTTTCATTATTTGGTATAAAAATTTCTCTTTTCCCTCTTTTTTAAATAATTCATCCTATAACTATTTCAACTATATATTTTTATATATAGTTATTATACTGCATAGTATATAAGAAATTCATCAGACCAAAAGTCTCACGGATTATTCTTACAAAATATTGTTCTTACCATATTTATATCTCATTTATACTGCCAATGGCAAGCATTTCTTTCAATAAGATCAATGGTAGTAAAAAGGATAAGTCCCAGCAGGCTAAGCACCACAATTCCCGAGTACATTTCCAGATAATTTACCCTGAGCCAGGCATCCATAATGAAATACCCCATTCCATACTGGGTGCCAAAAGTCTCAGTAAAAAACAATACGGAAATTGCTGTGGCCAGTGCTACCCTAATGGCCGTAATAAACTTCGGCAGGGATGCAGGCCATAACACCTCAAAGAAAATATCCTTAAAGGAAGCACCAAGAGAATACAGCGGATAATAGGTTTCATTAGGAATGGCTCTTATGCCGTCACGAACAGCCACCACAACCTGAAACACTATAATCAGAAATATCATAAATACCTTGGAAAGCTCCCCTACACCAAACAACAGCATAAGTATTGGCAGCAGGGCAATCTTAGGAATAGGATATGTCAGATAGACAACAGGAGCCAAGAATCGATCCGTCTGGGGAAAATACCCCATTATTACCCCCAAAGGGAGTCCCACAGCAACTGCCAAAAGCAAGCCTGCTCCAATACGCCACAAGCTGTATAAGCTATGAATGGCTATATATTTCATAAATATATCAGCTAAATTCTCCACCACCAGAACTGGGGATGGAATAATAGGCAGATCCACCAGCTGTGATACCACAAACCACACCAGGGTCAACACCACAGCCGCCAGAAGATACCATAAACTCACTAATTTTCCCATGCCTGATTCCAGTCCTTCTTAATAGAATTTTTCAGTTTTAAGCTCATTTCGAAGAATTCAGGATTCTGACGAATATCCTTGCCGCCGAAAAGAGGATTCTCAACGATGCGGTTTATGTTGCCGGAGCTGGCTGACAATACGGCAATCCTCTGTCCAAGGTACAGGGCCTCTTCCACATAATGGGTGACAAATATAGTAGAAACATTGTTCTTTTGCCACAGCTTTAAAAAGATATCCTGCATTTCTTCCCTTGTAATGGCATCCAAAGCAGAGAAAGGCTCATCCATTAGCAGTACATCAGGCTGCAGGGCAAAAACTCTGGCCAATGCCACTCGTTGCTGCTGACCGCCGCTAAGCTCCGTAGGATAACGATGTCCCAGGCCCTCAATACCCAGCTGACGCATCAGCTTCTTTAAAACCTTACGGTCCAAAAGCTCCGGCGCCCGCTTTATCTTCATCCCAAGCCTTATATTGTCTATAACCGTACGCCAAGGAAGCAGGCCATAATTCTGTGGCATAAATCCAATGGTCTGCTTTTTAGGATTAACCTCATCCCCATTAATTTTGATAGTACCCTCATATTCGGGAATAAGGCCGGCAATGGCCTTCAGCAACGTGGACTTGCCACAACCAGAAGGACCAATAACCGCCAGAGTACCACCCTCAGGAATTGTGAGATTAATCCCGGATATAGCCGTATACACATCACTATCAGATTTATAGTTTACTGATAAATTTTCAATACTAATCATGGCTGAAACCAACTATCCAAATGATTATTTAAATAAATCTACCACCAGGTCCTTGTAGGAGAACTCCTGCTTAATAAGACCCTTGGAATTCATCCACTTCATGCAGTCAACAACATCCTTCTCCTGAGGAAGTCCTGCTTCACGATACTTAGGCAGCTTCAGGGCAGTCTTGGCGATTGCAGGGAAGCCACTCTTTTCAATAATGAGATCCATATATTCATCCTGAGGATGCTCGTTAAGATACTTTACAGCCTTGTTATAAGCACGATAGAAGGCCTGAAGCTCAGCCTTTTTATTATCCACGCATTTAGCAGTGAACATCATAACACCAGGGTTAATGCCCAGCTGCTCGGAGTCGGTAACGAACTTACAGCCATTGGCCACAGCAATACTGCCCATTGGCTCTGGAAGGGTAGCTGCTGCCAGCTTGCCGTTCTGGAGCATTTCCAAACGGGTTGGAATCTGAGGAATAACCACCTTATTAATGCTGTCTTCCTTCATGCTCTGGGATACGGAAATCTGGTCAGTTACATATTCAATAATGGTATTCTTGGAAACTGCCACATCCTTACCTGCCAGATCTTTAGGAGATGTTACATTTTCATTTTTGCCGGCAATGAGCTTGTAGTCGCCATCAGTATAAGCTGTAACCTTCACATCAAAGCCACCGCTCTTGGCAAAGGCAACTGCCAAAAGGTCAGAAATGGCACCATCCAGATTACCGCTCTGGAGAGCAGCATCTCTATCCATGGCACTCTTAAACTGCTGAATATCTACCTTCAGACCTTCCTCGGCAAAATAGCCCTTCTCCTGGGCAATGATAATTGGCACAGAATCAATATCCGGCATAACACCCACAGTTACAGACTGTAATTCCTTATTTTCAGCCTGCTTGTTACCACAACCGGATACCATTACAGCAAATACACAAATCAGTGAAATTGCCAATAATAAATACTTTTTCAATGTAAAAACCTCCATATTGATGTTGATTTAACAACAAATCCTTTTCAAGGCCAATTCAGTTCTGTTATCTGCTAAAGAGAGAAATCCCCTGCTCCACATAATGGACAATAGTATCTATAAGACCCTTGTTTTCGTTGTAAACCCTCTCAGCCTCTTCCTTGGTCCTTATAGCCTTCTGGCGCATAGCCTCCAATTCATCAAGCTGACGATTAACCTCCTCATAGGTTTCCTTGGCTTCCTGAATAGAGCGGTTTAGCTCCTCCACCTTGCTTAAAGCCTGTTCCTCTTCTTTGGCAGATTCCTTGGCAGCCTTTTCATCCTTGGCTTCCTTGCCAGTGAATTTATCAATTACCTTTTCGGCTCCTGACTTATCCTTCTTTTCCTTATCAATCTGCTCATTCTTGCCCTTCAGCTTGTCTGCCTCTGACTTTGCCGCCTGCTGCTGGGCCTCCAGATCCTTGATGCGCTGATCCAGCTGCTTTTTCTTGGAGCTAAGATCATTCTGCTTACCCTCGGCATTTCTGGCCTCACGCTCTGAAAGCTCCTGCTGGTTTTTCAGCTGAGTCTCCCTGCTGGTCTGCTCACTCATATACCCGGAAATAAACAGCCCCGCCAGCAAAGCCACCACAAAGGCCAGAACCAAAGTAAAGGCCAGCTTCCCCTTACCACTCTTTTTGGGTGGTCGAGGTGGCGGTGGGGTTTGCTGATGATGACCGGCCCCATTGTTCGCCTGCTGTCTTTGATTTACATTTATAGGCTCCAATCTTCTCACCTGATTATAATTAATCAGCTGGGTTTTCTGGTCCACCATATCATCTGTTACCCTTGGTATGGGCTGGGTCTTATCAAAATTGTCACTCATTTAATTACTCTTCCTTATTATTACTTAATATGTGAATTTACCTGCTTGGTCAAGAGCTCTGCTTCCTTTTCCAGAGTTCTGGCCTGCTTCAGGGCTGCATCAGCTGTTCTGATGGTGGAAGCATTTTTGTCATCCATCCATTTAGCATAGCCCTTAGCATACTCAATATGCAAATCGCAAATCTTAATTCTAAGCCTATGGAGTGTCCCCGCTGCCGGTGGCACGCTCATAGCCTCCAGCTCACCCTTTCTGGCCTGCCACTCAGGAACCACCTTGTCTTCCATAATATTTCGAAGTTCTTTTCTGGTATCAGCGTTTCCCAGGGAACCGCCATTAAGAATGCTGCTTACCTCCTGCTCCAAGGACATTACCTTGCTATCATGATTAGACATAATTGTGGCGGACTGATCAAGGTAAACCTTAACATTATCCCGACGGGAATGGTTCACCATGGTAATAAAATCCTTTAAATTGGTGATTTCATATAACTGCCAGCCACCGTCTTCCTTTTTTACGAATTCTACATCAAGGATAAATTCCTCGTTGGCTTCTTCCTGGAACACCCGTACCTTGACAATTGCTGTACCATTATCACTGTCCACAGCCATACTGTCCAGCTTTCTGAAGGAGGTTGCTCCCAACCCGGACTTTTGCACCACCATATCCGCATCTATGGTGCCCATGCCTTCAGCCCCATTGGTCTTGGTCCACTGACCATTTTCCACATAATTATCAATGGCCATCTGCAAACTCATAATTACAGGAGCCTTAAACATACGGCTAAAGCTGCTGACTGCATCCTTGGCATCTCCCACAGCCGGTATGCTGGCATCCACCAGACCATCCAGCAATGCATCGCTGCTGGTATCCAACAGGTGGTCAAAATCTATATATTTCTTAATTTTATCCTTGTCGTGATTCTCTATACATTCCTGAATCATCTTTATGGTGTATTCCGGAGTATTGGTATAATATGCGGCATACCACCAAACACCACCAATAGCAGCTACAACGGCCACTGCCAGAATAGCAAATAGTCTGTACTTTACAGATTGTGCAAAGCTGCTCATACTAGACACTTCCCCTTGTATATGTAATATTATTCAACTATAATTCCACCGCCCACAACCTGGTCTCCATTATAGAAAACTACAGATTGTCCAGGCGTTACAGCTCTTTGTGGACTGTCAAAGGTTACCTTTACCCTGCCATTATCAAGTGGTGACACAACTCCCATCCCCTCTCGAGCACCATAGCGAATGCGGGCATTAACCTTTATTGGTTCCTTTAGCTCATCAAAGGCCAACCAGTTCATATTTTCAGCAATAAGACTTTCCGCAAATACTGCCTTATTATTGCCTACAACCACCTGATTTTTAGCCATATCCAGCTTTACCACATAAAGGGGTTCCGGATAAGCAATCCCCAAGCCCTTGCGCTGGCCAATGGTATAAAGTGGCACACCTTCATGATGTCCCAACACAGTACCATCTACATGAACAATATCCCCAGGCTTCAGACACTGAGGACGGAACCTTTTCAGCATGGCCTTATAATCATCATCAGGAACAAAGCAAACCTCCTGGCTTTCAGCCTTCTTGGCCACCACCAGACCATATTTTTCTGCCAACTCCCTGGTTTTGACCTTGGTATATTCTCCCAAAGGCAAAATAATATGCTTTAAAACATCATGCTTTATGCGATATAGGGCGTAGGACTGATCCTTATGCTTATCCACGCCCATATACAGTCCATATCTGCCATTTTCATCCTGCTTTATGCGGGCATAATGACCGGTGGCAAAATAATCAGCCCCCAACTCCTGGGCCTTGTTTAAAAGAGCCCCAAACTTTATCTGAGGATTGCAGGCCACGCAAGGATTAGGTGTACGGCCCTGAGCATATTCGTCAAGAAAATAATCTATAACCTTGGTTTTAAACATGTCTCTGAAATCAGCCACATGATGCTGAATCCCCAACTGCTCAGCAACTCTTTGTGCATCCTTTACAGAAACCAGCGCTGCCGCCTCAGCCTCCGGAGAAAGACAAAAACCACGCCCTTCATCACTTAGGCGCATGGTAATGCCAATAACCTCATAGCCTTCCTCCTTTAGAAGTGTAGCTACGAGAGAGCTATCAACACCACCGCTCATGGCCACAGCCACTTTTTTCTTCATATATAAACCTCCTAAGGAAACTTGCATACCCTATGCACCTATTATATTATACGCCTATTATTTAGATTTTTCCATTTAATGAAAAAATATCCCCTGTACCATTTATGATTCTTTTTAACTCTGCTAAAATAACCTAAGAACTATTATCTGCCTTGGAGATAAATATGATTACGGGAATAATCGCAGAATACAATCCATTTCACAATGGACATCTTTATCAAATAAATAAAATAAGAGAGGTCTTGGGAGGCGACACCAATATCATTGCCTGTATCAGCGGCGGTCTCAGCCAACGGGGTGAGCTGCCAATACTGGACAAATGGCAAAGGGCTTCCCTGGCTGTGGAAAAGGGGGCCAATCTTGTACTGGAAATCCCCGCTCTTTTTGCTTGTCGCAGCGCCCAACATTTTGCCTTTGGAGGCGTTTCACTTTTACATCAGTTAGGTATAGTGGACAAGCTGGCCTTCAGTACAGAGTACCCTGATATTGATATGCTGGGTAAAGCTGCTTCAATAGATGTTGCAGTCCAAAGGGACAAGCTCCATTCCCTATTAAAGCATGGCATTTCCTATGCAGGTGCCACAGCCCAAATTATATCTGAGCTCACTGACACAAGCATTGATATTCTAAAGGAGCCTAATACTATTTTGGCAATTGAATATTTAAAGGCCCTTAAGCATTTGAACTCCAATATTGAAATTATGCCACTTAAGCGAATTGGCACCGCCCATAACGACATGAACTCCGCAGGTGACTATGCTAGCGGCACTGCCATACGAAAAATGGTTGCTCTGGCCAAAGAGGAGGAGCTTAAGAAAGTGGTGCCTGAGACTACCTTCAGTTTGATATCACAGCTTACATCAAATGACATAGGTTCTTTGGAAAAACTTTACCCTGCCCTTCAATTAAAAATTTTAAACACTTCTCCTGAAAAACTCAGGGAAATATATTCCATAAATGAGGGAATCGAATACAAGCTGATAGAGGCAGCTGCCGCCCCTACTCTTACAGAATTTGCCAATGAGCTTATCGGCAAACGCTATCAAAGAACAAGAATCACCCGTCTTATACACTGCCTTCTTTTGGATATTAACAAAGATCTGATGGATGAGGCGGATAACGCAGGGGTATCTTATATTAGAGTTTTGTCCTTTGATAATAATGGGCGGGATATAATAAAGAAAATAAAAAAGACGGCTTCCATACCTGTTATTACCAAAATAACCCAGTATATCAACCGTCGTGATTTTATTGGCAAGAACCTGCCGGAACCACTCCATAGACAGCTGTATTATGATATTCAGTACAACAATCTTTATCAGCTGTGCCAAAACACACCGGAACTGAATAAGGATTTTACCATGTCACCAATTTATATTGATCGTAATTAAAAAATATCGCCAGACTGCTTTCATAACAGTTTGGCGACATTTTCATTTTAAGCTGTTTTTTACTTTTCCAGCTCTTCAAATTTAATATTGGTGATGATTCGTCCCAGACGGGCACCGGAAATAAAGTTCCAGAACCACTTAATACCCACGGTAATATCCTCGTGAGCACCCTCAAGACGCATGAGATGCAGGAACATCCAAATAACCCAGGCGAAGAAACCTCCGATTTTAAGAAAACCCCAGGAAACCACGGCCTCACAACGACCAATAGTAGCCATACTGCCATAATCCTTGTAGACAAATTCCCGCAGCTTTTCGCCCTTAATCATGCGAACAATGTTATCAGCTGCGGCCCTGGCCTCCTGATTAGCCACCGGAGCAACCGTTGGCAAAGGCCTGCCATCCTGTACGAAGTGAGCATTATCACCGATGGCAAAAATCTCTGGATAACCTGGAACCTGCAATGTCTTTTCCACGATTACACGACCAGCCCTGTCACACTCAGCGCCAATGGTAGACGCCAAATCATGTGCCCGGACACCAGCTGCCCAAATTACAGTCCTGCTCGGAATGAAAGTGCCATCCTTCAAGGTAAGTCCATCCTCACTGCAATCTGCCACCTGAGTATTCAGCATTACCTCAACACCCTTTTTCTTCAAAACCTCAAGAGTATACTTTTGAAGATTTTCAGGCATCATAGGCAATACCCTGTCAGTGGCCTCGATGAGCTTTATGCTGACTTCATCAAAGTTCAGATTCGGATAGTCCAGCTTCTGAACAGCCACCAGCTCCGCCAATGCTCCAGCTTCCTCAACACCTGTAGGACCGCCGCCTACACATACAAAGGTAAGCATTTTACGACGCTCTTCTTCGCTGTCCTCCTGCTTATTGGCGCGCTCAAACATATGAAGGGCGTGATTTCTAATATGGAGAGCCTCCTGAATGGTCTTCATGCCATAGGAATACTTCTCCACATTCTCCATGCCAAAGAAATTGTTAGTGGCACCAGCTGCCACTATAAGGTAATCATAGGAAATATCTCCATGGTTTGTATGGAGAATTTTATTTTTGCCATCAATGCCAGTGGCTTTGGCCATAAAAAGATCCATATTTTTCCTATTACGGAACATGGCTCTTACCGGGAAAGAAATATCATCTGTGGAAAGCACCGCCGTGGATAACTGGTACAACAGGGGCTGAAACAGATGATAGTTTGTTCTGTCCACCCATGTAATCTTTACATTTACATTCTTAAGTGCCTTCATGGCCGCAACGCCACCAAAGCCTGCACCAACTATAACAACATGAGGTATTTTCTCAGTCAATATATATCGCTCCTTTTTATATTTATCACTATTAAGATAAATTATTATACCACATCTTTGCAATAAATAATATACATATATAAATCAGTCTTTATATGCCTGACGAAGAATGGCTATTTCATGGGCATAGCCTGCATTATCATTTGGAGTTTCCAAAATAAATGGCAGATTCCTCAGCTGTGGATGATTAATAATCCTTACAAAAGTCTCCAGTCCAATGGTACCATCGCCTATCTTTTCGTGGCGGTCCTTATTGGAGCCAAATGGTGTCATGCTGTCATTAAGATGAATTGCCCGTAAACGGTCTATGCCAATTACTCTGTCAAATTCCTTCAGTACCCCATCAAGATCATTGACAATATCATAGCCTGCACTATAAACATGGCAGGTATCAAGGCATATGCCAAGATGACCTTTTAAATCCACCCTGTCAATGATAGCCTTAAGCTCCCGAAAGCTGCGACCCACCTCAGTGCCCTTGCCGGACATAGTTTCCAGCAAAACAGTAGTACTCTGCTCCTTTTTTAGTACATCATTAAGAAGATTACTAATGAGCCCGATGGCCACCTCAGCCCCCTGCTGAACATGACTTCCCGGATGGAAGTTATAGAGATTCCCCGGTGTATATTCCATACGCAGCAAATCATCAGCCATCACATTATGGGCAAATTCCCGTAGCTCCGGCTTTGCGGCACAAGGATTTAATGTATATGGTGCGTGGGCCACCAGAGTGCCAATATTATGTTCCTTCTTGTATTCCAAAAACTGCTTTATATCCGACTCATCAATATCCTTGGCCCTGCCACCTCTTGGATTGCGGGTAAAAAAGGCAAATACATTACCATCTATACTGGTAATTTCCTTTCCCATGGCCAGATAGCCCTTTGATGATGACACATGATTTCCAATATTAAGCATATCCATATACCTTTTCCTTAAAAAATTTACCGCTAATCTGACCAAATAGATAATCAAATTAGCGGTAGAAAATCACATATATAACCTATTAAATAGCCACATCGTCTGCTTCTTCAACCTCATCAGATGGTCTGGCTGCATACTCAGGCTGCTCCTCAAAAATAAAGTTTGGAGCCAGCTCGAAGCCATTAAAGCGAGTGGCACTGACACTGGTGTAGGAACCCATTTCAGTTACCAATACCCTGTCCCCTACAGACAGCTTTGGTGCCATGAAGTCACGATACAGCACATCTATACCATCACAGCTTGGCCCGCCAAAGGTAGATGCCTTAAGAGGACCCTTGCCAAAGCAATGTAAAGGATAAGTCCAGTGGTCGTACATAATTCCGGAGAAGCATCCATAAATGCCCTCATCAAGAATATACCAAGGGTTACCACCACGATTTTTGGTACCAATTACAGAAGTTACCAGATTTACAGCTGTGCCGCACATAAATCTTCCTGGCTCCATCCACACCTTGATATCTGGGAAAAGACGATCAATCTGGTGATTAATGGATTCCAGCATTGCTGCCAAGTCAACAGCAAGCCCATCAGCATCAGGAATTGGGAAGCCACCACCAATATCCAAATCGGTTAAGTGCATACCACGAGCCTCAGCCTCATCGAAAAGATTACGAACTAAAAGCAATGCTTCTTCATAAGCTGCAGTAGAAAGAGACTGACTGCCTACATGAAAGCAAATACCCTTGGCATGAAGACCGGCCTTTTCTGCCTGTTCCAAAAGATCCAGAGCCTCATCCATTGGAGCCCCGAACTTAGTGTTCAGATCCACCAGTGCCTTGTTGTTGCGAACCTGGATACGAACCAGCACATCCGCACCTGGAACAGCATCAGCCATCTTTGGAATCTCGGATTCATCATCGAAGGTAAAACGAGTTACTCCATTATCCACAGATGCCTGCAAGCCCTTGGCATCCTTAACAGGATTGGCGTAAATCATGCGGGAACCATCAACCCCCAGCTCTGCCAGTGCTTCAATTTCACCAGCTGAGGCCACATCAAAGTGGGAGCCCATTTCTGCCAACATCTGCAAGACCTCAGGTGTAGGGTTCGCTTTAATTGCATAATACACACCAGCCCGAGGCAAATGGGTCCGCAAAAAGCGATAGTTATCTGCCACCTTATCCAGTGATGTCACCAGAAACGGGGTCTGAATCCGTTCTGCCATTGAGTTCATTTCCTTTTCGGTAAGTCTGAAGTTCTTCATATCACATTAACACGACCTTTCCTATAAATAAAAAGTATACCTAATATAATGGAATAATCTTCCAGAGTGTATTTTATTACATTCCACGCCATTCCACAACAAAAAAATACATATTTTTGTATTTTTTTGCACTCTTTAATAAATAAAAAGGGACCGGCAATGTAGAGCCCCCCATAAGTTAGACCAAGTAATCTAACTTATGGGGGGCTTTTTATGGCAAAATACAGTGCTGAATTCAAATTGAAGATGGTTCAGGAATATTTGACAGGGGATATTGGATA
>Ga0129307_1003046_pt1 | contig 11350 bp, 9 predicted proteins | sample P1105metagenome_FD_94437 | JGI IMG/M metagenome (GOLD analysis project Ga0129307, IMG submission 94437) | Capybara group fecal microbial communities from Wisconsin, USA - P1105 metagenome | ecosystem: Host-associated > Mammals > Digestive system > Large intestine > Fecal | place: USA: Wisconsin... | reverse complement strand
CGGCACCTGGGGCAACAACAGCATCAGTGAGAACCTGTGGTTCACCCATCTGATGAATGTCAGCCGTATTTCCTATAAGGTTCCCGATATGTACATCCCCACCGACGAGGAGATCTGGGCTGACTGAGGACGGAATGCTCTAAAACAAAGGCCGATGAGCCAAAGGAGAAGCAATGACTGAGTTAACGGGTGTTATTACCAATATTCAACGGTATTGTGTACACGACGGGCCTGGTATCCGGACGGTTCTCTTTATGAAGGGATGCCCTCTGCATTGCATATGGTGCGCAAATCCCGAGACCCAGAATTTTCAACCGGAATTGGCGCAAAGTTTGACAAAATGCATTGGCTGCGGAAATTGCGTAAGAAAATGCCAGGTCGGTGCGCTACAGGCAATTGAAGGTGGAATCAAAATTGATCGAGAAAAATGCATGAAATGCTTTTCATGCGTGTCCGTCTGCTATGCGGAGGCGCTGCATATTTTCGGTGAAACTTTGACGGTTCAGGAGGCTGTGAAAAGAACACAAAACGGTTCTGCATGGCGTGTTGGCGGCGGTGTCACCGTGAGTGGCGGAGAGCCGTTGGGACAGGCGGAATTTGTGGCCGCATTTTTGGAACGCCACCATAAAATGGGTGTGCACACGGCCATCGAAACATCAGCTTATGCATCCTGGGACAAGTTGGAGCTTGTGGCACGGCAATGCGACCTGGTATTCTGCGACATCAAGGTATTTGATGATGAGAAGCACAAGAAATTTACTGGCGTGTCCAATGCGCAAATTCTGGATAATATCCGCCGGATAACCGAATCTTTCCCGAATTTGGATATTATTATCCGGACGCCGGTGATTCCAGGCGTTAATAATCAGAAAGAGGACATCGATCAGATTGTTGCCTTTCTGGAAACATTGCGGCCGATTCAGGATTATGAGCTTCTGCCATATCACGGCTTTGGAGCACCTAAGTACAAGCAGATCGGCAAAGAGTATGCGATGGAAGGGGTTCCCTCCATGAATAAAGCGGACATCGCAGCCTGGAACGCTGAGGCGCGGGAATCCACATTGTCAACACATTTGCGTAAATGAAAGAAAGAGAGGATAGATTAATGGAAGACTATAGTTGCTGCTGTGTCCTGAGTGGCCAGGAAGAAAGAATTGAGCGGGGAGACGGCCAGCTGAGTCCCCGACCCAGAATTAATAAGTTCCTGAAGGGATTCCGGGATGACGTGCCCAGAATTGATATCCAGCGTGCCGTTCTGTTTACCAGATCCATGAAGGAAACCGAGAGCTATCCGATGGTACTCCGCCGCGCCATGGCCCTGAAATATGTCATGGAGAACATTGATGTTGTGATTCAGGACGACGAATTGATTGTGGGGACCGCCGGAGGCCCGGGCAGACATTCTATCCTGTTCCCCGAACTCCGCGGCCCCTGGTTTGCCGAGGCTTTGGATGCCATTAGCGATGGCAAGTCCTATCGGATCAGTGCGGAGGAAGTTCAGCAGATTAAGGATGAGGTAATTCCCTATTGGAAGGGCAAGAGCTCCCATGAATATTATCTGAACCTGTTGCCAAAGGAGACCAAGGAAATTATTTACGGTGAGGGCAACTGGGGTTCCGCCGGTATGATTCAGGATAACGCAAACATTAACGAGACGCTGAACTGGGCCGGCAACTACAAGAAGGTCATTGACCGTGGTCTATTGGATCTGCGGCGCGAAATGGAAGAGCGCCTACAGAATGTTAAGGATTTTGACTTTAATAAAAAGGCCTTCTATGAGGCAACCATCATCACTTGCGATGCTTCCATCGCGTATGCGAAGCGTTATGCTGCCAAGGCCAGGGAAATGGCAGCTGAGGAGAAAAACGCGACCCGGAAGGCAGAGCTGGAGAGAATTGCGGAGAACTGCGAGCACGTTCCCGCCTATCCTGCCCGGAATTTCTGGGAAGCGCTGCAGTCTCTGTGGTTTACCATGACCACCTATAAACTGGAGTGTCCGACGGTAGGCGTGATTTCCCTGGGGCGGTTTGACCAGTATATGTATCCCACCTTTGCCAAAGATTACAAGAGCGGCGCAATTGATGATAACCGCGCTTTGGAGCTGATGGAGTGCCTGTGGCTGAAGATCGCGGCATATGTTCCGTATAACGTCACCGCTACCAAGAACTATTTCGAGGGCTACTGCCACTTTGAGCAGACAGTACTGGGCGGCCAGACCAGAGATGGCCGGGACGCATCCAATGAACTGACTTACTTGGTTTTGAGATCCAAAAAGGAGTTCCCGCTGCATTATCCGGATCTGTCTGTCCGAGTACATTCAGGCACACCGGACTCCCTTTTGCATGCGGTAGCGGAGGTTGTAAAGGAAGGAACGGGCTTCCCCAAGCTGCTGAACGACGATGAGATCATCCCCCATCTTCTATGTGACCGTGTCAGCATCCAGGATGCACGTGACTACACACCTTGCGCCTGCACGGAAGTGCGTTTGCCGGATCTGGACACCTATTTTACAGTTGGCGGCAACATCAACCTGGCAGCTGCTTTAGAAATGGCGCTAAACGATGGCACTGTGTATATGGACGGAGAGCCCCACAAGTATATGACGCCCTCCGTGGCGGCAAAGGATATCCAGTCCTATGAGGACGTATTCCAGAATTTGACTGAGGCATGGGATTATCTGGTGCGTCATTACTTTATCCGTCAGTCCGCGCTGGAGATTACCAACTCCCACTGCCATGCGATTCCTTTCTTCTCCATGCTGAATGAGTCCTGCGTCAAAGCGGGAAAGGATGCACACCAGCATGTGAAGGAGTACGGCGTGTACCGCGACTCCGGAACCATGAGCGTAATTGGCTTCGGCACAGTTGCTGAGTCGTTAAGTGCTATTAAGAAGAACGTATTTGAGGATCAGAAGATTTCCATCCAGGAATTGCGGAAAGTGGTGGCAGATAATTTCCAGGATCATGAGGATATCCGCCAGTTAATGATACACGCGCCTCAATACGGCAATAATAACGATTACGCCGACGCAATCGCTTGCCAGCTGGACGATATGATCTGCCGTGTTTACGCCAAATACCGCACAGCCAACGGCCCGCAGAATCTGAAGTTTGTCCCTGTGACGACGCATGTTGCCATGGGTAAGCGCATGGGTGCCACTCCCAATGGCCGCCGGGCGGGAGAAGCCTTGTCAGAGGGTATTTCTCCCACTCAGGGGCGTGATTCCCAGGGGCCCGTGGCTACGCTGGAATCCATTGCCAAGGCAAGAAGCCAGTCTGTTAACAATAATCTGGCCCGTCTGCTGAACATCAAGTTCAATCCTCAAGTATTGGCGGGAGAAAAGGGCACCCGGGATTTGATGCAGTTTATTCGTACATTCATTGATTTGAAGCTCTGGCATGTGCAGTTTGCAGTCATTAATCGTGAGACTCTGTTGAAGGCACAAAAGGATCCTGAGAAATATCGCAATCTGATCGTCCGCGTTGCCGGATACAGCGCTTATTTCACAGATTTGAGCCCCAAGCTGCAGGAAGAGATCATTAATCGTACAGAACATGAGAGCATTTGATTCCTGTCCTCTTTGAGAAAATCGGAAGTCAAGATCTCGCGTGAAACACATGACTTGAACAAGCCCTAAAAGATCACAATGCAGCCAGCGCCAAAAATGACGCTGGCTGCACTGCGTTCAAGCCAATATGGATTGATTCCCTTTCTTGACCCTGCCCTTGTGCTGGGCTGTAGCAGCCGGCTCTTGGTTTGATAGTTAGTCGATCTAACCTCCAATTCTGAGAAAAGCCGCCTGCCGCGGCCGTCGGTTAGCTTCGCATAACCATTGGTATGGATTTACCGCGTTTCCCGCTCTTTGTCAATAACCTCTTCAGGGGGATTTCAGAGCACCATTTTTTATGAAGAGCACTGGTTTGCATTGACAACCTCCGGACAATCGGTTACAATGCAATCACACGACAGAGTAGGGACAGTGCGTTAAGTGCCGTCGGACGGGAAGTTGCCGGCGGACGAAGGAAGAAATTCCGCGATGCTGTCCCGCATCCGCTGCCACAACACAAATCGAGGAAAAAGAGCGCCTCCTTCTGTGGTGACAGCCACAAAAAGGAGGTCTTTTTTTATGAATGCTCTGAAAAACATCCGCGCCCTTTGCCGCATGGCCATTCTGACGGCCCTGTATGTGGTTCTGACCACCATGCTGACCCTCCGGCTGCCGGGAGACATCCGCATCACCTTTGCCTCCCTCCCCATCCTTCTCAGCGCCCTGCTGTATGGCCCCGGTGAGGCGGTGACCATCGCTCTGGTGGGCGAATTCCTGAACCAGCTGCTGGGCGGCTACGGCATCACCGCCACCACCCTGCTGTGGATCATTCCCCCCGCTGTGCGCGCTCTCATTGTGGGGCTTGCCGCCGTCTCCTTCCGGAATGCGGACCGTCCCCTGGAGCGTCGGCCCATTCCCTGCTACACCTTCTGCATTCTGGGCGCCATGGGCACCACTGTGGCCAACACCGCCGTCTATTGGATCGACAGTATGATCTACCACTACTACACCTTCGCCATCGTGTTCGGCTCCTTCGCCTGGCGTCTGTTCACCGGCGTAGTCACCGCCGCTGTGGTGACCACCCTGGCCATTCCCATCGCCCAGTTCCTCCGCAAGCAGCGCTACGCCAAGGAATTTCTGTGATGGAGGGCAGTACCATGGGCTTTCAGGAAATGTTGGCATCCATCTGTGTCCCACAGTGGGAGAGCCGTGAGCCCGGACTAACCCGCATTGGGGAACTGCTGCATCAACTCGGCGACCCGCAAAACGATCTCCGGTTCGTCCATATCGCCGGCACCAACGGCAAGGGTTCCACCTCCGCCATGCTGGCCTCCATTCTTGCGGCCGCCGGTTATACCACCGGCCTGTTCACCTCCCCCCATCTGCAGCGCTATCATGAGCGCATCCAGGTCAACGGCGAGGAGATCTCCGACAGTGATCTGTCCGCCCTGCTGGAGGAAGTCGGTTCCGCCGCGTTGCGGATGACGGAGCAGCCCTCGGAATTTGAGGCCCTCACCGCCCTGGGACTGCTGTATTTTCAGCGCCGACACTGCCGGATTGTGGTTCTGGAGGTAGGGCTGGGCGGCCGTCTGGACCCCACCAACGTCATCTCTCCGCCGGAGGTGGCAGTTATCACAAATATCGGTCTGGAGCATACAGAGTACCTGGGGGACACGCCGGAGAAAATTGCCGCTGAGAAGGCCGGAATTATCAAGCCCGGCTCCGACGTGGTGCTTTACAACCAGTCCCCGGAGGTGGAGAACGTGGTTCGGATCAAATGCACCGACTGCGGCGATCCGCTGTGGGTGACAGACACCTCCCAGCTGGAGGTGCTGTCCTGCGGTCTCTCCGGCCAGCGCATCCGCTACCGGGAGCGACGGGAACTGCGTCTGGGGCTGCTTGGGGTCTATCAGTCCCGAAACGCCGCCGTGGTGCTGGATACTGTGGCCGCCCTGATCCGCCGGGGCTGGGGCATCCCGGAGGACGCCATTGTCCGGGGCCTTGCCGGGGCCCGGTGGCCGGGCCGGTTTGAGATTCTGAGGCAGGAACCCCTGGTCATTGTGGACGGTGCGCACAACCCCAACGGTGTGGAGGCCCTGGCCGCGTGTCTGGATCGGTATCTCCCTCACCGGAAGGTGACCTTTGTCATGGGCGTCATGGCGGACAAGCGCTATGACCAGATGCTGGACCTAGTGGCGCCGTTCGCGGAGAAATTCATCACAGTGACGCCGGAGAGCCATCGCTCCCTGCCCTCCGTCCAACTTGCGGCGGACATCGTCCGCAGGCTTGGACTGCCTGTCAGGGACGCCGGGACGGTGTCGGAGGGTGTGTCCATGGCGCTGGAGGAAGCCCGCCCGGGGGATGCCATCTGTGTCTTCGGTTCCCTCTATCAGGTAGGTGAGGTCCGTGCGCTTCTGCAAAACGGCTGATTTCACCATCTGACACCTTTCGTCAAGGAACACATTTTTTCCCAACATTCCCTAAACTTCGGCGCCGGGGGCTGCTTCAACCTGCGGCCCGCCGGCGCCTTTTTGGCTATTTTTACCATAATTATCTTGAAAAATCAGTTGTTTTTCATGGTTAAACGATTTATAATAGAAAAGAATCTTCTGGATTATTTGGAAGTGTACATTGAAATCAAATTGCCGAGAGGAGTCATTTTAAATGTCAGCAAAAAAGAAGAACGATTTCACCGAAAAGCTGGAGCCCATGGGCGACGCTGTGAAAAAGGCCTCTGAGATGGTCGGCGACGCCATGAAGGCCGCCGTGGAGATGGCGGAGCCTACCGTGAAGGCCGCTGTGGAGATGGCGGAGCCCACCGTGAAGAAGGCAATCAAGAAGGCCCGTCCCACCGTCAAGAAGGCGGAGAAGGCCATTAAGGAGACCAGCCGCAAAGCCACCGCGGCCCTCATCCCCGAGATCTTTGTCCAGTGGGGCGGCCGGGAGACCAATATGGCGGATCTGGTAGAAAAGGCCAAGGCAGATTTCAAGGCTCAGAACAAGGGGGCCATCCGCTCCTGCAAGCTGTACATCAAGCCCGAGGACGGCATGGCCTACTATGTCATCAACGGCAAGGAGGGCAAGGTGGAGCTGTAAGCTCTCCTCTCTCAGAAGGAGGATCTCCCCCGGCGGCTGTGCCGCCGGGGGAGATCCTTTGTTTTCATCTGTTTTCTCACTGGGGAAGCATCTGTACCGCGCCCCGGGTGCAGTCCACAGAGACCAGCATCCCGTCCTTCAGAATGCGGGTGGCGTTGACGGCCCCCACCAGCACCGGCTTATTCAGTGCCAGTCCCACGGTGGCTGCGTGGCTGTTCATCCCCGCCTCCTCGCTGATGACGGCGGTGGCCTGACGGATCAGCTCCATCATCTCATTGGTGGTGTAGGGCACCACCAGGATATCGCCGGGCTGGAAGCTCCGGGCCGCCTCCTCCTGAGACCGGCATACGCACAGCCGCCCGGTGACGGTGGCGGAGCCGATGCCCACGGCGTTCAGCAGTCCGCCGCCCACCATGTGTACCTGAATCATGTTGGTGGTACCGGAGACACCCACTGGCACGCCGGCGGTGATGACCACCAGGTCGCCGGGATCAACCAGCCCCGCCTGCTCCGCGGTGGCCACGGCCTGCTCCACCAAGTCGTCGGTGCTGCAGGCGTAAGGCATCAGGATGGGTGTCACACCCCAGTACAGGCCCATCTGCCGCTGAACCCGCTTGTCCACCAGGCATGCCACTACCGGTGTACCGGGGCGGAACCGGCTCACCAGCCGGGCTGTGGTGCCGCTGGCGCTGACGGTGATGATGGCGTCGGCGCCGATGTCCTGGGCCGTGGTACAGGCGGCATGGGCCGTAGCGGCGGCGATGGACAGGCGGCTCTCCCCGCCCATGTTCCCCATCCGCTTGGCGTAGTTGATGTCGCTCTCGGTCCGCCGGGCAATGGCATCCATAGTCTTCACCGCCTCCACCGGGTACTTGCCGGCGGCGGTCTCGCCGGAGAGCATGATGGCGGAGGTGCCGTCGTAGATGGCGTTGGCCACGTCGGTGATCTCCGCCCGGGTGGGCCGGGGATTTTCGATCATGGAGTCCAGCATCTGGGTGGCGGTGATCACCGGCTTGCCCAGAGCCACGCATTGGGCGATCATGTTCTTCTGGATGATAGGCACCTCGGAGAAGTCGATCTCCACGCCCATATCGCCCCGGGCCACCATGACGCCGTCCGCCGCGGACAGGATTTCCGGCAGGTTGGAGATGCCCTCCTGGTTCTCGATCTTGGCGATAATGCGGATGTCGGACTTCTTCTCCTCCAGCAGGCGGCGGATCTCCCGCACGTCGGCGGCGGAGCGGACGAAGCTGGCGGCGATATAGTCGAAGCCCATGTCGGCGCCGAAGAGGATGTCCTCCCGGTCCCGCTGGCTGATATAGGGCATGGACAGCCGGACACCGGGCACATTGACGCCCTTGTTGTCCTTCATGGTACCGTCATTCTCCACCCGGCAGCGGATGGCCGGTCCGCTGACCTCCAGCACAGTCAGGCGCACCAGGCCGTCGTCCAGCAGGATGGTGTCCCCGGCTTTCACGTCACCCGGCAGCTCCGGATAAGTGATGGAGCAGCGGCTCTCGTCTCCGGGGACATCCTCGGTGGTGAGAGTGAACTGGCTGCCGGTCTTCAGCTTTACCGGCCCATTGGCAAAGGATTTCAGCCGGATCTCCGGTCCCCGGGTGTCCAGCATGGCCGCTACCGGCAGCCCCAGCTCCTCCCGGAGGCTTTTCAGTTTCTCCAGCCGTCCCTGGTGCTCAGCGTGGCTGCCGTGGGAAAAGTTGAACCGGGCCACGTTCATGCCCGCCAGCATCATCTCCCGCAGCACGCCCTCCCGGTCCGTGGAGGGACCCAGGGTACAGACGATTTTTGTTTTCCGTTTCATGGAATTGCTCATATCATTACCACCTTTTGGTCGCTGTCATTTTCAAGGGCCGCTTTTTGAACAGCGGCTATTTTGACGCTATCATACCATACTTCCAGTTCCGTTTCCAGATACAGCATTTGCCGAAAGGGAAAAGATTTCTCTCTGTTCTGGTAAAATCTTTTGCAGATCTGTATAAATGCTCCCGACCGGCGCCTGTCCCATGAAATGCGGCTAAGCCGTTTTGTTGTCATAAAACAGGAATTTTTTACGAAATATTTTCACAACTTTTTCGTTTACTCCCGTTGGGAAATATGGTATGTTCAATGCGTACACTGACCGCTCTTTTCCGGGCGGCGATATGACTGCAAGGAGGACTCCCTATGTCTGATTATGTGATTTTCACGGACGCCGGCGCGGACATTCCCGCTGCACTGTGTGCCCAATACGATATCCACGGCATTCCCATGAACTACCTGCTGGACGGCCAGTCCGCCGTCTTCCGCCCGGAGGACCCGGCGCGGGAAGCCCACTGCGACGCCTTTTACAATGCGCTGAGAGGCCGGGTGGATGTCTCCACCTCTCAGATCACGCCCTTCACCTTTGAGGAGCTGTTCACTCCCGTTCTGGAATCCGGGCGGGACATTTTGTACTGCTGCTTCTCCTCCGGGCTGTCCTCCACCTGGCAGAACCTGCAGGTGGTGCGCGGGCAGCTGCAGGAGCAGTTCCCGGAGCGAACCCTCCGCTGCGTGGATTCCCTCAGCGCCGCCGGCGGCGAAGGTGTGTTCACCCTGCAGGCAGCCATCAACAGGCAGAGGGGAATGGAGCTGGAGGAAAATGCCCAGTGGCTGGAGGCCCACGTCCAGAACGTCTGCCACTGGTTCACCGTGGATGACCTGGACTTTTTGAAGCGGGGCGGCCGCATCTCCCCCACTGTGGCCTTTCTGGGCGGCAAGCTGCAGATCAAGCCCATGCTGGTCATCGTGGAGGACGGCAAGCTGAAGGTGCTGGAAAAGGCCCGGGGCCGAAAGGCGGCCATTGCCCGGCTCATCCAGCTCTATCAGGCCGCTCAGGGCTTCGGCGACGCGGAGCCCATCGTCTTCGTGGGCCACGCCGCCTCTCCTGAGGATGGCGCCTGCCTGGCGGAGCAGATTCAGGCCGTCTCTCCCGCCGGCACCCAGGTGATTCTGACAGAGCTGTCCCCCATCATCGGCGCCCACACCGGACCGGATATGCTCTGCGTCTGCCACTTCGGCAAAGGCCGCTGAGTACATATGCCACTCTGAAAGCCGCTCCGGAATCCATCTGTTTTTCATCGGCTTGAAGCTGTAGAATGCTCCGATTCGGCATAGCGGTACTAATCCAAAACCAACAAACGGGCGGGCATGGCAAAAGCCATGCCCGCCCGCTGCTATTTCAAAAATTTCCGGCGGTTTCCCGAGACCTCGTCCAGCTTCTCCGCCGCGCTCAGAACAGACCCTCCGGCAGATGGATATCCTCCCGGGGAACCCGCTCCCAGTCAAAGCTCCCCAGCAGCTCCTTTGACGTCCGGGGCGCCGCCGACGGATTCAGCCCCGCCAGATACGCCAGCTTTCCAATGATCTCCTCCGGGCCATACCGGCCTTGCAGCGCCTCCAGGCCCAGGGAGCCATCCCGCTTGGAAAGCCGTTTTCCATGGCTGTCCAGCAGCAGCGGGAAGTGGCAGAACCTGGGCGGTGTCAGCCCCAGCATCCGGTACAGCAGCAGCTGCCGGGGCGTGGAGGACAGCAGGTCCGCGCCCCGGACCACCTCCGTCACCCCCATGGCGGCGTCGTCCACCACCACCGCCAGCTGATAGGCGTACAGCCCGTCGGACCGGCGCAGGAGGAAGTCTCCGCAATCCGAGGGAAGATACTCCTCCACGGTGCCCATGTGGCCGTCGGTAAAGGCAATGGTCTCCTCCGGCACCCGCAGCCGCAGGGCCGGGGGCCGCCCGCTCTCCCGGGTCTTTTGGGCAATTTGCTCCGGCGTCAGATTCCGGCAGGTCCCAGAGTACACCGTCAGGCCGTCCTCCCGGTGCGGGGCGCTGGCGGCATGAAGCTGAGCCCTGGTGCAGAAGCATGGATAGACCGCTCCCTGCCGCTCCAGTGCCTTGAGCGCCTGTTGGTACAGCTCCGTGCGGCGGCTCTGGTCATAGGGGGCACATGGCCCACCGGCGCTGCCGCCCTCATCCCAAGGCAGTCCCAGCCAGCGGAGATCCGCCTCCAACTGCCGGGCGTATTCCGGTCTGCACCGTCCGGTGTCCAGATCCTCAATCCGCAGAATCAGCCTGCCGCCGGCGCTCTTGGCGCTGAGCCAGGAAAGCAGGGCGCACAGCAGATTGCCCAAGTGCATCCGTCCGCTGGGGGACGGAGCGAACCTGCCCACCGTCTCCATTTGACCGCCTCCTCACCGCATGATAGCATCATTATAGCGGAACAGGCCACCAGTGACAAGGGTCCTTCCGTCTCCTCCGCTCCGCAAAAATATTTGCCGCGCCGGGAATCTTCCCTGCCGGTTTGCGTCTTGATCTTCAGAACAACATGACAGGGGGAAAGCGCCATGAGGCAAAAGATGGCATGGCTGACGGCGCTTGCCTGCGCTTTGCTGCTCGCCGCCTGCGGCGAACCGGAGGTGGGCGAATCCTTCTCCTCCACATTGGAGCTGCTGCTTCGAAAAGGCGAACCAGTAGAACCGACCTCCTCCCGGAGCGGAGTTTATGGCTCCCTGTCTCAGAGCCATTACCGGCTGGTCATTTTTTTAAGTAATGTCTACTGAACAATGGCCCATTTCTCCTTGGGTGGAAAAATAGCCAGCAGATATGTAAGCAGACGCAAAAGGGCGCACTGAATCTTGCGGAGATTCAGAACCAAAACGGACATGGCAAT
>Ga0129307_1003043_pt1 | contig 11357 bp, 8 predicted proteins | sample P1105metagenome_FD_94437 | JGI IMG/M metagenome (GOLD analysis project Ga0129307, IMG submission 94437) | Capybara group fecal microbial communities from Wisconsin, USA - P1105 metagenome | ecosystem: Host-associated > Mammals > Digestive system > Large intestine > Fecal | place: USA: Wisconsin... | reverse complement strand
GGCTCGTAGAACTCGTGAATACCGCTTAAAATCACGCGTTTCTCGGCGGTTCCGTCGTCCAGGACGAACTTCAGGAGCTTCTTGGACTTCGGTACGGCCTCGCATTCCAGAACCTTCACGGCACGGAAATCGGACTTGCTGAAGGTCTCGAAATCGACCTGATCTTCGAACAGAGGCTCGATGTTCAGGTGCTCGTAATCCGGTACTTTTGCATCGAAGAGAGGCATTTTCGGATCGTTCGCCTTGACCGCCGGTGCTTCCTCGGAAGCAGCCTCTTCGGTCTCGGAGCTTACACCATTTCCGTCACTGCCTGTCTTTAACGACTTCATTGTCGGGAAGAGCAGTACGTCCCTGATTGCCTGGCTGTCGGTCAGCAGCATTACCAGGCGGTCAATGCCGTAGCCGATACCGCCTGTGGGAGGCATGCCGATCTCCAGCGCATTCAGGAAGTCTTCATCCGTGTGCTGCGCTTCCTCGTCTCCTGCAGCGCTCAGGGCGTCCTGAGCCTTGAAACGTTCCCTCTGGTCGATGGGGTCGTTCAGCTCGGAGTAGGCGTTGCACATCTCACGGCCGTAGATATAGAGCTCAAAACGCTCCACCTGGTCGGGCCGTCCCGGCTTCTTCTTGGTCAGCGGGCTGATCTCGATGGGATGATCCATGATGAAAGTGGGCTGGATCATCTTTTCTTCGCAGTACTCATCAAAGAAGAGGTTGAGAATGTCGCCCTTCTTATGACGGTCTTCAAACTCAATACCCCGCTCCTTGGCCAGCGCCTTGGCTTCCTCGTCGGAATGGATCTCATCGAAATCCACGCCGGCATACTGCTTCACAGCCTCGTTCATGGTGAGCCGGATAAAGGGCTTTGCCATATCAATCACGGTACCGTTATATTCAATGACAGCGCTGCCGCAGACCTTCTCCGCCAGATAGCGGAACATGCTTTCAGTCAGCTCCATCATGCCGTTATAGTCGGTGTAAGCCTGATAGAGCTCCATCAGTGTGAATTCCGGGTTGTGGCGGGTATCCAGACCTTCGTTGCGGAATACGCGGCCGATTTCATAGACTCTCTCCAGACCGCCCACAATCAGCCTCTTCAGATAGAGTTCCAGGCTGATGCGCAGCTTCAGGTCCTCATCCAGCGCGTTGAAATGCGTCTCAAACGGACGCGCGGAAGCGCCGCCGGCATTGCTGACCAGCATCGGGGTCTCCACTTCGATAAATCCGCGTCCGTCCAGGAAATTACGGATCTCCTTAATAATCATGGAACGCTTGATGAAGGTATCCTTGACCTCCGGATTCATGATCAGGTCCACATATCTCTGGCGGTACCTGGTATCCACATCAGTAATGCCATGGAATTTTTCAGGCAGTACCTGCAGGGACTTGGAAAGCAGCACAACGGAATCCGCGTGCACGGAAATCTCTCCCGTCTTAGTACGGAAAACAAATCCCTTTACGCCGACAATATCGCCGATATCCATTTTCTTGAAATCGGCATAGGGCTCTTCCCCGATGCTGTCCCTGGCCACATAAACCTGGATTTTGCCTTCCCTGTCCTGAATATGCATGAACGAAGCCTTGCCCATGACTCTCTTCAGCATGATGCGGCCTGCCAGGGAAACCTGGATCGGAGATGCGTCCATGATCGCCCTGCGCTCATTATAGTCGGCATTGAGTACTTCCCTGGCCTGCGCCTCGTCCAGACCTTCCGTATCCGGTTTGGTACGGCCCTCCAGCAGTTTTGCCTCATGTGCCTCATACAGCGCGGCTGCATCCGTCGAATGATGTGTCTGGTCAAACGTCGTGATGACAAAGGGATCCTTGCCGGCCGCCTGCAGCTCCGCAAGCTTTTCGCGGCGCACCTGCAGAATGCGGTTCAGGTCCTGTACGCTCTGTCCCTGGTCCTTATTCTGGTTCTGCTGTTTCTTTTCCGTATTCTCTGCCATTTCCAAACCTCCTGATAACAGAATCGGCCCCGGCATATACTGCCCGGACCGGTTTCATCGATGCGATCAAATATCCATCTTACGGATGCTCAGTACCTTGAATTGCAGCGTCTCTCCGTTGGACAGGGCCACATCCACCACATCGTCCACATGGTGTCCCATCAGGGCAGCCCCCACCGGGGATTCATTGCTGATCTTGCCCTGCAGGCTGTTGGCCTCGGAGGAACCGACGATCTGGTATTCAACCTCTTCCTCGTACTCCATATCCCATACGACCACTTCACATCCCACGTTAATCTTGCCGGGGTCAAATTCTTCATCAACAACCACTTCAGCGTTTTTGAGAATCGTCTCCAGCTCCAGGATCCTTCTCTCAATTTCGCTCTGCTCGTCTTTTGCAGCATCATAATCCGCGTTCTCGGACAGGTCTCCCTGTTCCCGGGCCACCTTGATTTTCTCTGCAACTTCCTGGCGTTTGACCACCTTCAGTTCCTGCAGCTCTTCCTCATACTTCTTGAGGCCCGCATAAGTGATCATTGTCTTGTTTTCTTCCTTGGCCATCTTCTTCCTCAGCCCTCCGTAAATCGTCATCGTGCCCTTGTAAAAGCACAGTCCTAAACGCGTATTATATCGACTGGAAGCCCTGCTGTCAACATTTCAGGGATTATAATTTAAGGTACAAAACCAGTACTGCCGTTCTTTTTTTGTTTATCCGATCTGCGCGGTAAATTCCTTCAGTTCCTCCAGCGTCTGCAGGCTGTTCATGGCCGCCCGGAGTTTTGCAGATCCCGGGATGCCGGCCGTATACCAGGCCATATGCTTCCTCATTTCCGGGATAGCCAGCTTTTCGCCTTTATAACGCACCATCAGCTCCGCATGCCGCAGGATCATTGCTTTTCTTTCTTCCAGGGAAGGCTCCGGCAGCAGTTCCCCGGTTGACAGATAATGCACTGTCCTCCTGATCAGCCAGGGATTACCCTTAGCGCCCCTTGCAATTGCCACGCCGTCACAGCCCGTTTCCTTGATCATGCGGGCGGCATCTTCGGGGGTAAAAATGTCGCCGTTCCCGATGACCGGTATGCTTACTGCTTCCTTCACCTGCCGGATAATGTCCCAGTCAGCCTGCCCGCTGTACATCTGCGCCCTGGTGCGCCCGTGCAGGGTAATGGCCGCTACGCCGGCCTGCTCCGCCATTTTTGCGAATTCCACCGCATTCACATGCTTGTCATCAAAACCCTTGCGGAACTTGACTGTTACCGGCTTCGGCGCCAGGATCCGCACCATCATATCCAGGATCTGAAAGGCCAGGTCAGGCTTTTTCATCAGCGCCGAGCCTTCGCCGTTGCCTACAATCTTAGGCACAGGACACCCCATGTTCACGTCGACCGCATCAAAATCCGCTCCCACCTTTTCCGCCATCCGGGCCATAATCATGGGATCCGATCCGAACAGCTGCACCGCGATGGGATGCTCATTTTCCGCCGTCTGCAGGATCAGGTGGTTATTGCGGTTATTATAGAAAATGCCTTTGGCGGAAACCATTTCCGTACTTGTGAGCGCCACGCCCATCTCCTCCAGAATCACTCTGTAGGCCACGTCCGTAATGCCCGCCATCGGCGCCATAATTACATTGTTTTTCAGTTCCAGATTGCCAATTCTGATCAATACTCTTCCTCCCCAGGGACTGCTTCTCAGCGTCCGTCCTGCTTCTTCCTGTCTGTAAAATACATTCTGGAAAAGGTTTCCAGCTGTTCAAACAGCTCTCTGCATTCTGACTGCAGCTTCCGGATCTTCAGCTCGGAACCGATCTCGTCAATGGGGTCAATGGTCTGGAAATGCAGACGGTGGTCATCATCAAAGGCAAGTGTCACTGCCCCGCCGACGTCGGAACAGTAGCTGACACAGATCACCTTCAGCTCTTTTTTAATCTGTTCCGGAAGGATCCCGAACTCCTCTTCATTAAAATAATAACGCATACTCTGGGCATTAGCCCCGCACAATACTCTGTCCATTCTCAGAATCCCAGCTCCCTTACTTTAACATTTTCCCTGCCAAAAACATCCGCAAAAGCTTTTTCTTCCTGTTCATGGCAGCGTATACACAGATCCTTCGGCAGCTTTTTGACTGCCCTTTCCTTCCGCAGGTACGCCACAACGGGAACATTGCCCGGATGCTCAAAGCAAAGCTCTTCCAGCTTTGCCGCCTGACGGTCATAATCCGCCTTATCGGCAAACGCTACCCACAGCTCCCGCCGGAGATCCTCCACACTGACAATACGGTCAGCGATCAGGGAAGAATTTTCATCCCTTCCGATACTGGTGCGCCCGGTAATGACGATCATCCTGTCCGGCTCCGTCAGCTGCCTGTACCGGTCAAGAACGTCCGGGAACACAACTACATCAAACTGGCCGTAGACGTCCTCCACTGTGAGGAATGCCATCTGGCGGTCATTTTTAGTAATTTTGAACTTCCGGTCCACCACAATGCCGCAGCTCACTGCCGCCTCGCCCTCCCGGCGCCGGCTCACGCCGGTTTCTTCATCCGCTGGATAATCGTAAGCCCAGGTATCCACCACCTTGCGCAGGCTGTTCATGTAGGTTTCCATCGGATGTCCGCTGAGGTAAATGCCGGCGGCTTCTTTTTCAAACGCCAGCAGCTCCTCCCGGGAGAATTCCTGCACGTCCGGCAGCCTGTGCTGGTAGCTGGTTTTATCCTCATCACTGACGATATCGAACAGGGATATCTGGCCTGCGATCTCCGAACGTTTTTTGGCAGACAGGTCATCCTGCAGGTCCGCCATCATATACAGCTTCTGTTTGCGGTTGCCGGGCAGGGAGTCAAAAGCGCCCGCCTTGATAAACCCTTCAATGGCCTTGCGGTTGACGGACGCAGGCATGCGCTTCATGAAGTCTTCCAGGTCCTGATAAGGACCGTTTTGCTCACGCTCCGCCACAATTTCATCCACCACCGTCCGTCCTACGCCCTTGATCGCTGTAAGCCCGTACAGTATTGTCGGAACAGCGAAGCCTGTCCCGTTCTCCTTTTCTGACGGGGCATCGGCCACTGCCGTAAAGCCGTAGCTTCCGGCATTGATATCCGGAGGCAGGAGCCTTAAGCCCATGCCGCGGCAGGCCTGGATATACTCCGAAGCCTTGTTCGTATGATCCATGACGGAGGTCATCAGGGCTGCCATAAACTCCGCAGGGTAATAATATTTCAGCCATGCAGTCTGGTAGGACACCACGGCATAGGCGGCCGCATGGGACTTGTTGAACGCGTAGGAGGCAAAATCTGTCATTTCGTCGAAAATGTGGTTGGCAACATTTTCCTGGATGCCGCCAGCAATGCATCCCCGCACGCCTTCCTCAGGATTGCCGTACACAAAATTATGCCGTTCCCGCTCCATGACATCATGCTTTTTCTTGGACATGGCGCGGCGCACCAGGTCCGCACGTCCCAAAGTATAACCGGCAAGCTGCTGCACGATCTGCATGACCTGCTCCTGGTACACGATACAGCCGTAAGTGGCGGAAAGAATAGGAACCAGTTCCTGACATTCATACACGACGGCATCCTTGTTTTCCTTGCCGCGGATATACCTCGGGATGAAATCCATGGGGCCCGGCCGGTACAGCGCAAGACCGGCGATAATGTCTTCTATGCTTTCCGGCTTCAGCTCCTTCATGAAGGCGGTCATGCCTGCGGATTCCAGCTGGAAGATCCCAACGGTATCTCCTTTGGAAATCATCCGGAAAACCTCCGGATCCGACATGTCGATCCTGTCGATATCCACCCGGATCCCGTGGTTTTTATAAATCTGGTCCACCGCATCCTTGATGACCGTCAGGGTGCGCAGTCCCAGGAAATCCATTTTCAGGAGCCCAAGCTCCTCCAGCGTGGTCATGGTGAACTGCGTCACAATGGTGCCGTCCTGGTTCCTGGAAAGAGGCACAAAACGGTCTACGCGGTCACAGGTGATCAGAACGCCTGCCGCATGCATGCTGGAATGTCTCGGCAAGCCTTCCAGCCTGCGGGACATGTCAATCAGGTAACGGACTTCCTGCTGTTCCTCATAGGCTGTTTTCAGCTCCGGACTGTTTTTCAGCGCCTTGTCCAGTGTCATTCCCAATTCATTGGGAATCATCCTGGCGATCTGGTCGCAGACCGCATAGGACATATCCAGCACACGTCCCACATCCCGCACCACACCGCGGGCTGCCAGAGTACCGAAGGTGATGATCTGGGCCACATTATCCTTGCCATACTTGGCGACCACATAATCGATCACCTCCTGCCGCCGCTCGTAGCAGAAATCCACGTCGATATCCGGCATGGATACGCGTTCCGGGTTCAGGAAACGTTCAAACAGCAGGGAAAACCGGATCGGGTCAATGTTGGTGATGCCCAGGGAATAGGCCACAATGGAGCCGGCTGCCGAGCCGCGTCCCGGGCCGACGGGGATGCCTTTCCTGCGGGCATAGGCAATAAAGTCGGATACAATCAGGAAATAATCCACAAACCCCATGGTTTCAATGGTTGTCAGCTCATATTCCAGCCGTTCACGAAGATCCAGCCCGTAAACGCTCCTGCCGCCGTCCGGGGCATGCAGGCAGCCGGGGTAACGTTTCTCAATCCCTTCCCGGCAGAGCCTGCGCAGATATTCATCCGCCCTCTCCCCTTTCGGCACATCAAACACCGGCAGCTTATAGTGGCCGAATTCGATTTCCACATTGCAGCGGGCGGCAATTTTAGCCGTATTCTCAATGGCCTGCGGCGCGTAGCGGAACAGTTCCCGCATTTCCTCTTCGGACTTCAGGTAATACTGTCCTCCCTCATAGCGCATCCGGTCCGCGTCCTTCACCTTCTTGGCAGTCTGGATGCAGAGGAGAATGTCGTGGGCCTCCGCATCCTCCGGAAACGTATAATGGCTGTCGTTGGTGGCGATCAGCTCAATGCCTGTTTCCTGGGAAAGCCGCAGAAGGCCGGCATTGACCGTCTTCTGGATATCCATGCCGTGGTCCTGCATTTCCAGGAAGAAATTGCCGTGTCCGAAAATCTCATCATAGCGGAGGGCCGCCTTTTTTGCGTCCTCATACATACCGAGGGACAGAAGCCTGGCCACTTCGCCGGCGAGGCAGGCAGAACTGGCAATGATGCCCTCGTGATACTGCCGGAGCAGTTCATAGTCCACTCTGGGTTTATAGTAAAAACCTTCCACAAAACCGGTGGATACGATTTTGGTCAGGTTTTCATAGCCCCGGTTGTTTTCCGCCAGGAGAATCAGGTGGTAATAACGGCTGTCGTCACCGCCCTTCTCACGGTCAAAGCGGGACCCGGGGGCCACATAAACTTCACAGCCCAGAATGGGCTTGATTCCCTGTTTCCTGGCTTCCTTATAAAAATCAATCACACCGTACATGGCGCCGTGGTCGGTGATCGCCAGGGCGTCCATGCCGAATTCTTTTGCCCTGCCGATCAGCTCCCCGATCCGCGAGGAGCCGTCCAGCAGCGAATATTGCGTATGTACATGAAGGTGTGTAAAACTCATCGAGGCCTCCCTGCTGCCTGCTTTCATTTAACTGCAGGCATGGCCGTTGCTGAAGGGATATTCCCCTAAAAAAAGCAGCTGCGGTATTGTTCACGCAGCCACTTTTTCATTCCTTATCCAATTGGCAGCCGTTTAACCGGCTGCGCAGCGATTGTCAGCCGCCGAAGAATGCCAGGATCGCATCCACTGCTTCCGCTTCATCACTGCCGTCCGCGCTGACTGTGATCGTGTCGCCGTTGTACGGAACCATCGTCATAACGCCCATAATGCTTTTGGCGTTGACCTTTCTGTCCTTACAGTGGAGATAGATTCTTGAATCGTAATCTCCCGCAACCGAAACCAGCTTGGCCATCCCTCTCTCGACATCATGCGAGAGATTTACCACCACGTCTTTTGTGACCATGTCTTCCTCCAACTATTTGTCCGGAAATCTAACACTCAGCCTGGTGTCTCGTTTGTCTTCAGGTCCTCCGCCATTCTGCCCAGCTTCCGCAGCCGGTGGTTGATGCCGGACTTGCTGATGCCTCCCGCAGAAAGCTCCGCAAGCTCCTGCAGCGTAGCATCCGGATGTTCCAGCCGAAGCACTGCCACTTCCCGCAGGTTATCCGGAAGCGCCTTCAGTCCGATCTTGCTTTCGATCAGCCGGATCTCTTCCACCTGCCGCACCGATGCGTCTGTGGATTTGATGATATTGGCCGTTTCGAAATTAACCCGCCGCTGGATACCGCCGCTGATTTCCCTGAGCACCCTGACATTTTCAAGACGGAGAACCGCATTGTGCGCTCCCAGAACTGTCAGGAGATCTGAAATCCCTTCACTGTCCTTGATATACACAATATGCTGTTCCTTCCGCAGGGTATGCCCTGCCCGGATGGAGAACTGTTCCAGCGCCCTGCAGACTCTTGATGCCTGGTCTTCGGAACCGCAGACAAACTCGAGATGGTAGAACTTTTCGGGATCACTCATGGATCCGCAGTTGAGAAACTGCTCCATCAGATACACCCTTTTGTCCTCCGCCTCCTTATTTGCGGCCATTTTACTATGCCGGTTTTTGAAAGTAAAGTATTTATTTTTTATCTCATCTCTGACTTCTGATGAAAATGACATAATCCGTGTCGTCTTAATAACTATTTATGTGAAGAATATCCTATAGGCCGCCTGCTGTCCTGAAAAGAATACAAAAAACGAAACTTTACTGCAGCGACATCTCCGCATTGACCCTCTTAAAGAACTCTTCCGGAGCGCTGTAGCCCATTTTTTTGGCACGGTTATTGACTGCGGCGCTTTCAACGATGATGGCTATATTTCTGCCCGGCCGGATGGGGATGTTGTGGCAGACCACCTTGTTCCCCAGAATCTCTGTATAATGGTCCTCCAGTCCCAGCCTGTCAAACTTCTTTTCTTTTTTATATTCTTCAAGATTGATCACCATGTCGATATTCTGGCTCTGTTTAATCGCCTCAAATCCGAACATGGCTCTGACATTGATAATACCGATGCCCCTCAGTTCAATAAAGTCCTTGGTCATCTCAGGTGCCACGCCTACAAGCGTTTCGTCGGACACCTTGCGGATCTCCACCACATCATCGGAAACCAGGCGGTGTCCTCTTTTGATGAGCTCCAGTGCTGCCTCGGATTTGCCGATTCCGCTGTCTCCCTGGATCAGGACTCCTTCGCCGTAAACATCCACCAGCACACCGTGGATCGTCACCCTGGGGGCCAGCACCACACGCAGCCATTTAGAAAGTTCGCTGATCAGCTCCGAGGTGGAATGAGGTGCAACCAGAACCGGAATACCATACTTGCGGCAGCCTTCGATGATGCCGTCGCATGGGTGATACGACCTGGAGAAAATAAAACAGGGCACGTCATAGCTGGCAATTTTCGCAAAACGTTCCCGGATATGGGGCTTGGACAGTGTATCCAGGTATACCTGTTCCATATGTCCGATAATCTGGACGCGTCCACCCTCAAAGGCATCAAAAAAGCCTGTCAGCTGCAGTGCCGGACGATTCAGGCTATAAGTGCTGATCTTGCGGCTCTCCAGATCGATTTCCGGGGTCAGCACCTCCAGATTCATCCGCTCCACCAGCGTTTTGACATTGGCTTCCTGACGAAGGCTATTCATTGGCATGACGGACCATTCCTCCCTCAAATTCTCCCAGGAGCCGCACCTCGGGAACGAGGTCAACTCCGAACTGTTCACGGACGGTTTCCTGTACGTGGCGGATTACTGCCATGACATCTGCTGCCGTTGCGCTTCCCTTATTAATGACAAAGCCGGCGTGTTTGGTACTGACCTCGGCACCTCCGACCCGGTAGCCCTTGAGCCCGGCATCGCTGATCAGCTTGCCTGCGAAATATCCTTCCGGGCGCTTAAAGGTAGAGCCCGCAGACGGGAATTCCAAAGGCTGTTTGCTGCGCCGCAGTTCCATATATTCTTCATTTTTCAGACGGATCGCTTCCGGATCCCCTTTTTGGAGTGCCAGCTCCACCCGGGTCACAATAGCCCCGGTATCCATCAGCCATGATCCGCGGTAACGGAATCCCGCTTCTTCCCCGGTGATTTTTCGTATCTCACCGCTGCGTTCAATGATATCCACAGTCCGGACCACATCCTTCATTTCCCTGTCGAACGCGCCGGCATTCATAATGCATGCGCCGCCGATACAACCGGGAATGCCGGACAGGCTTTCAAAGCCCGTACCGCCGAACCTGGCCGCAAAGCTGCCGATAGCAGACATGAGGCATCCGGCGCCCACGTCCATCAGCAGTTCGTCTCCTACCCATTCGTAACCCAGCATGGTAAAGCTGGTATCGTCATTCCTGCCCAGGTCCAGAACCACCCCGTGATATCCTTCATCTGAAACCAGCAGGTTGGAGCCGTTCCCGATTACGATATAGGGAATCTTATTCATTTCCAGATAACGTACGAGAGCCGCCGTTTCTTTTGCGTTGCGGGGAATGATATAGCAGTCGGCCGGACCGCCCACACGGAACGTGGTATGATCCTTCATCAGCTCCTTCAGCCGGATGCTGCCTTTTGTGAGTTTTCTCAGATTATTAATATTCATGCATTCTTCCACTAAGTGACGAGAACAGGGTGTAACAGCCGTCAGCGGCTTTGATAAATCCGGAAGAGTTCCTCTTCTCTCGCAAGCTTCTTCACATCAGAGTTCATAAAACGGATGTGCCCTGCCTTGCCGCTTCCGCCTTCCGCCGGACTGCTTTCCCTCAGATTTCTTTCATCCAGCAGTTCTTTTGTCTCGGCGGCTACATGGACTGCCGCATCGTAAAAGCGCACAGGCTTATCAAAGCATTCTGCCAGTTCCCTTTTTACAAACGGAAAATGTGTACATCCCAGCACAACACAGTCTGTGTCCCTGCGGTAGGGAGCCATTGATTCCTGAAGATACTTCGAAAACGCCTTGGGATCTGTATTCTGGCCTTCTACATATGGCACGATCTGCCGTGCCGCATATACTTCGATATCAGCCTTTCCCTCCAGTTCCCGTAGCCTTTGCTGAAGTCTTTTGCCGCGGGCTGTCGCCAGCGTTCCCAGCACCAGGATGTGCTTGCCGGGATTCTCCTCTGCCGCCCAGCGGACAGCCGGCTCGATCCCGATAAAAGGATACTCAGGAAAGCGTGCCGTCAGGGGCTCAAATACCTCGGAGGTTGTCGTATTACAGGCGATCACAAAGCATTTGACTTCATTCTCCTGCAGAATCTTCTCACAGACCGCCGTGGTGAGCTCCAGCAGCTCCTCCGGCGATTTCTCGCCATAGGGCGCATTGGCAGAATCCCCGTAATATATATAGTTTTCCCCGGGCATAAGGTCCTGCAGTTCCTTTAAAACCGTCAGG
>Ga0129307_1003041_pt1 | contig 11364 bp, 10 predicted proteins | sample P1105metagenome_FD_94437 | JGI IMG/M metagenome (GOLD analysis project Ga0129307, IMG submission 94437) | Capybara group fecal microbial communities from Wisconsin, USA - P1105 metagenome | ecosystem: Host-associated > Mammals > Digestive system > Large intestine > Fecal | place: USA: Wisconsin... | reverse complement strand
TTACGGTTAGTTTTAGCATAAGCCCAGATTGGAATTCTCCTATTTTGTTTGTTTGCTTTTGCCATTCTTAATTTTTTAGCTAATGGTTTATTTCTACTCATTTTCTCACCTGTAATAATAATTATTCTTTATATCCAATAACACGAGTTTGATAATGTTCCGGGAATATGTTTAATGAATTTCCTCCTTTCTCATCAATTAAAGTCCTGATTTCAACCTCATAATCTGAGCTATTGTCCTTATTTGACTTTTCATGAGAAATTTCAAATAAATTGGATGTAATCAATTTCACAGACTTATGGCCGAAACTGTCCAGATTTATATATTGAACATTTTTTCTATCTTCAAGACTTCTTATTTGATTGACATTTAATTTTGGAGTCCTATCATCACGTCTTGTCCCATCGGCAATAATATCGTATTTTTCCGAGACCTCTTCTATAACATTTTCATGAATAAACTTTATTCCATCATTCGGAAATCCGTCCTTCATTATCATGTCGCATGTTTTGTCAAGAAGTTCGAAGTCTAATTTTAAAACCTTATGGTTAAAACCTAAGGATGCTGCTGATTTACTGGCTGGAATATATGAATCATAAACGCCAAAATTGGCTGTGCATAATTCAACGTCAAGACCTAATCTTTTAAGCATGACCGCCATGAAAGATGAATCTTTTCCACCACTATACAATACACCAGCTTTCATCGACATTATTTCCTTGTAATTTTAATTTCTCTTTTTTGACCAGCAATTTGTCTTAAAAGAACTTTTAGTTGTTCGTCAGTGACTTTGCCTCTTAAACTTCCAGCTTGAGCTGATTGAATTAATTGAAGTTCAATATTTTCAACAAGTTCAGGTTTAGTTAATCTAAGATTTCCCAATCTAGTACGAGCTTCAGGGGTCAATATTTGACCTAAAATTTGTTTTTTCTGTGCCTCGAACTGTTGTCTTTGTGCTTCTTGCTGTTGTGCCTGTGCAGCAGCTTGTTGTTGCTGTGCTTGATTTTGCATAGCAGCCTGTTGAGCTTGTAATTCAGCCATTCTTTTTTGACGAATTTCATCTAAATCGCTCATATCAAACTCTCCGAATTATAATTAATATTTTTCAAGTTCAGGAATATCTTTAATGATTTCACCAGAAATTTTATCTAAGAATGATCTTCCTGCTGGGGAAACAACTCTTCCACCTTCAACTTTTTCAACATATCCTGCGTCTTCTAATTGATGAAGTGCGGTTCTGACAATGGATCCGCTTCCTTTTCTGAAAACTTCAGGACGTACGCCACGGTCTTTTTTACCACCGTAGAAAGTTCTTAAACTCATTACTCCTACAGGACCGTCCATGTAAACTCTTCTGATGATAGAAGCAGTTCTTATATACCACCAATCAGCATTTTCTGGTTTTCTTTCTTTGTGAACACCAGTTTTAACAAAATTGGACCATGCAGGGGAATTGATTTTTTCGTTATTTTTAAATTCTTCTGCGACTTTTTTAATTAATAAATCTGCAGGTACATCAAATACAGTAGTCATATTAATTCTCCAATATTTTATTAAATAATTGTAGCTTAATCCACTGTAAATTTAAGACCTAAAAAATAGGGCCTGTAACTCTAAATTTAAAATGTTTAAGGCTTTTTCTTGTAGATTACAGCAACGTGGCCTCTAACGTCAATGAGCTGTGCTCTTGTCTTAGAGACTATTTCATCTATGTAATCATCTTTATTTCTAGCGATATTTTTTGCAAATTTAAGTTTAACAATCTCATTAGCCTTGAGTTGGCGCTTGATTTCTTCAATAACATTATCATTAACGCCACTTTTACCAATGTTAATTGTCATCGCATTAAGAGCTCTATTCATCATTTCTTTTTTTGTGTGACTCATATTTAGCTCTCCTTTTTAACTTTTTTTCCTTGCGATAAGGAATTTTCATTACATGACCACATTCACCACAAAAAATGTTAACCTCTGAGTTAACTAGCCGGACGGTGCAATTATGGCCAGGGTAGAGAAACTTCTTACATTTCTTGCAATACCTTCTGGACCATTTCTCAGGTACTTTGGTATTGTACTTTGTGGACAATTTCAATGCAAGTTCTACATAACGATTGGATCTGTCCGGATGGGTGATGAATTCCATCTCAGCACGCTCAAAAAGAATATTCATCCTTTCAATCGCTATATCAATCATCCATTTTGGTCGTCTTCCTCTACTCAAAAATATCCTCCTCATAATTATGAAAATAGGATATAATATTCAAAATTGAATTAAAATGATTTGCGCAAATTAAAACAAAAACCATAGTTAAAATAAACCTTAGGTTAATATGAATATTAAGAATAAATATGTTTATCCCTATTTATAAAGGTTATGGATTTTATGGCAATTTGTCTTCAAAATTAGATAATTAAAAAATAAATAAATAAATGAGTTGTTCTAACTCATATATTCTTTCAATGCCTTTAATTTATCAAAACAACGAAAGATTAGGGATTTGAAATTAGCCAATCCATAAAATCAATTTCGCCAACGCCGAGATTAATCTTGCCTTCAATAATATCAGATATTAAATCTGCAATCTCTAAAACAGACATGTCAGTGCAATCGATTTCTGAAATATCCTCGCCATAAAACTCATAAGCTTCAGCACTGCATACTCCCATAGCTTCCGCTTCCAGATTCTCCTGAATTTTAGCATCTGAGTAATCACGTGCTTCAAGCCGGGACTTTAAAGTTTCTGGCCTGACCCTCAAGACTATCACCTTATCCGCACCGGAGCACAAATGAGACAGATGCCCCTCAAAAATAAGCAATTCTTCACTACCGTAAATAATCTCTGAAACTTTTTCATTCAATGCTGGAATATCAATGACTTTATAACCCTTTTCATCATCAATTCCTAAAACAAAACCGTTTTCAATAGCCAAATCGTTGATTTTAATTAATCTGCAATTTAATTTATCTGACAATACTTCACCAACAGTCGTCTTGCCAGTGCAAGGAGTGCCAGTTATAAAAATAGTTTTAAACATGATAATCAGAATTATTTTTTAAGAATGACCCTTAAGACATCCTCATCTTCAAGCACATGGTCAGGACCTACTTTTTGGCCTGGGAATTTGACTGAAGTTCCCCAAATCTTGGCATGACGGAAGTTTTTAACAAACTCACGGTGTAGCTTGCCGCATGCATCAATGACTGTAGAACCTTTTTTAATGACCAATGGATCTTCCATATCTGCCTTTCTTCCTTGTGGCTTTAGATAAACTCTGACAAGGTCCAAATTATCAAATATTATATCTTTTAACTCATCAATATTCGTATTTTTATCAGCAGAAATCGGAATAAATTCAGGGATATACTTTTTAAGCTCTTCAACATACGCATCATCGACAAGGTCGACCTTATTGAGCAGAATCAACATCGGAACATAGGATTTGTTTCTATCAAGCACATCAATGAATTGGTCCATTGTTACATCATCCCTGAAAAGAACATCTGCATTGATGTATCCATATTCGTTTAGAATTGATCTTATTGTCTTCTCATCCATGTGTGTTAACTTACAGGTGGATGACACTTTCACGCCGCCAAGTTTCTTTCTCTTAACGGTGACATCAGGAGGCTGTTCATTTGGCCTGATACCAATGGCTCTGAGCTCTTTTAAAATTACATTAACATGTTGAGGATTGAATGTATCCAGCACCACTAAAATTAAATCTGCAGTTCTTGCAACAGACAATATTTCTTTACCCCTTCCCTTACCGCTGCTTGCACCGGTAATGATTCCAGGAATATCGAAAACTTGAATTTTAGCATTTTTATGCTCCATAACACCAGGAACAATATCTAAAGTAGTGAACTGATAAGCTCCAACCTTACTTTCAGCATTCGTAATATTATTTAATAGAGTGGATTTACCAACTGAAGGAAACCCTACAAGCACAACAGTAGCATCACCAGATTTTTTTACATGAAATCCTTGTCCTTTAGACCCACCACTGCTTCTTTGAAGTGATTCTTCCTTTAGTTTAGATAATTTAGCTTTAAGTTTACCTATGTGGTGTGAAGTTGCTTTATTATATGGTGTCTTTTGAATTTCCTCTTCAATGTCTTTTATTTTCTCCTCTATCCCCATCAAATCACCATATTAATTTAAAAAAAAATAAAAAAAGTTTTAGATTAGGTGAGACCTAATCTAAGTATTTTGTCTACCCAGTGGATCCACCGGCAACAGTGTTGTCGAAGTTTACGTTGAACACCATTACACCGTTTTCCATGTGAACATTTTCAAAGATGTCCTGACCGGCACCACCTAACAGGTACAATCTGGTAAACATCGAATTAACCAATTCGTTACTGATTAATATAGGTGTGTAGTCATTGCCGTAACCCATTACGAACAGAGTATAGTTGGCATTTTCAACGTTTCCTACAGATTCGTTTTTCACAATATATCCGTCTTCGATTACGAGTATATTTGAAATGTTCAATGGGTTGTACGGAGTATCATTGACATATATTTGTTCACCGGTTTCAGTGTACACCGCTTCGGTGTATCCTGTGGTATTATTGTCTTTCCTATCAATGACTGCATTGATAGTCATACCTTGATCTTCAAATAAAAGCACTTTACCTGAATTTCCAGGAGTAATGTTTGCTGAACCTGATTGAGGTATGTAATAGTTATAGTTTTCTGATGATTGGTTTTCAAAGTCCCAAGCACCGAAGTAACTCCACCAACCTGCTTTTTGAAGCATATCAGCAGATGCTATAAATATAACAGGACGCACTTCAGCAGGGTGAGTGTACTGCACTACGTCATCCGCCTGCTCGGCAGTCAAACTATAGTTATTCATCAATGTGTTCTTAGCGTCCTCAGATGTTCTAGGTAAAATGTCGATTAGTATATCGGTAGCCTTACCTGTATCGTTAGTGTAATTAACTAACGCTGCAGTAGCCTGAGTACCTGTTGAATCCAACATTCTAAAGATACCTGCGGACAATTCCAGATTATCCGTCGTCATCGCCTGACCCAGCCAGAATGCACGTTCACCTGACTGAGAACCTCCATCGAATGTTACTTGTCTATCAGCAGCAATCTCAAAGAGGTAACCGAAGTCCCACCAGGATGTGATTACGGTATCTTCATCAGTATTTTCATTCACCCATTTCATAGCATTCCACATTGAATCGCTGGTACCAGGAACAACTGTTTCAGAAGTAATGAAAGCACCGCAAACAGTTGGTGATAATAATGCAAGTATTAATGCCACAACAAGCACGTATTTTTTAACAGGCATCTTTACAGTTGCTGAATTGGATTTGATGCCATAGACTGAAATTATTCCAAATGCTGCAATGGCCAAGAATAATAAAACACCAAACATCATATTTATTTGGGCTACTGGAACTGCAGCCAAAAATCCAAGAATGAAGAACAATGCTGCTATCCATTTGTCGTTGCTTAATTTATTCTTAATATAATCTATTGCGAAACCAGTAAATATACCAGCTAAAAGTCCAAATGGCAATACGATTGTTGTAATGAACCTTGAACCTCTAGTTACAGCAAGAATTGTAATTACTATCCAAACAACAAACAGACAGGTATACAATACAGTTAATCGTTTTGATGATAAAATTTCATCAGTGGAACCAAGACTAAAGTCGCCAAGGTTAAGTCTAAGTTTAAGGTTGTCATCGATTTTCTTAGCGGAAGATTTCCTTTCGCCTTTAGGTGGCTTTTTAGAAGACTTGTTTTTGCCTTTTGTTAATTTTTTATCATTACTGCTTGTGGATTTGACTCCAGATCTCCAGAATTTTAAAGTTTTCTTTATAAAGATATACAATACTGATAAACCCGCGAATAATATAGTAATACCACCAATACCGTTTACAACACCGTTAGTATTGGCTAAAAATGCTGATGTCATTCCACTTCCAAGCATAGATGGCATTTGCATCTCTGCAACAGAAACAAGTACGTTCGGGAATCCGCTTACAGCACGAGAAGCAGATTGCAATGAAAGCAAATTAAGCAAGTCACTAAATATACCGATTGCTCCATCGAAACCTTTGAAAAATGCAATGCCGATAAATCCGATAACACCTAAAATAATAATAGACAGCAGGTGTTTTTGATGTATGAACCACTGAAGTTTATTTGGATACTCCTCCCGATTGTCGTCACCCACATTAAAGATGTAACAAGCAATTAAGTAAACAACTGAGAATAATCCCATAAGACCTACATAAAAGATATAACCTGTCCATGATTGGGAGAATAAACCCATTGAAATAATAGATAAAATTGCAAATAAAACCTTATACAGGATACTTTTTGCCCGTATACTCTCTATAAAGAAGAATATAAAGAACAGTGCAAATATGTAGTAAAACATATCTGTATCGAAAAATCCTGGGAATGTGTGCGCAAAGTAGTTCGGAGCAAGCACTATAAGCAAGGTAGCTACAATAGCACCATAATTATTAGTCAGTCTTCTGGCAAATATGAATGCCGGAATAACGGCTAAAGAAGAAATGATGGCTCCAGTCCAAAATGCAATTTCTTTTACTGAATAATCTGCTCCAAACAAATTGTTCGCAACATCGTGGAAGAACGTAGTAACATATACAATTCCAAGTTCGTATTCAATCTCATTTCCAGTAGGAGCGTACCTATGCATATCCCACTCACTACCGTTTATCTTTTCATCCCCTACATAGCCGTGATCTACATAATCTTCAGTCAACCTCAAGTTATAATATGAATCCATTTCACTGAAATAAGGAAGACCTGAAGAATCAACATATTCGCCTCTTGCTTCGTCAGTGAATATGTTTAAATCCGCTGCAGGAGCTTTTAATGCGAAGACAACAGCTAATAAAATTAGTATAATAACAACTGATTTAGCTACTGTCATCATTGTTTCTCTTTTCATCAAAAATCCTCATTTTAAGTTAATTTGAAAAATTGTTTTAAAAAACAATCCTATAATTATTAAAATTTCTTAATTTAATATCGATATTAAATAAAAATATTAAAATTTTTGCTAATATTTTTATTAGATTATATTTTTATTTTTTAACCTTATTAAGTATTTTGCATATGGGACTTTATACAAAATTACAAACATATTAAAAAAAAGATAATAATTTTTAATGAAAAAATATTATAACCTAATCAAAAACATTAAAAAGTAATGCATATTGGATTAAAGTTCCAATATCTTTAATAATTATTTCAATTTGCTTTCAAGTTCTTCAAGAGAGCATGTGAAATTACATTTAGGAAACCCGCTGCAACCTACAAAATCCCCAAATCTGCCTGAACGTTTTAACAAATCCTTTCCGCATTTTGGACATTCCCCAACGACTTTAGGGTCATGAGGTTTGGTCTTATCCTTACCGCAATTCGGGTCAAGGCACATTTCCTGCTTGTTCTTGCCCTTGCCTGCAATAATCATTGGAAGACCGCATCTCTCACAGGTGCTTTTGATAATGCTTGCATTTCTTGGAAGGGAATAGGTTACATTACAATCCGGATAGTTGGTGCATCCTACAAAGTCCCCATATCGGCCGGACCTTTTAACAAGTTTTCCTCCGCACTTACACTCGCCAACAATATTGCTTGCCTGGTAAGCTTCGTAAAGTTTAGATCCGATACCGTTAACATTCTTGTCTATGTCTGTTAGGATTTCTTTAACATCCTTTTCTCCTTCGTTAATGACACTCTCTTTAGTGGCCTTATCCTGATTAATGCCTTCAAGTTTATTTTCCAAATCTCTTGTAAGCTCTTCTGAAGTCAAATTGTCACAATATGTATTTAGGGTATCTATTAGATTTTCCCCCAACTGATTAACTTCGATTTTGGTTCCGTCTATGTATTTCCTGTCGTATAGCTTATCAATGATATCGGCACGGGTGGCTTTGGTTCCGAGATTTTTCTTTTCAAGTTCTTTGATTAAAGAAGCCTGATTGTAACGAGCAGGAGGTTTAGTTTCCTTTTCGTCAGAAATAAGTTCCTTGACGCTCATTATATCCCCTTCCTGAACATCAGGGAATTTTTCATCATCAATCTTTTTGAACGGATAATGTTCCATCCATCCCTTATGAGTAACTCTCCTGCGCTTGAAACGGAATTTTTCACCTTCAATATCCAAAGTGGCACTCATGGTTTCAAATTTGGCGGATTCGAAAAATACCGCAATGAATCTGTAAACGATCAGACTATAAATCTTCTGCTCGTCACTATTCAATTTCTTTGGTAATATTCCTGTTGGATGAATAGGCGGGTGGGCAGCATCATCCTTTCTACCGTTATGAGGCACTAATTTAGAAGGAAGCTTGGAAATGTGTTTTTTAAACTCGGGATTGGCGGATAACTGTTTGAATATTGAATCGAAACCAAGACTTTCCGGCAATTTTTGAGATGAAGTACGTGGATAAGAAGTATAACCTGCACTATAAAGGTTTTGAGCAGCAATCTGAGTTCTTTTAGGTGAAAATCCAAATACGCTATAGGCTTCAGCCTGAAGACCGCTTAAATTAAATGGAACTGGAGGCCTGGTCTTTGAATTGGTGAAGTTGATCTTATCAACGACAGCATCTTTGCCATTGCACTTGTTGAATATCTCTTCAGCCAGTTCACGGTCGAAAATATTTCCGGCAACGTGCTTAATTTCAATGCCTTCAAAGTCCAAAATAGCTCTGATAACCCAATAAGGTTCAGGTACAAATTCCCTAATCTCCTTTTCACGTTTGACTAGAATGGACAAAGTCGGTGTCTGCACTCTTCCAACGGATAATTTTAAGAATCTGTGTTTAGACTTTCTAACGGAATTGGAAAGCGCAATGGAAATATTCATTCCAAAGTAATAATCGAGGATATGGCGGGCAATACCGTTATCTACCTGATGCATGTCAATGTCAATTCGATTTTCATAAGCGTCGATAATATCCTTTTTTGTTAATGTGGAAAATTTCATTCTTGACGCTTTGCTTAAAGAATCCTCTCCACAGGCATATTTTAAGGCATTGAACCCAATCAAGGTTCCTTCGACATCATAATCGCATGCATGAATATATGAGTCGGCATTTTTACCAACTTTCTTAATGGTTCTTAAATAATCGCGAGTATAGGAACTGCTTTTATTTACTTCATGAGAGGGAGCCCAATGAAGGTCAAAAGAAACCTTATATCTTTTGGATTTTTCGGGGACTAATGAGTACAAATGACCAACACCGGATACAACTGTAATATCCTTAGAATCACGTGTAAGTTCCCAATATTTAACTTTTTTATTATAAACTTTCTTTTTAGCGCCAGGCGATAATGCTTTAGCTATTTTTTCAGCAGAACTCGGCTTTTCGCAAATTATTACTTCATGCATTTATATTTCCAACCTCTAAATTATTACAAATTATTATGATAAAATTTATTATATAAAAATATTTCTATTTAGAAGATTAGTGAAAATGAGAAAAAATTATTAAAAAAAGGATTATTCATTTTTGGAGGTCAAATCCTCATTATAAAAACGGTAAAAATCAGCGCAAAAATCACAAATAGGAAATTGACCGTTTCTGTAATAGCCTAACTCAGCTTTTGCCATGTCAAATTTCTTACCACAAATAAAACAAGTTTCAATCTTTTCTTCTGACATGTTATAACCTTAAAAATAAAAAAAATAAAGGTTAAAAAATTTAACCTATATTGTATTTTTGCAAGAGTAAGATCTCTTCAGTGGAAACTTTTCCACCTTGTTTGAATTTAGCAAAGATTTCTTCAGCTCTTTCTTTTTCTTCACGGTTTTTGTTAGAACCAGAACCACCTTTGTTATCACTTTTCCTCTTTTTAGGTTTGTTGGAACCTAATTTTTTGTTGATAACATGGATATCGCTTAAGATAACTTTAAATTCTTCATGTTTAGCAGAAGCATTTTTACGTGCTTCAATGAATTTTTTATGAGCTTCGTCAGCTGCAGTCCTAATATCATCAGTCTTTCTGAAGTAGGTAAGCATATTTTCGTGAGCTTCTTGAGCTTTTTCGGAAAGTGTAATAACTTTTTCATGCTCTTCTTCAGATAACTTCTTAAGTTCTTGAGCTTCAGTTTTAACGGATTCATCTTCATGAATTTCCATTAACTGTTTTCTCAAATCGTTTGCATTTTTAACAAGCTGATTTTCTTTTTTGATGTCTAAAACGCGAGTTTCAATGATTTTATCAATCTTTTTGATTTCATTTTCTATTTTGATTTTATCGCGTTTACCTGAAGACCATTCAAGGCTTTTGATTTTGTTATTTGCATCATTACGAGCCTTTTTAGCAGCTTCAACTTCTTTGTTGATTTCATTACGCTCGTTTCTGTATTCAATAGCTTTGTTTAAGTTTTCTTTTAGTGATGCGTTCAATTCATCACGTATTTTACGTTGTTCCTTAGCTATTTTATTGAATTCTTCTCTTTCATCAGCAACTTTGGAGATTTCAGCTTCTTTTTCATCTTTTTGTTTTCTTACACCTTCCATAGTGTCAGCAAGAACAAAATCAGATTTAGGAAGTTCTTTTTTAGATTTAGCAGGTTTTTCTTCAGCTTCTTCAGCTTCCTCATCTGCAGCCTCTTCAGCAGCTTCTTCTTCAACTACTTCTTCAGCAACTTCCTCAGTTTCATCAGCTTCGGTTTCTTCAACTACTTCTTCAGCTTCCTCATCTGCAGCCTCTTCAGCAGCTTCTTCTTCAACTACTTCTTCAGCTTCTTCTGCAGATTCTTCTGCTTCTTCTTCAACAGTTTCTTCGTCGTCAACAGTTTCAGTTTCTTCTTCAGTGGTTAATTGATTAAGAATTTCATCTAAGACTTTGCACAAGTCTTTTTCCTCTACTACTATATCAGCTATTTCTTTTACAGAATCTTTTGCATTGAATGCAATTCCGCAACCAGCTGATTCAATCATGGAAATGTCGTTAGCGCCATCTCCAACAGCGACTACTTCATCCAAAGTAAGTCCTGCTTGTTCAACATGGTCTTTTAAGACATCTAATTTGGAACCAGATACTAAAGGACCAGTCACTTCACCAGTTAATTTACCATCTTCGACTGTGAAACTATTAGTATAAACAGTGGATACTCCAAGTTTATCTTTTACTTTCTCAGCTACTACATCAAAACTACCACTAATGATAGCTACATCAACATCTTTTTCTTTTAAACAATTGATGGTTTCTTCTGCACCAGCCATTAAAGGAAGATCATCAGCCACTTTCTCGATTTCTTCAATAGAAGTTCCTTCGAGAAGTTGTACTCTGTCTTTAATAGAAGTTTCAAAGTCTATTTCACCTTGCATAGCTTTTTCAGTAATTTC
>Ga0129307_1003040_pt1 | contig 11370 bp, 10 predicted proteins | sample P1105metagenome_FD_94437 | JGI IMG/M metagenome (GOLD analysis project Ga0129307, IMG submission 94437) | Capybara group fecal microbial communities from Wisconsin, USA - P1105 metagenome | ecosystem: Host-associated > Mammals > Digestive system > Large intestine > Fecal | place: USA: Wisconsin... | reverse complement strand
GATTGTTGAAAGCACGTTAAGGACATATTTACGTGCTAGTTTGAATGTTTTGCCTGAGCCGGCAGAGGCTTTGCGTATTTCAAGCATAGTAAATAATGGGTTTAATGGCGGCGATTGGTGCCGCGGGGTTATATAATTCTATTTTTGATATTCTGAGAGTTTAGGAATGCCGCCACATCGTTGCGGCGGTCGCCTTGAATGAGGATTTCGCCGCCGCGAGCGCTGCCTCCGCAGCCGAGTCGGCTTTTCATCTTACTGGCAAGTACAGCCACTTGCTCGTCGTCAATGTCGAATCCCGAAATAATAGTGGCGACTTTGCCGTGTCGGCCTTTTTTGTCGAGGATAATATCCACACGCCCCTTTTGGGCGGCTGGATTCTCTTCGGGGACTTCTTCGGCCTCCGGCTTAGCGGTGTCGGCATCGTCAGGCATCAACGACCGCAATGCGTCAAGCCAATCGGTTTCGGGCTTGGCCATAGCGATTAAATCGAATCAGCCGAGATAGTGTCAACTGGAAGTGCGTCGAGAGAGGCCGCATCGAATTGGTCATCTTTGCCGAAAGTGACGCCTTGATTGTTTGCAAGGAGCATGATGTTGAGGAAAATGCTGGCGTCGGCGGGCTGAAGTGACGAAAGATACGACATAATCGAGTCACCTGAAAGTTTTTCGGCGGATTTATAGCATTTCACGGCTGTGGCTGTAAGGTCAGCGCTATTTGTACCTTCCGAAACTTTCTGCATCGTCAGAGCGATTCGGCAGAAGTCGCGTGCGGAAAGCAGGCTGTCTTTTTCGTTCGCTTTGACAAGGCTTTCGCAAATTTCGCGTGCCTGGTCGAATTTGGATTGTTCGACTGCCGATTCCGCTGTTTCGATTGCTTGGCGGTTATCTTCGACTGTGTTTTTGCAGCAAACCGCCATAATGGCGATTAGCGATACTGTTGCTATTTTTGTAAATGTGCGCATATTTGAAGGATTAAATTATTTCAGATGGAATTATTTCGATTTATGGTGACGGCGATACACATAGTTAACGCCGTTTTGTTCAAGGGTAAGGCTCCAATCGTCATGAGCCACGATTTTTTTTGATATCCTGTCGGGAATTTTCCCCACAAGTGTCGGGTCGCCATCGACGTTGATTTTTTCTTGGTCGATTTCGAATGTAAGAGAGTCGCCAACGACATTCCACTCCGCCTCAGCGGAAATCGTAATCACCTCCGGCTTGATGGTGCGGTAAATGGCTTTGCAATTGTCGTTTAGTTCCATCAACGGAGTACGGTCGCTGATTTCGTTGATATAATAGTCGCCGACTATTTCTTTGGCTTCATCGGTCAAATGATTACACGAATAGCCGAACACCGACAAGAATGCGGTGGCGGCGATGAGTGTCATGGTGCGATTTAACTTTTTCATGTCGCAAATTTATAAAATTTTTCCCTAACCGCAATGTTATTAACCAACTTTAATGCCCGAAATTTTGAATGATGTGAAAATTTTGTGTACTTTTGTGAAGTTAGAATAATAGGGGCCTGTCTATATGCCAGAAATATCGGTCATAATTCCAGTATACAATATGCGCGACACGGTGGAGCGTAGCGTCGAAAGCGTCCTCGCCCAATCATTCCGCGGTTTTGAACTGATTTTGGTCGATGACGGCTCTACCGACGGTTCCGGCGCACTTTGTGATAAACTGAACGGCAATGACAGCCGAATACGCGTAATCCACACGGAAAACCACGGCGTTTCGGCCGCACGAAAGGCCGGTGTGGCAGTTTCAAAAGGCAATTGGGTGATGTTTGTGGACGCCGACGACACCCTTCCCAACGACTCCCTCCAACTCCTGCTCGAACGCGCCAAAGGCGAAGTGGATATTGTGGCTGGCAACGCCAAATGCTATTCTTCCGCCGGTGTCCATGCTTTAAACCGTGAGACTTCGCTCTCACTCACCGGCATGGAATTTGCCGACCTTCTCCTCCGTAGCGTCGTTTCCGACAAGATTTCCGGCCTGCTTCTGCGTCGCTCGCTCATCGACTTGGGTTCGTGGCTTACATCGAAAGCCGTCACTCCTTGCGAAGACCGAATTATTCTTCTCCGTGCAAGCATTAAGGCACAGCGCGTCGTGGTGGACAACTCAATCTACGTTTACGAATACCACGACGATTATGCCGACGAGAAGCGTAGCACCATAGAAATGACCGCCGAGGCATGGGAGAGTTTTTTTGACCGACTCCACCACTTATTCGACACAGTGGAACCCTTGAGCCAAGGGTTCTATCTCTTCCGCCTACGCCAATTCTACACTGGAATAATTCTGCCTCGGCTGAAATTCAACGGCGGCGGAGAAGCGAAACGATTAAAAGCCGAAGCACGGAATCACAAACTCTGCGGCCACGACAAGATTATCCTTCGGATGCTCCGCGACCCAATATACCGCCGACTTTGGTCGAACAAATTCGCGCCGACATCATTGAACGAACGAATCAACGTCGGAGTTGTTATATATGCCCGAAACAGCCGACGCCGTATTCTTAAGGCAATAAATAAGGCACTTCACTTGACGATGGCCGACAATTTGGAGGTTGTTGTAGTCGATAACGCGTCGACCGACAACACCGTCGAAATCGTAAAATCAGTCAGAGCCATCAACCCGCGAGTTCATCTTGTGACTTTCGACGAACCGGTGTCGCTTGACGAATGTCGCCTTGCGGGCCTGCGACAGTCTATTTCCGAAAAAGTACTGCTGACTACCACCCATTTCATAACCCGAAATAATGGTGTGGAAACGTTGCTTTCTATACCCGACAATGAAGACGAAACCGATGAAAACGGCATTGCCGACATCGTGATAGGCGATTTCCGCCGCAGGTCGCGACTTCTCTCACTTCCTCTTTCCGAGCCACAGGCGTCCGACGACGAGATGTCGGTCCTACAACGTCTGCTTAGACGCCTCGACCTTCTTTACGGCACAGAAAATATCTTATACAGACGCACCACTGTCGGCGAAACCTTGGTGAAACGGCTATCAGCCAAGAATGACGAAACCGAAGAGGAAAAAGATTTCAAAAAAGACTGCTTGAATTTCAACATGGCAGTAATTCTTTCCACCGACCGACGCGACATAAAAACAGACAAAGCGGGACAAGTAGCAACTCTGCGCGACCGAAGGATGTCGGCACGTGCAATCAAGGGCGATTACTCCCGTTATTGCGACGCCTCGCTCGCCGCCCTTTATATGCTAAAAGAGCATGGCATAGCCACCGAGGACAATTGCCGCGCCATCGCCGATGGTCTCTCTCGCCGTCTTTTCTCCACACTCTCGCTCCTTTTGGCGTCGCCGCTGTTTCCAACCGAAAAAGCAAGGATATGGCTTGAAACCGCTTTCAACCACGAAGCGTGGAAAATTCTCGAGCCCCTTCTCCCCGACAACATCGCCGTACTCTACAAGTCAAACGATGTTGAAGCGATTATAGTCCAGGCTCTCAACGGCCTGCATTCACAACGTCTTTACTACTATTCCCGACGTCTCCTGTAGATTGTCAGGCAACATCGGAGAATAAATGCGACGCCCCGTTAAAATATTTCTTTGGTCGATTTTGGCACTGGTGCTTTTGGCTGCCGGCGCCGCTTATGTCTACTATTATTTCCGCTCAGGTGGAATACCGCAAGTGTCGATTAACAAGGAAAAATTTCCAATTAAGGGCGTTGATGTGTCCTCCCACAACCACGACATCGATTTCGCCCGCCTCGTCGACGACGGCGTGGAATTTGTCTATATCAAATCTACCGAAGGCGGCTCATATAAAGACGTGAATTTCAACCGCAACTACCGGCTCGCCACGAAAGCCAACCTGAAAGTGGGTGTCTATCACTTTTTCCGTTTCGAGACCGACGGTGAAATGCAGGCACTGAACATTCTGCATTCCATACGCGGTAAAAAACTCGACCTACCGGTAGCCATTGACGTCGAAGAGTGGACCAATCGTTCCGAATTGCCGACAACGCAAATCGTCGAACGTCTTAACGCTCTCATCGACTATCTTAAAGGACACGGCTACGAAGTGATTATCTACACGAATCTCAAAGGATATTTCCGCTTCTACCGCGACCGACTTGAACACTGTCCGCTGTGGCTTGGCTCGTTCAGAAACCCGCCAATCGACGATAACCGGGTCAAACCGTTGTTCTGGCAATACAGCCATTTAGGCTCGGTTGACGGCGCTTCGGGATTTATCGACCTCGACACATTCTACGGCGACCGCGCCGCTTGGGACGCATGGCTCGCCAAAACAACGGCACAACGCAATAATAAGCAGTAGTTTTTCGTTATTAAAGAACGGATTTTACCAAAATATGAAATCGTTGATACAACATATTTCTCTCGTCTTACGGATGTCGATGATATCGGCAGTTGTCGTCTTTTCGTCATTGGCAGCCTCGGCTTTTGACTTGTCAACTTATGCCGACAACTCCCGACTCGCATCGGGCAAATGGGTAAAAATCAAGGTTGAGCAAACCGGTATGCACCTCATCACTACTGCCGACCTCCAATCGTGGGGATTCTCCGACCCGTCGAAAGTACGCGTTTACGGCTATGGCGGCCAACGCATTCCCGATGCCTTAAAATCGTTTACCGACGACCTTCCGCTCATCCACTCCGAAGCCACTTCTCGCGGCATTTTCTTTTACGCCTACGGCCCGAAAACGTGGACTTATATCTCGGCCGGGTATTTCTACCACCGCTCGAATCCCTATTCCGACTACGGATATTACTATCTCTCCGACACCGACGAAACTCTCCCTCCTCTTGAAAAAACAGGCACTCCTGAGGCTTCCGAAACACCCTCAACGACATTCATCGAACGTGCCTACCACGAAGAGGACCTTGCCTCGCCAGGCGGCACGGGACACGTTCTTCTCGGCGAGGACTTCCGCCTTACGCCTACTCAAACGTTCAAATTTGCCCTCCGCGACCGTGCCGACGACAACGTGAAATTTGAGTGCAAGTTCGTCGCTAAGACCTACATCCAGGCCTCCATTCTGAAATTTACGGCAAACGGCAAAGAACTCGAATATAAGGCCACCGACCGAATCGGTCCGACTGCCGTTTCAGCAGCCGTATTCGGCACATCGACAACCACCCGCAAATCATTCCCGCTCGAATCGGACAATCTCGATCTCACAATCGAATACAATTCGGCTGGTACTGTTTACCTTGCCCGCCTTGACTATATCGACATTAACTACAACCGGAATTTGCGCCTCTCCGACGGAGCGCTCAACTTCCATTCGAAATCGAAAAGCCTCCAACTCGGCGGCATCGATTCCTCTACCCGTATTTGGGATGTAACCGACCCGATAAAGGTCTACGAAGTTGACGCAGCGCGTGCGGGCGACAAGGCTATTTGGGACACCCCGAACACCGAATGGCATTACTATGCCGCATGGAACGAAAACGCAACACTCCCCTCTCCCGTTTTCGTCAAAAACATCGCCAACCAAAATCTCCATGCCGACGAAGTGCCCGACATGGTTATCGTCACGCATCCGGAATGGGAATCGCAGGCCCAACGTCTCGCTACTATTCACGCCAACACGCCCGACAGCCTTAAGGTCCGCGTGGTCACCGTCGAGCAAATCGCCAACGAATTCGCGTCGGGAATCAACGACATCAACAGCATCCGCAAATATTTCAAGATGCTCTACGACCGAAGCCAAAGCGGCAAATCCAATTTCCGCTATGCGCTTCTCATGGGTCGCGGCTCATACGACAACCGCGCGAAAACGCCCCAAGTGAGGGCCCTTGGATATCCGATTATGCCTACGTGGCAATCCGACGACGGCCTTGACGACAACTCTTCATTTACAACCGACGACATCCTCACTTTCCTTGAGGACAACTCCGGCTCCAGAATGGCAATAGACAAATCTGTAATAGCCATCGGACGCCTCGTTGTGCGCTCATCTAATGAGGCGCGGACGATGGTTGATAAAATAGAGAAGTATATCAAAAATCCCCCGTCGGGAGAATGGAAAAACAAAATGCTTCTTATCGCCGACGACCAGGATAACGGCCAGCATATGCGTCAAACCGAAAATATGTGTCGCCGACTGCCCTACTGCGAGAATGCAAACAGTGTCTTTAACAACAAAGTTTACACCGACGAATACGAACTTGTCGGTAACACATATCCGAAAGCGAAAGAACGCATATTCCGTCTGCTCAATGAGGGAACCATGTGGTGGAACTACGTAGGCCACGCCAACCCCACCAGTTGGACTCACGAGAACCTTATCACCTACTCTGAGTTCTCTAATCTCTACCTCAAGAAGTTGCCGATGCTTTATGCGGCGACGTGCGACTTCGCCAAGTGCGATGCCGACGCCCTCACAGCTGGCGAAATCATGTGCCTTAACCCCAACGGCGGCGTTATCGGTATGATTTCAGCCACACGCCCTGTCTATATCGGCAACAACGGCGTGCTCACCGACTACCTCGGTGCAGAAATGCTCTCTCGTGACGAAACAGGGCGGTTTATCCCCGCAGGCGAAATGATTCGCCGCGCCAAAAACCGTTACGCTTCAACATCGGCAGGCGACACCAACCGCCTACGCTATATCATGATTGGCGACCCCGCCCTTCGACTTGTTCTTCCCGACAATGTCGTGTGCCTTGAAAAAGTCAACGGCGAAGAGGTCAACGACGAGTACCCGCCTGAGATGAAAGGCCAGCAGAAGGTAACGTTGGAAGGCGGCGTATATACGCCCAACGGGAAACCAATTACTGACTTTAACGGCGAAATCTCCACCACTCTTTACGATGCCGAGCACTCCGTGACGACAAAGGGCAACGGTGACGACGGCGTGTCAATTATCTTCGAGCAACAGGGCGAGATGCTCTACACGGGCCGCAACATCGTCAAGGACGGACGCTTCGAATTCTCATTCACCATGCCTGCGGAAATTGCCGATAACTATCGCCCCGCGGCGTTGAACATGTACGCCGCAAGTTCCGACGGAAAATACGAAGCCTCTGGCTGCAACCGTCAATTCCGCGTGGCAGGTTTTGAGGAAATCGTCGACCCCGACCGCGAAGCGCCGGTTATTGACTTGCTCGTGCTCAATCAGGAGACATTCGTGTCGGGCGACAAAGTAAACGAATCGCCGATGGTAATAGCATCCTTCCACGACAATGTGGGAATCAACCTATCAAACGCCGGTATCGGTCACCAAATGTCGCTAATCGTAGATAATTCAAAATATTACACCGACGTGGCTCAATTCTACATTCCCGACATTGACCGCAACGGCGGCATCGTTTACTATCCGCTATCCGACCTCGAAGCCGGAGCCCATACGCTTACGCTGAAAGTGTGGGACACCTCTGGCAACTCCACTACGGCCGACATCGATTTCTTCGTTGTCCAAGGTTTGACTCCGCAAATTTCCGACGTATATGTCGCTCCAAATCCGGCATCATCTACCGCCAATTTCTACATCACACACAATCGTCCCGAATCCGTATTGACCGTTTCGATTTCGGTTTATGACATCGGCGGACGACTTGTTTGGAGCACCACGACGACAACGCCAAGCGACTCATTCCGTACCGCACCCATTACTTGGGACCTCGTCGGATTGTCGGGCCGTCGAGTCGACCGAGGCATCTACGTCTATCGCGCCGAAATATCCACCGACGGACAAAAATTCGCCTCAGCCTCCCGCAAACTCGCAGTCACAAGCGAATAATTCTCATAATTCACAAATCGTTGAAGCCAACCTGTTGAGAAATAGACATTGTTGGCGGGTTATTGTGCGTTGCTCATTATGATGCTCCCACGGAGCGACCAAAAGCAATCGGCCTTTGGCACAAGCGTCGAATTGGCGGCCTTGTGGTTTGACCATTGGAGAAAATCCGTTTTCCATAATTACAATTTGTGGTTGTTCAGCAGCAAACAAACGACGCATTATCTCCTTCTCGCCCCTGCTAATGCATGGCGAAATGAACACACTCCCTTCCCCCATCTCTTTTGCAACTTGTTGCCATAGGTTCTCAATTTCTTCATCATTCATTCGTCGCGAACACTTGACCTGAATTTTGTTCGGGTATTCCAAAAGGAGTTTATTTCCCATAATATTGACGGTGTTCTCGCCTATATGAATATTTCTATTTATTATGAACAATTCTCTACTATTTTGTCTTATCCATAATCGACGCGGATTGTCGTAGAGATAGTTTATCCAATTCTGCAATTTTCTATCGCCAAAAATAATGCGGTCGTTGAAGCCCTTTTTCCATAGAGTATTCCGAGACAGTGTCTCGGAATACAATGCCAATTCTTTGGTACATGCCGCTTTGAATTGGGCGATTACATGCCCCAAATGGAACGGCATAGCCTCCCTAACGTGCAAAATGCCGTGTATATGACTTGGCATAAGTTGAAAACATCGGGAATTGATTTGCGGGTAAATCTCAGGAATCTTATTCCAAAGGCTTATCACTTTAGCGCCTAATTCGTTTGGACACATCCAAGGAGTATTGTGGCTTTCATCTGCCTCACATATCTTACCAAATGCAGGTTTGTTTCCTGCAACACTTATAGTCACCATATATACTGCCGGCAACCGATAGTCATGGCCGACCATACGCCGCGACTGGGAAATCGTTTTCGACAATTCACTATGACTGCTTACCCAAGAAATTTGTCGTTTATTTCTCTCTTTAGAAATCACTTTGGCATTTATTGTATTCCGAGACAATGTCTCGGAGAACAATACAACATTACTAATTCATTACCGCTGCTGCGATTTGCTTGACAAGGCGATTGGCTATGTCGGCATTGGCTTTGCGTTCTTTCTTTGTGCGTGCGATTTTACGAGGTCGCGAGCGCCACAATATCATCAGGCGGCTCTCGCGGGAGGCTCCTCGACCGATATTCACTTTCACCACGTCGATGAGTCCGCGGTCGAGCAACATCGTTGCGAACTGGCGGAAAATATCGTTTACATAGCCATTGCCTAATCTGCGAGCACGGAAACTGTTGATTGTGTTATAGCCAGGGCGGGCATAGCCCAAAAAGTACGAGGCTCTCAGGTCGTGGCCGAGCAAGGTGTAAATCTCGCGGCAACTATACACATTAACGGCATAGGCAAACAAAATCGCTTTGAGCATTCCATAGGGGGAATAGCCGTTCTGCCCTTGTCGCGAATATGCCGATTTGACATCTTCCGGCACCACGCTGTTGACAAATTCATCTACCATGCGCGCCAACGACCCTCGTGGCATCAGGTCGTCGTAAGATGGCGCATCGACGAACAACACGTCGTTTTCAACCGGTTTGAAATTCACATCCTTCATGGGCTAAGGTATTTTATTGAGAATTAGGTAACTTTTTGACACACAAATTTATAAAGAAACCGCCAAAATCCAAAACTTTTCAAAGAAAATCAGCGATTCAATAAGCTTCTTCTTTTAAAGAATTCAATATTTTTTTAGCATTATCATTGCCATTTTCAGCCGCTTTGGTTAGCCATTTAGTGGCCTTAGAATAATCCTGTGTCACACCTTCTCCATAATAATATAACATTCCTAAATTGTATTGAGCTAAAGGATACCCTTGATTTGCTGACAATTCGTATAGCCTTATGGCTTCAGCATAGTCTTGTTCAACGCCAAAACCTTTTGCGTATAAAGCCCCCAGATTACATTGAGCCTGAGCGTATCCTTTATCAGCTGCAATTTTCGCCCATTTAGCCGATTCGGCATAATCCCGCGTAACGCCGTAGCCATAGAAGTAACAGATGCTAAGGTTGTACTGTGATTCTGTATAACCGTTATCTGCTGCAAGGCGAAACCATTTTACCGCTTCAATAAAATCGGGAATCTTTCCCATCCCTTGAGAGTATAACATACCTAATCGGTGTTGAGCTAACACAACACCGTTGTTTGCGGCCATCTTATACCATTTTATACACTCGTCGTAATTTTTTTCAACTCCTTGTCCGAAATAATAGCATGTCCCAAGATTGAATTGAGCGTTGGCATTGCCCTGTTCGGCAGCAAGGCGATAAAATTTTGCCGATTCCTCTAAATCCTTTTTGACCCCCAGTCCATTTCTATAGCAATTAGCTAACGCAAACTGGGCCCCGGCATTACCTACATCGGCAGCTTTACGAAGGCATTTTACCGCTTCAGTATAATTTCCATTCTCAAATAAGCTCTCTCCCATTATTAGTTGGCCTGTAGAATCTTCAACAACAGATGTTTGGCCAACGGCCGTGAACGTTGCAAGCAATAAAATATACTTAATAATTTTCATGGGTATTAATTGTTTTGTTTAATTATTATTTTCTTTATAATTTTAGTTTGAATGTCAATTGGCGGGAGCCGTCGTCGAGGAGGGTGAACAGGACTATAAGCGCATCGTCGGGCAACAGCGGCTCGATACGCTCGGGCCACTCGATAAGGCAAAGCCTACCCGAATAGAAATAGTCCTCGATGCCTATTGCGAGAGCCTCGTCGATGGAGTCAAGCCGATAGAGGTCGAAGTGATAGACGATGTCGCCCGAAGCGGTTTCGTACTCGTTGACGATAGAAAACGACGGGGAGTTGACGGCGTCGTCGGTGACGCCAAGTTGGCGTGACAGGGCATTGATGAAAGTGGTTTTTCCCACGGCCATTTCGCCATAGAAGGCTATGACCTTTCTCCCTTCGACCGCATCGAGAAACTCCCGCGCCGCAGCGTCGATTCCGTCCAAAGATTTTATATGGATTTTCATTTTGCTGACAATGTGATTAACGGCACAATCATTTCTTCAAGGGATATGCCCCCATGCTGGAAAGTGCGGTTGTAGTACTGCACATAATGGTTATAATTGTTCGGATAAGCGAAAAAGTCGCGCTCAGTGGCGAAAACGTAGGTTGACGACACGTTTGGCGAAGGCAACCCTGCGAGTTCAGGACGCTTGATTTCAAACACTTGCTTGGGGTTATATGAAAGATTTTTACCCACTTTGTAGCGTAGGTTTGTGTTCGTGTTTTTGTCGCCCACGATTTTAATAGGATTGTTTACGCGGATTGTTCCGTGGTCGGTTGTCAGCACAAGTTTATAGCCCTTTTCTGCGATTTTACGGAAAAGGTCGATAGTTGACGAGTGGCGGAACCACGATTCGGTCAGCGAACGATAGGCGGCATCATTTGATGCCAATTCGCGAATCATCTTCGACTCCGTACGAGCGTGCGACATCATGTCGATGAAGTTCATAACCACCACATTCAGGTCGTTGTTTTCGAGGTTGGCGAAGTCGCGAATCAGGCGGTCGCAAGCCGTCGAGTCGTTCACTTTGTTGTAGGAAAAGCGGCAACGGCGACGATAACG
>Ga0129307_1003039_pt1 | contig 11382 bp, 15 predicted proteins | sample P1105metagenome_FD_94437 | JGI IMG/M metagenome (GOLD analysis project Ga0129307, IMG submission 94437) | Capybara group fecal microbial communities from Wisconsin, USA - P1105 metagenome | ecosystem: Host-associated > Mammals > Digestive system > Large intestine > Fecal | place: USA: Wisconsin... | reverse complement strand
CTGTTTGCTCTGAATGTGATAAGATTTCATCCATCCTTTCGCACTGAGTATCTGTAGCAATCATCGCTGCAAGGTTCTGTAGAGATACCTGTAGAGGCTCATACATTCTAGATACAACAAGCAGATACATAAAAAACGTAATTACGTTAATTTCACCTTTAATCAATAATCCCGAACCAACTACAGCCACTGTTCCAATTCCAAATTTTAGAATCATCTGTGCACTGCAAACAAATGCTGCATTTGCAAATTCAGCAAAAATGCTATGAGCTTCAACCGCCTTAATCTTTTTAGTTAAGCCTTTCATGTATGTTTCCCTAGCATTATAAGCTCTTAAATCTCTAACAGTTTCCAAAGCTTCTTGGATTCCATCTAAACAGGCAACTTTATACTTGCTGCCGCGTCTATTAATGCGATTCATTAAAGATCTTGAATAAGCAACAATTAAAAATGCCACTGGAACAACCCACACTGCCGCAAGAGCCATTCTCCAGTCAAAGAAGAAAAGTGATATAACAACAATAGTTGTTGAAATCATAGCTCCAATTAGTTCTGGAATCCAATGAGATGAGGCTGTTTCAATCATTGCACAGTCTGCCATAATGGTATTAGTCAAATCAGCCAAATCTTTTTTCCCAAAAAACGATAGCGGAATTTTTCTAAGTTTCTCTGCCAAGCTACGTCTACGCACACCACTTTCCACGTATGTAGAATAAAATGTCGCACCATACTGAAAATATTGAGCAATTGCTATAAATGCAAGACAAACCAAAACTCCTACAATATAAAATCCAACCTTATTTTTTAATGGATTTCCCTCTAATAAATCAGTAGTAAATTTAAATAATACACCTACCGGAAGCATCTGGGATATATTTCCAATAGTACAAGCCCAAAAGGCTTTTATCATGTCCTTTGCCCCCTTTGGTGAAAGGGCGTATTTGTGCTGTAATTTTTCTGCTATTTTCATGCTCCCTTACCTACCTTCCAATTAATTGATTTGTTGTATTCTGACCACATATGATTATAAATACCATCCGCTTTTATTAAGTTTTCATGTGTGCCAGATTCAACTATTTTTCCATCTGATAAAACACATATTTTATCTGCATCAACTACAGTAGATAATCTATGAGCAATCATAATAACTGTTTTGTCTTTAGAAAGATTTGCAAAAGCCTGTTGAACTTTTGCCTCATTATCAGGATCCGCAAATGCGGTAGCTTCATCCAAAACAAGTATAGGTGCATTTTTCAAAAATGCCCTTGCAATGGATAATCTCTGGGCTTCGCCGCCGGAAACGTACACGCCCTCGGTTCCAATTTTTGTATGAACTCCCTCAGGGAATTTTTCTATAATATCCATACACTGAGCATCCTTAAGAGCCTGCATTACCTCCTGGTCACTAGCCTTAGGATTTCCCATTCTAACATTTTCAAGAATGGACATTTTTAATAGCTTACTATCCTGGAAAACATAAGAAACCTGTTGCATCAACTCTGATGTAGCAATGTTTTTTACATCCACACCACCAATTTTTATTGCACCACTATCAACGTCCCAAAATCGAGCAATTAACGAAGCAACAGTTGTTTTACCACCACCTGATGGTCCAACAAAAGCTACATGTTCACCTGGATTAATCAAAAGATTAATTCCTTCCACAGCATTTCCTTTTTCCTTGTTGTAAGAAAAGCTAACATCCTGAAGTGAAACACTAGAATCTGCTGGCATCTGAGGATTACTCGATTCAGGTAATGGTTGAACCTCCAAAATTGAATACATTCTCTTAAGAGCATCATTTACAATCATTTCGCTCTCTCCAGAATAAGCCACCTTAAGCAAAGTTACTGTCAAAATTGGTGTAATGATTATGTAAAACAAAATATTTAACAGCACGGTGTTTGTTACCAAGTCACTTGCAAAAAAGAATCCACAAGCAACAATAGCTGCAAATACACCATTTGCCAAAGTGACAAAGGCTACCATAGGGATTCTAACTGATTTGGTGTAACCTACAGACCAAGCTTCATATTTGTCAATTGCATCTTTAAATCTCTTGAAGGAAAAGACAGTCTGGCCAAATGTTTTTACAACTGGAATTCCTCGTACATACTCAACTGCCTCTGCACTCATTTCATCCAAAGCATCTTGGTATTCTTCCATGGCTTTTTTCATTTTGTCACCCATCATAAATCCCATTGCTAGAAATGCTAAAAGCGCAGGCACCATAGAAATAAGTCCGATTTTCCAGTCAAAATATACTAACATTACTATCAAAGCTACCGGCGTAACATAACTTACTGATTTGTCTGGAAGACTGTGCGCCAAAAATGTTTCTGTGGCTGCACTAGATTCCGCTACAATTTTTCTAATTTTACCGCTTCCCTCAGACTCAATATATCCCATAGGAAGTTTCATAATATGCTCCATCATAGCTACGCGCATATTAACCTGCACTCTAAATGCAGCTAAATGTGAACACATAAGTGCAGCTATATAAACCACCATAGCAAGAAGAGCCATTCCAACTGCACTCCATCCATAAGACTTTATGTGTACCGCTTGAGAAAAATCAGGACGTACCTCAACAATTTCCTTGATTATCGCCCAAATATAATAAAATGGAACAAGCGCCAGAACCGCTGAAATAGCCGCTAAAATCCATGACGCAATCGTTAAATATTTATGCTTTCCTGCATAAACAAATAATTGCTTAATCACGCTTTCTTTTTTTTCGTTCATTATTACTCTAATCCTTCTTTCATATATTTTTTGCAGCAATTTTTCTTATAAACTAACCTGCCTTCTCGGCAATCACTGTAATCCATGATTTGCTATCATGGTGATGAGCAGTAATATTTGAAAATCCAGCTGCAGTAAGGGCTTTTTTAATATCATCAATGGTATGACATTTCATGCCATCAATGACTTTCTCAAACTTTAAACTCATAGAATCCATACCATCAGACTCATTAACAATCATGAAAATGCCACCCGGCTTTAACGATTTGTTTACCTGAGAAAAACATTTTCCTAAACCTGGCCAAAAATAAATAGTCTCAAATGCTGTAGCCAAGTCAAATTGCTCAGCAAAAGGTAGATTAGAAACATCCCCTTGCTTTACCTTGCACCTATCTTTGCGAATCATGTCGGAATTATAAGCCTTGGCCTTTTCTACAGACACCTCAGAATAATCTATTGCCGTAAGCTTAGAAGATGGATATTTTTTCATAAGTTCATAGGCGTTTCTTCCGCCACCGCAGCCCACTTCTAAGATTTCTCGTGGCTCAATTGTTGGTAAATGTGACATGCCCCAGTCCGCCATTTTGGCGTGACCATCGTTCATACCATTTACCATAACCTTTCCCAAAAAGCCTTCTGGCTTTCTAGTCTGACTAACAAAATTTTTATAAAGTCCCATTCTTATCCTCCTTTATTTTCTTGCAACTAAATGTAATCTTCCCTTTTCAGCTGCTTCAAGTTTTTCAACCTTCAGACCTGCTACGTTGCAAAAACCTTCCATTTCTTTAAGGGAGTGAACACATACATCTCCATGCCCCTGCAAATTTGCTAGAGGCATTTCTATATGATTCATAATCCATAAAATTATTTTTGGAGCTGTGTAATCCTGTAAAATAAGCCTTCCGCCTGGCTTTAAAACTCGATTAACGCTATTGAAAAAGTTCTGTGGATTTGGGTAATGATGAAAACTGTTTGAGCATATGATTGCATCAAAAGAGTTCTCTTCAAAAGGTAGATTCTCACAATCTCCCACAATCCAATTAACACCTTCTAAGTTCTTTTCCTTAGCCACCTCAATCATCTTGGGCGTAATATCTAGCCCCGTGTAATTCTTTTTTGAATCATTCTCATAGAGTAATGAAATCATCGGTCCGGTGCCACAGCCACAATCCAACAAATCCTCATAATCTTCATTCGCAAGCTCCGCCGCAATATACGGATAATCGTCCTTACACATTTCGTATAGACCAGCCTTGTCAGTCTCATATACGTCAGCAGCTCTAGTAAATTCTTGAATAGTAAGATTCTTATATTCTTCCGCTGTTTTCATAGTATTATCTCCTTGTGGTTAGTCAAATCTAACGACATAATAGCACAATTCAAGCAAAAGTGTTAGTCTTTCCTAACTTTTTATGTGGATTTTTTTATCAAATAAAAATAGCTTTGGATAAATCCAAAGCCACATTTAATGATATATATTTTTCTAGAAAAAAATTATAGAAATGTTATTAGAAATTTAATTCATAGAGGCTAAACTCCGGAATATCTTCAATCCCTCTGCCTAAATCATAATCACCAGAATACGTAAATCCGTTTTTCTCGTATAGTTTTTTAGCCGGAATGTTGTCTGGAACAACATCTAAACGTATAGACGAATATCCTCTTTTCTTTGCCTCATCTATACAAAAATCAATGACTCTTCCACCAAGTCCCTGTCTCTGGGATTCCGGTGCAATGGCAAGAGAATGGATAACCAGAAATTTGCCCTCATCCAAATCTATAGTCCAATCCCCCTTGTGGTAATCTCCTTGCGGATTATCATTTAGTACAAAGGCTCCAACTATTTCCTCTCCATCGGTGCAGATGTAAAGGGTCTCCGCCTTTACGGTATCCTCCACAAATTGTCTCGATGGATATACCTTGTACTCCCACTTTGGGTAATTCACATGATTCTCAAGCCACAATACCACCCTGTCATAAAAAGCTCCGGTTTTCTCGATATCATCCATTCTACAATGCCTTATTTCCATTTTGACTCCGTTCTCAAAATATATCTGGTATGTCTTCATTTTCATTTACAATCTATGCTTCGGCCACGCAGTCACAAAGCTCACTGATTTTATATCCTACATCCTCAGGACAATGGGCATCTGAAGATGTAATAATTCTAACATTATGCTTTTTCAATATGCCAAGCAATTGCTTGTCCATTCCAAGTGGTGCCGTATCTTTACATCTACGCTCTGCTCCGCTATTTTGATCAGCATACATATTATTGTCTGCAAGTCCGATTGCTAATCTCTCATAATAGTCCGTTAAATCAAACGATGGTCTATGCCCAAACAATTTAATAGTATCTGGGTGACCTATTCCATCAAAAATCTTGCTCTTAGCTAAAGAAATTGAATCCTCAAAATAATGTCGATAAATTTCATCAACATCTATGCCTTCCCAAAGCTCCTTGGTATGGTCAAAAGCAAAATCATCTACAAAGTGAACGCTGCCCAACAAAAAATCAAAGCCTTTATCTTTTGTCAGTTCTACAACCAAATCCTCGTATTCTTTAAAATAACAAACCTCTAGCCCAAACTTGATTTCAATAGGATATTCTCTGCTCCTGACTTTATCTATCAGTTCTAGATACTCATCATAGTTCTTCAATCCGGCTTTTCTATGAAACCAATCATTTACAAAATCACTATGAGCGCAGACTCTATCATACATAGGAGAAAATTCCTTAAACATAAAGTTATGTTCAAGCAAACGAATCTCATCAAGCTGCATTTCCACAGCCCTATCCACAAACCTCTGAATCCACTCCAAAGTGTAGTCCCCACGCTCAATATGAATGTGTCCATCTATCATTTTTCTCCCTTTATACATCTTAACCCCGTTCTATTTTCTAATAATCTATCTCGCAACATACAGGTAGTACCTCTAAATACCCATACTTTCTTGCAAATGCTTCAATCGGGCATCTAGTAAAATGATAGTAACTACCATCCTTATGCTTTGTCTCATCAAAATTGAAATCCCAGGTTTTATCCTTGTACTGCGGATGTTCATCAACCCACGCCTGCATCGCGCGAAAATTATCCTACATCTATTGCACCTTCAGCAGCATTCCATATTGCAAGAAAAACAAAGCACATATAGATATTATTAGCCATAGGATTATCGTCACCAATATCATCTACCTTTTCAAGCATGCTTTTATAGATAGATTTCGCGCCTTTTAAAGCCTTACGTGCTACTTCAACACCATACTGCTCCCTAAGAAATTTCTTAAGCATTATGGAGAACAGTGTTATATAGGTCCCTTTATATTTCATCATGTTTTTTGTCCTCCAATAGTATGCGTCATAACTTATGGTTATGCTTATAAATCAACTGCCATACTAATGCAAAAATAAGAAATAGAATCGCGATAATCTGTTTTACTGTCATATCACGCACCCCCTATTCTTTCTCCCAACTTTAGTATAGCATATTCAGTTAGTTATGTCTAACTCATTGTGCTTAACTCATTTATGAAATATATCTACACACACTTAAAAATATTATTAGCATCATCAAAGAATACCCAGTTGCCTTCGTTAATGTCCTTGGCTAACAGTTCTGCATCCGCTACCTCCATGTCAACATCGTGACCGTCTTCGTCACGAAGTCTAAGCAGCACTTGTGGCACATACCCAGCTGGGCGCTCCTCACATCCAAAATCTGCCTCCTGTATTTTCTTAACAATATACTTCAAGTTGATTCCTTCTTTCTAACGCAATTAAATACCAATTATTTGTTTTGCATTATTCCATCATATATACGCTTTTCAATTTCCTCATTGCTCATGGAATAATATTCATACTGACTAAAAGCGATAACTACATCACACTTTTCTGTCTCAGCAATCACGCAGTCATTTGCCTCGTAGTAAATCTTGTATTTCTTTCCCGGCATTAAGTTTTTAAGTTCACGCTCTTCAAGAAATTCTCTCTCCATATGTACCTCCATTAAGTCGAATTGACGTAATTTAACACGCGGCCCCTACATCCCGAATGTAGCGCTCTAACATCTGAGCCACACCCCGAAATTTCTATTTCTAATCAAAATAGATCCTCAATATCTAAAACATTAATTCCATTCTGAATCAACAATTCTGCAAATACTCCATGGCCATCAATTAGTTTTCCTGAGAAACTTCCATCATATACTTGTTTCACTCCACAAGAAGGACTTCTTGATTGAAGTATAACTAAATCTACGCTTTCCTCCAGTGCTTTTTGCAGAATTATTACATATTGGTTTTTCTTGAAATTTCCTCTACCGTATCAATCGTTGAATCAAAATCAACAGACTCTGCAAATTTATTAGACTTTTGATAATTGTACCATAAAGCCTTTAGCGGTTCATCTAGGCGCATATCCTCACAGATTTCTTTCCACTCTTTCAATTCGCCTTCAGAACCTCGTTTACGTGCTGTTCTATGAATTGCTTCTTCCAAAATATTATAATCAATCTTGTAATCATACATATGAAAGAACATATGCAAATCATAAAAATCTCTGGCTCTTGATGTTCCAATATTTCTTCGAATAACTTGATTTTGATAATCTCTCCAATACTCTTTCAAGAAAGAACATCTGGAACACCTCTTGGGGTTGTAGCCCCCTTTCAGTAGCGAAATGTCTAATCTGGCCTTTTAACTGCTCCGGCGTACGTTCTATCACTATAAAACCTCCATATAAGTTCTTACTTTAGACTCAATATTAAACTGTCTAGCGTATTTAACTATTTTTCTAGGATTGTATTTCCCAGAAAAATATTCCTTAATCGCTTGCGTATATATCTGGTTATCTACAGATTTCTTATCTCGTATCAAATCACATATGCAACGTTCAACATCATATATTTTCACTGTATATCCTTGTGGAGTCACAGCATCTATAATCCCCAAATTCCATATATCTTTTTTACAATAATGAAATTTTGTATTTTCATAATCTCTTTTTATCCGAGAAACATTATCTCCTTGTGGAACTGTAATATCTAATTCATGTGGCACTCTATCGGATAATCCATGTAAATACAAAGCAGTTGCATGCGAAAAAATCATCTTCTCAGAGCGATTCTGTATCATAGTATATTCATCTGGCTGATTATCTGTAACTACATAGTTTCCATGCGATTCCTTAGATATCACACCGCTTAATAATCCGTGATATAAAATCAAGCGCGATATACCATTTTCCGAAAGCTGGCTTGCAGATGCAATACCGCCAAACGACTCAATCACTGCCTTAATAACATCTACTGAATAATCCATATATTACGCTCCTTTCTTTTCGTTCTTTAATTTTACCATTTTAAAGAATATTTGAAAAGATATAATTCTTTAGTTTTATAGATTTAAAGAACGATTTAGAAGATAATAAAAAAACTTCTATCATATCCGACAGAAGTTCCTTATTTAAATGTTGTTACATCATCTACTCAACGCCTCTAAATCAGATGCCTCATATTGATTATGTCCTGGTAAACTCTTTTTGTATTTCCAGCATTTAATGGCATCTTCTAAACTTCTGCCCTTATTAGCTTCAAAGAAGTCTCGAATATAGGTATTGTATTCAAATTGCTTATCTATCTTTGTTTTACCCTTTTTCTTTTCTTCTAAAATCAAATAGTAAGCTTCTATCGCATCCCTATATTTCTTACCCGCATTTGCCTTTAACCATTTCTGAAACTGCACGTTAAAAGAAAATGTTTTACCAACTTTTTCCTTGAAAAAGGCTCTATGCTTTTCGGAGCAAACTATATTTTGCTCTATGATTGTATCTTCAGTGATGAGTCCTACCTCAATAGTGTTTTTCTTACTCCTAGTTACTTTCTTAACTGATCCAGTATCAAGGAAATAAGCAATTCTATCAGTAAGTTCTATCTTTCCTCCTGATGATGGGATTCCATTATATCTGCAGAACTCTACTAGTTCTTCCTTCAAATAATAGTAACTTCTATATGTTTCGCTGTCTAAATTAGTGTTAAGTATTGGTCTTTGTGTCATTTTATTCATGACCTTAATTATAACAGACTCATTATCATTAAAACAGAACAAACTTTCCCTTTTTCTTGACACAATATCCATAAAGCAAAAGAGCCAAGCACGACGCTTGGCTTGGTCCCAAGTGTTATTCGCACCTGGCAACTATGTTAAATTTATTATAACTAAAATTATCACTTTTTCAACATCACGAATTTTTATAAGCAATGGCGTCAATCTGGAATAATATCCCATCCCTTATAAAATCAGATGTATATGCCTTCCTTGTTGGATATTTGCCGGCAAATCGTTCTTTCAACACCTCCGGTAAACTATTCAAGTCCTCTATATTCTTAAAAAGACAATCCATTTTCACAACGGATTCCAAAGTTAATCCCACCATCTTCAAGCGTTTTTCCAACACATCAATAGCTCCGTGAATCTGTTCTTCAATAGATTTTCCTTCATTTCCCATACAGTAGCCAACAAAGACAAAATCACCAGCTTCAATAATTGTAGAATCGGCCCAAAAATCGTCTACTTCAATCCTTTTAATCTCTGACATGTTCATTCTCCTATTTATCTTCTTAACACGTTATTCTAATCGACAATGCCATAAACAAATTCGAATTTGAATGAATAACATATTTACGGTTTTTTTATAATTTTTACGTATTTAACCGTAAAAATTTTGATATTTAAACCTCAGTGTGTATTATCTCCACTATATTAATAATCAATCGCAAATATCTGAGTATATACTATCTAAATAACTGTTGATACCCTCCATATATCCGCAAAAAATACGGTTCATTTACCAATTTCCTCTAAAAAAACCGTATATTTCGAAAACCATTATTATTTTATGCCACAGTCCCTGTTTAAGCTCACGACAAACGCCTATTTATTAACCTAAATCTAATCCATCGCTACTATTATAACGTATTTACGATAGAAATAAAAAAACTTCTGCCGTAAAAACCGACAGAAGTCTCCTTTTTAACTATCGCAAATTCTGCGACACTTTTAATCGAAAAATCAACAAAAGTTTCCTTTAGAACTGTCGCAAATTTTGCACCAGTTTTATTTCTCACTAATCTTGTTCCATTCATAAGGAGTATTCTGGTACACGTAATAATTAAGCCAATTTGAATAAAGAATATTTCCATGGCTTCTCCACTGAAGCAATGGTCTCTCGTTTTCGTCATCATTTGGATAGTAATTCTTTGGAAGAGATATTGGCAAGCCCTTACTCTTGTCTCGCTTGTATTCACTATCAAGGGTGAAGCGATCGTACTCAGGATGGCCCATAACAAATATATTGCTGCCGTCTGCGGACATACAAAGGAACACTCCAGCTTCCTCGCCCTTAGCGCACACAATCAAATCAGAGCATGCCTCGATATCCTCAGTTCTAACGCCAGTATGACGGCTGTGCGGAGCATAAAAAATATCATCAAATCCTCTAACAAGCGGAATCTTTCTATTCAAAACTGTGTGTGGGAAAATACCAAACTTCTTCTCTGGCAAATCGTACTTATCGATACCATAGCGATAGTATAGTCCAGCCTGGCATCCCCAGCAAAGATGAAGAGTCGATGTAACATGGGTCTTGGTCCACTCAAAAACCTTGCAAAGCTCATCCCAATAATCTACCTCTTCGAAAGGCATCTGCTCAAGTGGTGCACCTGTAATAATCAAACCATCAAAGAATCTATCATAAACATCCTCTATCTTTTCATAGAAAGTATCTAAATGTGTCTTGCTTGTATTCTTGCTTTCGTGGCTACCTACAGTAAGGAAAGTCACATCCACCTGCAATGGAGAATTTGAAAGCGAACGAAGCAACTGCAATTCTGTAGCTTCCTTTAGTGGCATCAAATTCAAAATACCGATTGTAATAGGTCGAATATCCTGATGAGTTGACCTATTCTCATCCATCACAAATATATTTTCATGCTCAAGTATTGCCTTTGCTGGCAAATCATTTTGTGTTCTAATTGGCATAGCTGCCTCCTGTTAAGATAATTTCTAGCTTTTCAATATATTAAGCTAATATTCTTATACTATTTTTCCAACTTGTAAAGCAAATAAGCTGAAAATCCTCTAGCTCTCCAGCATCTGCAGTAAATCCGCTTCGCTAAGGACAGTGACCCCCAGTGAGTTAGCCTTGTCTAGCTTGCTTCCAGCTGCCTCGCCAGCCACCAAGTAACTAGTCTTTTTAGAAACAGAGCCTGCGCATTTACCTCCGTTAAGCTCTATTAGCTCTTGGCATTCCTTGCGGCCCATAGTTGGTAATGTACCTGTGATTACAAAGGTAAGTCCCGCGAACTTGTCGGTTGAGCCTTCCTTTTCCTCCTCGACCATATTGACGCCGTAAGCCTTTAGCCTTGCGATTATATCTTTATTTACATCGTCGTGCAGATAATCGTAGATGGAATTTGCACTGATTTCTCCTATATCATTTACCTGAATAAGCTCTTCAACAGAAAGGTTCATGATAACTTCAATATCCTTAAACTTGGCAAGCAAAGCCTTGGCTGCTGCCTTTCCAACGTTTGGAATACCAAATCCTGTAAACAATCTGACTGCATCGTTGGCCTTTG
>Ga0129307_1003038_pt1 | contig 11391 bp, 8 predicted proteins | sample P1105metagenome_FD_94437 | JGI IMG/M metagenome (GOLD analysis project Ga0129307, IMG submission 94437) | Capybara group fecal microbial communities from Wisconsin, USA - P1105 metagenome | ecosystem: Host-associated > Mammals > Digestive system > Large intestine > Fecal | place: USA: Wisconsin... | reverse complement strand
TCCACCGCCAGAAAACACATGTGCCAGATGGCATCTCTGAAATATCAGCAGCTTGACGGGCTTAACACCGTGCTGCCTATCGGAGCGAGGAAGATCAATGCTTTCCGAACCCTCACCACGGAGAGCTTGGCGGTGTTTATCCCGTTCAAGGTGCAGGAGATCATGGATCGCGGTGGAATCTACTTCGGGGAGAATGCCATCAGCCATAACCTCATCATGTGCAACAAGGCCAACCTTCTGAACCAATCGGCCTTTTTGCTGGGCGTCCCTGGTTCCGGAAAATCGTTCAGTGCCAAGGAGCTTATCACATTCCTGATTCTGAACACGGAGGACGATATTCTCATCTGCGACCCGGAGGGCGAGTATGCGCCGCTGATCGAAGCAATGGGCGCTATGGGCAGCGTAATTCGCGTCAGTGCCGGTGGCCGCGACCGTCTCAACGCCATGTATATGGTGGACGGCTACGGAGAGAACAACCCCATTGTGGTCAAGTCGCAGTTCATCATGTCCCTGATTGAGCAGATCGACAACAAAGGCGTGGGGCCGCAGCAGAAGTCCATCATTGACCGCTGCATCACGATGGTCTACCAGGAAGCAGGGGAGACCGGCATCGTTCCGACGCTGACTACGCTACGGGAGAAGCTGCTTGACCAGCCGGAGCCGGAAGCGAAGCAGATTGCCTTGTCTCTGGAGCTCTATACCACCGGCTCTTTGGACATCTTCGGAAAGCAGAGCAATGTGGATCTGGACAAACGCATCGTTGTGTTCGATATTCACGGTCTCGGCGCACAGCTCAAGCCCGCCGGTCTGCTTGTCATCACTGACACCATGCTCAACCGCGTTACCCTTAACTGGAAGAAGGGCAAGCGTACCCATGTCTTCATCGACGAGTTCCATGTCGTCTTTGAAAACGAATTCTCTGCTGCGTTCTTCAACAGTGCATGGCGTCAGTTCCGCAAGCGTAACGCCTATCCTACGGCCATCACGCAGAATGTAGAGTATCTTCTGGATTCCGTGCAGGCCAGTACCATGCTCTCCAACTCTGAATTCATCGTGATGCTGAATCAGGCGGCGTCTGACCGGGAGAAGCTGGCAAAGCTCCTGAACATCTCCAATGAGCAAATGAGCTATATCACGAATGCCGACGCCGGCTGTGGACTCATCAAGTACGGCAGCGCCCTTGTGCCGTTCATCAATCGGTTCCCGAAAAATACGCAACTCTATAAGTTGATGACCACCAAACCCGGTGAAGGAAGCTTCGCCTTGGGGCAGGCGTAAAGCCTGCCCCTTCTGGATAGGAGGTATATGAAATGCCAAAGATCAAAACACGCGAAACCCACCGTGACATCAAGGTTTTGGATAAAGCATCGGTTGCAGGAGAGCGGATGAAAAATGCTTTTATCCGGTCCAAAGAAACGGTAAAAAACTTGGCCGATGATGGGCAAATCACACCGGAAGAGTACGCGGAGGACCGTGTTCAGTACGCCGCGGAAGACATTGCCCACGATGCCGGACACGCAGCCGCAAACCAGGGAAAGAAAATGGTTGAGCATGGGCGAGACGCGATCCGCAAGCATCGTGACCGTCCGAGAGAACCGGGACAGATCCATCAGAGTGACGCTCCGCAGGCTTCGGCACACGAAGCGGCACGGCAAAACTCGATCCATCAGGTAGAGATGAGAGAGGTGCCGCCACAGCAGCATTTCTCTCCTGTTGAACAGCCAGTCACATGGGATGAACCACTTGCGCGAGAAATACCGAATCGCTTCACTCCGACTCCAAACCCGATACAGTCTACGGTACAGGATACGCCGAGTAAAGTAATGGAGCCTAACTCTCCTTCAGTGTATGATGCGAGGCCAATTCTTGCCGAGCCAGGGATTGAAACACGAACTGAACCAGTACACTGGATTAAGGCTCGTACTGGCTATGCGCAGTCTACCTACCAAACGGTTGCGCCTTCTCCTGGAGAAACTAGATACCGTATGCAGCAATTTCTTCAAGGGCAAAGCCGGTCCTCCCCTGTTTCCGATAATCGCGTAGTGGTATCTACTGAAGAACCGTTGACTGCAAGCGAAAAACTCAACCCGACTCTACTTGGTCAAGATGTTCGCCCAGCAGTTCTCAATCAGCCAGCAGAGGCGGTTGAGGTAAATGAGCAAATACCGTTCATCTATTCCGATCATAGCTATGTCAGACCAGCGCATACAGGAAAGACTATCAAAGCGAATGACTCTCTGCGGGATGCGAAAAGCAGCCCTGATGTGAAACAACTGACGCCGACAGAACGTGGGCGTCAGTTTGCCATCAAGCAGGCGGAGAAAAGAGCGGAGACCGTCCGTGCTGCACAAAACAGGCTGGAACCCATCATGGAAGACGTAAGCATGGGCTGTACTCCGGTTGAGGTGGAGTCTGCACCTCAGCCTGTCCCCTCTCGTGGAGAACCATCAAAAACCTTTTCGCCTGTAACTGAAGCTAATCAGGACGTGATAAAGCAGAAGAAAAGCAAAACAGCACTGGACAATTCACTGCAAAAGGCGGAAAGAAATACAGAGTTGGCCCGCGCACCTTCTAATTCTGTTTTCTATACCGATCGAGCTTCGTCCAGGCCAGTCAACGTAGAACGGCGTGGTCAAAAGAGCCGTAATCTTGGAAATACAGCAGCTCACGCTGAAAAGCGCCAGACCAAAGGCTCCATTAAAACCGTTGAGAAAGCAGAGAAGACGATAAAGCAATCAACTCGATCCACACAGAAGGCCAGCATCAAGACCACACGCAAAACGGCAAAAACGTCTCAAAAAGCAGTCAAAACCGCAGAACAGACCTCCAAGACAGCAATCAAGACGGCTCAGGCAACGGCCAAAGCAACACAGAAATCTGCCCAGGTTGCAGCGAAAACCGCGCAAAAGGCAGCTGCGGCTGCGAGACAAACCGCTCGCGCTTCGGCGGTGGCGGCAAAAGCTGTAGCAAAAGCAGTCGCAGCCGCAGTTAAGGCAATCGTCGCAGGCGTGAAAGAGCTTGTCGCTGCGATTGCTGCAGGTGGCTGGGTTGCCGTTATCGCCATTGTTATCATCTGCCTGATCGGTGTGATAATCGCCTCTCCTTTTGGAATCTTCTTTTCCGGAAACAACCGGGATGAAGGTGCTGTTACGGCTTCCGCTGCGGTGGCTCAGGTCATGTATGATTTCAACTCCAAGCTCGAAGACTTACAGGATGGTGACTACGATGACATTACCATATCCGGCTCGCTTGCTAACTGGCCGGAGGTCCTGGCAGTGTTTGCGGTTAAGGTTGCCGGGAATAATGACGTTGACGCTATGGATGTGGCCACGCTGGACCAAAAACGAATCAAAAAGCTCAAAGATGTCTTTTGGGATATGAACGCCATATCATCCGAAGTGGAAACGATAGATTATCCCGACAGTGACCCGGAAGACGACGTTGATGATAGCTGGAGCGAAAGCGTCCTACACATCACGATCACATCTAAGACAGCTGAAGAAATGAAGAAGCAGTATCATTTCTCCGAGAAGCAGAAGAAGATGCTGGATGAGTTGCTCGAAAGCCGCGATGCTCTTTTAGAGCTTATCGGAGATTTACAATTCATAAGCACTGATGCCTATGAGCTACTGAAGCACTTGCCGGATGATTTGCCAGAAGAACGGAGAAAAGTCATAAAGACGGCATGTTCTCTCGTCGGAAAGGTCAACTACTTTTGGGGTGGAAAATCTCTTGTGATCGGTTGGGATTCCCGCTGGGGTTCCATCCAGAAGGTTTGGGCAGACGGTAGCCCAACTACTGGAACCTATCGGCCTTATGGCCTGGATTGCAGCGGCTTCGTCGATTGGGTCTTCTATAATGTCAGCGAAGGGGCCTATGTTATCGGACATGGAGGTGGAGCTGCTGATCAGCACGCATATTGCCGAAATATTCCTTGGGATGAAGCCATGCCCGGCGATCTTGTCTTCTACCCGGAGGATACACATGTAGGAATAGTCGGTGGCTGGGATGAAGATGGAAACCTTTTAATAATCCACTGTTCTGCGGGCGTACAGATTACAGGCGCTTCCGGATTCATGTCGATTGCCAGGCCAGTTTACTATTCTGAATAGCAAAAATCCCACACCACCATTTACAAGTGTGAGTGGTGGTGTGGAATTGCAATATTCAGCTCAATTCAGTACCCATCTATGGAAAAGAGACGCTTTTTCAAGTCATGCTTTCTCCTGATTGTTCTTTTGCAGAGTTCTAAGAATATCTGCCATAAGATCTGCCGCAGTGCTTTCTTCTCTGGAGTTACCACCAAGGTCAACATCCGAAAATAGCGGTGACTTGGAAATCTTTTCACCCTTCACGCTGCGATTGATGAATTCCATAAGCTGTTCATGCTCACTATCCGCATCAGAAACGGCAATTGCGCCAGAAATGCGGCTCATGGAATCGAACCCCTTCCAAATATCAAACAGTTTCCGAAGCCTGAAGGCGGTGTCCTCAGCGTATTCGCTGAGTTCTTTTTCCCCGTTAAGAAACAACGCATCACGCAGAACCCCCAGGCTGGTGGATAGGTCAATAACCTTACGAAGCACCGCCTCCTTAAACTCCGGCACCGCAGCTTTGTAATCCCTCAACGCATACAGCATTTCGGCATGTGCCCAGGTCTTGTCGTATGCTGCTTCTTTCAAATGTGACCAGGCTTCTTCGGCTTTATTGGCGTTACCCATCTCAGAGTATATGGTTACAAGGGTATGTGAGATGTCTTCTTCATCCTCCGGGAGTAGTTCCAGCGCCCTCTCATAATATTCTGAAATCTTATCCAGATAGATCATGGGATCGGCTGCTTTCCTGAACACATGGATGCCGAACAGCATACCCGCAATTTCTTTGTACAGCAGGCCGTCGGACAGATTCTGATGAAGCTCACCCTCGATATACTTGAAGGTCTCTTCATCGCCATCTGTCATCAGCATGACCCTTGCCCGATCCACAATCAGGTCTCGCTCCTTATCTGACAGCGCATCATAAAACGAGAAGAGACTGTTCAAATCGGTCTTCAACAGCCTTGCCAGCGGCGCCAGCAGCGACGCATCCGGATAGCTGAGGTCCTTTTCCCAGCGGTTGACCGCCGGGGCGGTAACGCCCAGCCGCTCCGCCAGTTGAGCCTGCGTCAATCCCGCTTCCTTGCGCTTTTCCTGTATCACTTTGCCAATCATAACTACGCACTCCAAAATCGTATTTTGTGATCACGGGTACATTATATGGCAGGCAGCGGGTTGTGTCCACATATCTGTCGTTAATCTGCGATAAAAATAATTAAGAGATACTTAATTTCTGCCAAAACAAGATATTCATCCGATTTCCCAGAGAACCGTCACGGTGTCGGAGACCTCGATGTCGTCCGGCTCAATATCCATATCGTAACTCCCGGCGCCATCCATCACGGGAGCGCAGCATTCCTCCGCCATGAGCATCCGGTTCATCGGCTGGACCTCAAAATTGATCTGCCCCCACGAATAGTCGATACTCTGGATGTCTTTCAGCGAGACGCCGGCCGCCTGCGTCAGAACGGATGCTTTCTCTTTCGCGTCAGTGACAGCCTTGCCCAGCAGTTCGTTCTTTGCCGCCTCCGGGTCTTTGACGGTATAGCTCAGGCGGAACTCAGGCTTTACAGGGCAGTTGGCCAGTGCGTACAGCACCCGCCCCAGGCGGTCGTTATCGGAGTCAAATTCCACTTTCATCAGATGATGGAACTTGTAGCCGACGAAACGCTGCTTATAGGTGCCCTTGTCTTTGCAGCTTTCATACTCCGTGTCCACGCTGAAATTTAGCGTTTTCAGGTCTGACCGTTCAAAGCCGAATCCGGCCAGAAGATCCTTCAACCGCTCGGTGTCCTCTGATGACCGGCGCAGAGTCTCACCATACTCCGGGAAGATACCCTCCAGCGACAGAGTGATTCTGGTCATATCGGGCTTGACCTTGATCTGCCCCTTGCCCGTAACTCTGATGGTACGCATTGATTACTCCTTTCCCGGCTCAATAGCCGATGGCATTTCTGCAATCATGTCAAAGAGGTCTCGCGGAATAATGAACGGCTCGGAAAAGGCGTTGATCACGATGCCGGCGACATTCTTTTCATTGTTCCACGCCAGTCTGGCAGCCTCCAGAAAATGTCTCTGAATCTTGGAGAAACCTTCCCCGTATTCTCCCATTTCCTCAGCCGTGGTGAAAACCGGGAAGAAGAAATCCTCACCGTTTTGCAGGATATCAGGTATCATGCGGATATTCTCTGTGCTGACGAACGTCTTTCCAACGGCTTCGTCCGCCTTCATCTCCTTAACGAGCTCCACCAATGCGTCCATGTCCCCATCGCCCACAATCGCATTACATGGAATCCAGATCAGGCTGTCACGGAGTATCTTCATGAGCTTGATCATGTTCAGCTGCGTCCGATTCCTGTTGCAGATTTCGATGGCCCGTTTCAGGAAAGAACCGTCCTCCAGCAGTTCAGGCGTGATCGTATCATCCGGCACATGGTATTCCACACCGCCGTCCGCTTTAAGAATCATGTTGATCAGTTCCCTGGTCAGCATAAAGGACTGTCCCCAGGGGTTGATAATAAAGTCGGGACTTCCGGCGTCCATGCAGCCTTTCAACGTGGCGTCGATGAAGTTGGAGACGATCTGGCTCGGCTGCCCTTTGGCGTGTTCCGCCGGGGAGGTGAATGCAACCAGCCATTCCTTCCCATCATTTGTATGTACCGACCGGAAGGCAAACTCTCTGCCGTCCTCCGACATGATGACCGGGATCATGAAATGTCCGTCCTGGTGCATCCGGGTACGGATTGCCTCCAGCACCGCACACAGGTTTTCTTTCGTTGCCTCTGCATGGTAGGCGCTGATGGCTTCCTCAATCAGTTCATTCCCGTCCAGGAAGGGATCGTGAAACGCGGGCTCCGCCGCCGCTTTCTGTTCCGCGAACCGATCCAGTACTGCCAGCATGTCATCTGGCAGGCGCTTCCTGCATTCTGCGACCATCTCATCCGGTATGCCGTAGAACGCCTCTCCAATACTGCACGCGATACAGGTCAGCGTGTCGCAGTCGCCGCCAAGGGAGACCGCCGTGCGGATAACGTCCTCAAAGTCGGTTCCCTCCAGGAATGCCGTGACCGCTTCCGGGACGGTCTTCTGGCAGCTCTCCACATGGTGATACGTCGGGCGGATTTCATCACAAGTCCGTGACAGATCATAGCCGAACTCGCTGATGAGATAGTCCTTGATTTCATCCTTGCCGGCTCCGGTCCGTGCGAGGAATATCGCGGAGGCGGTTGCTTCTGCGCCCTTGATGCCCTCCGGGTGATTGTGGGTCACCTCCGCCGTCAGTCGAGCGATCCGCCGCGTCTCTTCGATGCTGTCATACAGCCACCCGGCAGCGGATACGCGCATGGCGGAGCCGTTTCCATAGCTGCCGTAGGGTTTCGGGTCCTTCGCTCTCAGCCAGCCGTAGAAGCGCCCGCCATACCCGGCATCTGGGTAACGCTTGCCCCACTTGCGCATGGAGGCGACAAGCGCGGCCCTGATTTCATCGTCGGTTTTTCCGGCGGCGTCCAGCAGCGCCTCCGCCACAGCAACGGTCATAACGGAATCATCCGTAAACTCTGTGCCTCGGCTGAAAAGCGGGAACTCCTTTGTCTTGGGGCTTCTGTCAAACTCATACGGCGCACCAATCATGTCGCCGAGGATTGCTCCGAACATATTCTCGACCTCCTTTGTCTTGATGGTCTCAGTATAACCGACGAAAAAACGGAAGAGGTCGTTTGCCAAACGACAAATGACCACTTCCGATATCTAATGACGTTGCCGGTATTGCTGACCCAAACTGGAATATGTCAGTCTGTTGCCGCCTTCTTGTTTTTCCCGAACACAGCGGTTTCCACGTCGTTAATGCCGATATCCGTCATACCGGCAGCATATTCGATCATTCTGCAAAAATCCCGCGCGTCGTATTCTCTGCCCGTGATCGATCCGATGGTTTCGCCTCTGCTGATAGCGTTCAGGACGTCGAACGGATCGAAAGCGTTGTGCACCGCCGTTTTGCAGCCGTTCTCATCAGTAATATACAGGCAAGGCTCGTAGGGGTGGCATGTCAGGGTTAATCTCTCGCCGTTTGCAATCAGATACGGACAATCATTCTGCTGACCGAGCGTATAGCGCCCGTCCCGGTAAACGATTACTGCTTTATGGATGTCCCACGGAAAGATAAAGGGAGCTTTCATTCTTTTGATCAGGTGTTCTCGATCTTTCGGATTCATTTCGCCCTGCGCGATCGCACGGTCGAGAAGTTCGGCGTATTCGTTCTCGTCAATCTCATAAAAAGCCTGTGAAAACTTGTCACAGTCGTGTTGGTCGAGATTCGTCCAAACCATCAGGAAAAGCTTTCCGTCGTCGGCTCTGCCGACGGCTTTTTCGACGCGGTACCGAAGCGATCCGATCTTCCACCCGCCCTCGAATTCTTCTTTATCAACCCAGAACCACGCGTGCCAGCCGTATCCGGAGGTTACTTTATATTCTTTCATTTTTCCTCAAAGCCCGATTTATTCTCCCAGGATCGGCTGCCCGTACTTGAACAGGGCGGCGTTGATCTCGAAAATGTCATAGTTCCCATTGGTAATGAAGTAGGAGACAATCAGGTCAAACTTGTTGCTGGGGGAAAAGGCAATCTCCGCCCGCGAGAGCAGATCAAGCATGGTCGGCATATCCAGCTCCAGCGCGATGGCGAATGCCACAGCCGTTTTCTTCTTCGGTTTGTAGTCCGCCTTGCAACGAATGCGGGAGAAGACCTTCCGGTCGATGTTGGCTTTCTTGTAGACCGTCACGTCGTCCATGCCGCTGGAATCGATCAGCTTGAACAGCCGCTGCTGGAACGTGTCCTCGTCCCCTCCAAGTACCTCGTCCAGACTCTTGCCCGCGACATCAGGGAAAGGAGCCACAGATGGAGGAGCGTTGGGTGCCTCCGCCAGATCCTCTTCCAACGATATGGCGTTCATGCGCCGCCGTCGTTCCTCCGCCAGCATCCGTTCTTCGTCCATGCGGCGCCGGATGCTGGAGTTGTAACCGCCGCCGTATTCTTCCTCACGCAGGAGGCTGACGGAATGCTCGTCTATGTATTCGGTAATGCCGCCGACCAAGCTTTTAGACAGCTCCAGCGCCTTGCGGTCGAATACAACGAGGATGACCTTCATCTCGTGTGTCAGGAGGAACCTGCCGATTTCGGCAAGAGCGATGTTCAATGCCTCATCCTTGGGAAAGCCATAAACGCCCGTGGCTATCATCGGAAAGGCGATGCTTTCGCAGGACAACTCCGCTGCCAGGGACAGCGACCGTGCATAGCATGAGCGCAGAGTATCCCGCTCTCTATGATTCCCGTCCACCCATGCCGGGCCGACAGTGTGGATGATGTATTTTGCGCTGAGGTTGAACGCGGGTGTGCAGACGGCGCAGCCCGGCTCAATGTCGCCAATCTTCTTTCTCTCGGCAAGAAGCAGTTCTTCTCCGGCAGCGGCATAGACCGCGCTGTCCGTACCGCTGCCAATGACCGGGCGCGGATTCGCCGTGTTGACGATGGCGTCAGCCTTGACCTTTGTTATATCATTTCGGATGATCTGAAAAGGCATCAGTCGCCACCTCCAAACCAGTGCTTATTCATAGCGTCCAAAAAGTCCGGGGTTATTGGATAGCCGGAGCTTTCTCCGATGACTGAATCAATCCCGCAATAAGGGCAAAATGCCGTCCCGCGGTCATCCGGCATTCCACTAAAGACGATCCACTCTTGAATCTCAACCGGGTCAAAAATCCTTTTGCAATAGAAGCAGCCGCAGACCTTGTCCTTTTCCAACTCTGGCTTATGGTCGCTGCAGAACTCGTGTGCAGCAATAACATCATACTTCATCGGCATCCTCCGGCGGTTCCGGGACAACTGTCATATCACATGTGTCGTTTACAAACGAGTAGATTGGTACACCGAAAGAACCATCTTCAGCAAGATGATCGACCAGCGTTTTGATGAAAAACTCAATCCAGTCTTCCGTTGGAGGATCGGCATTGTCCTTTTGTGGCGTTACCCACATATCCGTAGCCAGCTTGCGATCTGCGGTATACATAGCCAAACCGACCACAGAATCAAAAAAGTCAAACGAGGCTTCAAACGCAATGGGGACTTCATCACCGAGGGGCGTTATCTCAAAGCCGTCAGGTATTTCGGCCATTGTTATCATCATGCGGCCTTTGATTGGCCCGTACTCATTTTCAAAGCGTTCAACAGAACCGTTCTTCTTCAGAAGTTCCTCCATTGACGCGAACCGTTCGGGGTCGACGAGCATAGTTCACTCCTCCTGTTGGCGTTCCCGTATCCATCGCATCAGGTATGGTCTGTCGTTATTATCCGGGCGTTCGACCCACTGAGAACACATCATGTACGCTGTTCCTTTGATATGGACAGGCTCCCGATAATACCGAACCCGATCATATTCACTGTCAGCCCGGACGAGAAGCGGGAAGTTGAGGTCAAACGCCTTTTTGCTGTACGCCTTGTCCTGTAGCCGCTCAATCTCGTCATCCGGGACGCTTCCGCTTTCGAGGATAGGCTTCAGCACCAGTTGGGCGACCTTGCCGATTTTCAGTTCGGCATAGGTGTCCTCGGTATCCTGGGTGATCTGTTTCGGAGTAAGCGCCACCGTGCGGCGGGCTGGCTCCTTCTGTTCAAACATCTGCACCATCTGGTAACTTCGGATAAACAGTTCATTGGTATCCGAAACGCCACCGCTGACCGTCAGGATGGGGTCCAGCACCTTATCCCGGAAATCATCATTTGCCAGGATGCGGAACCGGAAATGGAAACAAAGGTCATCCATAATCTTCTGCATGTCATCCATGCAGGGCAGGACGCCATCGAGGATACTGCGGTTTATCTTCGGAGAGGCAAAGATAATCTCAGCCTCCCGCGCATCCAGATAGCCATAGATACACATAGCGGTCCGCAGGCATTTCGTGATGATCTTTTTTATTGTTGTTTCCCGGTCTCCATAGTTTACGCCGGCTTCATGGAACGCTACATCTACAGCATAAATCTTGTTAGTACCGTCCTGCACGGCCACTCCAAGAGCGTCGCATTCCGCCTGCTGGAGGAGCTGGGACAGCGACGCAGTTTTCTTATAGATGTCATAGCCGTATTTCTCCGAAAAGAACTTGTCCGTCACAGACTTGATCTCTTCCAGCTTATCTTCATGAAGCAGCGTCCACTGACCGGATGTCGTCCAGTTGGTCTGTACGATCTGACATTCCTTTACATGGCGCAGCCAGGAATAAAAGAGGGATTCACCCATTTCGATTTTCATTCGAT
>Ga0129307_1003037_pt1 | contig 11396 bp, 8 predicted proteins | sample P1105metagenome_FD_94437 | JGI IMG/M metagenome (GOLD analysis project Ga0129307, IMG submission 94437) | Capybara group fecal microbial communities from Wisconsin, USA - P1105 metagenome | ecosystem: Host-associated > Mammals > Digestive system > Large intestine > Fecal | place: USA: Wisconsin... | reverse complement strand
ACGCTGTCTACGCAGCCTGACGGCTGCGGCAACCTCGCTCACGGATAGATCCTGCGGCTCCATCCGTGACCAAGGTTTTTACCACGGGGTGTCCAACTTGTTATTGCAATTTGCGAAAAAATTATTTTGAAATGGGGGAGGATACATGGCAAAAGAGTTGATTCGTCTGCAGAACCTCTGCATGGCGTTTGACGACGAACAGGTTTTGACTAACCTGAACCTTCACATTAATGACAAAGAGTTCCTCACACTGCTTGGGCCCAGTGGCTGTGGCAAGACCACAACCCTGCGGATCATAGGCGGCTTCACGACACCTACGTCGGGAGACGTCTTCTTTGACGGTGTGAGGATTAATGCTGTTCCGCCATATCAGCGGCAGATCAATACAGTTTTTCAAAAGTACGCCCTGTTCCCGCATCTGAACGTGTATGAGAACATTGCCTTCGGCCTGCGGATGCAGAAGCGTCCCGATCCCAGCGACCCCACCGGCAGGAGGATGGTCAAAATTCCCGAGGAGGAGATCCACCAGCGGGTGATGGAGATGCTGGAGGTCATCAGCCTGAAGGGCTTTGAGCACCGCAAGCCTGACGCCCTCTCCGGCGGCCAGCAGCAGCGTGTGGCCATTGCCCGGGCTCTGGTGAACCGGCCCAAGGTGCTGCTTCTGGACGAACCTCTGGCGGCTCTGGATCTGAAGCTGCGCAAGGATATGCAGATTGAGCTGAAGCGCATCCAGCAGCAGGTGGGGATCACCTTTATATATGTGACCCACGACCAGGAGGAGGCCCTGACCATGTCCGACACCATTGTGGTCATGGATAAAGGCACCATCCAGCAGATCGGCACCCCCGAGGACATCTACAACGAGCCCAAGAACGCCTTTGTGGCGGACTTCATCGGCGAGTCCAACATCATTGACGGCATCATGCTCCGGGATAACCTGGTACAGATGTACGGCAGGCAGTTCCCCTGCCTGGACGGCGGCTTCGCCCCCAACGAGCCGGTAGACGTGGTCATCCGGCCCGAGGACATCGATATCGTCCCCGTGGAGCAGGGGCAGCTGACCGGCGTCGTCACCAACGTGACCTTCAAGGGCCTGCAGTACGACATCATCGTGGACTTCAAGGGCTTTAAATGGCTCATTCAGACCACGGACCACTCTCCCTCCGGCTCCCGGATCGGTATCAAGATCGACCCGGACGCCATTCACGTCATGAAGAAGAGCAAATACTCCGGTATGTTCGGCGACTATTCCTCCTTCTCCGAGGAATACGAGGAGTTGGACAACGCCGGCCTTGCGCTGGACGAGGAGGAGAGCGGGGATGAAGAATAAGCTCTCCCATCTGGCCATCCCCTATGTGATCTGGATGGCGCTGTTCGTGGTGGCCCCCATCATCATGGTGGTCATCTACGCCTTTTCCTCCGCCGACGGTGGCTTTACCCTGGCCAACTTCAGCAAGATCGGCACCTATGCCGTGGTGTTCGGCCGCTCCTTCAAGCTGGCCCTCATCGCCACCGCCATCTGCCTGCTCATCGGTTACCCTGTGTCCTACATGATGAGCAAGGAGGGGCCCCGGTTCCAGCGCATTGCCATGGTGCTCATCATGCTGCCCATGTGGATGAACTTCCTGCTGCGCACCTACTCCTGGATGTCCATTCTGGAGAACAACGGCCTTCTGAACCAGCTGTTCCAGAAAATTGGGCTGATCTCCCTGTACAACAGCATCTTCGGTACCAACATTGAGTACTTCCATATGATCAACACCGCGGGTGCCGTGGTATTGGGCATGGTGTACAACTACTTGCCCTTTATGATCCTGCCCATTTATTCCGTCATTGTGAAGCTGGACAACAGCCTCATTGAGGCAGCCCGGGATCTGGGTGCCAACAGCCTGAACGTGTTTCGCCGGGTGATTCTGCCTCTTTCCCTGCCCGGTGTGCTGTCCGGTATTACCATGGTGTTCGTCCCCTCCGTCTCCACTTTCGCCATCAGCAAAATGCTGGGTGGCGGCACAGAGATTCTGCTGGGCGATCTGATCGAGCAGCAGTTCTTGGGCGGCGCCTACAACCCTCAGGTGGGAGCGGCCATCTCTCTTGTGATGATGGTCATTGTGGTCATCTGCATGGCGGTGATGAATCGCTTCGGTGAGGGCGAGGAACAGGCGGTGATGCTGTGAAACGGAACAACACTTTCATGAGCCGTCTTTTCACGGTACTGGTATTCTTATTTCTGTACGCGCCCATTTTCGTGCTCATTATCTTTTCCTTTAACGCCGGCAGCAGCAACACCGTCTGGAGAGGCTTCTCTCTGGACTGGTACAGAGAGCTGTTCAGTGACCGCATCGTCATGCGCAGCGTGTACACCACCCTGCTGGTGTCCCTGCTGGCTACGGTCATCTCCACCTTCGCGGGCACTTTCGCCGCCATCGGCTTTTACGCCATGCGCCGCCGTAAGCGCCACCTGCTGACCACGGTCAACAACATTCCCATGATGAACGCCGATATTGTCACTGGTGTGGCCATGTGCCTGTTCTTCGTGGCCTTCTTCACCCTGTGGAGCAGCTTCGCCGCCTGGTTCAACGGCATTCAGTCGTTCTTTGAGCTGCCCACCCGGCTGACTCTTGGCTTCGGCACCCTGCTGATTGCCCACATTACCTTCAACATCCCCTATGTCATCCTGTCTGTCAGCCCCAAGCTGCGGCAGATGGACAAAAACCTGGTGGACGCCGCCATGGATCTTGGCTGCACCTGGATGCAGGCCTTCTGGAAGGTCATCCTGCCGGAGATCAAGCCCGGCATTGTGTCCGGTGCCCTGACGGCCTTCACCATGAGTATTGATGACTTCATCATCAGCTACTTCACCGCGGGCTCGTCCTCCTCCACCCTGGCCATGACGATTTATGGCATGACCAAAAAGCGGGTGACCCCTGAGATCAACGCCATTTCCACCATCCTGTTCTGCACCGTGCTTTTGCTGCTGGTCATCACCAACGTCCGTGAAATCCGGCAGGAGCAGCTTGCCGCGCGCCGCAAGGCGCTGCCCACCGCCACCGCCGCTGAAGCGGCCCGGTACGACAGCCGTCCCTCCAAAGGATTTTCCAGCCGTTTCCCCAAGTTCATCGCCGCTGCGGCCGTCATCACGCTGGTTCTCTGCACCGGTGTTGTGGCCAGCCGCAATGCCAGCAAACCGGTGGTCAACGTCTGCAGCTGGGGCGAGTATATTGACGAGAGCCTGATCGAGCAGTTTGAGGAAGAGACGGGCATCATGGTCAACTATCAGACCGCCGAGAGCAATGAGGCCCTCTACTCCCTGCTGAAGAGCGGCGCAGGCGACTACGACGTGATCGTTCCCTCCGACTACATGATCTCCCAGTTGATTGAAGAGGGTATGCTGGAGGAGTTGAACTACGACAACATTCCCAATTATGCGCTGATCTCCGACCGGTTCAAGGGGCTTTCCTACGACCCCGACAACAAGTACACCGTCCCCTATACCTGGGGCACGGTTGGCATCATCTACAATGCCACCATGGTGGATGAGCCGATCACCAGCTGGGAAGTGATGTTCAGCGACGAATACGCCGGCAACGTCCTGATGTTCCGCAACTCCCGGGACGCCATGGCCACCGCCCTGCTCCATCTGGGCTACAGCGTGAACACCACTGACGAGGGCGAGCTGCGGGAGGCTTTCAGGCTTCTGCGGGACGCCAAGGAGCGGGGCGTTTACCAGTCCTTTGTTATGGACGAGATCTACAGCAAGCTGGAGGGTGGCAACGCCGCCATCGGCGCCTACTACGCAGGCGACTACCTGGCCATGCTGGAGAACAATCCCGACCTGGCCTTTGTCATCCCGGAGGAGGGTTCCAACTGGTTTGTGGACGCCATGTGCGTTTTGAAGGACGCCCCCCACAAGGAAGAGGCCGAGGCCTGGATCAACTTCATTGCCAGTACCGAGGCCAACCTGGCCAACATGGACTATATCTGGTACGCCTCTCCCAATGAGGAGGCTCTGGAGTCCTATCCTGACTATTACGAGGAGTGCTACGAGGAGGAGCTGGATCCCGAGATCTATGAGATCATGGCCGCTTCCCAGGAGACACTGGACCGCTGTGAGCTGTATGTGTCCCTTCCCGCGGAGATCCGGTCCTTGTACAACGATCTCTGGACGGAGCTGGGCATCTGACGGATTCTGAAACAGATCACTGGCTGTCTTTTCTCCGGAATTCATAAATTTGGAGGTAATTCTTATGGTTATTATCGGAACAAAATGTCAGATTCAGCAGGTGGTGACGGAGGAGATCACTGCCGCCGCTGTTGGCTCCGGCGCCCTGCCCGTGTTCGGCACTCCCTTTATGGCCGCCATGATGGAGAATGCCGCCATGACCTGCCTGCAGGCCTTTCTGGAGGAGGGACAAGGCAGCGTGGGCACCCATCTGGACATCACCCATGAGGCACCCACTCCCATCGGCATGACCGTCACCGCCGAGGCGGAGATCAAGGACGTTTCTGAGAACGGCAAGATGGTGGTGTTCAACGTGCGGGCCTGGGACGAAAAGGGCCCCATCAGCACCGGTTTCCACACCCGCGCCATCATCAACAGTGAGCGTTTCCTCGCCAAGTGCAACGCCAAGCTGGAGAAATAACCATTCGTTGAAAAACAGTATGCCCCGGGAGGGCGGTCTCATGGAGACCTGCCTCCCGGGGCGCTTTTTCATTGTGTGGGATAGATCTCCTGCTGCTTATCAGCTTGCCGTGTACTCGCAGATAGCGGAGAGATGAAGACTGTCCACAATTTCCCTGAGCTCCTCCAGCTCCACCTGTTTGCCGCACATGGAGAACTGCACATGTCCGGAGAATAGCTCTTTTCTTCATTCACCGCATCACCTCATTTCATATCGTCCGGACATTCGATAGATTCACCGGGGTCGAAAAAGGTTCCATGAATTTTAAATCTTCTCCAATAATAGAAAAAACAGGCTGCCGGGAAGTCCCGCGGACATTTCCGGCAGCCTGACAAAATATTTCTCTTAAAACAGCGTCATTTGGCTGGTGTCCGCCATTCCGGCGAAGGCGCCCAGCTTTTTCAGCTGCTCGATGTGGGTCTTGGACAGCTTGTTGCAGCACATGGAAAACTCTTCAATTGAGACGAAGGTCTTCCCTTTCCGCTTTTCCACCGTGTCCACCGCCGCCGACTCTCCCAGTCCGTGGACAGAGATAAAGGGCGGCAGCAGTCCGTTTTCAATGACCTTGAACTTGGTGGCCTCGGACTCATAGATGTTGATGGGCGCAAAGGTGAAGCCCCGCAGATTGAACTCGTAGCAGACCTCCAGCGTGGTCAGCAGATCCTGTTCCACGGCGGTGGCGTCCTTGTTGTTCTCGATCTCCCGGATCTTCTTTTTCACCGCGTCCAGACCGGCGCAGCAGTACTCCGCGTCAAAGGCCTTGGCACGGACGGTAAAGAAGGTGGCGTAGAAGGCCAAAGGCTCATGGACCTTGAACCAGGCGATGCGATAGGCCATGGTGACGTAGGCCACGGCGTGGGCCTTGGGGAACAGGTAGCCGATTTTGCTCAGAGACTCGATGTACCAGTCCGGCACGTCGTGCTCCTTCATAGTGTCCACCCAGCCGTCCTGGAAACCGCCCTTTTTCACCTTTCCCTTACGGACCGCCTCCATGATCTTGAAGGAGGTTTTGGCGTCCACACCCTGGGCGATCAGATACAGCATGATGTCGTCACGGCAGCCCACCGTCTCCAGAACGGAGGCGGTGCCGCTGACAATCAGCTCCCGGGCGTTGCCCAGCCACACGTCGGTGCCGTGGGAGAAGCCGGAGAGGCGGACCAGGGTGTTGAAGTTCTTGGGTTGGGTGTCCACCAGCATCTGCCGGGTGAACCGGGTGTTGAACTCCGGAATGGCCACGGCGCCGGTGGGACCCAGGACATCGTCGTTCTCATAGCCCAGCACCTTGCTGCTGGTGAAGATGGACATGGTGTCCGGGTCGTCCAGCAGGATATCTGTCCGGGCGTTGACGCCGGTCAGATCCTCCATCATGCGGACCATGGTGGGATCATCGTGTCCCAGCATATCCAGCTTCAGCAGGTTGTCCTCCATGCAGTGATATTCAAAATGGGTGGTGATGGTGTCGGAGCCGTCGTCATCCGCCGGGTGCTGGACGGGGCAGAAATCCTCCACGTCCAGATCATCGGGAACCACCACCAGGCCGCCGGGATGCTGTCCCGTAGTGCGCCGGACACCCACGCAGCCCTGGGTCAGGCGGTTTTCCTCCGCCCGGCCCACCGCCATGCCGTTCTCCTCCAGGTACTTCTTGACGAAGCCAAAGGCGGTCTTTTCCGCAAGAGTACCGATGGTGCCCGCCCGGAACACCTGGGTCTGTCCGAACATCTCAATGGCGTGGCGGTGGGCCTTGGCCTGGTATTCTCCGGAAAAATTCAGGTCGATATCCGGCACCTTGTCGCCGCCGAAGCCCAGGAAGGTCTCAAAGGGGATGTCAAAGCCCTCCTTGGCATATTTCGTGCCGCAGACAGGACACACCTTGTCCGGCATATCCACGCCGCAGCCGTATGAGCCATCCAGAATAAACTCAGAATTTTTGCACTTTGGGCAGCGATAGTGGGGCGCCAATGCGTTGACCTCCGTGATGCCCGCCATATAAGCCACCAGGGAGGATCCCACGGAGCCTCGGGAGCCCACCAGATAGCCGTTCTCCAGGGAGCGCTGTACCAGCTTCTGAGCGCTCATGTAGATCACGTCATAGCCCCGGCCCAGGATGCCGTTCAGCTCCGTCTCCAGGCGCTTGCTGACGATCTCCGGCAGCTCGTCGCCATAGAGCTCATGGGCCCGGCCCCAGACCATGTTGTACAAATCCTCCCGGGAGTTCTGCAGACGGGGCGGAAACAGATGGCCCTTGGGCAGCAGCTCGATGTTTTCCACCGCGTTGGCGATCATCTGGGGGTTTTTCACCACCACCTCATAGGCCTTTTCCTTTCCCAGATAGGAGAACTCCTCCAGCATCTCATCGGTGGTCTTAAAGTAAATGGGCAGCGGCGCGTTGGCGTCGGGGAATTTCTTGGAGGCCAACAGGATGTGGCGGTACACCTCGTCCTCCGGCTCCTGGAAGTGGACGTCGCCGGTGGCACAGACAGGCTTATTCAATTCCTCGCCCAGCCGGACGATAATCCGGTTGAACTCCCGCAGCTCCTCCTCGGACTGGACCGTTCCCTCCCGCAGCATGAACATATTGTTGCACAGAGGCTGGATCTCCAGAAAATCGTAGTAGGAGGCAATGCGCTTCAGCTCGTCCCAGTCCTTGTGGTCCACCACCGCCCGGAACAGCTCGCCGGCCTCGCAGGCGGAGCCGATGATCAGGCCCTCCCGGTGGCGGTTCAGCTCGCTCTTCGGAATGGTGGGCACCCGCTTGAAGTGCTTCAGGTTGGAGGCGGAGATCAGCTGGTACAGGTTCTTGAGCCCCAACTTGTTCCGGGCCAGCAGAATGATGTGCTTGGGGAACCGGTTGGACTTGCCGCCCAGGGGCCGCAGCTTGGCCATCTCTCCGTTAATCTCCTGGAGCCGGTTGATTCCCCGCTCCCGCAGCATCTTCCAGAAGGGCACCAGCATATAGCCCACGGTGGCGCCGTCGTCCGACGCCCGGTGGTGGTTGAAGGCGGGCAGGTCCAGTGCCTCCGCCACGATATCCAGCTTATATTTACCCAGGTTCGGCAGCAGATTCTGAGCCAGGATCAGGGAGTCGATATAGGTAGGATGGAACTCCAGCCCCACCTTCCGGCAGCCCTCCCGGATGAAGCTGATGTCGAACTCCGCATTGTGAGCCGCCAGGGGGCGGCCGTCCACGAATTTCAGAAAGTTTGTCAGAGCTTCCTTCAGCTGGGGTGCGTCCTTCAGCATATCGTCGGTGATGCCGGTAAGGCCGATGATCTCCGGTGTCAGTTTCCGGTTGGGGTTCACGAAGGTCTGGAAGCAGTCCTTCACCTCACCATGGCTCAGCACCACCGCGCCGATCTCCGTGATGGCCTCCTTTGTGACCTTCAGACCCGTGGTCTCGATATCGAAGCAGACGATCTCATCGTCCAGGTCGCAATCCTGGGTGCCGTGGACGGCGATGCGGTCGTCCAGGTTGTTGATGAAATAGCCCTCCATGCCGTAGAGGATCTTGATCTTGCCCCCGGCGGCCTTGGCGGCGTCCGGGAAGGACTGGACCACGCCGTGGTCCGTGATGGCGATGGCGGGATGGCCCCATTTGATGGCCTGCTTCACCACCGCGCCGGTGTCCGTCAGGGCGTCCATGTTGCTCATGCGGGTGTGGAGATGGAGCTCCACCCGCTTCTCAGGCGCCGTGTCCTCCCTGCCCTTGTGCTCGATGACATTGACGTGGTAGGGATTCAGCTGAATGTCCTTGCCGTCCCAGGTGGGCTCCATCTTGCCCTGGACCAGCAGCCACATACCCGGCTGGACAGCGTTTCCGAAGGTCTCCGCCTCCTTGGCGTTGAGATTCTTCTGCACGGTAACAGAGTTGGTGTTGTCCGTCATGTCAAAGCTCAGCCGCCACATACCGGGACGCCGGGTTTCCCGGCACTCCACCGCGAAGACCTTGCCCGCCACGGTGGCGCTGCCCATTTTCAGGTTCAGCTCCTTCATGGGCACCGGCTTTCCCTTGATGGGATTGCCGTACAGAACCTTCCCCGTGGCAGCCTTGTCCCCGCCGCCCTTTCCGCCGGAGGACGGGCCGGACCCACCGCCAGCAGAGGCGGATGCGCCGCCGATGGGTGATGGCTGACTGAGCGCCTTCGCTTCGATACGGACTTGGGTAAAGCCGTAAGTGACCACGATCATACGCTGTAACTCCGCGATATCCTGATCCGACAGCGGCTCCCGGGTCGTGAGCTGCAGATCCATGGTAAACTGCTTCTGGTCGATCACCGCGCCAGTGACGGAGGTTCCAGCCATCCGTATCTTCAGCTCCGACGGCAGCAGCAGGTCGGCGAACATATGAAAAAATGGGATCTTCTGTGCCATTGATTCTCTCTCCGTAATTCAAACTTCCGCGATAGAAAGGCAGCGGCGCAGATGCGCCGCTCCTCTTTTACAGTTTCTCAATCTCCGCCATCAAGGCGTCTACAAGCCTTTCTTGAGGAACTTTGTAAAGGATTTCTCCTTTTCGGAATAGCAGTCCCTCGCCCTTGCCTCCGGCGATGCCGATATCCGCGGCCGCGGCCTCACCGGGGCCATTGACGGCGCAGCCCATCACCGCCACGGTGATATCCTTCTCACAGTCCTGAAGCCGCCGCTCCACCTCCCCGGCGATGGGAATCAGGTCGATGCGGGTGCGGCCGCAGGTAGGACAGGCGATCAGATTGACGCCGCTTTTCCGCAGTCCCGCCGCCTTCAAAATCTTTTTGGCGGCATAGATCTCCTCCACCGGGTCGGCTGTCAACGTTACCCGGATAGTATCACCGATGCCCATGCACAGCAATCCGCCGATGCCCATGGCGGACTTGATCATGCCCATGGTGGGTGTGCCCGCCTCGGTAACGCCCAGGTGCAGAGGATAATCCGTCCGCTGGCTCAGCAGCGTGTAGGCCTTCATGGTCAGGGGCACGTCAGAGCACTTGACGGAGATGGCGATTTCGTCAAAATCAAATTTATTCAGCAGCCGGACGTGGCCCATGGCGCTCTCCACCAGGGCCTCAGCGGTAACGCCGCCATATTTGGCCCGCAGCTCCTTCTCCAAGGAGCCGCCGTTAACACCAATGCGGATGGGGATATTTCTCTTCCTGCAGGCGTCCGCCACGGCCTTCACGTTCTCCTCCGCCCCAATATTGCCGGGATTGATGCGGATGGCGTCAATGCCCCGCTCCGCGCACTCCAAGGCATATTTGTAATTGAAATGGATGTCGGCAATCAGCGGAATGCCGATCTGCTCCTTGATTTTGTCCACAGCCTCCGCCGCAGCCTGATCCGGAATGGCCACCCGGATGATCTCGCATCCGGCGGACTCCAACTCCTTGATCTGAGCCACTGTGGCAGCCACATTGTCGGTCTTTGTGTTGCACATGGACTGGATGGACACCGGGGCGCCGCCGCCCACGGGCACCTGTCCCACGAAAACCCGTTTTGTCATTGATATGCTCCCCTCTCCGACTTATTGGAACAGCCTGAATACATCGTGGAACGTCACCATCACCATAAAGCCCATCAGCAGCACAAAGCAGACGCCGCTGAGAGCCGTCTCATACCGGTCGGGAATTTTCTTCCGGAACAGCTTCAGGGAGACGGTGTCCAGAATCAGGAAAAAGATGTGGCCGCCGTCCAGTGCCGGGATGGGCAGCAGGTTCATCACCGCCAGGTTCACGGCGATAAGCGCGCCAAAATAGAGGATATTGTCCAGGGCCTCCCGGGCGGATTCCGACTCCTTCCCCACCTGGGTGATGGTGGAGACGATACCCACGGGGCCGCTGACGTCGTCCATGCCGGCCTCGCCGGTCAGGAGCATCTGCAAACTCAGCCGCACGATGCGGGCGAAGTCCAGCGTGTTCAGCCAGGCGGTTTTTAAAATCGTAACCGGGGTGGCCATCTCCAGCCGGTTATTGGCAATATAGAAGCCGTAGCCCTGATAGGATTCCCCATCCGTGCCGGTGTAGGTCTGCCGGGGCACATCCCGCAGGGTGACCTTCTCCCCGTCCCGCAGGACTGTGATGTCAATAGCTTCTCCCTTTCCCAGGTTCAGCAGCAGGGATACATCGCTGTATAGATAGACCCGCTCCCCGTTGATGGCCCAAATGCGATCCCCATCCTCCAGCACCGCGCCATTTACCTCCTGAAACTCCGGCGCCACACCGGCTACCTCCGGAATTTTAAACGCCTGGGAGCCGCTGTACAGCACCAGAAGCACCACAAAGCCGGTAAGCAGGTTCATAAAGGCTCCGGCGGCGAAAATAACGAATTTCTTCCAGAAGCTCTGGTTATTCAGCGCCCGGGGATTGTCGGAGTACTCCTCTTCTCCCTCCATGGCGCAGAAGCCGCCGATGGGCAGAAGCCGCAGGGAGTACTGCGTCTCCCCTTTCTGCCGGTCCAGCAGGCAGGGGCCCATGCCGATGGAAAACTCATTGACCTGGACGCCGCACAGCTTTGCCGCCAGGAAATGGCCCAGCTCGTGGACGGCGATGAGAACGCCGAAGATCAGAATCGCCGCCAGGATATACACAATGGTCATAGACAGAAAAACTCCTTAATAGCCCTCTAATACTAGACTCCCATGAAAAGTAGATAAAGTCTACTTTTCATAGCGCGTGAGCGCGTCGGAGTCTGCATGAGACGGCATCTGCGCCCTTGGCGCAGATGGGCGACGCTTTCAGCGGCGCCTTT
>Ga0129307_1003036_pt1 | contig 11403 bp, 12 predicted proteins | sample P1105metagenome_FD_94437 | JGI IMG/M metagenome (GOLD analysis project Ga0129307, IMG submission 94437) | Capybara group fecal microbial communities from Wisconsin, USA - P1105 metagenome | ecosystem: Host-associated > Mammals > Digestive system > Large intestine > Fecal | place: USA: Wisconsin... | reverse complement strand
TCTTTGACCGCATCCTGGAGTACCGCTATGAGGCGCCGGACGAGATCCTGACGGATACCCGCAGGATGGAGATCATGGACGCATCCGCCAACCCCGTAACGGTCAGCACCTCCAAGGATTCAGACGGTAAGATCACGAGCTGTGAGCTTCGCATTCCTTACCAGGACAACTGCATCCATGAGATCAGGATCAGCAGCAGCGCAGACGGAGAGGCCGGTGCAAAGGCCTTCTATGATCTCGCGGAGCAGATCAACAAGGACCGCCGCATCTGCATCGAGCAGTCAGTGGACAGGGTCCGCCGCGAAGAGCGCATGCATATGCGCAACCTCGGCGATACCGCGGCCGAAGCGCTGAAAGCCGCCGTGAAGGGCGAGAGCGTGGAAGAGGCCGTTGCCAAGGGCATCGAGACTGCCAATGCCATCGATGAAGGAAAAGTCAAACAGGGGTTCTTCGGGAAGCTCTTCAGAAAATAAGGAGGATGTTTACATGAGAAAATCATTTGCATGGATACTGGCCGCTGTCATGGTCCTGTCCTGTGCAGCCTGCAGCGGCTCGGCGCAGCCGGCGCAGACCCAGGCGCCCGCCGCGACTGCAGCCGCCACAACGGCCGCCCAGCCGGCACAGACCCAGGCCGCGGCAGCAACAACAGCCGCCCAGCCGGCACAGACTCAGGCCGCAGCGCCTGCAGAGACTGCGGCAGCCGAATCAAAGTCCCGCGCCAACGCGGACGGCTCCTACCGCTTCCTTTACGGCTGGGACAACAATGAGATCAGACTGGTCACACCCGAGGGCGTCAAGTCAGAGGGAACAGGCGTCTACGATCCCAACTATGTTGAGAAGGACGGCGTGTTCCAGGGTATGTCCGTGTCGTTTGAAGCGGAGGACGGAAGCTGGTACTGCCAGGCGCGCGACTGGCAGAGCAACACGGCCAACTACATCGACCATCCGGCTATGTATTATTTCAACGGAGAACTGGACGAGGAAGGCAAAAAGGAATATCCGAGTTATGACCAGACCGTGACGGATCTTGGCTTCAAGTGGGAGAACAGGCCCGTTCAGCTGATCGTTTCGGAGTTTCAGACCGCATCCGGCCTTGACTACACGAATTCCTTTGTCGGCGTTGAGTATGACAACAAATCCGCGCCTGACGGCGGAAAGGGACTGCTCGGTCTTGATTTCACGGAAACAGATCTGACCAGAGATCAGCTCGCCTATGTGGCAGGCAAGATCTTCGGCGTGGATTCAGGCATTCAGGGCGACCCCTTTGCTGAGGCCGCATCCGGCCCTGCTGAGGCATCCATCGATGCTTCCGCCATCGTCGGCTCCTGGCTGGATCCCGAGAGCACATGGGGAACCTGCTTCACCTTCAACAGCGACGGAAGCGGCGCACGTTCGGCCACCGTCACCGGAGAGCGCAAAGAATTCAGCTATCAGCTGGAAGGAAGCAAGATCAAACTGAAATACAGCGACGGCCTTGAAGACGAGCTTACTGCGGAGCCCCTGGGCGATGCGCTGAATCTGACGGACAGCTACGGGACCACCACAAAATATGAGGCGGCTGAGGAACCCGAAGCGCCGGCGGAAGGCATTACCCCCGAGGCCCTGGAAGGCGTCTGGCTGGATACGGACGGAGACGGCTATACCTTCAATACCGACGGAACAGGCAAGTATGAAGAAGGAGATGAAGAGTGGGATCTCACCTATACGATCCTGAACGGCGATTCCATCAGCGTCACCTATTCCGACGGGGATCATAAGACCTTCTACGTTGAAATCAACGGAGACGAGCTGAGCCTGGACCGCACCTGGGTCATGACGCGCCAGTAATGAGCATAAGGGGGCTTAAGGCCCGTACGGAAAAAACATGCGATAAGCAGGAGAATTGGAGAGAGTATCATGGGATTGTTGGATTCACTGAAAAAGAAAGACCAGAACAAAGCTGAAACCTGTGTCTTCGCTTCGCTGCCGGAAAGTCTTGCCGAGCTTCAGGCCCTGCCGGAGGCAGCGCTGGATTCTCCTTATAAAACGGCAGCCCTGACCATTGCCGCGCTCTGTTGTTTTGAAAAGAATGAAGCCGCGGTGCACGAAATGCTGAATTTCCTGAAGGGGCCGGAAGACCTCTCCAGCGTGGAGAAGCAGTTCCTGCGCGACCGCCTGACGGGCAAGGGATACAAGTGCCTGTCCTTCTTTGCGGGCGCTGCGCCGGAGAACGGCTATACCCCGCAGCAGCCCTATCAGATCACGGTCACGTCCAATCCCTATTCTTTTGAAACGGAGAACTGGGCGACCGTATATGTGCAGAGCGGCGGGGCAGATTCCCCCAGACCCATCAAGCTGCGCAAAAAGCCGTCTACCGGACAGTGGTTCCTGAATGAGATCCAGTGCCTTGCGGACATCCGGCTTCCCAGCGAGCAGGATCCCTGGGCATAAGACTGCGGGCGGGAGGATCAGCGGGAGAACAAAGCAAAAACCGCAGCCGGAGAACGTAAACAGAAAACGCAATCTAAAACCGGGAGAGCAGAACATGCTTTCCCGGTTTTGTGTCATTGCTCTTATCCGGTGATGCTGTATTCAGCGGGCCTTCTTCAGCGCATCGATCAGACCCGGAATGGCCGCCTCAAAATCGACGCCGTACCAGGGCTTGTCCGGATTCTTCAGGGTGTCGGCAATGGTCCCGGCCGTGTAATCCGCCGCGATCTTCAGGGCAGCGGTCCTTTCGATGCCCAGCACGAAGGCGCCGGCCAGCACGCTGGAGAAGATATCGCCGGTTCCGTGATAGGAGGCGGGAACGTGGTCATTCTGATAGCAGAAGAATTCTTTTTTCTGTATATCGTAGCCCATGGCGCCGCTCTTTCCCTCACTGAGGGAAATGCCGGTGAGGATGGGCGTCTTCATGCCGATGGCGGCAAGGGCCATGAGCATTTCTTTGACATAGTCTTCCGTATAGACTTCTTTGTACGGCAGATCCGTCATATAGCTTGCTTCCGTCAGGTTGGGATCGCAGACGTCCGCAATGGCGCAGAGATCGGCGTTTTTCTTCGCATAATGCTCATCAAAGGCGGGGTAAAGCTTTCCGTTGTCTCCCATGGCGGGATCCACGAACACAAGGGTGTTTTCATTTCTGAAGGCTTCGATGATGCCGATGACCGTGTCGATCTCTTCTTCCGTGCCCAGATAGCCGGTATAGATGGCATCGAAGGTGATGTCTTCCTGCTTCCAGTGGTCGGTGATGGGCTTCAGCTGGTCGGAGAGGTCCTTGCAGGTAAAGCCTTTGAACATGGTGTGTGTGCTGAGGACTGCCGTGGGCAGGATCACGGTCTCGATCCCCATGGATGACAGGATCGGCAGCGCAACTGTCAGAGAGCATTTCCCGAAGCAGGAGATATCCTGGATCGTCAGAATTCTTTTCATATTCTCACTCTTCCTTTCACTTTCTTTTATGGTTATTCTTTGCTACACGTTTTAATGGGCGTAATTCCGCTCTCCGAAAATGGCGGTTCCCACACGCACCATGGTCGCGCCTTCTTCCACGGCCACTTCAAAATCTCCGGTCATGCCCATGGAAAGGACGGGACAGCGGAAATCGGGATCGGAGGCCGGGATCAGGCCTTCGGATGCCAGCTTCTGCGCAAGGGCGTTCAGCCCGCGGAAATACGGGCGGTTTGTTTCGGGGTCTTCCGTGAAAGGCGCCGACGTCATCAGGCCCAGCAGCCTGACGTGGGGGAATGCAGAGATCTCCCGGGCGGCGGCCGGAACGTCCTCCGGGGCAAAGCCCCATTTGCTTTCTTCCCCGGCGATGTTGACCTCCAGAAGGATGCGCACCGTCCGATCCTTTTTGGCCGCTTCCTTTTCGATCTGCGCGGCAAGCGCGGCGGAATCCACGGAGTGGATCAGGGCGGTATGCCCGATCAGGTACTTCACCTTGTTTTTCTGAAGATGTCCGATCATGTGCCAGTATATGGGCTCAGTCTCGCCAAGCCGATCGAACTGTTCGACCTTCTGCATCATTTCCTGGACGTAGTTTTCCCCGAAATGAACGGCGCCGGCCTTCCTTGCTTCCATGATATCGGCAAAGGGCTTCAGTTTGCTGACGGCTACCAGTGTTACGTCTTCCGGACGCCTGCCGGTCCTTTCGCAGGCGGCGCCGATCCTGCTGCGGACGGCATTGAGATGCTCCGCAATACAGGCGGCCGGTTCTTTTTCATCGATCATAGTCTGTCTCATCCTTTCAGGAGACACTTTACAGTGCTTTTAAGGAAGTAGTATAATCGCGATGTGATTATTGTAAATAACCAGTTTCAAGAATATTGATATAACCAGTTTGAACGACTGGCTGCTGCTGTTCGTTTGGATGAAAGGAGATGACGTATGGAAGCTGCCTATCTGCGGCTGTACAAAGAACTGAAGAAGCAGATCACCTCCGGCATGTATGCCTATGGGGAGCGTTTCCCGTCCAAGCGCAGCACGGTGAAGGAATCGGGGCTTTCTCTCATCACGGTGCAGCATGCCTATGAGATCCTCTGCGATGAGGGCTGGCTGACCGCGCGGGAACGCAGCGGCTATTTCGTTGCCTATCATGAACACGGAAGCCCGGTCTTGCCGCCTGTTCCGGATATGCCCGACAATTCTCCCAAAGAAGGGGAGGTGAACAGCGCGCTTCCGTTTGAGACCTATTCCAAAGCCATGAGAAGCGTCCTGTCCGGCTGGGGCGGGAGGATCATGGAGAGATCGCCCAATACAGGCTGCGCGGAGCTCAGGGAAGCGCTGGCGGCATATCTGGCCGCGCAGCGCGGCATGCCCGTATCGCCCGCCCAGATCGTCATCGGCTCCGGCGCCGAATACCTCTACAGCATCATCGTCCGTATGCTGGGAACGGAGCGCAGATATGCGCTGGAAAGCCCTTCGTATGAGATGATCCGCCTCGTCTATGAAAGCGCGGGGGCCGTTTGCCGCATGCTCCCCATGGGCCCCAAGGGAATCGTCAGCGAGGCGCTGGCCGAAACGGATGCCTCCGTCCTGCACGTGACGCCTTACCACAGCTGGCCGACCCGCATCACCGCCGGCGCCTCCAAACGCCGAGAATACATTTCCTGGGCGGAGCGGCGCGGCGCGTATCTGGTGGAGGACGACTTTGATTCCGAACTTTCCGCATCCTCCAAGCCGGCTGACACCCTGTATTCCCTGGCCCCGGAGAGGGTGATCCACATCAATACCTTTACGCGTACGGTCTCTCCGGCGCTCCGGGTGGGCTATATGGTGCTGCCGGCGGCTCTGCTTTCCGTCTATCAGGAGAAGGCGGGATTTCTTTCCTGCTCCGTGCCCGTGACCGAACAGATGCTGCTCACGGAGCTGCTGCGTTCAGGCGCGTTTGTACGCCACCTGCGGAGGGTGCGCAGGAAGATGCGCGCGATGAAGGCTTAAACAGGAGGCCGGACGGCCGGACAGGAGCGCGGATGCGGATCGGGGCAAAACTTGCAAAACATGCCATCCTGTGCTATAAGTATTCTGTTGCCGCCGTGGCGGAACTGGCAGACGCACATGACTCAAAATCATGCGGGAAACCATGCGGGTTCGAGTCCCGCCGGCGGCATATCATAAAGCGCGGCAGGCAGGCCGCGTTTTTTTGTGCCCCGCAATGAGGAAAATCGCCGGACGCAAGCGTACGGAGATTTGACGAATGCGTTCAATCGCAGGAATGCGGCCTGCCGCTTCCGGCGACTTGTGCCCCGCAATGAGGAAAATCGCCGGACGCCGGCGCACAGAGACTTGCAATATACAGGCGTCAAATGTACAATTAAGCATTATGGAAAGGAACTGTATCGAATTCAGAAAAATGATCCCCGCCTGTCTCTCAGGGGAGCTCAACGACAAGGCGCTCAATGATTTTCTGCATCATCTGGATGAATGCAGGGACTGCATGGAGGAGACGGAGATCAATTTCATCGTGCAGGAGGGCGTCAGGCTTCTGGATGAAAAGCGCTCTGACAGCAACCTGGACAAGGCGTATCAGGCCTATTTAAAGAAAACCGCGGCCTATATCCGCCGAAAGAAAAGGCTTCTCAGGCTGTCCTATGTGGCAGACACCTGCCTGTTCTGGGCGCTGCTGGCGGTTCTTTTTGTATACATCAGAATTTCTCTTTTTTGATCTCACGGGACGTATATATGAAAAAAACACTTTTATTAGACGGCCACAGCATTTTGTTCCGCGCTTTTTACGGGGTGCCGCCCCTGACGGATTCCAAGGGAAGGCCCACGAACGCCGTGTATGGCTTTCTGAATATTCTCTTTAAGGTTCTGGAAGAGGAAAAGCCGGACAGGATCGGCGCGGCTTTCGATCTGAGCCGGCAGCAGCTGAGGCGTACGCAGCTCTACGCGGATTACAAGGGAAACCGGAAGCCAATGCCGGAAGAACTGAAGCTGCAGGAGGGCATGCTGCTGGACGTGCTGGAGGCCATGGGCATCCCTGTCTGGCGCATTGAGGGCTGCGAGGCGGACGACATCCTGGGCAGCATGGCAAAGCGCATGGCCGCGGAAGGCGGCGATGTCAGTATCGTATCGGGCGACCGGGACCTGCTCCAGCTTTGCGATGAGCACATTACCATAGTCCAGCCCAGGACCGCAAAGGGCAGGACCGAGACCCGGCGCTTCGGCCCCGATGAAGTGAAGGAGGAGTTCGGCGTAACGCCGGCCGAGATCATCGATCTCAAGGCGCTGATGGGCGATGCCTCCGACAACATCCCCGGCCTGCCGGGCGTGGGCGAAAAGACGGCGGCGGCCATCATCGGCGCTTATCACAGCATTGAGAATGCCCTTGCCCATGTGGAGGAAGTCAGACCGCCGAGGGCGCAGAAGGCCTTCCTGGAGCATTTTATCTGGCCGAGCTTTCCAAAAAGCTGGCCACCATCGATACGGACGTGCCTTTCCCGGAGGGGAGCGCGCCGGCAGACGCCGCAGGTATTTATACCCCGGCGGCGCTGGAACTCATCCGTTCCTATGAATTCAAAAGCCTGGCGGGCCGTTTTGCGGAGAAGCTCGCAATGGCGCCGGCCGGAGCTGCGGCGGCTCCTGCAGATGCAGAACTGCCTCCCGTGAAAGAGGTCAGCGACCCCTTCATGGCGTCGGTGGTATATAAGGACGCGCAGAGGGAAAAGCTCGTGGGTTTTCATCTGTTCCGGCTGGGCGGCCCTGCCGATCCCTGCGGCCCCGGTGCTCCGGCAGAAGCGGATGAGAAAAAACCGGCAGCCGCACAGGCGGAACAGCCGGCAGCCGCGCCGGAGGAAAAGCTGGCAGCCGCGCTTTGCCTGGCGGAGGGCAGGCTGTATCTCATCTGTTCGGGACCCGCTTATCCGGCCGGGAAGCTGCGCGCCGATCTGGAGCAGTTCTTTGCCGCCTGCATCGCCGCCGGAAACCGGCTGGCCACGGCAGGACTGAAGGAACAGCTGAAGATCGTGAAGATCGGGCGGAATGACTGCATCCGGGACCTGTCCCTGCTTGCCTATGTGCTCAATCCCACCAAATCGAGCTACGGCTGCGACGACATCGCCAGAGACTTTCTGGGTCTGCAGATCCCGCCTGCGGAAGAGCTTCTCGGAAAGAAGCATCCCCTTGCGGCGCTGCAGGAAGCGGACAGCCGCGACACGGCCCTGCGCTGCCTGGGCAATGAAGCCTGCGTTCCTTATATGGCGGTGCGTCCGGCGGAAAAAGCCCTGAAGGAGGCGGACGATACAAGGCTTTACGAGGAGATCGAGATGCCGCTGGTCTATACCCTCCACGCCATGGAGGAGGCCGGCATCCACGTGGACCGGCAGGCGCTGACGGAGTACGGGGACAGGCTGAAGGCGGAGATCGATGAGCTGGAGCAGGAGATCTATGCGCTTTCGGGAGAAGAATTCAACATCAATTCGCCGCAGCAGCTGGGCAATGTCCTGTTCGGAACACTGAAGATCCCCGGCGGCAAGAAGACGAAGACCGGCTATTCCACGTCGGCAGAGGTGCTGCAGAAGATCGCGGGAGAGCATCCCGTGGTGGACAGGATCCTCCGCTACCGCATGCTGACCAAGCTTTACGGCACCTATGCCGCAGGGCTTCCGGATGACATAAAGGGCGACGGCCGCATCCACTGCCGTTTCAATCAGACCGTGACGGCTACGGGCAGGCTTTCCTGCACCGACCCGAATCTGCAGAACATTCCCGTGCGGACGCCGGAAGGCAGGGAGATCCGCCGGGTCTTCATCCCGGAGGAGGGAAGAATCTTTGTGGACGCGGATTACAGCCAGGTGGAGCTGCGCATACTGGCGGCGCTTTCCGGCGACGAAAAGCTGATCGCGGCCTACGGCCGGGAAGCGGATATCCATACCCTGACGGCATCGCAGGTCTTTCATGTGCCGGAATCAGAGGTGACGCCGGAGCTCAGAAGAAACGCAAAGGCCGTGAATTTCGGCATCGTCTACGGCATCTCCGCCTTCGGGCTGGGAGAGGATCTGAGCATCTCCAGGAAGGAAGCGGCAGAGTATATCGAGCGCTATTTTGAGACCTATCCGAAGGTTAAGGCATATCTGGATGCCACCGTGGCCGGCGCAAAGGAAAAAGGCTATACGGTGACGGCCTTCGGAAGAAGAAGGCCCATTCCGGAGCTCGCTTCTTCCAACTTCATGCAGAGGAGCTTCGGCGAGCGGGCGGCCATGAACGCCCCCATCCAGGGGACGGCGGCCGATATCATGAAGATCGCCATGAACCGGGTCAGCCTGGAGCTGGAAGGCAGGAACATGAAGGGCGAACGGACTGCGGAGCCTTACAGATCCCGCCTGGTGCTGCAGGTCCATGACGAACTGCTGGTGGAGGCGGTGCCCGAAGAACTGGAAAAAGTGAAGGAACTGCTGCGGCGCTGCATGGAGCAGGCCGCGGAACTGGCAGTCAGCCTGAGAGTGGACATCAAGGAGGGCTATAACTGGCATGAGTGTCATTAAAGACGAATACATTGGCAAAGAGATCACAAGGCATGATCTGCTGCCCCTTTCTTTTCTGAAAAAGTCCGTTTACACCGGATCCAAGGGCAGGCTGAATTACAGACTGGAAAAGGCAGAGGACGAAGAGGGAAATGCCATACTGAAGTGCAGCAGCTGGAAGAGCCCGCTGTGCTTTGCCCTGACGCCGGCAGAAGATATCCTGACCGCGGCTTTTCCCTTTGACGACGGCGGCATCGATGCGGCCATCGTCCATCTGAACGCGCTGCTGGATCCGGATGAAGGGAGGCGGCAGCCATGAGGATCATCGGCGTTACCGGCGGCATCGGCAGCGGGAAATCCGAGGTGACAAGGCTGCTGGAAGAGCGGCACGGATTTGCGGTTCTGCGGGCCGATGACATCGCAAAAGAGCTGATGCGCCCCGGCACGGAGCTCATGGAAAAACTGAGGCAGGCGTTTCCCACGTCCTGTTTTGAGGCGGACGGCAGCATCTGCAGGGAAGCCTATGCAGCTCTGATCTACAGCGATCCCGCAGCCAGGATGCGTTCGGACGAACTGGTGCATCCGGCGGTCTGGCAGGAGATCGAAGCGCGGATCGGGAAGCTGAAGGAGCGGGACTGCTGCATCGAGGCGGCGCTTCCGGGGGACGGGCTGAAGGAGCTCTGTACGGAGGTCTGGTTCGTTTACGCGGAGCCGGAAGCCAGGATCCGCAGGCTGGAAGAGTACCGCGGCTATACCCGTGAACAGGCCGTGAGCATCATGGAGAATCAGCTCTCCGACGAGGCGTTTTTCTGCCTGGCAGATTATGTGGTCCAGAACAGCGGAAGCCTGGAGGAGACGGCTGAGCGCATTCAGGAGCTGCTGGGAAGCGAAGGGCAGAGCGCATGATATTTGTCAGCCTTGGAAGCGGCAGCAGCGGAAACGCGACCCTGGTCAGCACAGGAGAGGAGAGCCTGCTCATTGACTGCGGCCTGAGCTACCGCCGGATCAGAGAGGGACTTGATGCCCTGGGCATCTCCATGGAGAGCCTTTCCGGCGTGCTGCTCACACATGAACACGCGGATCACATCAAGGGCCTGAAGCGGCTGATGAGCGCGCACCGGATCCCTGTCTTCGGGAGCCTCGGAACACTGGAGTCGCTCGCGCAGGCAAGCGGCGACGAGTATTTCCGCTATGCGGGCAGAGAGCTCCTCTGTCCGGTCGGACTTTGCAGGCCGTTTGAGATCGGTTCCTTTTCCGTGACAGGATTCCCGGTCTATCACGATGCGGCCATGCCCTGCGCCTGGCGGATGGAACTGACGCAGCCGGAGACGGCGCTCAGTCTGACGGGCAATGACAATTATGTGCCCAGACGGCAGGTAAGCTGCTGCGTGCTGACGGACTGCGGCCATTTTGACGATGAGATCTGCGCCTGGCTGAAAGATCTGGACCTGCTTCTGCTGGAGGCCAATCACGACCGTGCCATGCTGTCCCTGGGGCCTTATCCCATGGCGCTGAAGCGCAGGATCATGTCTTCTGCGGGCCACCTGAGCAACCATGCGGCGGGACAGCTCATTTCGGAGATCCTGAATCCAAGGCTGAGGCATGTCTATCTGGCCCATCTCAGCCGGGAGAACAATACGCCGGCAAAGGCCATCGAAACGGTCCGCGGGGAGGTGGCGGCCGCCTGCGGACAGCGGGCGGCGGAGACTTTAAGCCTTTCCGCTGCGCCAAGAGACGGGCTGTCTCTGATCACAGAGCTTTAAAGCCATTGAAAAACGCCTTGAAATCAATAGGCGGCTAAAGTAAAATGGCTTTAATATTTTTTTAGGGGGAATTGAGAATGCAAGGCTTTATTGAGACGGTTGAACGCGTCAACAACCAGGTCAACAGTTTTGCATGGGGCCCTGTCATGCTGACGCTTCTGGTCGGCACGGGCATTTATCTGACCATAAGACTGGGCTTCCTGCAGTGCACACATTTTGGCTACATTCTGAAGAACACCATAGGAACGCTGTTTTACGGGAAGAAATCCGGGGAAAACGGTAATAACCTGTCGCCCTTCCAGGCTGTGACCACGGCCCTGGCCGGAACCGTGGGAACCGGAAACATCGCGGGTGTTACGGGCGCCATCATCACCGGCGGCCCCGGCGCCGTATTCTGGATGTGGTTTTCGGCCTTCTTCGGCATGGTGACCAAATACGCGGAGATCGCGCTGGCTGTCAGATACAGGATCGTCGATGAAGACGGCGTGCATCACGGCGGCCCCATGTACTACATAGAGAAAGGCCTTGGAAAGGGCTGGAAATGGCTGTCCGTGATCTTTGCCGTTCTGGGTGGACTTGCCTCCTTCGGCATCGGCAACATGTCCCAGGGAAATGAGATCGCAGGCTCCATGAAAGATCTGTTTGGCGTCAGTCCCATCGTGACAGGCATCCTGCTGGCTGCCGTTGTGGCAGTG
>Ga0129307_1003034_pt1 | contig 11407 bp, 11 predicted proteins | sample P1105metagenome_FD_94437 | JGI IMG/M metagenome (GOLD analysis project Ga0129307, IMG submission 94437) | Capybara group fecal microbial communities from Wisconsin, USA - P1105 metagenome | ecosystem: Host-associated > Mammals > Digestive system > Large intestine > Fecal | place: USA: Wisconsin... | reverse complement strand
TGACAAGTCATTAGTCATGAAAAGCTCTTCATAGTCTTCCATCGAAACGGTCTTGATGAAGTCGTTGTCCTGATATGCGAGAATATCGTCGAACTTCAAGTTATACTTGGCGATTTCGACGTTCAGAATAATCTGCGACGCCTCGGAGAGTTTCGGGAGATACGACTTGCAGAATCCAGGGATGGTGTCATGAAGATTTTCGTCGGTCATGCGGAGAATTTCACAACGTTTGATGACGGTTTTCAGCAGTTGGACGTCGTTTTTATCTTTAATTGCCTGTTTTTCGATGTTATTCAGGACTATCCCGGCTGATTCCGGAAGCAGATTCTCGATATTATCATTAAATTCGTTCCAAAGTTTTTGGTAGTCTTGAGCGTTGACACTCAATGATATAGCGAGAGCTATTATGAAAACAAAAATTTTTTTCATAGCGATAAGATTTTTATAAAAAACGCTAAAAACGCGGATTTATTTTTCTTTTGACTTTTCAGCCATGGCTTTGTTGTAGCACTCGCGGCAGAGAGGTTCGTAGCTCTCGGTTTCGCCCAGCACAACGAGTTTGTCGCCGGCTATGGTTCGATGCGAATATTGTGCCAGACTGCCGCAGCGCATGCAGATGGCGTGCACCTTGGTGACATCTTCGGCTATCGCCATAAGCTGCGGCATCGGGCCGAACGGTTTGCCCATGAAATCCATGTCCAAACCTGCCACGACAACTCTAATGCCTTGATTGGCAAGCTGTTGGCAGACATCAATGAGTTCGTTGCCGAAAAACTGAGCCTCGTCGATGCCGATAACATCGCACTCGTTGGAGTAGAACAGAATCTGCTGCGCGTTCTCAACAGGAATTGAGTGCAAAGCATTTGCGTTGTGCGACACCACGTCCTCTTCGGAATATCTTGTGTCAATGCCCGGCTTGAAAATCTCAACACGGAGCTTGGCGATACGGGCGCGGTTCAAACGGCGGATTAACTCTTCGGTTTTGCCCGAAAACATTGAGCCGCAGACCACTTCAATCCAACCTTGGGTCCTGTTGTGAGAATCTTTTTCGAGAAACATGACTGTCGTATTTAATTTTTTTATACTTTTGTTGATTGCAAAAATAAGGATTTTTATCATGGATACACAAAAAAAAGATGAAAAAAATATCGTCCTCGAGATGAAAAGGCTGCTCGGCCGCATGATGGTGCAAGTTGATTACATGTATCGTAACGACCGCGAAATGAGCCGTCTGGATCTGGACATCATGATGGAACGCACTCGCGATTTCTACGACCTGCTATGCGATTATCAGTCGGAAAATCTTGAGATTGAGCCTACAGATGAAGACGCGGTCAACACCGAGATTAACGAAGGAGGCGAGTTGATAAACCGAGATGTGGAGCTGGAGATAGAAACCCCTGAAGAGACTGAGCAAGAGGCTACTGAAGAGATAAAACACGAGTTGCCGGTGGAGGAGAATGACAACGAGGAAGACTTGGACGAGGAAGACGATTGGGAAGATGAAGATGACGAGGTTTTCCATGTTGAAGAGCCCGAAGACAACAGTCTTGCCGCAAGACTCAAGAGATCACCTGTCAAAGACATCAGAGAGGCTTTGGGAATAAATGACAAAATGATGATTATCAACGAGTTGTTTGGCGGTTCGTTTGAGCGCTACAATAAGTCGATAGAGGCTTTGAACGACTTCCCGACACTCTCGGGAGCCAAAGTTTATATGAATGAGTTGCAGATTGAGCTTCAGTGGGATACCGAATCGGAGGCATATCAAATGCTCAACGACCTCGTAGAGAGGCGATTCATTTAAACCGTCATTTCGACCGACCGAAGGGAGTGGAGACCCGAGCACAGCGAGAGCTTTCACCACAGGTGAAAAAATCCCTTTTATAAAAATTAAACCATGAAATTATATTTAGTCCCTACACCAATTGGCAACCTTGAGGATATCACCTTGAGGGCGTTGCGTGTGTTGCGCGAGGAGGTTGATGTGATTTTGGCCGAAGACACCCGTACAAGCGGCAACTTGTTGAAACACTATGAGATAAGCAAGCCGATGCAGGCTTTTCACTTGAACAACGAGCATATGGTGGTGGAGCGTATTGCCGAGCGTATTGCCGGCGGCGAGCGCATGGCTCTGGTGACCGATGCCGGCACTCCGGCCATCTCCGACCCCGGTTTCATGCTTGTGCGTGAATGCATCCGCCGTGGCGTGGAGGTGGAGTGTCTGCCGGGAGCGACGGCCTTCGTGCCCGCCCTCGTAAACTCGGGGCTCGCCGCCGACCATTTCATTTTCGAAGGCTTCCTGCCACACAAAAAAGGCCGTCAGACCAAAATCAATCAAATCGTTGATAATGAATACACTACCATACTATACGAATCGCCTTTCCGTCTGGTGAAGACGTTGGAACAGTTGGCCGAGGCCGCCGGCCCAGAGCGTGAGGTGTCGGTAGCCCGCGAGCTGACTAAGATTCATGAGGAAAACGTGCGCGGAACACTGGCCGAAGTCATCCAATATTTTTCCGAAAAAGAAGTGAAAGGCGAAATCGTTATCGTACTTGCCGGCAAACCCTAAAATCTTAAATCTTTAAATCTTTGAATTTTTAAATCCCAAACCATGAAACGAGCATTTCTTACAATCCTGATATTTTTTGCGGCCTTCGGTTTGATGGCGCAGAATGAGATTATCAAGCAGGGCTGGAACATAGGGCCACTGCCAGTAGTAGGCTACAACAGCGACTTGGGCTTCCAGTATGGCGCCTGCGTCGACATCTTCAACTACGGCAACGGGTCAAATTATCCCGGCTACGACTTCAAAATCAATTTAGAAGTGTCGACTTATACAAAAGGTTCGAGCATTTTCCGCTCTTATTCCTATTGGAACAACATCATACCTCAAGGCAAGCTTTTCGTCGATTTGGGCTATTTCATCGACCGCAAATTCGATTTCTACGGATTCAACGGACAGGCCGCGCCATATTTGAAGGATATGGCAATTATCAAAGGCGACGGTAATGTGCTTAACCTTGATAATACCGGCGATGTGGCGTCGGGCCTTTACGCTCTTAACCGCGGACAGTTTCGCGCCATAGTGAGCATGCAACGCAAGATCGGAAGCACCCGAAATCTGTACTACGGATTGGGTCTGGCTTATTATAACTACGATTACAAACGACTGGATATTGGCAAGTACGACGATCAGATGACTCTGTACGAGCTGTATTGCTCAAGTGGCTTGATACGCGACAACGAGAAAGGCGGCGGCAACGTAACCCAATTCAAAGCAGGCCTCATCTACGACTCGAAAAATTTTGAGAATGACCCGACACGCGGCATATACTTCGAGGCCACTTTGTCGGCGGCGCCAGATATGATTGACGCTAAAGGCTATGGACATCTGACATTCACAGGGGTGTTCCATCATTACGTGCCTCTGATTGGCGACGAGTTGACATTCTGCTATCGTCTTGGAGCGCAAAATGTGCTTGCCGGCGACATTCCATTTTATGCCATGTTGAATACCAACTTGTTGTTTTTCAAGAAGATATATACCGAATCGTTTGGCGGCTCAACTACCGGACGCGGCATTAACCGCAACAGCGTGATAGGCAAGGGCGTGGCTTGGCTTAACGTGGAATTGCGTTGGCGTTTGACCAACTTCAAGTTTATCAACCAAAACTGGTGCGTGGCGCTCAATCCGCTGTTTGATGCCGGCATGGTGACTCAGAGTTACCGACTCGACGAGCAAAAAGAAGCAATGGAGGCGCTTGAGTCGATTTACAGTTTCAGCTCAACCGATACCGATTTGGTGTACAGCGGCAGCGACGAAACAATCCACACCTCGGCAGGATGCGGCCTTAAGCTTATCATGAATAAGAATTTCGTGGTGTCGGCTGAATTGGCAAAGGCACTCAGCAAGCACGACGGTGACGGGATGAAGGCGTATATTGGATTCAACTATATTTTCTAGACCTTAGACCTTAGACTTTAGATGGCTAATGGCTAACGGCTAATAGCTAGCGGCTCTTCCTCCCGCAGACGCTTAGGATACAAAGCACTACGGCGCAGCCGACGATTCCCAGTAGCTGCCAGCTCCACGGACTCGGGTTGACGGCTTTGTCGTAGATGGCCATGCGGCGCTTGACCGATTCGATTATGGCATTGGAGCTAAAAGTAGCGCCGCTTACCGCGTCGATTTCAATCTTGGAAGCCTCGCGTGGTGTCAGGCCGTAAAAGCGCTCAACCAAACCCGATTCGACCACCGTTCTCAAAAAACGAGGCGTCTCGTCGTTTTCGAGAATGCTAATCTGGGCGATTTTTCCATCTACAATGTTGATTTCCATCGGGATAGGGCCATGATAACCTATTATGTCGCTGCAATATTCAGCGGTGTAGAGCGTGGCGTCGGAAGGGGCTGTTGTGTCGTTTCCGAAACGGTCAATGGCAAACATCACCGCGAAAAATCCCAAAGCGGCTACAAAAATGTAGTTTAAAATTCTGATAGTCTTCATTTTAAAATCTTTAAAAGTTGATAAAATCAGCCGCAAAGTTATAAAAAATTAGCTTTACATGAAAATTAATTGTAATTTTGCCAACTTAAACGATACGGTATGGGTAAAATTCAGGATGACGACAAACTGTACAGATTAGCCAAGGTTATTGTCGATCATCATATACGCAGAAGTTTCAAACGATATCATGTGACTGGAAAGGAAAACATCCCCAAGCAAGGGCTGTGTTTGTTCGGTTCCAATCACTGCAACACCTTGATGGATGCCCTTGTGCTGGTTACATCAACTATGCACAAGAAAGTTTTTATCGCCCGAGGTGATATTTTCAAGAACCATTTCGTGGCAAAGCTGCTGACATGGGCCAAGATTCTGCCGATTTTCCGTATGCGTGACGGTTTGGATTCGGTGCGTAACAAAAACGGCGACACCATTGAGCAGGCTGTCGACGTCATTCACGACGAGGTGCCTCTGTATATCTTCCCTGAGGCTACACACCGCACCAAACATTCGCTTCGCAATTTGAGCAAAGGAATTTTTCACATAGCCTTGGAAGCCAACAGTCGCTACGGGCACGAAAAGCCGATGTACATTGTGCCTGTGGGTCTGGAATATGGCGATTACTTCCGTTTCCGCTCGACGGTTCTGGTCAGTTACGGCGAGCCCATCAACGTGACAGAATACGTCAATCAACATGCCGAGGAGAATGAGGTCGCGATAATGAACAGTTTGAAGGAGATTCTCACCGAACGTATGTCGCGGCTCATCTCGTTCATTCCCGACGACGAGGTCGATTATGAGCCTATCTGGGAAATGACTAAAATCATAGCCGGCAATCCGCCTCTGCCGTTGAAAGCACGTCTGAAGAGAAACCGCCGGATAATCGACAATATTTTGAAGTTCAAATCGGAAAATCCTGAAAAGGCCAGAACTTTGTTCGATAAAGTGAGCGATTTTGCAAAACACAGAAAAGAACAATCGATATCCTTGAACTCGGTGTCCAAACGTAAGCCTTTGTGGCGCACCGTTTGGAAGTCGCTGATGGCGCTTGTCGGATTGCCATTCTACCTGTTGGCAGCCGCTGTGACAAGCCCTATCTGGATAGTCTCGTCGTTCATTCTCGACAGCTTGAAGGACAAGGCATTCCGCAACACCGCAAACTATTGCGTCGAGCTGGTGCTGCACCCTTTGATTATGGCCACAGGAGTGACTCTGCTGTTCTGCCTGGTGCCATGGGAATGGGCTGTGGCTGGGAGTATTTTTCTTTATTACAGCTATGTTTTTTATTTCGACTACAACGAGTACATACGTCTGCTGACATCCGACTGGCGGTGGACATTCAACAAAACATTGCGCAAAGAGTTCAAAGAACTTGGGTTGCTTGATAAAGAATGGGAAAGATAAGGAACATATTCGAAGTATTGAGGCCATGGCAACAGGCCGAGCTGGCGGCTATGCTGGCATTGGCGGTTGCCATACCGTTTCATTGGTTCGCGGCACAGGTGGGCGAGGCGCTGCTGCTGATCTGCGCTTTCCTGAAGCTGATGATTGACCAGAAATGGCAACTCAACAAGGCACAACTGCGTTACAAATGGGTGTTTATCGTCTATGCGGCCACTTGGTTGATCTACCTTATTGGGATGCTTTACACTGAAAATCAATGGTTTGGCTGGACTCAGGTTAGCAAAAAGCTCGGTTTTCTGATATTCCCGGCCATCTTCCTGTTTTCAGACATGTCGTATCTCAACAAAGACAGGCTGAAGGCTATAGGCTATGCCTTTGTGATAGGCTGTCTGCTGTTTTTCATGATGCATCTGACCTACGCCGTGTACGATGTGGTGTTCAACGGTGCCACCAGCGAGCGTTTCTTCGACGAGGAGCTGATGAAACTTTACCTTGTGCAGCACTGCTATGTTTCGATGTACGCCAGCCTTGGTTTGATGTTCTGTTTCGGCGAGATTTTCAATAACAATAATCTCAAGACCAAGATTGTCAATGTGTTGATGTACGCCATGCTGGTGCTGATGATAATATTGGTCAGGTCGAGGGCTGGATTATTGTGGCTTGTGGCTACCTTTGCACTGCAATGGTTTTGGCTGACCTTCATCATGAAGAAAGTGAAGGCTGGCTTGATTGTTGGCGGCGCCTTTGTGGTGATGGCGGTCGGAGCATGGATACTGTTTCCGCAGAGTACCCAGCGCATAACTCTGACCATCACCAAACTGACCACTGAAAATCAGTCGGATCACCGATTGACGCAATTCAAGGGATACAAGGAATTACTTGACGAAAACTGGATTTTCGGCGTGGGTACGGGCGACCGTTGCGACGAAATGGAGGCTTCATATTTGCGATACAAACAAGGCATTATCGATGTGATAGGCCCTGAGGTGGCGGCCGAAATCGACAAGTACGTGGCCAAAGAGATGTACGAGCCTTGGGAGTCGATGCGCAACAAGATAATGCAGAAAGCCGAGCAGTATGGGCGCGATCCGGATATGGTCAACAGCTATATCATCGACTATATGTACACCTGTTATGCAGTCGACCGTGACACCAATGCCCACAACATGTATTTTGAAACCATCATCAGCGTGGGAGTGGTTGGATTGCTGTTGCTGCTGGCATATTTTGTCATCCCGGTTGTGCTGTGGATTAGGCGCAAACGTTTCGACATGCTTTATTTCTCATTTTTGGGGATGATATTTTTCAACGCAATGTTCGAATCGATATTCGAGCGGCAGAACGGCATCATTTTCTTCTGCTTCTTCAATATGTTGCTGTTTTGGAAGGCTTTTATTCATGAAAATCAAAAAGTTATAGAATAATGAAAAGGTGTTTTACTTTATTTGTCATCATCTTGACAGCGTTTTTGGCAAAGGCTCAGGAACTTCAGCTTCCGCTGAACAACGATTACAAGATGGAGATCGAGGCGGCTGCCTACAGTTCGGAGCATGTGTTTCACACGGCTTTGAGGCCTTGGATCGAGCATCAGTTTGACGGCATACTCAATCTGGACAGTATCAACAACTTGCATCGTCTGCCGATTAATCGTCAGGGCAAATTCGCCAATTACATTCTCAACTCGTTGCTTAACGACGATTTTGTGCGTGTGAAAGGTAACGGCTACTATATCGCCATCAACCCTGTCATTGATTTTGAGGTTGGCTCGGACGGCAACCGTACCACATGGGTCAACACACGTGGAGCTGAAATCAAAGGCACGGTTGGCAGAAAGTTCGCGTTTTACACCAATATCCGCGAAAATCAGGCTGTGTTCCCGGTGTATATCGACAAGTATTGCGACGAGCATCACGTGGTGCCCGGACAAGGCTTTGCCAACCATTTCAAAACCAACGGCCGCGACTTCACCAATGCCGCAGCATATATAGCCTACAGGCCGGCCACTTGGCTCGACGCCACCCTGGGCTACGGCAAGAATTTCATTGGTGACGGCTATCGCTCGCTGATGATGTCGGACAATGCCGCCAACTATCCATACGTTAAGGTTACCGCCGATTTCTGGCGGATTCAATACACTTGCCTGTATGCCCAGTTGACCGACCGCAACCGCCTTTTGGCCGATAAAACTTATGCTCGCAAATGGGCGGTGATACATTACTTCGACATAGCTGTGACCAAACGTTTCAACATAGGCCTGTTCGACGCAGTGATGGCTAAAGCTCAGGATTCGCTTGGCAACCGCCGTGGTTTGGACTTCCAGTATCTCAACCCGATAATCTTTTTGCGCTCGGCCGAATACTATGCCGGCGGCTCGCCCGACAACGCTTTACTGGGTATCAATTTAAGCTATATCATTGGCAAACACACCACCATCTACGGACAGTTTGTTTTGGATGAAATGACAGTGAAAAGATTTCTGGCGTTTAATGGCTACACCGGCAACAAGCAGTCTTATCAGTTGGGTGTGAAAAGCTACGACTGCTTCGGCGTGAAAAACCTGTTCCTGCAACTGGAAGGCAATATAGTAAGGCCTTACACCTACTCGCACACACCTCAAGGCACAGGCTGCGGAGTCGGTGAAGACAACTGGGCGCATTACAACGAGCCTTTGGCACATCCTTGGGGAGCCAACCTTTGGGAAATGGTCTTCAGGACGCAATACAACTGGCGCCGCTGGTATTTTCAATACAAACTCAACTACGGCCAATACGGCGACGACTGGGATGTGGAGAACAATGTCTGGGCCAATTACGGACACAATGTTTACAACGACTATACAACAGCTATCCAGATACCGGGCTACGACCTGAATGACGGACACTTCCTGCTTACCGGTCGCAAGACGACTGTAATGTTTAACGACCTTATAGTGTCGTATCTGGTCAACCCGGCTTACAACATGAATGTCTTTGCCGAGGTGTCGCATCGTCATTTCGCCGCCGAGAGCCTCGAAACCCAGAACAACCTTATCTTCAGCGTCGGACTTAGAACAAGTCTGGACAGGAAGTATTACGATTTTTGATAATTTGTAGCTGAACACATGACCCCGCTGGTTTCTATAATAATGCCTTGTTACAATGCCGAGCGTTACATCGCGCAAAGCATTGAGTCGGTGTTGGCGCAAACCTACACCAACTGGGAGCTGCTCATCACCGACGACTGCTCAACGGATAACAGCGTTAAGGTTGCGACAAAGTATAGCTTGCAAGACGATCGCATCAATCTGTTGGTCCCTGATGAGCATCAAGGCATTGCGCGCACCCGCAACATGTCGATTTCAAGGGCAAGAGGACGTTTTGTGGCGTTTTTGGACAGCGATGACGTGTGGTATCCTGAAAAGCTCGAGAAACAAATTGGTTTTATGCTTGAAAACAACTTGGCTTTCACCTATTCGAGTTATGAAGTTATTGATTGTCAAGGTAATCCAAAGAACAGGATAATCAAAGACGCTGGAGTGATGAGTTATAAAAAATATCTCAGAAACACTATAATCTGTTGCGGAACAGTTGTAGTTGACAGAGAAAAAACTGGCCATTTTGCTACTCCGATTATCAAGACTAGCGAGGATATGTCGTTGTGGCTCAGTATCATGCGTAGAGGTTTCGACGCTTATCCTGTGCCGGGACCGCTGCACAAATACAGAATCACTCCAGGTTCAGCATCGAGCAATAAAATCAAAGCGGCTTGTGATGTTTGGAGGGTTTACAGGAAGATAGAGAAGCTGTCGCTGCCGAAATCGGTGTTTAATTTTGTTTGTTATACTTTGAATGCAGTCAAAAAACATGTTTTCTGAATCGGATTTCGAGATATACCGTCATTCCTGGAGATATGCTTTGGCTCCTGATAAAGAGCCTCAACTCTCTTATTCTCAATGCAAAGCATTATTGAAAAAGGGCGGTTGGTTTGTTCGGAACACTTATGATTTTGACTGCAAGGAAGAGACGAATTTCTGGTATGTGATTAAGGATTCGTTCGGCGGGATGGAGGAACAATCGCAAAACGAGCGAAAGAAACTGCGTCACGCATTAAGAAGTTTTGATTTTGAACTTGTTGATATTGAATTAGTTAGACAAAAAGCATATCCGATTGTCAAAGCCACATTTGTGGATTACAACATTACCGACCGCGAGATGAATGAGGCGGTTTTTAATGAGTATCTAGATGCTTGCAGCAAGGAAAAATTTGATTTTTGGGGTGCTTTTGATGTCGAAACGCGCGAGTTGGTGGGTTTTTGTACTGTCCGCATATTTGAGGATTCGTGCGAGTATGGCCTGATTGGATTTGAGCCGAGATACAAGCACAATGCCACGTATCCGTATTACGGATTTTTCTACAAAATGAATGAGTATTATCTTGATAATCAGAAGTTTAGATATGTGGCCGATGGTGCTCGAAGCATCACCGAGCACTCTAACATTCAGCCGTTTTTGGAGCAGAATTTCAAATTCCGCAAGGCGTATTGCAAGTTGAAAATCAGATATAAATGGTGGTTCGGGGCGATTGTGAGGGTTTTGTTGCCGTTTAGGAATGTTATTCCGAGTAGAAATGTGAAGGCTATTTTAAATATGCATGGTTATCAAAGCTATTAGCCATTAGCTATTAGCCATTAGTTGAGTTTTTAATGAATATGATAATAAAGTATATATTTGATAGAATATTTTCCTTGATATTGCTGGTGGTTTTGTCGCCGGTATTGCTGGTGATTTTTATCATTCACAAGATAAGAATGCCCAAAGGGAGATTTTTGTACCGGCAGGTGAGGATAGGCAAAAACGGCCGGCCATTCAGAATATTGAAAATCCGAACTATGATTGATGGTGCCGAGGACGGCAATTCGGTGACCACCGCCGACGACCCGCGCATACAGCCTTTCGGCCGCTGGTTGCGCGAAAGCAAAGCCGACACGTTTTTGGAACTTTTCAATATATTAATAGGTGACATGAGTTTTGTGGGGCCTCGTCCCGACGTGCCTGGCTATGCCGATAAGCTTGAGGGTGACGACCGTGTGATACTCAAACTTCGACCCGGCCTTACGGGCCCGGCTTCGGTGAAGTACCGGCACGAAGACCAAATTTTGGCCGGGCAAGATGACCCGAAAAAGTACAATGACGAGGTTATATGGCCCGACAAGGTGAAAATCAATCGTGAATATTACGAGAAATGGTCGCTATGGCTCGATGTTTCCATACTTTGGCAGACAATTTTTGGATAAATATATTATTGATTATCAAATAATTAAAGATAAAATCAAAAAATATCTCAAATTTTTGTCGCGCGTATCAAAAAAGGTTGTACTTTTGCAACCGCAAACGGAGAAAACCGTTATAGCCTCCTTAGCTCAGTTGGTTAGAGCATCTGACTGTTAATCAGGGGGTCTCAGGTTCAAGTCCTGAAGGGGGCGCAGAGAGATTACAAAGTGTAATTTTTTATGTTTCATG
>Ga0129307_1003033_pt1 | contig 11410 bp, 10 predicted proteins | sample P1105metagenome_FD_94437 | JGI IMG/M metagenome (GOLD analysis project Ga0129307, IMG submission 94437) | Capybara group fecal microbial communities from Wisconsin, USA - P1105 metagenome | ecosystem: Host-associated > Mammals > Digestive system > Large intestine > Fecal | place: USA: Wisconsin... | reverse complement strand
CGTGTGCTGCTGGTATCTGCTGAAGAACCGCGAGCGCGAGTTGGCCCTCCAGAGCATGAAGATAGCTGCCATCGTAGGTCTGGTGGCCTCGCTGGGGGCTGCCGCCACAGGTCACAAGTCGGCTCAGACTGTAGCACAGGTACAACCTATGAAGCTGGCTGCCATGGAGGCACTCTACAATGGCGGTAATGACATAGGACTGACGGCTGTAGCATGGATCAATCCGTTTGCACAACCCGACTATGCCAACGATGCTGAGCCGCCGTTGAAGCTGGCCATGCCTTATGCACTCTCGTTCATGGCTACCAACGACTTCCACGGATTCGTGCCCGGTGTGAACGACCTGCTGAACGGCTACACCAAGCCCGACGGAACTGTTGAGCCGTCGGCCGACGAGAAAATGGAGCGCGGAAAGAAAGCTATCGAGGCACTGGCTGCCTACCGTAAGGCCAAGGCCGAAAACAATGAGCAGGAAGCTGCCATCCAATCGAAGATTATCGACGACAACTTCAAGTACTTTGGCTATGGCTATATCAAAGACAAGGCTGAGCTGGTGCCGTTTATCCCCATCAACTTCTGGGCTTTCCGCCTGATGGTGGGATTGGGCTGTCTGTTCATTCTCTTCTTTGCCGTGGTGCTCTTCCTGCTTTACAAGAAAGACATTACGAAGTTCCGCTGGTTGCACATCGTCGCCATTGTTCTGGTACCGCTGGCCTACATAGCCAGTGAGAGCGGATGGCTGGTGGCAGAGTTCGGACGTCAGCCGTGGACCATTCAAGACATGCTGCCCGTGAGTGCTTCTGTCTCTGAGGTAGGTGCTGGCAGCGTGGCTCTCACGTTCTTCATCTTCCTCGGTCTCTTTACGACCATGCTGGCCGTTGAGTTGAGCATCATGTTCAAGGAAATCAAGAAAGGTCCCGAACATCCCGTCAGCAATACCGACAACCTTGAACTTTGAACTTTGAACCTTGAACTTTGAACTTTACACTTTAAACTTTACACTCATCATATGATTACATATTCTTTTTTACAGCATTATTGGTGGTTCCTGGTGTCGTTGCTGGGAGCACTCCTGGTCTTTCTGATGTTTGTTCAGGGAGCAAACTCCATGTTGTTTAGCTTGAGCCGTACGCCAGAAGAGCGCCGCATGCTGGTCAACTCCACCGGCCGCAAGTGGGAGTTGACATTCACCACGCTGGTGACCTTCGGCGGAGCCTTCTTCGCTTCTTTCCCGCTGTTCTATAGCACCAGTTTCGGAGGTGCCTATTGGCTCTGGATGATCATTCTCTTCTCGTTTGTGCTCCAGGCCGTGAGTTATGAATTCCAGAATAAGCTGGGCAACCTGCTGGGGCCGAAAACTTTCCAGTGGTTCCTAATCGTCAATGGTATCGTCGGCCCGCTGCTTCTTGGCGGGGCTGTGGCCACCTTCTTCGAAGGCTCTAATTTCGTTATCGAGAAGGCCAACCTGACCGAGTTGGGCGCGCCCATCATCAGCCGATGGGCCAATGCCAGTCACGGACTCGATGCGCTGCTCAATCCCTGGGTGCTGGTGTTTGGTCTGGCCGTCTTCTTCCTGGCCCGGATCCTCGGTATCCTATATATTATGAATAATGTGAACGACGAGAATATCCGCTCGCGGGGTAGTGTGCGTCTCATCGGTGCCACGGTGCCCTTCCTCATCCTTTTCCTCGCCTTCCTGATTCATACGCTGTTGAAAGACGGCTACGCATGGGATCCCGCCACTGGCGCCATCTTCATGGAACCGTATAAATACCTGCACAACCTGCTCGATATGTGGTATCTCACCATTGTGCTGCTCATCGGCGTGGTGCTGTTGCTCTATGCCATCATCCGTACTGTGGTGAGCAAGACCTACATTGGCGGCATCTGGCCGGCAGGCATCGGTGTGGTGCTGGTAGTGCTTGTGTTGCTGCTCTTCGCAGGTTGGAACCACACGGCTTATTATCCCTCTACGGCCGACTTGCAAAGCAGTCTGACGATAGCCAATTCGTGCAGCAGTGAGTTCACGCTCAGCACCATGGCTGTGGTCAGCTTGCTCATTCCCTTTGTGCTGGCTTACATCGCCTATTGCTGGTATTCGCTTGACAAGAAGAAAATTGACAAAGACGAGATTACCCGCGGCGATGTTTATTAATAGTGTAGGGCAGTTGGAGTAATCTCTGCCTTCGTAAATATTGAAACAATAATGAGAAAACTATTATTCATGATGTTTCTCCTCTCTTGTGCCTTCACCGTGAGGGCACAAGAGGTTGAGAAACGCATGCAGGTGTTGCTCGAGACCGATAGTGGCAATATCCGCATAGAACTCTATAACGAGACACCACTTCATCGTGACAATTTCTTGAACAAGGTACGCCAGGGAGATTACGATGGGGTGCTTTTCCACCGGGTCATCAGCAACTTCATGATTCAGACTGGCGACACATGCAGCCGGCATGCCGAGCCGGGACAGTTGTTGGGCGATACGCCTGAGCAGCATAAGGTTCCCGCTGAAATCCGTTTTCCAGAAATCTTCCATCAGCGGGGTAGTGTGGCTGCTGCCCGTGAGCCCGATGATGTGAATCCAAATTTCGAGTCGTCAGAATTCCAGTTCTACATTGTCTGGGGCAGGCGCATGAACGACATGATGCTCGACAAGGTGCAAGACCGGCTCGACGACAATACAAACGGGCGCATCAAACTAACTCCTGAGTTGCGCGAGGCCTATTTCAAATATGGCGGCACGCCTCATCTCGACGGCCAGTACACGGTCTTTGGCCGTGTGGTAGAGGGAATGGACGTCGTCGATAAGATTCAGTGGGTAGACACCGATGAGAACAACCGCCCCAAAGGCGATATCCGTCTCATACGTGCCACGGTTTTACCGTAGCGGATAGCATTCAACAGTTAACAGTTAATAGTTTGCAGTTAAAAGTTCACACAGATTCCACAGAAGGCACAGATCTAAAGTCCTGAAGGATTTATACTTAATGAGAAAAATCTGTGAGCTCTGTGTTATCTGTGTGAAGTTTTTATAATCGGCAGCTTGCTTCTTTTTGAACTTTGAACCTTGAACCAGCAGCTCCGCTGCCCTCTGTGGACATCCTTGAACTTTGAACGCGCGACAGCGCTTTTGAACTTTGAACCTTAAACTTTGAACTTTAAACCAGCAGCTACGCTGCATATCTGTGTGAAGTTATTTTAATCGGCAGCTTGCTTCTCTTTGAACTTTGAACCTTGAACTGCGGCTCAGCCGTCCTCTGTGGACATCCTTGAACTTTGAACGCGCGACAGCGCTTTTGAACTTTGAACCGGCAGCTCCGCTGCCCTCTGTGGGCAAAATATTACTTTTCACCAGCAGCTCTGCTGCTTCTCTATGTGACAATGTGTTCCCTCATCAAAGAGCCATTCCCAATGCCTTTGCCACGGCATTTTTAATGAACGCATTAATTGTTATGCCTTCATTCTGGGCAGCCATAGCTACGCCACTGTGAATCTCAGGGGTCAGACGGACATTAAGAACACCTGTATAAGGTTTCCTCGGCTCGATGCCTTTTTCCATACACAGAGCCAGATAGTCGTCAATGGCTCCCTCGAAATCAGCCGTCAGCTCCTCTACGGTGGAACCCTCGTAAGTGATGCTGTCCTTTGACATTCCTTGCACTTTTCCGAAAAGGCACTTATCTTCTTCACTGTACTCCACGCTTCCAGTATAACCTTTATACTTCAAATATCCCATATCATTTTCCTCCTATTTAATATAATTATTCTTCATCATAAAGTTTAAGATGTCGCGCATCATATATCCCTTGATGATATTACTCGGATGTGGCCTGTGCATGATATATGCGTTCTGGTCAGCCTCATTATAGAATTTTATGCGCGAGCCAGAAGTGGCACCTTTGTTCTCAAGTTCAAACCCAAAGTTTTGAAAAAGACTCACAACTTCCTCGAAAGTGAAGTCCCTGGGCAGTGTCCTGAACCGCTTGATTAGTTTCTCCTTCTTATTCATCGCCACAAAAGTAACTAAATTTAGTCACATCTCCAAACTTTTTCATCCTTTTTTTTTATGAAGGGAAGTCTTATAATGGTTTAAGGTTCAAGATTCAAAGTTTTGCCCACAGATTTTCACAGATTTACACGATTTATTTTATTATTCTCCAGCAGATTTAGCCGATTCAGCAGATTTAATAATCCCATTGTGTTTAATCGGCCGCTTGCTTCTCTTTGAACCTTAAACTTTGAACTGCGGCTCAGCCGTCCTCTGTGGACAAAACTTTGAACCTTAAACTTTGAACTTTGAACCAGCAGCTACGCTGCCCTCTGTGGACAAAACTTTGAACCTTGAACGCGCGTTTGCGCATTTGAACCTTGAACCAGCATCTCCGCTGCATTCTTCTTTCTTTACATTCTCGTCTTTTCCCTCTTTTTCTCCTTGTTTTCCTCATTTTTCACCGAAGGGGGGGGGAAACAGACCGTTTTGGCCTCCACATGAACTCGTTCAGGCTTCAAAAGTTACAAGGAAAACAGTGATTGAAGTATTAAAAAGTATTAACTCTGAATTCTTAATAAGAGCAAAGCATTTTTGCAGAGTAACTAAATGAAATAAAGAAACAACCGCATTAGAATTTTTATTTACAAAATGAACTGTTTCGGATATCATAAGCCATTGGAGGGCGCATGCGATCAGATGTCGCTGCGTGCCGCTGACTGCTGTAATGGCAGGGGCCAGACCTCAGGTGGCGTACCCTCTACGGATGGTTGACTGCAAGAGATATTATAGTTCAATATACATTTTATTTGTATACCAAGTACTTTGGCTGGGAAGTTAGAGTACTTTTCCAAAGAAACTTCAAACAATATAAAACTCAACATAAAACAACATAAACTTTAAGAATATGAAAAAAATGTTTACATTAAATCGAAAAAGTAGGAGCAGATGGATGCTGCTCTTACTGCTATTGGTTGCCGGCGTCACCAACACGCTGGCAGCAAATGTTACTGTAAGCCCGACAACCGGTAAGTTGATCGCGGCTAAAACTGGTGGCTACAATGAAACTGGAGCTGTTAGAGGCTGGTCTGCTTTGTGGAGACACGAACAACTCAACTTGACACTAACAGTGTCGGACTTCCCAACCTTGACACCTGGCGATGAGCTTGCAACGCCAGCGGGTAACATCTGTGAATATCAGAAAAACTCAACTATTGGCAACAAACTGGTCTTGGCTGGTGGAGAAAGCAAACCTGGTTATATGGTGCTTTCACTTCCGAAGGGTTACAAAATTACGGGCTATAAAATAGTCTTTCTTAATAATCTTGACGGTTCTACTGTGAAGCAAATGACAGGAGTGGCTCAAGATAAGACTGTTTATGAAACCGATAAATATTTTAACACAGAAAGCGCGTATGCCAATACTGGTACTATGAGTGAAAATAGTGATACGAAGGAATATACGCTTGAGCGCAATAGTGAGAATGATGAGAGCTTGGGTAATCAGCTCTATTTTAAGATAGAGCATAGTGAGGCTGAATATTTCCTTCTTACTATCAAGTCTTTCGAGGTGTTCTTCTCTGCAGAGGGAACATTTAACGCAGAGGTTGCTCCTACCAGTAAAGGTGCCGCTAAGAGTCTGGTGACAATTCCATTTACTACAAGTAAGTTGGATCTGGGTCCTATCACTCAATTCGAGGGTAACCGTATAAATGGTCGTAGAGTATACTATTATGGATATGATTATACGAAGGTGACTGACCTGCCTGCGTATAACTACCTATATCAGGAAGATGCTGTGTTGGATGGTGTGCCAGCTGATGTGGCAGAAAACAAGAATATTTATCCATTGACCGTGGACGGCCAGACTGTTTTCGGATTTGGCAATGATACATACTTTGTGGAGACTCCTACAAAATTGTTTACATCTACAGGTCTGTCTACTCCCATCGGATACAGAATTGTTGGTGCCGTTTTTACCCCCATGTGGAGTACTACTACTGTTCCAAGCACAACTGTTGAGCAAGATGGTTGTTATATTTACTTTACCAGAAGTTCTGGGTATGGATGGGGGGCAGAAACTCATTATTATTTAAATCACAATTTGCACTATGTAGAAACAGATAGCCCTGAAAAATGGGAAGTTGATGAACAAAAGAGAATAAAATGCGATAATGGCTATCTGTCTTGTGAAGGCGAAGGTGAGAGTCGTACATTGTCATTTAGTAGTGTTGCTGATAACATTTTCAATTTAAGAATAGAAGAAAATGATGGTAATAACTACATATACTATATGTCTGACAGTGGTAATAAGTATTATTTACAAACGAGTACTTCTTCAACAACGACTCCTTCCGTTGTAAAGAACCTCTCTTCTGGTAGGGCAATAGCATATGACACGAAATTTGAAGTCACTGTTCCAGCCTTTAATCCTGGCTCATATACATTGACCATTTACGAACCAGATGGCAAAGCAATCGAGAAAACACTCCCTGTAAATGGACCGACAGAAGAATATACTACAACCAGCAAGTTTAACAACGATGCTATTAAGTTTAAGATTTCAGGACTTGAGGATGGAAAGCAGGCTCTGTTGTCTGTTACCCTGCTGATGCAGGCTCTTGATCCTTATATCGACAAGATGGATATTGTATGCAGTGACGCACAAAATGTACTTGAGCTGAAACAGACGTTTACAGCCAACGATTTCTCTGTGAGTGGTGGTAGATTCGTATTCTATGTTCCTGAGGATTATGGTAACCAAGATTTGACGTTTACGTTCTCAGACCTGTACAGTAATTACGGAGATGAGACCTATTATGGTAACACGAATAGCGTCAATTATGGCCGCTACAGTTTCGTGACATCACCTTATTTCGTCCCCATTGACGGATATGAGGATAACGGCTTGTACGATGCTGCCTATAACGCTGGTGCTCCTTATACTAATAAGGTATATACATCGACAGCAGGAAATGTTCGATTTAAGTTCAATAATGCAGAGGATCTGAAAAACGATGGCGGCCAGACTGGTACTAGCTATCTGATGGAGTATCCGTTCTCGGTTTCTCAATACCTCCAGACTTATGACCCCGATGCTACTTCTAATCCGGCAAAAGCAAATTTCATTTCTTGTGTGCTGAATGCTTCTGAAGACGATCAGAAGTCTGATACTTATTATGTATTTACAGCTGACGAGACTCGTTACAATATTGCTCCGGGAAGCAAAAAGACTGTCGATGGTGAAGAAGTATCGGTACCCCATGCATGGGAGCATCGCTCATACGCATTCTATCGTATGGACATTGAGTTGAGGGCAAAGACATTTACTCCTAATATCTTAGTGGAGAAGGTTTATGACAAGACTTGCTATGTGAAGGATGGTAATGACGTAGAAGACAGCATGTGGAAAGTAACCCTCGATACCTCCGATACAGAAGATGGTGTGAAGATAGATGGCTACTTGTCAGTACAGGAGATTCTTGATAACATTAAAGGACGTGAAGCTAGCGGTGACAAACCTGCAATTGTAGGTAAATTGGATCCTAATAACGTGAATGGTCCTGCAAGCATGAAGCAGATTCTGTGTATGGACGCTACTAACCTTGTGCAGATTGTTAAGAGTAAGAAAGGTAATACTACCCTTGACTTGCAGACGCTAAGAAACGAGATGGCTGCGAATTCGCTTATCTTCATGCCGGAGAATACAACCTCTATCATTGACAATGTGGCATTCAAGACCACGAGCGGCTCTTTCCGTGCAGGTAGAAATATTGTGCTGAATGATAAGCAGCCGTTCTATACTCCGTATGATATTCGTGTTGATGGTGCCAACTATGCCACCTATACCCGTGAGTACACGACAGATGCATATGGTAAGGTCACCTTTGGTACTGTGATGCTTCCATTTAAAGTATCTGTTGATGATAAAGGTGAGCACACTAATGTCGCTGGTGTTCCCGGTGCTGGTGGTAAGTTCACTGTGAACGTGATGAAGAACAAACAGGATATAGCAGTAGATAAAGGTGTGGATTATGGAAAAGCTTATTTCGATCCACTTACAGGTGAAGAGACAACCGTAGCCAATACTCCTTATATGATTAATGTTACAGCAGATCCCACACCAGCAGAACCCGCTGAAGACGATGAGACTGGCACAGAGACAGAAAGCAATGTTTCGTACATTGTTTCTGAGAAGGGTGCTCTGATTGTTGCAACAACTGGCGGTGTGGTTGATCCTGTTGTGACTGATCCAGATGATAACAAAAAGACGACACAGGCATTTACAGGTAAGTACTATGTTGGTGAGGTAGCAAAAGGTAGTACTTTAGATAATGGTACTTACGACTTCACGAACAAGGGTTCTTACTCTGGTGGTAAGTTTGACCGTGCCATTTCAGAGGATGTGTTCTACTTTGCAAGGGATAGATACGTTAATCTGCATGTATTGTCAAGTGCGAAGCGTTACCTCTACAGCTATCCATTCCGTAGCGCTTACACATATACTGCAAGTAAGTCTCCCGCAAAGCAGATGAAGGGATTCTTTGTCAGCTTTGATGAGCTAGAAAACGGTACTACAGGTATTGAAGACGCAACGACAGAAGCAGACTTGATGGTACGCGCCGGCAACGGTTCTATCACACTCACCGCTACACGTTCACAGGCTGTGGCCATCCACGCCATCAGCGGTGTCAACATGAACCGCATACAGCTGAATGCTGGTGAGACTAAGGTGGTGAACCTGCCCGCAGGTATCTACGTTGTGAACAATGTGAAGATTGTTGTTAAATAAAGAAAGGAGGATACTATTATGAAAAGAGAATATATCCAGCCACATACAGAGGCTGTAATTGTAAGATGCAACGAGAAGCTGATGTGGGGCGAGATGGGACGTGCATCACAAGTTGATGATCATACTGACTCAAAGAAAGGCTTCTTCGATGATGATGATGATTTTATGAATAGCTCTGACCTTTGGGATGACAACGATTCCTTTGGAGAGTAAAGATAAGTAGAAGCGACAAGTGAGAAGTGAGGCCCGGTTCGTCCACCCCTTGCGACTCACTTGTCACTTTAAAAAGTTAATAGTGAAACGGCTGAAGGTTTAATGGTTCAGACTTATGTCCATTCTGTCCATGATTTTCGTCACGATTCGGCCAAATTGATGCAAGCATCTTTGGCGCTCGCTGCTCCGAAAATTCACTTTTAACTGTTCACTGAAACGAAATTTCATTTAGTTTATAATAATAATAATGACAATTGCTGAACAGAAATGTTAAGGCAAAAAAGAAATTTTATAGTTCAATTTTTTACATTGTTTTTTGCAAAAAACTACAAGTACTCTGGCTGTGAAGCTCGGGTACTTTTTTTATTTTGAAACGGTTCTTTTTTATATAAGGATGGTCTTTATCTTCGTGGAGTTGCCTTTCAGAAGGCTGGAGGACTGCTCTGGGGATAGAACACATGATAGGATTGTCGTTTAAACTGCCTGGCGGTTTAGGTATTGTTTTTTTTCGTGTCACGCTCTCTCTTGGTAGCGTTTCTACTGCCACAATCACACTTTTGAGCCATTATTTTGTAAATTTTTTCAAACGTAATACGAAATAGTCCATAAAACCGTAATTCTCTAACGAGATTCGCCTGGCTATTCCAGAAATATGTTGTAAATTTGCGCCCGCAAAGAAAAATTGCGCTTCCCCGAATTCTCGCTTTCTGCGGTGTAGGGGGACTTAAACCGATAATATTGTTACAAATTATCAAATAGACCTAAACGTCTATATATGATAGTTCTTTTTTTTATTTATTATGAAATTAAATGCTTTTTTTCTAGCGTTGTCGGCAGCACTTCTGCCGACAGTTATGTGTTCGCAAGCACCACTTGAGCCGTTGTTTACCGAGGCTCCAGCGCCGGCGAAGACGGTTATTTATCAGCTTACCGATAAGTTGGAGGTAGGCGGAGAGTACCTGATTGTCAATGTCAATTCGGAAGGAGATGGTTTTGCGCTTTCCCATAATATGGATAAGATAGCATCTGATGACGTAACAATCCATGGCAAAGACGAGAATTCTTCTGTTCCATATATCCAGATTGATGACGCGGATGATGCCTCGGTATGGAAGGTTACGGAGTCTATGAAACTCCAGAATGGTCAGTATTATTTGCAGTCGGTAGCCAATTATAAGTTTCATTATGGTTATGAGCTATATGTCAGAGATATTGAGTCTAGTCAATCGAGTGTATCTGATAATGGCTCATGGTCGTATGGCAACAATGGTCTTATCTATAAATACACGTCTGACAGTAGTAATAAGACTTCTTATGTGATATATGATGAAGAACATTCAGATGTCAGGTTTATGGGTGCCAACAATTATAAATATCAAAACAAAATTTATAAGGTCTATCTCTACAAGAAAGTGGAGGTGGAAGCTCCTTCCGCTAAGACGTTCGACCTGACCATTGGCGATGCCGGCTGGGCGACGCTTTACTTGGATTATGCCGTGGACATTCCTGAGGGTCTGTCCGAGGTCTTTTATATCAGCAGCATCGAGGATGGCGTTGCCAAAGGAAAGACGGTTGCCAACGTGATTCCGGCAGAGACGGGTGTGCTGATAAAAGGCGGGAAAGGTACTTACAATATGACAGAAAGCAGCAGCGCAGCTGCCAAACCGACGGACAACCTTCTCACGGGTACGCTAGAAGGTATTGCCGACGCGAGAACAGACGCGTTGACCAGCAGCGCCTATGGCAAGAGCCTCTACACCTTGGGGCGTACGAATAGCGGCAACGTGCAACTGGCTCTGTTTACGGGAAAGAAGATCGAGAAGAACAAGGCCTTTCTGATATGGGAAGGCAACGCGACTGTTGGTGAGGCGAAGGCGTTCAGCATCGTGATGGACAACGGCACGACGGCCATCACAGCGGTCAACGATGGCGAGACGAACCACGACGACTGGTACTCGTTGCAGGGTGTGCGCCTGAGTGGCCGACCCACACAGAAAGGTGTCTATATCCACCAAGGAAAACGTATCTTTGTGAAATGAGAGGGGGAGTGAGATATGAATAAGAAGAGATATATGGCTCCGCACATTCAGGTGTGTGGTCTTACTTCCATGAATGGTGTGATGGAACCTGAGATAGGGATAGGTAGCAGAACCGGTGAGGCTCTCTCCAAGCAGGGCTCCTGGTTCGACGAGGACGAGGATACCGATGACGACTTCCTCGGTGGCGACCTCTGGGACGACGAGAAGGAGGCAGCAAACAACTGGTAAAATAATGTCACACAGACAAAGCAGCGGAGCTGCTGGTGAAAAGTTCAAATGTGCTGACGCGCGTTCAAAGTTCAAAAAGTTTTCACATAGACAAAGCAGCGGAGCTGCTGGTGAAAAGTTCAAATGCGCTGACGCGCGTTCAAAGTT
>Ga0129307_1003031_pt1 | contig 11436 bp, 8 predicted proteins | sample P1105metagenome_FD_94437 | JGI IMG/M metagenome (GOLD analysis project Ga0129307, IMG submission 94437) | Capybara group fecal microbial communities from Wisconsin, USA - P1105 metagenome | ecosystem: Host-associated > Mammals > Digestive system > Large intestine > Fecal | place: USA: Wisconsin... | reverse complement strand
TGCGGGTGATATCCTGGTCGGCAAAGTCACCCCGAAGGGCGAGACGGAGCTTACCGCGGAGGAAAGACTGCTGCGCGCCATCTTCGGTGAGAAGGCCCGCGAGGTCAGGGATACCTCCCTCAAGGTGCCGCACGGCGCATACGGCGTCATCATCGACGCGAAGGTCTTCACGAGAGAGAACGGCGACGAGCTTCCTCCCGGTGTGAACCAGTCCGTCAGGATCTATATCGCACAGAAACGTAAGATCGGTGTCGGCGACAAGATGGCAGGCCGTCACGGCAACAAGGGTGTCGTTTCCCGCGTACTGCCGGTAGAGGATATGCCTTATCTTCCGAACGGACGTCCGCTGGACATCGTTCTGAATCCGCTGGGCGTGCCTTCCCGTATGAATATCGGACAGGTCCTTGAGCTGCATCTGAGCCTTGCGGCACGTGCGCTCGGATTCAACATTTCCACCCCGATCTTCGAAGGCGCGAACGAGCGGGACATCCAGGACTGCCTTGAGATGGCGAACGACTATGTCAACGGCAGCTGGGAGGATTTCTATGAGAAGTACAAGGAAGTACTGAAGCCGGACGTCATGCAGTATCTCGGTGATCATCTTGATCACAGGGCGCTGTGGAAGGGCGTTCCCTTAAGCCGTGACGGAAAGGTCCGCTTAAGAGACGGCCGTACGGGCGAGTATTTTGATTCTCCTGTCGCGATCGGCCACATGCATTACCTTAAACTGCACCATCTGGTCGATGATAAGATCCATGCGCGTTCGACCGGCCCGTACTCCCTCGTTACCCAGCAGCCGCTGGGCGGCAAGGCACAGTTCGGCGGCCAGCGTTTCGGTGAGATGGAAGTCTGGGCCCTCGAGGCTTACGGCGCTTCCTACACCCTGCAGGAGATCCTGACCATGAAGTCGGATGACGTCGTCGGCAGAGTGAAGACGTATGAGGCGATCATCAAGGGCGAGAACATTCCGAAGCCCGGCATCCCCGAGTCCTTCAAGGTCCTGATCAAGGAACTGCAGTCCCTTGCGATGGACGTCAAGGTCTTAAAGGACGACGGCACCGAGGTCGAACTCAAGGAGAACCTGGACGATACGGATATGAATCTGCACAGGCTTCTTGAAGGCGACAGAAGATATCGTGACAATGATCAGAACAGACAGTTCCAGAGCTACGGATACACTACTCAGGAGTTCAACGACAGCGGCGAGCTTGAAGACGTGGACGACACCATGGATGAAGGCGACGAGTTCGGCGCGGACGAGGAGTTCGAAGGCGGGAACTTTGCAGAAGATGATTTTGGCGCGGATGAGGAATAAGGGGGAAGAAGTACATGGCACAAATTCAGGACACCTATGAGCCGATGACATTTGATGCGATCAGAATAGGACTTGCATCTCCTGAGAAGATCCTGGAATGGTCCCACGGCGAGGTCACCAAGCCCGAGACCATCAACTACCGTACACTGAAGCCGGAGAAAGACGGACTTTACTGCGAAAAGATCTTCGGTCCGACAAAGGACTGGGAATGCCACTGCGGCAAGTTCAAGAAGATCCGCTTCAAGGGTGTGGTCTGCGACCGCTGCGGCGTCGAGGTCACAAAGTCTTCTGTCAGAAGAGAGAGACTTGGCCATATCAGCCTGGCGGCACCGGTATCCCATATATGGTATTTCAAGGGCATCCCGTCCCGTATGGGACTGATCCTTGACATTTCTCCGAGAGTACTGGAGAAGGTCCTTTATTTCGCTTCCTATATCGTGCTCGATCCGGGTGCGACAGGCCTTTCCTACAAACAGGTCCTGAGCGAGAAGGAATACAGGGATGAAGTCGAGAAGAACGGTGCTGACGCATTCCGTGTCGGCATGGGCGCAGAAGCCGTACTCGAGCTTCTGAAGGCTATCGACCTGGAGAAGGAATCCGAAGAACTCAAAGCCGAGCTGAAGGACAGCTCGGGCCAGAAGCGCGCACGTATCGTGAAGCGTCTGGAAGTGGTCGAGGCTTTCCGTCACTCCGGAAACAAGCCGGAATGGATGATCATGACCGTGATCCCGGTCATTCCGCCGGATATCCGTCCGATGGTCCAGCTGGACGGCGGCAGATTTGCGACTTCCGATCTGAACGATCTTTACAGAAGGATCATTAACAGAAACAACAGACTGGCACGCCTGCTTGAACTGGGCGCGCCGGAGATCATTATCCGCAACGAGAAGCGTATGCTTCAGGAAGCTGTTGACGCGCTGATCGATAACGGCCGCCGCGGCCGCCCGGTCACCGGACCCGGCAACCGCGCTCTCAAGTCCCTCTCCGATATGCTGAAGGGCAAGCAGGGCCGTTTCCGTCAGAACCTTCTCGGAAAGCGTGTTGACTATTCCGGACGTTCCGTTATCGTCGTCGGTCCCGAACTGAAGATCTATCAGTGCGGCCTGCCGAAGGAGATGGCGATCGAGCTGTTCAAGCCGTTCGTCATGAAGGAACTTGTCCAGAACGGTTCCGCGCACAATATCAAGGCTGCCAAGAAGATGGTCGAGCGTCTGGAGCCGGGCGTATGGGATGTGCTCGAGGACGTTATCAAAGAGCATCCCGTTATGCTGAACCGTGCTCCCACACTGCACAGACTGGGCATTCAGGCGTTCGAGCCTATCCTTGTCGAAGGCAAGGCGATCAAGCTGCATCCGCTCGTCTGTACCGCATTCAACGCGGACTTCGACGGCGACCAGATGGCAGTCCATCTTCCGATCTCCGTCGAGGCGCAGGCAGAATGCCGTTTCATGCTGCTGAGCCCGAACAACCTGCTGAAGCCCTCTGACGGCGGCGTCGTTGCCGTTCCGTCACAGGATATGGTCCTGGGCATCTATTACCTGACACAGGAGAGACCCGGCGCCAAGGGCGAAGGTTCCGCTTACAAGAGCATCAACGAGGCGATCCTTGCTTATGAGAACGGTGAGGTCACACTGCATGCCAGGGTCAAGACGAGAGTCAGAAAGCAGCTTGAAGACGGCACGGAGCAGTCGGCTGTCATCGAGACGACCATCGGCCGCCTGATCTTCAATGAGATCATCCCGCAGGACCTCGGCTATGTGGATCGTTCCATTCCGGAAAACGCACTCCTTCCCGAGATCGATTTCCTCGTTAAGAAGGGCGAGCTCAAGGGCATCCTCGAGCGTATCATGAACATCCACGGCGCTACCGAGACGGCAGTTGCCCTGGACAACATCAAGGCGATCGGCTACAAGTATTCGACGCGTGCTGCCCTGACCGTTTCCATTTCGGACATGGTCGTTCCGGCTGACAAGCAGGAGATCATGGATGAAGCGCAGAAGACGGTCGACAAGATCGCAAGGGACAAGGCCCGCGGTCTGATCACCGAGGAAGAGCGTTATAAAGAAGTCATCGACACCTGGAAGGAAGCCGATGATACCCTTACCAAGAAGCTGCTGGCAGGTCTTGATACCTATAACAACCTGAAGATGATGGCGCACTCCGGTGCCCGTGGTTCAGACAAGCAGATCAAACAGCTGGCCGGCATGCGCGGCCTGATGGCGGATACGACCGGTCATACCATCGAACTGCCGATCAAGTCCAACTTCCGTGAGGGCCTGGATATCCTGGAGTATTTCATCTCCGCGCACGGCGCACGTAAGGGACTTTCCGATACGGCGCTCCGTACCGCTGACTCTGGTTACCTGACCAGACGTCTGGTCGATGTTTCGCAGGATCTGATCATCCGTGAGGAAGACTGCTCCGAGGGCAAGGAAGAGATCCCGTGCATGGAGATCAAGGGATTCCTGGACGGTCAGGAGACCATCGAGTCCCTCGAAGAGCGTATCACCGGACGTTATGTCGCAGAGACGATCATCGATCCCGAGACCAAGGAGATCGTCATCAAGGCCAACCATATGTGCACCAACGAAAGGGCACCCAAGGTTGTAAAGGCTCTTGAGAGGATGGGCAGGGATTCGATCCGTATACGTACAGTCCTTACCTGCCGTTCCAAGGTCGGTGTCTGCGCAAAGTGCTACGGCGCCAACATGGCGACCCGTACTCCGGTACAGGTCGGTGAGGCGGTCGGTATCATCGCGGCACAGTCCATCGGTGAACCGGGTACCCAGCTGACGATGCGTAACTTCCATACCGGCGGCGTCGCATCCAACCAGGATATCACTCAGGGTCTTCCCCGTGTTGAGGAGCTTTTCGGGGCAATAAAGCCGAAGTGACTTGCGAGCATCTCCGAGATCCCCGGAGAGGTCTCTCTCAGAGATACGAAGAAGAAGCGTGAGATCACGGTCACCGATACGGAAAACAACGTCCAGAAGACTTACCTGATCCCCTACGGTTCCAGACTGAAGGTACAGGACGGCGCGGTCATCGAAGCCGGTGATGAGATCACCGAAGGCTCCGTCAACCCGCATGATCTGCTGCGCATCAAGGGAACCAGGGCGGTCCAGGATTACATGCTCCGTGAAGTACAGCGTGTATACCGTCTGCAGGGTGTTGAGATCAACGATAAGCATATCGAGATGATCGTCCGTCAGATGATGAAGAAGGTCCGCATCGAAGATGCCGGAGACAGCGATCTGCTTCCGGGCATTTCCGTCAACCTGCTTGATTTCAATGAGATCAACGAGGAACTGGAGAGGGAAGGCAAGCGTCCGGCAGAGGGCAAGATCACGATGCTGGGCATTACCAAGGCTTCCCTTGCGACGGATTCGTTCCTTTCCGCAGCATCCTTCCAGGAGACCACCAAGGTCCTGACGGAGGCGGCGATCAACGGCAAGGTCGACCATCTGAACGGCCTTAAGGAGAACGTCCTGATCGGTAAGCTGATCCCGGCAGGTACCGGCATGAAGCGTTACAGAGACATCGGTCTTTCTTCCGACGAAACCGTCAGCGCGGCTGAAGCACAGCCTGCAGCTGCAGACAGCATTTATGAAGAAGTGCTTGCTTCCGTAGAGGAGAACGGCGCGGCCGACGAGGGAGAGATCCTCGAAGAGCCGGAGCTGGTGCTTGCCGGAGCGGAAGATGAAGTCATTGAGTAAGAACGGATGATACTGCGGCGGCGTGGTCCGGGGTCCCCGTGGGGACTGAAAAAAGCCGCGCCGCGGCAGGGTTCTGCAGATGCACTTATTTAAGAAACTTCTTGACATTATTGCACATTACGATTATTATAGTATGGCGCGCGCGTATGCACGCGTCATATTTGTTGTTTAAGAAACAACACAGCCATTATATCTCAAAGGAGGTGAAACTAATGCCAACATTTAACCAGCTGGTTAGAAAAGGAAGACAGACTTCTGTCAAGAAATCTACTGCTCCTGCTCTTCAGAGAGGATTCAACTCCCTCAGAAAGAGACCGACCAACGAGTCATCACCGCAGAAGCGTGGTGTATGCACAGCTGTCAAGACAGCTACCCCGAAGAAGCCGAATTCAGCTCTTCGTAAGATCGCCAGAGTACGTCTTTCCAACGGTATCGAAGTTACCAGCTATATTCCGGGTGAGGGTCATAACCTTCAGGAGCATAGCGTAGTACTGATCCGCGGCGGCCGTGTTAAGGATCTTCCCGGTACCCGTTACCACATCATCAGAGGAACCCTTGATACCGCAGGCGTTGCAAACCGCAAGCAGGCCCGCTCCAAGTACGGTGCAAAGAGACCGAAAGTCAAGAAGTAATCGAAACTTCGAAATTGAGATTTAATGGTTGTAATATCGTTACATATACAGGCCAGTCTCGATTTCTGAGAGTACCGATGATCTAATGTAAGAATAATTAAGGAGGGAAGTATTGTGCCACGTAAAGGACATACTCAAAAGAGAGACGTTCTGGCAGATCCGATCTATGGTAACAAGGTAGTTACCAAGCTTATCAACCAGATCATGCTGGACGGCAAGCGCGGAGTAGCTCAGAAGATCGTTTAAGGCGCATTCGAGGAAGTTGCTTCCAAGACCGGCAAGCCGGCAGTGGAAGTATTCGAAGAAGCCATGAACAACATCATGCCCGTGCTCGAAGTCAAGGCTAAGCGTATCGGCGGTGCTACCTATCAGGTACCGATCGAAGTCAAGCCCGACAGAAGACAGGCGCTGGCGCTTCGCTGGCTGACCACCTTCTCCCGCAAGCGCGGTGAGAAGACGCAGAAGGAAAGACTTGCCAACGAGATCATGGATGCTGCCAACAACACCGGCGCTTCCGTAAAGAGAAAAGAAGAGATGCACAGAATGGCAGAGGCCAACAAGGCATTTGCTCATTATCGTTTCTGATCTTCTTAAATATTTAAGGAGCGTTGTCAGATGGGAAGAGAATATCCATTAGAGAGAACCCGTAATATCGGAATCATGGCTCATATCGATGCCGGCAAGACGACACTGACTGAGCGTATTCTGTATTACACAGGTATCAACTACAAGATCGGTGATACTCATGAAGGTACTGCGACCATGGACTGGATGGCCCAGGAGCAGGAGAGAGGCATCACCATTACGTCAGCGGCTACCACATGCCACTGGACCAGACATAAGGACAACAAGCCCGATCCGACGCAGCTTGAGCATCGTATCAACATCATCGACACCCCCGGCCACGTAGACTTCACTGTTGAAGTTGAGCGTTCCCTGCGTGTCCTTGACGGTGCGGTAGGTGTCTTCTGTGCGAAGGGCGGTGTCGAGCCCCAGTCCGAGAACGTGTGGAGACAGGCTGATACTTACAACGTACCGCGTATGGCATTCATCAACAAGATGGACATACTCGGTGCAAACTTCTACGGAGCTGTAGACCAGATCCGCAACAGACTGGGCAAGAATGCGATCATCACCCAGCTTCCGATCGGCAAGGAAGATACTTTCAAGGGCATCATCGACCTGTTCGAGATGCGTGCGTATATCTACAATGACGAGAAGGGCGACGATGTTTCCATCGTTGACATCCCGGACGACATGAAGGATGACGCGGAGCTGTATCGTTCAGAGCTGGTCGAGAAGATCTGCGAGCTTGATGACGATCTTACCATGATGTATCTGGACGGTGAGGAGCCTTCCGAGGAGCAGATGAAAGCTGCTCTGAGAAAGGGCTGCTGCGAATGCACCGCTGTTCCGGTATGCTGCGGTTCCGCTTACAGAAACAAGGGTGTCCAGAAGCTTCTGGATGCGATCATTGATTTCATGCCTGCACCGACAGACATTCCTTCCATCGAAGGAACCGATCTCGAGGGCAACCCGGCAGTACGCCATTCCTCCGATGAGGAGCCGTTTGCTGCTCTGGCATTCAAGATCATGACCGACCCGTTCGTAGGAAAGCTGGCATATTTCAGAGTGTACTCCGGTACAGTGAACTCCGGTTCCTATGTACTGAATGCTACAAAGAATAAGAAAGAGCGTGTCGGCCGTATCCTTCAGATGCATGCCAACAAACGTCAGGAGATCGACAAGTGCTACTCCGGTGATATCGCTGCAGCCGTAGGCTTCAAGTTCACCGGCACAGGTGATACCATCTGTGACGATCAGCATCCTGTCATCCTTGAGTCCATGGAGTTCCCGGAACCGGTTATCGACGTCGCGATCGAGCCGAAGACCAAGGCTTCCCAGGGCAAGATGGGCGAGGCACTTGCAAAGCTTGCAGAAGAGGACCCGACTTTCAGGGCAAAGACCGATCCCGAGACCGGCCAGACCATCATCAGCGGTATGGGCGAGCTCCATCTGGAGATCATCGTAGACAGACTGCTGCGTGAGTTTAATGTCGAAGCAAATGTCGGCGCTCCGCAGGTTGCGTACAAAGAGACCATCACCAAGCCTGTTGATATCGAATCCAAGTATATCAAGCAGTCCGGCGGTAAGGGTCAGTACGGACACTGTAAGGTCAAGTTTGAGCCGATGGATGCCAACGGCGAAGAGATCTACAAGTTCGAGAACACCGTCGTAGGCGGCGCGATCCCGAAGGAGTATATCCCGGCGATCGATGAAGGTATCCAGGAAGCTATGAAGTCAGGAACACTCGGCGGATTCCCGGTACTCGGCATCCATGCCAATGTCTGGGACGGAAGCTACCACGAGGTCGACTCTTCTGAAATGGCATTCCACATCGCAGGTTCACTTGCGCTGAAGGATGCTATGGCAAAGGGCGCCCCGGTTCTGCTTGAGCCGATCATGAAGGTCGAAGTAACGATGCCCGAGGAATACATGGGCGACGTTATCGGCGACATCAACTCCCGCCGCGGCCGCATTGAGGGCATGGATGACCTCGGCGGCGGCAAGATCGTAAGATCTTACGTACCGCTGGCAGAGATGTTCGGTTATTCGACAGACCTTCGTTCGAAGACACAGGGACGCGGCAACTACTCCATGTTCTTCGATCACTATGAGCAGGTTCCGAAGAACGTTCAGGAGAAGGTGCTGAACGACAAGAAGGGCAGATAAAAGATCAGCCGCTTCAAGAGGGACTTCAGTTGAAAGCTAAGCTTGAAAAATAAGGATATATCCCTTATAATGAAGCAAGCATCAGTTCACAGAAAACAAAAACAAAAACTATTACTTACTAAAGAATTTGTTCTAGGAGGAAGCTGTAATGGCAAAGGAGAAATTTAACAGAAGCAAACCCCACTGCAACATCGGCACCATCGGCCATGTTGACCACGGCAAGACCACTCTGACCGCTGCTATCACCAAGACTCTGGCTGAGAGAACCGGACAGGGTTCTGCAGTTGCATTCGATATGATCGATAAGGCTCCGGAAGAGAGAGAAAGAGGTATCACCATCAACTCCGCTCACGTAGAGTACGAGACCGAGAAGCGTCACTATGCACACGTTGACTGCCCAGGCCACGCTGACTACGTTAAGAACATGATCACCGGTGCTGCACAGATGGACGGTTCCATCCTTGTAGTTGCTGCTACCGATGGTGTCATGGCTCAGACCAGAGAGCACATCCTGCTTGCTCGTCAGGTAGGCGTTCCCTACATCGTAGTATTCATGAACAAGTGCGACATGGTTGACGATGATGAGCTTCTTGACCTCGTTGAGATGGAGATCAGAGAGCTTCTGAACGAGTACGAGTTCCCGGGCGATGACGTTCCGGTCATCAGAGGTTCCGCTCTTAAGGCTCTTGAGGGCGATCCGGCTTGGCAGGACAAGGTTATGGAGCTTATGGACGCTGTTGACTCTTACATTCCGGATCCGGTGCGTGAGACCGACAAGCCGTTCCTTATGCCTGTCGAGGACGTATTCACCATCACCGGTCGTGGTACCGTTGCTACCGGCCGTGTAGAGCGTGGTGTCCTTCACCTCAATGATCCGCTTGAGATCGTCGGTGTCAAGGAAGAGACCAAGAAGACTGTTGCTACCGGTATCGAGATGTTCCGTAAGCTTCTTGATGAGGCTCAGGCTGGTGACAACATCGGTGCTCTGCTTCGTGGTATCAACAGAGACGAGATCGAAAGAGGCCAGGTTCTCTGCAAGCCGGGTACTGTTAAGTGCCACAAGGTCTTCAAGGGCCAGGTTTACGTCCTTACCAAGGAAGAGGGTGGACGTCATACTCCGTTCTTCACAAACTACAGACCGCAGTTCTATTTCAGAACAACTGACGTTACCGGACAGTGCGACCTTCCGGAAGGCGTTCAGATGTGCATGCCTGGTGACCACATCACCATGCAGGTTGAGCTGATCCACCCGATCGCTATGGAAGAGGGACTTCGTTTCGCTATCCGTGAGGGCGGCAGAACCGTAGGTTCAGGCGTTGTTTCCGAGATCCTTGACTGATCACTGTAAATACACGCATAAACAAGGCAGGGGAGCATTGCTCCCCTGTTTTTTTTGTGTTTTTTTGCCTCTTTTTTTCAGTCTTGTTTTGCTAAATACGGCATTGATCACAGGGTAAAACAGTCCGGCTGCGTTTCATGACGGAACAAAAAAGAGCCGTGCACTGCAGATCCGTTTCACGGATCGACAGTACACAGGCTCTTTCGGCATCAGCGGTTTTCAGCCTGAACGGACTTGTTTTTTCTCAGCGTTTGTCGCCGGTCGCCTGGTTGAGCCGGGCGGCATTGTCCGTGATGACTTTCAGATGGTGGTGGAAGACATCCATATCTTTTTTGGAAAGTCCTGCCGTTACCTCGTTGTTGAGCCGGGTGATGATGTCGCTGACCGGCTTTTCCAGTGCCTTTCCTTCATCTGTCAGATGGACGATGACCTTGCGGCGGTCCTCGGTACTGAAGTCCCTCGTAAGCAGATGCTTGTCCTCAAGGCGGCTCAGGATGCCGGTAACAGTGGAAGAATCAAGGCAGAGCGTCTCGGCGAGCTGGCTGGGCATCTGCCCGTCCTGCTCCCAGAGGCATTTGAGTGTGGCATACTGGATCGGTGTAACGTCCAGATCGTGAAGCTCATGTTTGAAATAAGTAAAAACAGTATTCTGTGCGTTGGTCAGAAGAAAGTTGATACATTCCTGCAGTTTCATAGTATCCTCCGGGCTTTCAGTTCCATGCAAATCTGCCGGATCAGTGTATGGAAGCGTTCCAAAAACGAACGAATATTCATCATCCTTACCTGTGTTAATTATAAGTTTTGAACCTTTGACTTGTCAATAATTCAAGTACATAAAAAATTCAATAATAAAATATTTTGCATGCAAATAGAATGTTGACAAATGCGCTGCTTGTTAGTAAGATAACAATAGCTAAAAAGGCGGTCTCCGGTCAACGGAGATCAGTAACTCTTCAATTATACTAATGTAAGATTTGGAGGTAACTATGGATTTTAAACTTACCAAAGAGCAGGAGCTTGCTCAGGAACTGTTCCGCAGTTTCGCAGAGACAGAGATCAAGCCGCTCGCTCACGACATGGACGAGTCCGAGGTTTATGACATGGAACTGCTCCAGAAGATGCAGAGATACGGATTCTTCGGCATTCCGTATGCCAAGGAATACGGCGGCGCAGGCGGCGATGTCCTGACCTACACCCTCTGCATGGAAGAAGTTTCCAAGCAGGATGGTTCCACCGGAATTACCATTTCCGTTCATACTTCTCTCTGCTGCTCCTGTATCAACGAGTTTGGTACCGAGGAACAGAAGCAGAAGTATCTTCGTCCGCTGGTTGACGGCTCCAAGATCGGCTGCTTCGGCCTGACCGAGCCCAATGCAGGTTCTGACGTTCAGGGCGCACAGACCGTCGCTGTTGAAGAGGACGACTGCTATGTCATCAACGGATCCAAGGTCTTCACGACCAACTCCGGTTTTGCTGATACCTGCGTAGTTTTCGCTATCACTGACAGAAGCGTACCGGTCTCCAAGGGCCTTTCCGCATTCATCGTTGACCTGAAGGAGATGCCGGGCATCACCATCAGCGACAACATCAAGCGTATGGGCATCCGCGCAGCTCAGAACTGTATCGTTACCTATGACGAAGTCCGTGTTCCGAAGGACAGACTCCTTGGTCAGAAGAACAAGGGCTTCAAGATCGCCATGA
>Ga0129307_1003030_pt1 | contig 11438 bp, 7 predicted proteins | sample P1105metagenome_FD_94437 | JGI IMG/M metagenome (GOLD analysis project Ga0129307, IMG submission 94437) | Capybara group fecal microbial communities from Wisconsin, USA - P1105 metagenome | ecosystem: Host-associated > Mammals > Digestive system > Large intestine > Fecal | place: USA: Wisconsin... | reverse complement strand
TTATTTATAATATATAAAATATAAATATAATGTTGATAATATATAAAAGAATATTGGTGCAATTTGTAACAGTAAATAACCTCTTTCAAATGTAAATGTTTTCTCTTTCTTCTTTTCTTCTATTATATTAGGATTTTTAGCCATATTAGATTTTAATATTAATGTTATTATTAACGTACCCATAAATAGTATTGTACATACACCTTTTGGATTAGTTTTAAATACTTTATTTATTAATAAACCAAACATTCCTCCATGTTCAAAATACTTATTAAATACCATCGGGAAGAATCCAAAATTCATTAATACCTCATCTACATTACTAACAAAATTATAAAGAACCACAAATAAATATCCTAATGATAAGACCATATATAAAATTGAAGTGGCTTTTTCATTATTATTTAATACTAATGCTAATATCAATAATGGAACATAGATTATTGTCCATTGAGGATGCCATAATACAAATATAAAGAATGCACCATATGATACAAGTGCTAAATAAACTGCATTAGATATAAAACTGTTTATATCATCTTTATCAATTTTCTTTATATACGCATAAACACATACACCCATGAAAATTAACAAGAAATAAGATATTACTCCTGTAAAAGTCTCAATACCTGACATAAAGAATCTATATATCATACCAGATGTAAAATCTTTAGCATCCATAAATCCTGGACTATTAAAGAACATTAAATTGCATAAAGCAGTTGGAATTAATGCAATTGCCATATGTCCTACTAATTTAATTATTCTCTTTTCAGCTAACAGTAATAATGGAATAAATAAGAATAATGGGAATAACTTAAATGTTATGGCTATTGACATTATTAATGAAAATTTATATATTTTTTTATCAAAATAATAATACATTGCTAATGTTGTGAAAAACATACAAATGCTATCATATTGACCAAATATAAATTGTGAAAAAATAAGTGGAGGAAAACTCATAAATATAAATGGTACCCATTTTTGTTTTGTTTCACTCAATCCTATTTTTTTAACTATTTTTACAAGTACAAATGCTGTAGCTACAGTAAATAATGTTGGTAATAACTTATACCACCATAATAAGAATGTTCTTACTGCATCATAATCTAATGTACCCCACATATTAATATTCATTATTTTATAAACAATCATTACTGGTATAGACCAAATTGCAAATAATAAATATAAAGGTATCAAATAAACTGCTGTTGATTTTGTATAATCATAAAATTCAAAAAACTTTCCTTGTAATATACACTCTAACAAATCTTTACCATGTGTTGCAGTTGCAGTTATATCTAAATGGTTATATGAAAAATAACAAAATACCAATATTATTATTAATAATGCCCATTCTAATTTAGTTGGACCAGTCTTCATAGTTAAAATTTTCTCTTTTATTTTATTTATATCTATATTATGCTTTCTAAAACTAATATATTTATGACCAAAATAACTAATTAAAGTTGTAATAACTAAATTTAGTAAACCTGCTATATAAGGACTAATATTTAATTTAGCTTTAAATATGTATAAAGTACACATTCCAATAGCATAACTAACTGCGTATACTGATACAAACTTAGTTATTTCGCCTAAAGCCTTATCTTTAGATTTAAAAGTAAAGAATCTATTCCATAAATAGCTATGAGCAATTCCTACAATTGTAGAAATAGTATTAGCAACTAAATAATTAACGTTTAAGAATAACAATAAAGCATATACTCCATATCCTACTAATGTATTTAGACCACCAACAAATAAGAATCTTATTCCTTGATAACTAAATAATTTATTTATTAGTTTTTTCATCAAAATTCAACCTCTCTTCTTCTACAACTAGCGGTCTATTCATTACTCTTTGATTAATACTAACTATATATTCTCCAATAAAAGATATTAAGAATATTTGTATTCCACCTAGGAAGAACATACCTATGATTAAAGGTGCTATTCCTGCATTAAAACTATCCCACATACATAATTTTAGTACAAAATAAACTATTGCTCCTATCACGGATAAAGCTGCTATTAAAAATCCAAATAACGTTGCTAAATGAAATTCTTTTTTAGTATAAGAAGTAACACCAATCATACCAGCATCTAGTAATGTCATAATATTATTTGATGTTTTACCATGTTTTCTTTCTGCTTGTTCATAATATACCATTTTAGGTTCAAAACCAAGTTCAGCTACTATACCTCTAAAATAAGGTTCTGGATCACCAAGATTTCTAAGTACATCCATAAATGATTTATCATATAGACCAAATCCTGTAAATTGATCTATTGTTTTAACATCAGAAAAATGTCTAATTAATTTATAACCTAATCCTCTTAATCCAAATTTAATCTTAGATTCTTTTGCTTTATTCTTTATACCACATACTATTTTAGAACCATTTTCCCATTCTTTTACAAATTCAGGTATTACTTCAACCGGTTCTTGGAAATCAGCGGCTATAGATACAGTACAATCACCTGATGTATTTAATAATGCATAATATGGACTTTTAAATTGTCCAAAGTTTTTAGCATTAAAAATTGCTTTTACATCCTTATCTTTTTTACAAATTTTTCTTATTTCTTCCCTAGTATTATCTAAAGACTTATTATCAATAAATAATATTTCATAATCATATTTTTTTAACTCATTTTTAAATAAATTAGTTAGTGCTTCATACATTAAAGGTACATTTTCTTCTTCATTATAACAAGGTACCATAATACTTATTCTTTTTCCCATATTACTACTCCTATCCCAATTACAATTATAACAAACATTAATACTTTTGTTAACAAAAAAAAGAACTATTTTAGTTCTTTAAAAGCATCACTAATAACACTATCTATTTTAATTTCTTTTTTATTTTCTTTATTAAAATATCCTAAGTATTCTATATTACCTGATCCTCCAGTTATAGGTGAATATGTTAAACCAGAGATATTAAAACCAATATCTTTAAAAGAATTAATAATTCTTTCTATAACTTCTTTATGTACTTCTTTATTAAGAGGTATCCCTTTATATTTATCAGAAATCTCCTTTCCACATTCAAATTGTGGTTTAATTAAAAGTACTATTTCTTTAGGATTTATTTCTTCTAATTTAGGTATTATTTTTGTAACTGATATAAAACTAACATCTATTGTTACCGTATCTATTTTATCTGTTATGTTGTAGTTTCTGATGTCGGTGTTTTCATGTAATTCTATTCTAGAATCTTTTTGCAGATTTTTATCAAATTGATCAGTACCTACATCTACTGCGATTACTTTTTTTACGTTATTTCTTAGAGCAACATCAGAAAAACCTCCAGTACTAGATCCTATATCAAGCATTACTTTATTAGATAAATCTAAATTAAATACTTCTATAGCCTTTAATAATTTTAATGCACCTTTAGATACATATTCTAATTTATTATTAACAACTATTTCTTGATCATCTGATACTTTTGTACTAGGTTTAGTTACTACTTTACCATCTACTAAAACATTACCATTTTTTATTTCATATTCCCCTCTAGTTCTAGATACTACTAATCCTTTTTTTACTAAAAGAGAATCTAATCTATCCATTATAAACCTCTTTTAGATAGTTAGATTCTTTAGCAAGACCTGGCATAGTTAATACATTACCCATATATAAAACTATATAACCAGCCCCATTATATACTTTAATATCAGTTATAGTCATAGTAAAATCTTTAGGGAATCCTAACACTTTTTCATTATCTGTTATAGACATAGGTGTCTTACAAACACATATTGGGTATCCTGGATGTAATTTATCAATTAAATTAATCTTAGATTTAACTTCATCACTATAAACTATTTCTTTAGCATAGAACATATCTTTAATCTTATTTATTTTTTCTTCTAGTGAATCATTTAAATTATATATTTCAAACTTTTTAGTATTATCAGGAATATTCTTAATAGCGTTTGCAAGTTCTATACATCCATCTTCCCCATCAGTATACATAGTAGATATACATAGATCTATTCCCTTTTCTTTAAGATAAGTTCTTAACTTTTCTATTTCTTCTTCAGTATCATCATCAAATTTATTTAAAGATACAATTAAGTTACTAGTAAACTTACTCATATTATTAATATGATATTCTAAATTATCAAATCCACCATTATAATTAAGTGCTCTTAAAGTTACATTAAGTACTACTGCATCTGGATATAAATTACCTTTTCTGCATAATAGATCAAAGAACTTCATTCCTCCAGTATCACTACCAAAACCAGCTTCTGTAATTGTTACATCAGAGATAGCCATAGCCATTTTTATAGATCTAATTGATGAACAACCATATGAAATATTTGCAAATGGTCCAGTATGAACAATAACTGGATTATTATATAAAGTAGATACTAGATTAGGTTTAAATGCATCTTCAAGTACATATAAAAGTGCATCTACTAATTTTAAATCTTTAACATATATTTCTTTATCATCTTTAGTATAACCTACTAAGATATTACCTAAATTATTTCTTAAATCTGTAATAGTTTCAGATAAGCCTACTATAGACATAAGTTCTGATGCTGGAGTTATTACAAAACTAGTTTCTTTTCCATTAATAGATATTCTTCTAAGTGATCTATCATTAACATCTAAACATCTATTAAATGTAACAGTTTCTATTCCTAGTTCATTACCTTGGAATATATGATTATCAATAACTGCACTTATTAAATTGTTTGCGTATGTTATCGCATGAAAATCACCAGTAAAGTTTAAATTGATTTTCTTTTCAGGAACTATCTTAGCTTTACCTCCACCAATTGCGCCACCTTTTCTTCCAAATACTGGCCCCATAGATGGTTCTCTTAGTGATCCAACTGCATTAACTCCTATTTTGTTTAATGAATCTATAAGTCCAATTGAAGTAGTTGTTTTACCTTCTCCAAATGGTGTTGGATTAATACTTGTTACTAAAACTAATTTACCCATTTTTTTATTATTGTAATCTATATTAATTTTAGCCATATCATTTCCATATAACTCATATTCATTAATATTTAACTTTTCTAACAATTTAGTAATCATTCTCATCACCTCTTTAATTATATCACAAATTAGTAATAATAATTATAAAACCATAATATATTTTAATGAAAGCGAGGAAATAATTATGGAAATAATAAAAGTATCATCTAAATCTAATCCAAATAAGGTTGCAGGTGCTCTTGCAAATACATTAAGAGAAAAAGACTCTGTTGAAATGCAAGCGATTGGAGCAGGTGCTCTTAATCAAGCTATTAAAGCAATTGCTATAGCTAGAGGATTTGTTGCTCCTTCTGGTAAGAATTTAATATGTATACCTGCATTTAGTAATATACTAATTGATAATGAAGAAAAAACTGCAATTAAACTAATAGTAGAAGCTTTATAGCTTCTTTTTTATTAGATCTATATCATCAAAATTAATCTTACTATTTGATACAGTTATAACTCTATTAATAAAATTTATATATTTAATTTGACCTATAAAATTAATATATTCAAAGTTAAAGTAATATGATATTTCAATCATGTCCCCTATTCTATATCTTTTTAATATCTTATCAATAGATTCTATATCTTTATATTTTCCTTCATGCTTTTCTTCTTCCCTTCTAATAGCTTCTCTAAGTCCTCCTAAAGCATCAAAAGGCATAAATATCTTCGCTCTATTCTGCATTGTGACCTCCTATATATCTATTTCTATCTCTTGCAGTACCATTTTTATCTAAACTGATACATCTAAGTATAGAATTTTTACCAAATTTATTTTTTAAATTACCTATAGTCTTTTCTAATATAGTTTCTTCAATAGAATCTTCTTTTTCAAACATATTTAACTGTTCATATTTTTTCTTATCTAAATTATTAAAAGATATACCTATTCTTCTAATTTTCGAGTCTTCTAATATTCTATAATCATATTCTTCTAATATTAGTCTTAATATCTTTTTATAACTATTTGTTTGATCACAGTTAAATGAAAAATTAATTCCACCTGATTCTTCTTTAGAAAAACCTATAAATATAGATATATTAGATGTATATAGATCTTTTGAAACTAATTCTAATACTAATACATCAATCATTTCTATTAATACTACTCTAGCTTCTTTATAGTTGTAATCTCTAAATAGAATTTGACTATGACTAATAGAACTTGATTTAGGTCTATATGCTTTAACATCTTTTAATGTGCATGTTTCTCTTCCCCAGGCATGATCTATTAATATTTCTGCATTAATACCAAATTCTTTATATAAAATATTAGGACTACATTTGGCAACATCTTCCATAGTCTTTAAATGATGTTTATATAGTCTAGTTTCTATTCCTTTTCCTATTTGCCAAAAGTCAGTTAGTGGAACATGATTCCATAACTTTTCTTTATATAAAGTTTCATTTAAATAACCAATATGACTCTTATTATGTTTTGATAAGATATCTAGCGCTATTTTAGCAAGATACATATTTGTACCTACTCCTGCAGTTGCGCATATCCCTGTTCTTTTATATACTTCTTCAATGATATCTTTAGCAAGAGCTACTTCATTTTTATTATATATATTTAAATAACTAGTAACATCTATAAATACTTCATCTATTGAATAAACATATATATCTTCTTTAGAAAAGAAATCTAAATAAATACCATATATCATAGCAGCATACTCTATATATTTTTTCATTCTAGGTTTTGCAACTATGTACTTTACTCCCTTAGGTATATCATATATTCTGCATCTATTTTTAATACCTCTTTCTTTCATTTTAGGACTAATTGCAAGACATATTGCTCCTTTACTTCTTGCTATATCAGCGACTACTAAATCAGTTTTAAATGGATCAAGTCCTCTTTCTACACATTCTACAGAGGCAAAAAAAGTTTTTAAATCAACACAAATATAAGTTTTCATAATATCACCAAATTAATAATAACATACATTTGTTTGTATTGCTACGAACAAAATAAAAAAAGAATAGAAATTTTATACTCTATTCTTTCTTCTTAAGAGAATCATAAATATTAAGTATGCTATCACTATTACAGATAATCCTAATAGCGCTATTTTTAATCCTCTTTTAAACATTGATTTAGAATCCATTCCTTCCGGTTGCTCTGTTTTATATTTAACTATAGCGAATGGTCCTTCTCCTGTTGCTCCAAACTCTATCATACCATCATTTATATGATATTTAAGTCTAATCTTCTTTCCGTTTTTTAATTGATATAAATAAATATTATCTTCTTCACTCATACCCTTTGGTAATGGTATTGAATATTGTATATAACTATTTGAAATATCAATTAAATTACCATTTGCATCATAGAACTTTGGATTAAAGTAATGTACTTTTTCAGCATCCTTAAAGTTTTTATTTGTTAACTTTTTCTCTGTTTCCTTATCTAATTTTTCATTTACAAATTTATCTAATTCTTTTGCAAGATCATCATTTACTTTAACAGATGCACCTGAATCATCAGCAGAAGAAATTTCCTTTTTAGGATATTTAACAATAGAGAATCTTCCAGTGCCTTTAGTAGTAAATATTATATATCCATTTTTAATAGTAAATGCTATTTCTTCATAAGAATCTCCAACAATCTTATATAATTTAATATTATCAGTTGGACTAATACCACTAGGTAATACAATCTTATAAGTTATTAATTCATTAGATAAATCAACTATATTGCCATTTTCATCATATACATTTGTATCGAATGCAACGACATCTTCTGAATCAGGGAATAATTTTTTGATTTTTTCTAATTCATTATAAGGTACTGTTTTATATTTATAATTTATAATCTTCTTATTTTTAATAGTTTCGTTATTAATTACTAACGATGATCCACTTCCACTATTATCAGTTATTGTAGATGTATTATCCTTATTATCAATAATAGTACTATTCCCATCTGAAGTAACAGTACTTGTTCCTGTTTGATTATCATTAATATTAGCATCTATATTAGAATTAGTTGAACCATTACTATTATTATTAGAACTACTATTTGTATTATTTCCTGAACTATTATTCGAATTGTTATTTGAACTATTTCCAGAGTTATTTCCAGAATTAGAACCTGAATTAGAACCCGAATTACCTCCAGAATTGTTATTTATGTTCCATTTTGCATATACAGTTATATCTGAATAAATCTTAGTATTAAAACTAAACATAGTTGTTAAAGATGAGTTTGAATACCATCCACCAAATGTATATCCTGTTTTTGTAGGATTACTTGGTACTTTTGCTGTAGAACCTTCAGTTACATATTGAGTACTGATTGTAGATCCTCCATTTGTATTAAATGTCACAGAATATGTATTTGTTACTGGATCATTATTTTTAGTCCATTTTGCATAAATTGTTATATTACTCTTAACTATAGTATTAAAGTTATATTTAGTAGTTAAAGTAATATCAGTATACCAATCATCAAATGTATATCCTTGTTTTGTAGGATTAGATGGTTTTGTTACAGTTGATCCCTCATTAATAATTTGATCATTAATTATTGATCCTCCACTAGTTTCAAATGACACTCTATATTTTGTAATAACACTTGAATCTATTTTATTCCATTTTGCATATACAATTATATTATTATTTATAACAGTATTAAAACTAAATTCTGTATCTAAATTACTGTCTTTATACCAACCTGCAAATGTATATCCAGATTTAAATGGATCAACAGGTCTAGTAGCTTTAGAACCTTTTTCTACTATTTGACTTGGAACACTACTTCCACCATTCGTATTAAATGATACTGTATATGTTTTATTTTGGGAAGAATTACTATTCCATTTTGCATATATAATAGTATTCTTTGTAATCTTAGTATTAAAGTTATATGCTGTTGTTAAAGATGAATCTTTATACCAACCTGCAAACTCATAACCATCTCTTGTTGGATTTAGTGGAACATTAACTGTATTTCCTTCTTTTACTATTTGACTAGAAACACTTGATCCACCATTTGTTTCAAATGAAACTATATATTCATTAGAATTGTTATACCATTTTGCATATAATACAAAATTGTCATTTACATTCGAATTGAAGTTATACTCATTTTCAAACATATAATCAGTGAACCATCCACCAAATGTATATCCTACTTTTGTTGGATCACTTGGTCTAATCACTTTATGTCCTTTTTCTACAATTTGAGCATCTATAGATGTTCCACCTGCTGTTTCAAATGAAACTATATATGTATTAGTATGAGAGTCTTGATTAAATTTACCATAAATGGTCATATTATGTGTTACGCCACTATCAAAATTATATTTAGTACTATAAGTTGAATCAGTATACCAATCATCAAATGTATAACCTAATTTAGTAGGGTTTCCTGGTTTAGTAACTTTACCATTACGATTAACTATTTGATCTTGAACAGTTGTACCACCATCAGTATTAAATGATACTGTATATGTTTTTAAAGTAACTGCTGTAGTAAATGTTTTATTACCAGATATAGTTACTAATTCATTTACATTATAACTAGCTACTTCATCAGTCCAATAGGCTATATCATCATCATTTTCTTTTGTTATACTTGGCATTGTAACCTTACAAGTATTACTTGGAGCTTCTCCATTATAAGTAATAGTAGTTGTACAACTATCTTCTGTTTTACCTATTTCAGATACATTAGCACCTTTAGTATAAGTTACAGAATATGTACTACTATTAGATTTTGTTAAAGCATACCATTCATTTGCTTCATCATAACCAGAACTATTTATAGTTATAGTTTGATTTGAAATAATTGTATTACCTTCTTCTGATGAAGGTTGTTTCTTAAATCCCAAAACATTTGGAGTATTAGTTGAACCAACTATTGAAGGAGCAACTATTGAACATTCTGTTTCTAAATTCTTTATTGTACAACTATTAACATAATAACCATTTCCAGTTGTTTCTTCACATGCAGTTGATCCTTCATAGCAATTTCTATTAATTGTATTACCATTTGCATTAAACTTAACTGAAATATTTTTCTTAGTTATGGCATAATAATTTGTATCATTTGAAATTGATATAGTATTTGGAGTATCTTGATTCCAAGTACTTACTATAGCATTTTGATCAGTATTAAATCCAACTATTTCATATCCATTTCTTGTAATTGTAGGAGACACTCCTGTTATATTACAACTACTATCTATATTATAAATATCACATGATAGTGAATTATTACTTAATGATGTAGCACCATTTTTATTAAATGTTACTTTTATATTCTTTTTATAAATGGCATATAATGTTACATTTTCAGAGCCCATATTTATACTAGTTAAACCAGTATGCGCATTTTGATTAGTATTCCATCCTAAAAATTCATATCCTGTTTTTTCTGATAACGGAGTTAAATCAATCTCTTGTCCTGATTGAACAGTATCAGTAGTCTTTGTTGTACTTGTACCACCATTTGTAGCATAATCATATGTTACTGTATAACTATTTGAAGTTTCTTCTTGCCATATAGCATATAAAGTTACTGTTGCACCATTTACATTTGTTAATCTAGATACTGTTTGACCTTCTGAATAAGATGTACCTGATCCATCAGGAGCAGTATTCCAACAAACAAATACATAGCCATCTTTTACTGAAAGATTATTTTCAATTTCAAATTCTTCTGTATAAGCAATATGGTCAATATCGTTTATATATGATAAAACGTCCGCACCATTTGGATCATATTTCAAATTATATGTTATCATAGAAACTCTTACTTCTATTTCCGTAGGTTCTGTTATTGTAAGAGTTGTACTTGGACTTGATGAATTTTTTGGAACATTTCCAACTTGAGAAAGCCAATTATTAAACATTTCTCCTTCTTGTAATGTACCTATTTCTAAAGGTATTGTGTATCCTTTTAAATATAATCCACCTTCTACACTTACTGGGACATTTGACATATTAATAATTGATAATATATCATATTCTATTTCTGCATCTGTATTGGCTCCTGGTCTTATCGTTACATCTATACCAGTATCTACTAATGTAGTTTTATTATATTCATCTTTACTAGCATATAATCTATATGTTCCAATATTTATATTTGACCATGATATTGTTGAATCAGATAAAGTAGATGAGTCATATCCATACACTTCCGAATTATTTTGATATAGTGCTACATTAATACCACTATCAACCCAATTATGACAAGATTCTGATTCATCAGAACAAATATATGGAATAATTGAATCCATTTTTTTAACATTAACAGTTAAATTTCCTATTACTATTTGTTCCCATTGTGCATATAAAGTTGTATCACTAGTTATATTTACTGTTGATCTATCATCATATGAAATTCCTGTTCCATCAGGAGCGGTATTCCAACCAGCAAATGTATACCCTGTTCTATTAAACG
>Ga0129307_1003029_pt1 | contig 11447 bp, 4 predicted proteins | sample P1105metagenome_FD_94437 | JGI IMG/M metagenome (GOLD analysis project Ga0129307, IMG submission 94437) | Capybara group fecal microbial communities from Wisconsin, USA - P1105 metagenome | ecosystem: Host-associated > Mammals > Digestive system > Large intestine > Fecal | place: USA: Wisconsin... | reverse complement strand
GATAGACAGAGAGGATAAGCTGATTACAACAAAGGGTGATGCCAACAGAGCGACAGATGTTATGCCAGTTGCATATATCAATGTAATCGGTAAGGTGGTGGCTCACGTGCCATTATTAGGCTATGTGGCTGCGGGGCTTTCATCAATTATTGGAAAGCTAGTTGCATTAGTTCTCTTAGTTGTGGGTGTAATATTATCAAGCACTGGAAGTGAGAAAGTGGTTGGGGCCAAAGAAGGTTCCACAAAGGTATTAAATCCAAAGATTCCACTTGCCATAGGACTTGTAATTATAATGGGTTCACTTGGGGGATTTTTATATATCTATATGGACTATAGCAAGAGCAATAGTCTATATGACAATTTAAATGATTCCTTCACAGCCCATAAAGAGGAAGTGCCTTGGTATGAAATGGTGGATGTGGATTTTGCAAATCTGCAAAGCATCAACAAGGATGTGGCGGCATGGATATACGTTGAGGGCACAGACATTAGCTATCCAATAATGTACTCTGGCGACGACGACAAATATCTCAGGACAACAATGGAGATGGAACATGCCACAGCAGGAAGTATATTTTTGGAGGGATTTAACATTCCAGATTTCTCGGATAGCCACAATATTTTATATGGTCACAACATGAGAAACCTTTCAATGTTTGGAAAGCTAAAGTACTATAAAGAGGATGCCGGATTCTTAGATGAGCATAAGTACTTTCAGGTGATTACCCCTGAGCAAAAGATGCGATTTGAAATCTTTTCCTACTTTGACACCGATGCAGCATCGTGGGTTTATGTAGTGCCATATTCAGAGAACCAGGATTTTGCAGACTACATCGATAAGCTAATCAAGCATTCTGTGAAAGATATTGAAGTGGCAAAGGAGATTGGGCCTAGTGACAAGGTAGTTACATTATCCACTTGCTCCACAACAGGACGTCGATTTACAGTCCATGGATATCTGTACGAGACCCATGGGGTTGAGTAGAATGTTTTTTTTCGCATGGTTGTGGGGAAATAGTGAATTGGAGAGTGAAATGTTTTTTCGCATGGTTGCGGGGAAATAGTGAATTGGAGAGTGACAATTTTTTCCGTCTGGTTGCGGGTTAATAGTAAATGGGAGTATGACAAGAGTTGGAGTATGACTTTCAGCGATATATGAAAGTCATACTTTTTTCTTGTTGGTAGAAGTATGACTCTTGCAAAATTGGTTTATAGTGATACTTTAAATTCATGATTTACAAAGAAATCCCCTGAAATTCCTCGATAATAAGTATCACTTTTGGAAAAACGTTAAAAGTCATACTCACGTATTTATTAATTAACGTGGAACTGGGGTGCGGGAGAATTAAATTTTTTTACTTAAGAATTATAATAAGTTTTTCGTAATTTATATTGAAAAAAACGCTCTGAGCATGTATAGTATCTGTAATATTATATTTTATAACGGGCGTTGGGAGAATAGCACGGATTAAACCATTATTTTTAGTGGTTGATTCTTGCTATTTTTTTTATCACAAAAGATTTTGCACAATTGATTTTAATACGCATTTGCGTTATAAGAGATTATATTTTTAGAAAATGGCAGAAAATTTATAAATTTGGCAGAAAAAATGTTATAAAACTCTATCATTTTTGTATTCTAACGTGCTATAATAACGTTAATAATAGACTGAAATTTTATGATGATTTAATTTTCAAAGGGAGTATGACGGGAAATTATAAGGGAGTATAAATTATGTCAAAAAAGAAAGTCGAAAGTTTATTAAAGGGTGTCGCTATAACGGGTGCTACAGTGGGGGGAGCATCTTTATTTGGCGACGCCAGTTTAGCGTATGCTGCAGAGCTAGGGGAAGAGCAAGCTTCTGAGGCCGCTGGCATGCTTACTGTTCAGGTTGCACAGGAACAGACGCAGCAAGCGGTCCAGGAGACTGTTCAGCAGCAGGCAACACAGGAAAATGTACAGCAGGTGGCCCAGGAGAACGTACAACAGGCTGCCCAGGAAAACGTAGCACAGGAGAATCCAGTTCAAGAAAATGTTGTTCAGGATAACGTGGGTCAGGAAAATGTAGCACAGCAAAATCCAGCTTCAGAAAATATTGTCCAGGAGAACGTGGGTCAGGAAAATCTAGGTCCAGTAAATCCAGTTCAAGAGAACATTGGCCAGGATAATCCGGCTCCAGTAAATCCAGCTCAGGATACACAAGCACAGGAGAATCCGGAAGTAAGTACTAGCGAGGATATTCATACACAGCCTAGTTCTGAAGTTCAAAAGAAGGAGGACCCTGCAATTTCTGAATTGCTTGAGAGGTCTGAGTCTGCACAAGAAGTTTTAGATTCGCAGACATCTCAAATTGCTGCAATTTCAGAATGGACAAGTGAGTCTATTGCATCTGAAGATGCTTCTATTTCTTCGCAATCAACATCAGAAGCGGAGTCATTAGCCTCAGAAAATGAGAGTCTTGCATCTACATCTGTGTCCAACTCACAGAGTTTGGAGGAAGAGAGAGGAAGTCTTTCTACAGCAGTTTCAGAGGCAGAGCACGATTATCAGTCAGCTTCAAATTCATTCTCAGAGGCAGGCCTTGAGGATGACTATCTTGAGAATTTAATGAAGGAGATTGAAGAGGCAAAGGCTGAGCTTGAAAGAGTTCAGGCAGAAGCTCTAAAGAATAACCAGGGGTTGAATCACGATGACAGATCCAACAACTATTATGGTTATGGCGATAAGCTTGCAAATCTCCTTATTAAGTACGCCTTTTATCAGGAAGGTTATGTTGGAGAAATCCTTTACAGTGATTGGGATTACTCTAACTACAACCAGAACTGTGTTAAGGTTTCTTATGTAGATTCCTCTGGAGAAAAGAAAATTGCATATTTTGATTATGTAACAATAGATAAGGTAGGTAATGCTTTGGTTCCTGGTGTCACAACACCTGGCTTCCAGAATAACGACCCTAGTATCGTTGATGGAATTATGGTTGTTAAGAAGACTGCACAGTACACAGATGCTTCTGGCAATGTTCTTACCTATAAATATGTTACCGAAAAGGACGCTAACGGAAATGATGTACAGGTATGTAAGTATTTCATAAATGGCCAAATGTTAAATAACGATTTGGCTGTTACGGTAGATGACGCCACCGGAAGCTTCGTTGTGTCTTGGGGTTCTAAGGCTGTTAGGGACTCAGGATGGGATACTTATACAGCTCAGGATGGATCAAAATATTATGATTTAGAAAATTATTCTACCATTCATGGTACCAAGAACTATACAGGGCAGTTCAAGGAGATTTATCGAAATAATAGAGACAATAATCTTGGTGTAGTAGTTACCAACCAACAGGGCGACAGCACATATCAAGTACTAGTTGATGAGTATAACAATATTGCCACACTTGAATATAGGCCTGAGGCTAGTCGTACTGAGATTAAGATTGGCAATACCTTCTATTATTATGAAACTGCTAGATTTGAAGATAATGGTAATGGAACTTATACACTAACAGTGCATGAAGATTGGTTTGGCCATGCCAGAGAGGCAAGGCGAATTACCCTTCGTTCTGCTGCACAGACATTCTCGCCCAAATTTATAGCAAAGCAGCGTGAGAGTACAGATTATTATTACAACAATAACAATGAGCAAATGTACGGCAACTTTGGAGAGAAGGGTTACGTATATTTTTCTATCAATGATTTTAATAAGGGTAATGATGATTATCACGGAGCTAGAAGTGATGTTACGTCTCTATCAGGCTCTGCTAGCTCAATAATGTCTCAGTCAGAAGTATGGTCAGAATCTGTAAATTCATTCTATTCAGAATCGGCAGCTTCTTCTGAGCAGCGTGCTGAGTCATTATCAGAGAAGGCAAAGGCATCTGAGTCTGCATCGTTATCTCGTGCAGAATCACTCAGTGAGCTTGCTAAATTTAGTGAGTCTTTGTCTAAGTACATGAGCGAATCTGTTGGGGCAAGTCTGTCTCAATATGTACGTGAGAGCATGTCACTTAGCCAGAGTCAACACGATGCAAGCGTAAGTGCATCAGCAAGTGCCAGCCTGTCAGATTTCGTCAGCCAGATGATTTCTGCAAGTGTATCAAATAGTATTTCACACAGTGAATTTGTATCTTTGAGTAATAGTGCATTTTCGGCGAGTGTAAGTGCGAGTGCAAGCACAGAAACTAGTGCAAGCATAAGTACGCGTGCAAGTGAATCTGCAAGTATAAGTGATTCTGCAAGTGTAAGTGAGGAAGAGCGTATAAGCGATTCTGCAAGTGCTAGTACTTCGGATAGTTTAAAAGCTTCAGAAAGCGTAAGTGATTCAGTACGTATAAGTGAGTCTGAAAGAGTAAGTGAGGAAGAGCGCATAAGCACTTCAGCAAGCACTAGTGCATCAGAGAGTATACGAACTTCAGAAATAGAAAGCGAATCAATACGTATAAGTGAGTCCGAAAGAATAAGCGAGGAAGAGCGCATAAGCGCTTCGACAAGTGCTAGTACAGCAGAGAGTTTAAGAGCCTCAGAAAGCGAAAGCAATTCAATACGTATAAGTGAATCCGAAAGATTAAGTGAGGAAGAGCGTGTAAGTAATTCCACAAGTGCTAGTACAGCAGAGAGTTTAAGAGCCTCAGAAAGCGAAAGCAATTCAATACGTTTAAGTGAATCTGAAAGATTAAGTGAGGAAGAGCGTATAAGCACTTCAGCAAGTGCTAGTGTGTCAGATAGTTTAAGAGTTTCAGAAAGCGAAAGCGAATCAACACGTATAAGTGAGTCTGAAAGAGTAAGCGAAGAAGAACGAATAAGTGCTTCAGCAAGCGTAAGCACATCAGAGAGTTTGAAAGCCTCAGAAATGACAAGTGAGTCATTGCGTATAAGTGAGGAAGAGAGCCTGAGTGCATCAGCAAGCGTAAGTACGGCAGAGAGTTTGAAAGCTTCAGAAAGCACAAGTGATTCAGTACGTATAAGTGAGTCCAAAAGAATAAGCGAGGAAGAGCGCATAAGCGCTTCGACAAGTGCTAGTGCATCAGAGAGTTTGAAAGCTTCAGAAAGCGCAAGTGATTCAGTACGTATAAGTGAGTCCGAAAGAGTAAGTGAGGAAGAGCGCATAAGTGCATCAGCAAGCGCTAGCGCATCAGCAAGTATAAGAACTTCTGAACTAGAAAGTGAATCAATACGTATAAGTGAGTCTGAAAGAGTAAGCGAGGAAGAGCGCATAAGTGCATCAGCAAGCACTAGTGCATCAGAGAGCATAAGAACCTCAGAGATAGAAAGTGAATCAATACGTATAAGTGAGTCTGAAAGAGTAAGCGAGGAAGAGCGTATAAGTGCATCAGCAAGCGCAAGTGCATCAGCAAGTATAAGAACTTCTGAACTAGAAAGTGAATCAATACGTATAAGTGAGTCTGAAAGAGTAAGCGAGGAAGAACGTATAAGCGCTTCAGCAAGTGCTAGTGTATCACAGAGTTTACGAATTTCAGAAATGGCAAGTGAATCAGCTAGCATAAGTGCCGCTGCAAGTTTAAGTGAGATAGAGAGCTTAAGTTTATCTGCTAGTGCAAGCATGTCTAATAGTATAGTGACTTCGGAAAGCGAGAACAGCTATATTACTAGCATGAGTGAGCAGGCGAGGGCTTCAGAAACAGCTCAATATAATGGCATTAACAATGCTGGCATTCCAGCAACCTCTGCCGCAGCTATAGCACCAAATGCATCTGCAGTTCTGGAGTCTCAGGTAGCCGATAATTCATTTAATGAGGTTGCAGCAGCACCAGTTGCAGCAGGCAGGGCAGAAAATGTAACATCATTTAATGAGCTTGATAATAATAGGGATGCTATACGAGATGAGCAGGTACCTCTTGCAGTACAGCTTGACGATGATGTTGAGAGAGAAGCTGATAGAGATGATGTTTCAATTACTGACGAGGAAACTCCTCTTGCAGTTGCGAAGAGTGGACTTGGTAGTAGAGCATGGTGGTATTGGATTCTTATCATTATCAGCGTCATTTCTGGAAAGGTTGCGAAGGATAAGAGGAAACTTAAAGAAAAAGAAGTAGAAGCTGATAAAAAATAGCGGGTCGTAGCTGCTGTTTTGAAAAGATTTTACAGGGCGTCTATCCGAATTGGAGGGGCGCCCTTCTTTTATATTATTAAATTGACACACTAATTTATTATTGGTTATGTTATTATTAAATGTAAGAAAGCTTGTTTATGTTTAAGGAGGGGTTGTATGAATAAGTTTGCTAAGAGGAGTTTAGAGTTTCTTGCAGTTTTATTGCTTACATTCATAATCGAGTTGTCGAGTCCTTTTAATCCATGGATTAAGGCAAGTGTGATGACTTCGGTTCAGACAGAGATTCTTGATATAGCTCACCAGATACGTGAGGGCTTCTTAGCTTATGTTGAAGTGGATGGGCACTATGGGCCAGTTCTCTATGAGTTCTTTGGCTTGGGCTATTTGCCTACAGATGGACACATCGTTCATTTGATAATGGAATTTGTGCTTATATTCATAACGGTTCTCTTCCTATATAAGACAGCTAAATTATATACATCCGAGATTTTTGCTCTTGTTTCTGCAGCAGGCCTTTCTATTTTTGCGTGGGGAGCACTTACACATGCAGGAGCAGAAGAGTTTATGTTTTTCATTCTTACATTGAGTTGTTATCACATTGCTCGTCAGCTTAAGTCTGGATTCCTGTCACACCATTCTTATTTGCTGGCCATTGATTTGGGATTAGTATTTTTCTTGCAGCCGGGATATGTATTCTTTTGGATTGCACTGATTATTTTCTTTGCTATAAAGTTTAAGGTTGATGGCATCGAAAGCAAGCAGTATAAGTCTTTCTGTCTGTCTACCCTTGAGGGCTTGCTGACAGTTGGCGTGCCTATGGGATTGTATTTGTGGTATTTTAAAAATGCATCAGCATTCTGGCAGCAGGTAGTTGTATATAATATGAAGAACTTGGGTGGATTTGTTGAAGGATTTAAGATTATCTTGACCACTCCATGGGCGGTTTGCTTAGCAATTTTGGTTCTTATTATAATCATTAAAGCCATCTCCAAAGAAAAGGTTGTGGACCTTTGTTGTTGGCTTGGCATTATGATTGTCGGATTTGTAGTGATAGCTTTGCAGGGGGACAATTACATTTCGTTTAGAGAGTTATCAAAGGCTCTTTATATTGTTCCTATTGCCGCAACATTTTCTTTTATAGACAAAGCTCTAGGCTTGGAAGTGGAAGAAAGGTTATTTTAGAATTTATTGGCCTAGTTAGTTTTTGCTAGCTAGGCTATTTTGCTAGAGGTGGATTGATGGACGATATCAAAGTTTTAATTCTTACAGAAAATATTGATAAGTTTTCTAGTGATTATCCAGCGGAAATTAAAATATTGACTTGGGATAAAAAATATTTGAAGTCACACGATTACATCGATATCTTGGTTCTAGATAGATGTATTGATGAGGAGGAGTCCCAGGCTTTATTTGAAATAACAAGAGCCTACACTGTCTTTTATATGGACGACTTAAGGCTTGATGGCGTCACCAGGAGATTTATAAATATGAGACTTGGGGAGGTGATGAGTCTTGATGCCCTCAAGATTCTCATTAGTCTAAAGGGTAAGGACTATTACCAGCAGCCTTACGGCGAGAAGGCCAATCCCAAGGATATTGGTATTGCCCAGGGCTTTGAGGGCTCCATCAAGTGGAATGGGCAGTACAGCGTGGAGCTGGATGGAGACTACGGCTCAAGCTTCAACCAGATTGTTTTTTGGAAATATAATATACCGGTTTCGGATGGAATGTCTCTTGACTTGTGGCTAGAGTATACCAAGGATGATTCGGTGGAGATACTGCTTGAGATTAGGAAGTTTGTTGGCGGCAGCATATCAGACGTATCTAATATCTGGACTTACAATGAAATAGAAATGCAGGATGAAATCTGTATTGAAAATGACAATATAGATGGCGTTTTGTTTGTATCACTAAAAGCTAGAGGCAAAGGCAAGCTTAGTGTTATAGCTTTACATGACAGATATTCTCGTCGAGGAATTGGCGAGTTTATGGTTGGTGGAGAAAGGTATGTAACCTCTGATAGGGAAGAGATTTTTGCATATTTTGATCCAGGAGATTTGAAGCCACCGCTAGCTGTTTATTTTTCAGGTTACAAGACCATGGAAGGCTTTGAAGGCTATTACATGATGAGAAAGATGGGGTGTCCTTTCCTATTAATAGCAGAGCAGCGTTTCGAGGGTGGAGGATTTTACATTGGCTCCAAAGAGTATGAGGACTTGATGGTTGAGATTATCAACAAGTACTTAAGCAAGCTTGGGTTCTATCCGGAGCAGCTTATTTTATCAGGTATATCGATGGGCACCATAGGCTCACTATACTATGGATGTGATTTCAGGCCACATGCATTGATACTGGGCAAGCCGTTGGCTAGTCTTGGTGACATAGCTTTAAATGAAAGGTTGAATCGCCCTGCTGGTTTTCCAACATCGCTAGATCTACTTAATCATTATGCAGATGGTATGGAGGAAAAGCACATTGATACACTTAACAACCGAGTATGGAACAAAATTAGGGACACAGATTTTGGTCACACCAAATTTATAGTTTCCTACATGTTTGAAGACGACTATGACAGAACTGCCTATGACAGGCTTTTGTCGGAGTTAAATTCTGCTGGCGTTCAGGTATATGGAAAGGGATTACATGGACGACATAATGACAACACCGCAGGAATCGGTGCTTGGTTCAAAGGTCAATATGACAGAATCCTAAAAGAAGATTTTAATAGAATATAGAAGGAAAATTTAATAGAAAACTAGATGTGAAAAATCGCAGATATTGTGTTTAAAAGGTGAAAAAACTATTAACAATCACAATATCTGTGATTTTTTTATGAACTAGGCAAGAAGTTGCAAGAATTGGCAAAATGGTTAATGAAAAATCATTATTTGTTCATAGAATTTGAATATACTGACCTCACTAAATAATAAAAACTATCCGAAATTTGCTATATAAGTAGAATAGTTGAGTTATAGGAGTGTGATGAGTTATGGCAAACAAATCAGTTAAAGCATTGGTAAAAGGAACAATAATCGCTGGAACAGCTATAGGTGGTGCATCAATTATGACAGATGCAAAAATTGCGTATGCCGAAGCCCTTGACTTGGAAGTGACAGGTGAAATAGTAACACCTCCAGTTGCACTTGAGACACCAGTGGAAAATACGGCTGCAGAAGTTACAGTGCCAGCAGCAGAGGCACCAGAAGCAGCAGAGGCACCAGCAGCAGTGGAAACACCAGAAGCAGAAGAGGCACCAGAAGCAGTAGAGGCACCAGAAGCAGTAGAGGCACCAGAAGCAGTAGAGGCACCAGAAGCAGTAGAGGCACCAGAAGCAGTAGAGGCACCAGAGGCAGTAGAGGCACCAGAAGCAGTAGAGGCACCAGAAGCAGCAGAGGCACCAGCAGCAGTAGAGGCACCAGAAGCAGCAGAGGCACCAGAGGCAGTAGAAGCACCTGTAGCAGTAGAGGCACCAGAGGAAGAGCCTGCACCTATACTTTTTAGGGCAGCACCTAGAAGACTTATGGCAGCAGCACCTGCAGCAACAACAGCTCCTACAGATAATAATGAGAGCCAGGTTAACACGGCACCTACAGCACCAACAACTTCCACAACTTTAACTGATGAAGAGATTTATGCAAGCGACAGCGAATCTATTTCTGAAGAAGATTCAATGCTAGCATCAACATCTGAATATAATGCAGACAGCCAAAGTGCAGCAAGCGAGAGCATGTCTGAGGCATTAGATGTGGCAGAATCTGAATATACTTCAACTTCTGAATCTTACCATAATTCTGGATATGATATAGAAGGATTAGAAGAGCAAGAGCAGATAGTAAAGGCATATCAGGAAATTGAAAAAGCACAGCGTGAAGCTGTAGCAGCATCTAGCATGGTTTTAACTACAGGAAATTATTACAATGCTTCATGTGCTCGTGGACTTGCTCAGGAAATGATCAAATATAGATTGCTTCAGGATGGCATGGTTAACTCTGAAAATCTTCGCAATGTTAAGATGGAATGGGTAGGAAACGGTTACGATAGCAAATATTTAAGAGTACAATATTTGGATACAAATAAAGAATATCACGAAGAGTATTACGACTATGTAACCTGCGACTCCGAGGGTAATTCTTTATTCAAATGGGAAGTTAGCTCTGTAATAGTAAATGGTAAAACTGTCAGTGGTGAAGACTATGCACCTAACGTAGGTGGAATCAATGTGGTAAGAAAGAGCGTTGAGTTTACAGATGTTCGTTTGTTAAAGGATGCAGGAACACCTAGAGAGAGATACTTCAACTATCAGTTATACTACACAGAAAATGGCGTCAGAACAATGTATGAAGGTGCCCGTTATGAAGTTGTAATTCTTCCAGATGGACTGGGACACTATAAGGGCGATGATTTCTATACAACTGAAGCATATACTAATGATGTTGATATGCGCGAGAATCTTCCAGGAATTATCGAGCAACTTTCAGCATCTGTCAAGGAAATAAAGAGCAATCAAGTGGCATTCTCTCAGAGTGTAGCTGGTAGCCTTGCAGAATCACAGGCTGCATCAGAAAGCAGAGCTAGTTCATTAAGCGAGAGGGCATCACTTTCCGAAGCCGCATCAGAGGCAAAGCGTGAAAGCCTTTCACTTTCAGCAAGCACAGAAGAGTCACTTAGCACAAGTGAATCTGAGTCAGCATCTGCATCAGCTTCGACAGCAGCATACTTAAGCGAAAGCTATGCTTCAATTACTGATGTACTTACATCTTCACCAGCATCAGCTGAGGAAGAGGCAGAAGTGGCATCTACTACAACCGAAGATACAGCAGCAGTAGCTGAAGTAGGAAAAGAAGCACCAGCAGCAGTAGCAACATCTACACAGACTGCAGTAACGGCTGAGACAGTTACACCTTCACCTATATCATCTGTTATTGGAAGACTTGATGAAGGCGTAGTGGCACCAACAGAGACACCAGTTATCAATCAGGGAATCTACACACCAATAACTGACAACCCAGTTCCTCTTGCAGTAACAGTTCCAGAGGAAACAGTGGAGGTTGATACTAGCGTGGTTGAGGATGCGGTGCGTGAGACAACTACAATTGAGGATGAGGAAACAGCTAAAATGGGTGCTGCTTTAAATGGAAACTTACACGGAATAATAGTAGCATCAGGAACACTTGCTACAGGATTTACAGCATTACTTAAAGTGCTTCCAGGCATCTTTAGACGAGACGAAGACGAAGAAGAATCTTAATCCTTTGCGACACGAGCAAGGAAACCCATTAATAACCCCCTAGGCCTTGAGGTAATCCCCTCAAGGCCTCACTTTTTTACCTTATAGGAAATTGCTTTGCAATCTCCTATAAGGTAAAAAACACACTTCGTG
>Ga0129307_1003025_pt1 | contig 11460 bp, 9 predicted proteins | sample P1105metagenome_FD_94437 | JGI IMG/M metagenome (GOLD analysis project Ga0129307, IMG submission 94437) | Capybara group fecal microbial communities from Wisconsin, USA - P1105 metagenome | ecosystem: Host-associated > Mammals > Digestive system > Large intestine > Fecal | place: USA: Wisconsin... | reverse complement strand
TTCTTAGCAGCGGCCGGCTTCTTGGCGGCAGCGGGCTTCTTAGCAGCGGCCGGCTTCTTGGCGGCAGCGGGCTTTGCAGCGGCGGCCGGCTTCTTAGCGGCAGCAGGCTTAGCAGCGGCGGCCGGCTTCTTGGCGGCAGCGGGCTTCTTAGCAGCAGCCGGCTTTTTAGCGGCAGCGGGCTTCTTAGCAGCGGCCGGCTTTTTAGCGGCAGCAGGCTTCTTAGCAGCAGCGGGTTTCTTTGCAGTTTTTGTTTCAGCCATTTTTTTCTTCCTTTTATGTTATTTTATTGTTTGATATCTGAAAAATAACTTCTTTTTCACAAATAATCAACACTTATTTTAATTTTTTTTTAATTTTTTTTGAAAAAATTTTGTATCAAAAAAAGTGAATAAGGAAAATTTAGAGTAAAAGAAAAATCGACCTCTGCCAAAATTAAGGGAGATCGATTTCACAAATAAGAAAAATTGATTATTTTGTGTTAAATTTGGTTTGAGATAAATTAATTTTATGCTCTTGCGTTCACACTTTCGATGTATTTCTTAAGTCCTTGAACACCAATGGAATACATATCTACGAATTTCGTTGCGAACGGCGGAATCTTGTTCGGATGCATGCCGAGTGCGTCGTGCATCACGAGAACGTGACCGTCAGTGAACTTGCCTCCGCCGATTCCAATTGTCGGAATGTTGATTTCGTTTGTGATTTTTGTGCCGAGTTCTTCGGGAATGTGTTCGAGAACCGTTTCGAAGCATCCGACGCTTTCGACGAACTTGGCCGCTTCTTCAATGGCTCGAGCTTCTTCTTCGGTGCGTCCTTTCTGCTTGAAGTTTTCTGCAGTCTGCGGTAAAAGTCCAAGATGTCCACAAACGGGAATTCCTTTTTCGTGCAGGAACTCGAGAACGCCGGCGGGTGTGCCTTCAATCTTCACACTGGAGGCTCCCACATCCATGAGGCGACGGGCGTTATCGTAGGCGGTTTGCGGATCCTTGTCGCTCAAGTAGGGCATGTCGGCGACAACGTGGGTGTTCGGGGCACCACGGCAGACCGCTGCTGTGAAGATGAGCATTTCGGTCATGCCGATTTCGCGCGTGCTTTTGTAACCGAGCATCGTGTTTGCAAGGCTATCGCCTACGAGAATCTGGTCAATACCTGCGGCTTCTGCCATTTTAGCGAAGGCGAAGTCGTAAGCGGTGATCATGGAAATCATTTCTTTCTTAGATTTTTTTGCTTTGATATCTTCTGGAGTTAACATGATGACCTCTTAACAAAATTGTACGTTCAAAATTCAGATTCGTGCGAGGAAATATAAAAAATAGTGGTTGCGGTTGGTGGTCAGGGTTTGTGAATTAGGCGTGTTGTGCTTTTTGGGGCGTTTTTTACGTGACTAAACTGCAAAATTTGCATTTTCTCACGTAAAATTGTATACAAATTAAGTAAAATTTCAAGAAAAAGCTAAAAATGTAGATTGATATCCATTTTTTTGGACCTTAAAATTGCCTGTAAGAGCTCTTTTGGGAGAATGCATGGCACAAAAATGGCAATATAATTGAAAATACTACGTACAACGTAGAAAATTTACGTGAGTTTTTTTGATTTTCGCCCATTTTTCACGTAAATTTTTGTGTTTTTCTAATTTCGGTGTTTTTTAAAGGAAATTTAATTTGTTGTAAAAACCGCGAAGACGGATATGAGGCGTGAGATCGGTCGCTTTGCGCTCCCTTTGAGGTCGCTCATAAACTCGTTTTGAGAATGTTTTGGCTCATACCTTAAAGCATCGTAGGTGTGTGCTCATCGCTCAAAGGCTCGTAGAGCCGACTTCATTTCCCAAACAACTTTCTCGTCTCGTTCAAGAACTTGATGGAATGGATTTCCTTGAGGAATCCGATGTGGTGGCGCAAGTAGGCGAGGAGCGCGTTCTCGGTGAATTCGGGATGCTCGATTTTGTCGCCATTGCGGAGCGCCCAAAGCCCCTGTAGCGTTTCTGTGCGTGCGCGGGGAGTTTCGACGCCAAGGCAAGCGTGGCAAACGAATCCGCCTGTTTCGGGGAAAAAGTCTGCGGCGGGTTTGTCGAGTGTTTTGCCGCACCGACTGCAAGTTTCAAGATCGAGATTGTAGCCCCACATGTCGCATGTGTCCAAAAGCCAACGTGCGAAAATGTTCGATTTGTAGGGGGTGAGGGGTGTCGCGACTGTGTTTGCGGAAGCCGCGGACGCACTCGCCGACGTCACGGAATTTGTCGAATGCGAGTCTGACGAAGTTGCCGGAGCGCTCGCTGATGTCGCAATCGCATTCGCCGATGGCGTTGCGTTTTGTTCCGCGTTTTGCTTGCTAGATGAAGTCGCGGATTTAGTCGAATGCGAGTCTGCTGAAGTCGCGGCGTTGGGTGCGTTTGTGGAACTGCCGCAAGTTTCGTTAAATTCTTTGAGCGATTGTTCTAGTCGCTCGAATTCTTCTTGGAGGGGAACCCCTTGCGGGGCGTAGCGCAAAATCATCTCGGTGATGACCTGCGCTTTCGCGAGACTCAACAAGTCGTTTCGCAAGTCCTTGTGCCAATCGAGAAGCGTCGCTTCTTTGATGAACTGCAATTCGGTATTCGGATTTTGCCGAAAGACAACTTCGCTCAACGCGAGCGGATCCAAAGCCCCCCGGAACGGGGATTCCTTTTTCTTGCCGCCCTTGACGATGAACGAAATAATCCCGCTCTCTTCCGTCAGGACTTTAACGATAAAGCTAGAGTCGCTGTACGGAAAGCGATGCAGAACAATGGCACGAGTTTTTATCATAGACGAAAGACCGCTTCGCTGGTAGACGATAGACGAAAGACGATAGAGGCGAATGCCCATTATAAATCTTTCGTCTATAGGGCCGATGGCCCGTTCTTTCGTCTATTTTGCCGGGAACGGAGGCCAGCCCATTTCTTGTCCGCCGACGACGTGCAGGTGGATGTGGAACACGGTTTGACCCGCGTCGGCCTTGCAGTTGAACACAAAGCGGGCACCGCCTTCTTCGAGACCGAGGTCTTTCGCGATAAGCTGTGCGCGGTAAAGCATCTTGCCCACGAGTTCGCAATCTTCCGGTTTCATGTCCATGATGGTTGCGATGTGGCGCTTCGGCACGACCAAAAAGTGTACCGGAGCTTGCGGGGCGATGTCATAGAAGGCGAACACATCGTCGTCTTCGTAGATTTTCTTGGAAGGGATTTCACCCTTGATGATTTTGCAGAAAAGACAATTTTCACTCATAGTATGTATAATAGTAGTAAAAGTTTTAGGGGTTTGTGTTGTCGATGTTCAATTGGGCAATCGCCTTTTCATTTGATATGGGCTGTTGAACCAACTTCATGTAGATGAGCAGGGTGATAATTGCGAATATGTCGAAGAGTACTTTGAAGATAAAGACGTACCTTATAATAGGGAAGAAAAAACTGGTGAAGACTAAAAAAGCCCAAAATTGGATACTCTTTATCATCCCGAGTGTTAGTAAAAAGAACAGGAAAAGAAAGGTGGCAGGTATGAGCGGGGTCAAAAGAAGGAACGTTGGTATGGGTGCGGAATAGATACCATGTTCCTCAAGAATCTTTTTTTGTTGTGTGAGGATGTCCTTGAAAATGAAAAACGTCATGAACTGGCCGATGCAGGGAAATAGCGACCCGATAGCGGCATCCTTTGGAAAAAATCGTGTTTCTGTCCATTTGCGAAGGTTTCTTAAAATATGGTAAAGCCATTTATAATAAATTGAGGCTGTTGAAAACAACATGAAGAAAATAAATAGGGATAGGATTGGATATATAATAAGAAATAGATTGTCAAAAAAATTGGAACCTAAGCTGAGTGTTGCTATCCCAATCACGAAAATGAACAAATCTGCCAAGATAATTGTTTGAATCGATTTCTTTGACCTGGCAATCAGTTTCTCGCCACGCAGGACGTTCTCCTGAATTTTATCGTCAGGAACTTCTTGCGGTTTGTCGTTGACTGATTCGGTTTCTTTGTAAATCATAATACCTTGGTGGACAAACTAGAATAAATCGTCCAATGTCAACTCGTTTTGAATCTCGCTCTGAGCTGCATTCTTGGCGAGTCCGCACGGCGTTACGAGTGTCAAGTAAAGTGACTTACGTGTCTTCGTGACTTCGCGGAATGTCTCGCGGCGTTGTTTTAAATATTCCATATAAGCAGAGGTAATTTCGTAAGGCTTGCTGGAATATTTCATTTCGCAGAGGTTGATGACTTGATCGCGACGGTCGATTAGCAGGTCAATTTGAGCACCTTGTGAATTATTGTTGCCTTTGTAGCGCCAAGAACAGACATCGCTTTGAATTCCTGAAATACCTAACTTTTGCTTGATTTGGTCGATGTGGTTTAAGCAGACTTGTTCGAAGGCATAGCCGCTCCAAGCTCTACGACTGGGAGAATCTATCATGTTGCTCCATCTATTTTTATCTCCGCCTCGGTAGTTTTTGGCATAGCGTAGATAAAATAGCGAATAGAGATCCACGAGTTGGTACATGATGTCTTTCGCTTTTTTCCCGAATGCGGCGTAACTGCGAATGAAATCGCAGTTTTCAAGATTTTCCAAGACTTCTGTCAGTACACCACTATCCGAAATTTTGAGTGATGCGACAATTTCAGAGCGCGTCATGCCGATTGTCTTTTTGGCGAACAATTCAACGATTCGCTTATACATCGTTGAATCGTTAAACAGGGATTTGAAAAGAAATCCGTACTCCTCGGCGAGGGGGGCGTTGGACGAAAAAAATAGCTCGTCAATATTTTGCGTTGCGCTGAGACCTTTTTTCAGCATATCCAAGTAGAACGGCGTGCCGCCAAGGCACATGTAGGTCTCTAGAACTTGTTGCCTAGAATAAGGTATTCCTCTAGACTTTATGAAGTCTTCTGTTTCTTTAAGGGTGAAGGCTGAAAGATGAATTCTTCTTGTAACGCGATTGTGGAGACCACCCTTGTTGCCGAGGAGCTTATTCGTCATCCACGAAGTTGCGGACCCGCATACGATCAGCTTGAGATTGTCTTGCCGAGAACCCCAGCTGTTCCAAAAATATTCGAATGCATTCAAGAATTTGGAACGGGGGGTATCCAGCCAAGGAAGTTCGTCTATAAAGACTGTTATTGGTCGCCCTTTGATGTTGGCTAAATAGTTTTGTAGCAAGGTAAACGCCTCGTCCCAAGAACTTACGGTCGGAACGAAACTTTTGGAGTATTCTGCAATCTTTTGGCAGAAACGGCTCAACTGTTCTTCTTTGCTTGCTCCGTATGATCCTGTGCAATAAAAGTCAAATTTGTCGTTGAAGTATTCGCGGATCAAGAACGTTTTCCCGATGCGGCGGCGGCCATAGACCGTGATGAATTCGGACTTTCCAGAATGGACGCATTCTTCAAAAAGGGCTTTTTCTTTCAATCTTCCGACAATGAGCTTTTCCATAAGGACCTCTCTTTATGTTACGAAATCTACTAAAAAAATGGAGATTTCGCAATAGTTCAATTCCTGAAGTGTTACGAAAAGTGGTAAAAAACATGAGATTTCGTAAAGATTCAATTTTTGAAACGTTACGAAATGTGTCTAAAAAAGTGAGATTTCGTAATAGTTCAGCCTTGTGCTAGATGGCAACGTCATTGCACTATGTGCATGACCTATCGGCTCAACCATGCCAAAATGCAATAGTTTGACAAGGCGAATCAAGCAGAAAACACTTGTGTTTTCTATTTGTGAGCCGATGAAACAGACGCTGTAAGCGTCAACCATTTTGTCGCGGCGCTCGCCTTGCATGTCGTTCCGGCCTTCGAGCCGGAATCTAGTTCGTCATTATGCCCCCATCAGCCAGTTATGACGTTGTTCTGTTATTTATTTAATCGCCGAAACAATAATATTTTTCGTATCTTTAATCCGTAATGGTTTTCTTAGGTAAAATAGTGGCGGCGTTTTTTGCGTGGGGCGCTTACGTGGAGCTTCGGCTTGCGGGTTGGAAGCGTCCAACCGTTCTGGCAAACGCAAAGCATGTGGCCGGCGCATTTTCGCGAAAGATTCCGAACGCATTTTCTACTGCGTCGAATGCGGCACCTGATGCATCGAATGCGGCGCCTGATGCGTCGAATGCGACTCTCGATGCCCCGGCTGTTGCTCCCGTCAACTACGATGAACTCTTGTTTAACTTGACACGTCATGTGGGCGAGTTGCTGTTCTGCTTTGGCACTTTCAAAAAGCTGCCGCGAGATTTTGCTGCTTACCCGTGTTGCGTCGATGGCTGGACGTTTGACATTGCGGAAGGTTCCGCGCCTGTGCTTGAAAAAATGCGCAAAGGCGGAATCTTTTTGACCGCGCATTACGGCAATTACGAAGCGATGGGGCCATGGCTTTGCCGTCTTGGAATCCCGCTTGTCGCAAGTTACATTCCCGTAAAACCGAAGTGGCTCAACAACATTCTTGAACGCAAAATCCGTTCAGTCGATGGTCGGAGTTATTCCGTGGATGCCCGGACTCCGCGCGACTTTCTGCGGATACTGAATGACGGAAAACTTTTCTGCTTGCTTGCCGATCAAGATTCTCGCATTCCGAGCGCACTCACGGGAACTTTTTTAGGCAAACCTGTGAACGTGAATCCGCTTCCGGACTTTCTGCTGGAACATCGTCCGCAAACTCCAGTTTTTATTTGCTGGATGGAAGAAATTTGCGGTGTCCGCGTGCTCCATGCTGTCGAAGTAGAACGCGCGCAGGTCCCGGGGGCGGCGCATCTCGTATCTCCGGCGCAGTCCAATGGCGCATCCCCGGCGCAGTCCTCATCAAGCATCGTCAATACGCAATTCAACAAGTGGCTTGAAATGCGCATCGCCGAAAATCCGAACTTGTGGTACAGCTGGACGCATCGCCGTTTTTACAGCCGTGAACCCGGCATTTATTAGTAGCTCTGTTTATGTTGTTGCTTAACAATTATATATTTTGTTTGTTGTGTTGGGATAAAGGAGTACAGAATGAGGGAATTTGACTTGTCATCCTGGAGAGGCGTTGCCTCGATAGGATCCATTATGGTTCTTTTGCTTGCCATAGCCCTTGTCGCCTGCGGCGGCGATAGCGGTGCATCTGTAAATGACGACGAATCGTCGTCATCCTCGACTAAGGGAGGGGCTTCGTCCGCAACCAAGATTGGTTCTTCGTCTTCGACTCCTAGCAGTAGCAGTATCAAAAAGTCTTCAAGTAGCCGCACGGATTCCGTCAGCTCTTCGAGCCTCCAGAATGACCGTAAGTCTTCATCCTCGAACCCGAACGATAATCTGTCTAGCAGCAGCAAAAAATCATCATCCACGGATGACTGGAACTGGGATGTGTCGGCTGAATCGTTTTTGAACCCGAAGATAAAGTACGGCTCCATGACTGACTCGCGAGACGGTCAAACGTACAAGACCGTCAAAATCGGTAATCAGGTGTGGATGGCACAAAACCTTAATTACGCCGACAGCAACAAGACGGAAGGGCTGAAAGGCAATATCAAGTGCTACGACAACAATGAAGATCATTGCAAGGTCGCTGGACGCCTTTATACTTGGGCTGCTGCGATGGATAGCTTAGGCTTGTTCAATAAGTACGGTCAGGGGTGCGGCAATGGTGCTTGGTGCTGGCCGATATACCCGGTGCAGGGGGTATGCCCGGACGGATGGCATTTGCCGTCAGAAACGGAGTGGAAAACTTTGAGAACTGCGGTGAGTGGGGGCGGCGATTTGTATGATTCCTTGCTCATTTCTTTGACTGGCTGGAAAAAGAATAACGGCACGGATGTCGTTGGTTTTTCGGCTTTGCCTGTCGGGTTCTACAATAGTGATAAGAAATTGTTTGATGGAGTTGGCGAAAGAGCTCATTTTTGGAGTGCCTCTGAATACAGCTATGATGCTTCAATCGCACGTGTGAAGCCCAAAGATAATGCTTATAACATGTATTTAGGTTCGACGCATATGAAAAGTTCCGGTTGGGCAAGCTTGACGGATGGGCTAAAAGCAAACTTTTATTCAGTCCGTTGTGTGGAGGATTCCCAAGTTCCTGATAGCACTTATGTGCCGTATGACCATTCGAAACCGCTTTCAGATAGGTTTTCGTATAGCCAATTTACCGATCCGCGCAATGGCCGTAGCTACTACTACTATACGGCGACTTCAGACCGGACCGGAAAATCCATAACCGTGATGGCAGAAAATTTGAATATCGGGGAGATGGTTTATGGGGCGAAAGATCAGAATGATGACTCTAAAATAGAACGCTATTGCTACGCTAACGATTCCACCAATTGCGATGAATTCGGAGGGCTTTACCAGTGGGCGGAAATGATGCAGTTGCAGAGCCGTTGCAATTACGAGAGCTGTGCCGATTTGATACAACCGAATCATCAGGGAATCTGTCCTGATGGCTGGCGGTTGTTCACTTGGGATGATTATTTTACCGTAAGATGGTACAAGGACGAATTTAATGATGGCATTAAGGGTTTGCGTTCGTCGTATGGTTTTAATGGATCTAATTGGAGTGGTTTCTCTCTTACTGGTGCTGGATATAGAGGTGGTGTGGGGGGATTTTATGAAATGCGTGAAAGTGTTTCTTGGTTTTTCCCAGAAGAAAATGAAAATCGTGATGATGGAATGTTCGCTTATCGAGGTTATATTTCGTCTTCTACTGAAACAGCTCCTTCTAGAAATAGTAGCAATTTGAAAAAATTTGGTTATTCCGTCCGTTGTGTAAAATTGGAGTAGGTCTCATCAAAAATTTTTTACTAGATTCCTCCAACCACCAACCACTAACTATGACTTGGACCCCGCATGAAAATAAACCTTTATTAGTCCGTTTTTCGGAATGGCTGGTAGAACCCGATGAATGGCCCGCTTGGGTGCAGTTCTTCTTGTTGCCTAAACCGCTCGGACGCGAAAACTTCTTTTTTGTGCGAGTGGTGCTGCTGTTCGCAATGGCGTTCTTTTCTGTGCAGGCGTTTTTCGGCGGCTATCAGTCGTGGATTGCCCAGTTTTTGCACAACTTGAACCTGCCCGTTCATGAAACGGGTCACATCGTTTTTGGATTCTTTGGAAGCCGCCTCATTACATCGCTGGGAGGTTCGCTGTTCCAGACCATCATGCCGCTCGTGTTCTGCTTTGCGTTGTGGATTAAGCCTCGCGATTTGTTCGGCGCTTCGATTGCGCTCTGGTGGGCGTTCGAAAACTTGATCGACGTGGCCCCGTATATCGAAGATGCTCTCCCCATGAAACTCATGCTTATTAGCGGCGGCACCGGTGCCGAAGCCCCTTACGGATTCCACGACTGGAATTTTATCTTGTCCGAGACAGGCTTGCTTTTAAAATGCGACACCATCGCGTCGGTCGTTTATGCGATTGGCTATATAGGAATGGCGTTCTGCGTGATGTGGGGCGCCTGGAGCTTGCTTTATTACTTTATTTACCAACGACGAACGGACACTCTTATATGAGCTCCATCTCGACGAGGAATCGGTAAAAACAGAGTACGGCGACTCCGAGAATAAAAATCGTCACAATGACAAATTGCACGGGGTGCTCGCGAAAATCGTAATCCGCCTTGCCGTAAGAAAAATTGCCACGCACAATGGCACTGATGAAAAAAGCGAAGAATAAAATGGCAAGTAAAAGGGACATTGTCAAAAAATAGAAAAAATGCTGTAATTGTACGTTTTTTTGAAACTTCTAATTGCGAAAACTAAAAAAATAAAGGTATATTGACTTGTATCTATCAGGGGAAAATTTTGTCAAGGAATCCTTTATGAATTCGTCTAATCTTGCAAAAGTTAGGAGCGTTGCGGTTCTTGTTTTAGCGGCTGTGTTGCTCGAAGCGACTACTGCTTTTCAGTATATATCTACGCGGCGTGCGATTACGGCTCAAATCAAGGAAATGGCTCAGCAGGATTTGACTTCTGCCAACCGAACTTTTGAAATCAAGGAAATCACGGAGGCACTCATTGCTGGTGCGTTGCCGGAGGTAGAACGCTTGGTGGCTCTCGGTCAGGATGATTCCTTGCATAGAGTTTTGCAACATTTGATTGCTATCACTCCAGAAATTGTTGGGATTGATTTTGCTTATCGTGTTGGTGAAGATGGCGTTCGCAATGGGTACTTTACTTTTAGGGATGAAGAATCAAATGAAATTAAAGATACAGTCATAGGCTTTGATTATACGGAACGTACTTGGTATCGCGAAGGGTTGCAGGGAAATGGCTTTTGGAGTGAACCCTACATGAGCCGTTATTATGTGGCGCTTATGTCCACCTACTCGCGTCCGGTGCGTGACAGCCATGGCCAGACCATTGCCGTTATTGGGGCAGATCTTCCTATGCGGGAACTCTCTGCAATGGCTGTGCAATTGTACGACAACCAGCAGCGTTCCCTATTGATGGTTATTGTTCTGCAAGTGCTTGGAATTCTTGTTCTCGGTTTTATTATATACCGTAGTATCGTCAGTGTCCGTAAACTGAACAAGGTTAGTGCCGAAAAAGAAATCATGAACAGGGAACTTGGCATTGCGAATAGAATTCAGACGGCGATGTTGCCGCCTCCGATGCCTGCAAATGAGTTTGTTGAAATTGTCGGTAGCCAGGCCCCGGCAAAGCAGGTGGGCGGTGATTTTTATGATTATTTTATCCGTGATGGAAAGTTATTCTTCAATGTTGGTGATGTATGTGGCAAGGGAATCCCGGCGGCGCTTATCATGTCGATGACTCAGGCGGTGTTCCGTACGGTCGCGTCTAAGGAAAATGATCCGGCGAACATCGTTCATGATATGAATGTGATGGCGAGCCGTGGAAATACCACCGGTATGTTCGCGACGCTTTTTGTGGGCGTGCTCGATTTGTCAACGGGGGTTTTGCGTTACAGCAACGCCGGGCATGAAAAGCCGATTGTCATCACCGGTCGAAATATGCGGTATCTTGATGCTGTTGCGAATATTCCCATAGGAATTGATGAAGACAAACAATATAAAGATCAGGAAACGACCATTGCAGCAGACGATGTCATTTTGCTTTATACGGACGGACTCACCGAAGCCATGAACGCAAGCGAGGAACTGTTTGGGTTGAACCGTGTCGAGCAAACGATTTGCGGGGAATTGGGTAGCGATGAAAACCGCAAATTGCCTTCGTTCGAAACTTCTCAGCAACTGCTCGATACGATGTCGCATGCCGTAGCGGAATTTGTGAACGGCGCCGAACAAAGCGACGACCTCACGATGCTCATCATTAAAATCAAGCGAAAACAGTCTAATACGGTGTAGTCTCTAAGCATAAATAGCTTTGCCGCTGCTCACGCCTTTTACTATATTTGTGGCCACTATGAGTGAAGCTATTAACAATGTCAAGCAGGCCTTTGATGCAGAACTTGCACAAACGGACCTCACCAATCAAGAAGCGGTCAACAATCTCCGCGTAAAGTACCTCGGCAAGAAGGGCGC